>Ga0207658_10000032_pt1 | contig 162260 bp, 141 predicted proteins | sample KBSS33metaG_FD_184322 | JGI IMG/M metagenome (GOLD analysis project Ga0207658, IMG submission 184322) | Switchgrass rhizosphere microbial communities from Kellogg Biological Station, Michigan, USA - KBS S3-3 metaG (SPAdes) (version 2) | ecosystem: Host-associated > Plants > Roots >... | reverse complement strand
GGCCACGGCGCTTTTCGATCATGGGGCGCGCTCCGATCGCGTTGCAAGGTGCCGGCTGTTCATGCGGTCGCTTCCTGCGTGCCGCCGAGGCGCAGCGTCTCGAGGATCGCCTTCCACGCCCGATCGATCAGCGACGGCTCGGTCGACACCACCATGCGTGCCTGGCCGCGGACCATGTCGCGGGCGAGCTGTTCGAGCGTGCGGTCTTCGCTGCGTACGCCGCGCTGATTGACGAACAGGCAGCGGCCCGTGACGGTCGAGAACCAGGCCAGCTTGCGCCGCACCGATGCGCCCTGCTGGTTCTGCACGAAATCGAACCAGGTGCCGAACGGGATCGTGCGCATGCGATCGAGCATCGCCCTTTCCTCGGCCGTGAGCGGAACCGGCGCCGCCACCGTGGGAGCCGGCGCCGCCGGCTCGCCGCCCAGGCGGACCTTGTCCTTGAGCAGGTGATCGACATGGTCGGCCTGCTGCGCCGCGCTCGCATCGGCGGAGCCGGGCGGTGCGAACACGCCGGCGACGACGCCTTCGATGTCGTCGGTGTGCAGCCCGACCTGACGCAAGCCCGTGTCGAGTTCCTGGCGCAGCGTCTGGTCGGCCGCCGCCGACGTGGCCGCATCGTGCCGCGCCAGCTTGATCGCCACGCCGAGCCGGCGCTTGAATTCGGCGCCGTCGGAGCCGTGTCGCAGCGCGCTCAGTGCAAGGGCATCGGTCCACGCCTGTTCGAGCAGCGAACGCACCAGCGGCGACGGCGAGCCGCCCTGGATGACGCGCGTGATCGCGGCGCGCGCGGTCTCGCGGGCGACGTCCAGCTTGTCGCGCCCCTTGGCCGCATCGATGTGCCGGCGCTCGGCGACTTCGGCGCGCCGCGCCAACAGTTCCATGTGCTTGCCGAGATCGGCGAGCAGGTTTTCGAAGACGGACAGGTCGCCGTCGAAATCGTCGCCGACGTTGTCGACGACGAGCTGCATCTTGCGCGACAGGTCTGCGTCCGCGTCGCTCTCGTCGAACCAGCGCGCGCCGGTCTCCGCGATCGTGTTCAACAATTCGCGAGCGGGATGGTTGCGGCGCGTGAAGAAGGTCTTGTCGCCGAGCGCGACGCGCAGCACCGGCACGCGCAGGCGGCTCAGCAGCGAGCCCGCGCCGCTGCCTTCGCGCACGTTCGTCGTGATGTAGTCGAACAGCATGCCGATGAGGTCGACCGTGTCGGCGTCTTCCTCGGCCAGTTGCAGCGCATCGCCGTGCGGGCCGGCGCGACGCAGCTGGTCGAGCAGGTCCTCGCGGAACTGTCCGCTGTCGTAGACCGCGTCGGCGGACTTCGCGCGGGCATCGGGGCTTCGCTGCAGCACGCTGAGCACGGATTGCAGGTCGTCGCGGCTCGCCGACGGAGCCATGCTGCCGCGCGAGTGGTCGATGCCGGCGTTGCGGCGGCGATCGGCGAGCAGGTGGCGCAAGGTTCCGAACAGTTCGGCATCGCCGACGTCCTGCGCGTGCTGCGCGGGCGCCGCGCCGGAGCCGGACCTGTGCTGCGCCTGATGGGCGAGGGCTTCCTGCGCGACCTGATCGATCAAGGGCTCGCGGCCGCCGTCGCCTGCGCGCGGCTTGCTGCCGGCCGCCTGCCATTGCAGGTTCGGCAGCACGCGCTGTTCGGCGAGCCAGGTGTTCAAGGTCTGGTAGAAAACGGGGATCGGCAGCAGGGCGACGCGATCGAACTGGCGATAGGCCAGTACGCGCGACTCGACGCCGAGGTCGATCGCGCGCAGTGCTTCGCGGAACGCGTCGACCAGCTTGACCGGCCCCAGCGCGAGCACTTCGTTGGTCGCCGCAGGTTCCCCGGCGATCACGCCTAGCCGGTGCGACAGGGCGTACAGCGCCTGCGAATTGCGGATTTCCGACTTGCTGGCGATCTCCTGCAGCGCGAGGTCCTCCTCGAGCACGGACGAATCGACCAGTTCGAGTTCGGCGCGCGCGGTGATCGATGCCTGCGTGGGCAGGGGGGCCGGCCCGGCAGGCGCGCGAACCTGCGCCAGCGACGACTCGACATGCGAGAGGAAGCGCGACGTTATCTGCGCATGGTTGGACTTGATCTCGCGCAAGCTGGCGAAGCGCTCCTGCTGCAGCGCGTTGCTGCCCGCGCGTTCGGCCAGCTTGAACAGCGCGCTTTCGATTTCGTCGAGCGTGCGTGGCAGAACGCCGAGGAAATGCGAGCGCGTACGTTCGAGCAGGCCCGACAGCAGCGCGCGCACACGCGCCGGCAGCTCGGATCGCTGCGCGAGCGTGGCAAGTCTGGCACTGTCGCCGTGGCGAATCGCCCTGTCTCCTGCTGAGCCACGCTACGACGGCGCGAGGACGTCGTCGTGGCTTCTCCCGCGCAACCGCATCGCCTGCATCCAGACGGCGCGACGACGCGGCACCTCCCCCGTAACCGGCCGAGCGCCACGATCAGGTGGCGCGCGGTCGATGCCCGATTCTGGCACGTAGCCTCGAACCCGAATAGATGCGATGCACAATTCAGGCCAGCGGCCTTGCGGTGCGGCTCGCCGGTGGCTCAGTCGCGATCCGTGGCGACGTGCACGTCGCGCAGTTCGCCGTCCTCGTCGATCGCCAGCGAAACCTCGATCGGCCGGCAGCAGACCGCGCAGTCTTCGACGTAGCGCTGCGACCCGGCGGAGAGGTCGGCCTGCGTGCTGAAGCTTTCGCCGCAGTACGGACACGTCAGCGTGATCCATTCGATCATCGTTTCAGTCCTCGGCCATGAACAGGCCGATCAGATCGTTGAGAAAGCGCCTGCCGCTTTCGCTCGGCTGCAGATGCGTCGTCGTGTCGCCTTGCAGCCAGCCGCGTCCGCACGCTGCGGCGACGGCCGCCTCGATCGTCTCCCGCGGCAGGCCGGTGTAATGCTCGAAGGCCGACGATTCGATACCGGCATTCAGACGCAGCGCGTTCAGCATGAACTCGAACGGCCGCTGCGATGCGGGGACGTCTGCCGTGGTGCCGAAGGACTCGTCGCGCTCGGCGCGTTCGAGGTAGCTACGCGGCAGCTTCAGCTTGGCGGTACGGACGATGCGGCGGCCGCCGGCCTCGCTGAGCTTGCCGTGCGCGCCGGCACCGATGCCGAGGTAGTCGCCGAAACGCCAGTAGTTGAGGTTGTGCACGCACTCGCGGCCGGCTTGCGCATAGGCCGAGACTTCGTACTGCGCATAGCCGGCGGCGGCAAGATGGGCCTGACAGGCTTCCTGCATGTCCCAGGCGCTGTCCTCGTCCGGCAGCGGCGGCGGCTTGGCGGCGAACAGGGTGTTCGGCTCGAGCGTCAACTGGTAGTGCGAAAGATGTGTCGGCCGCAGCGCGATGGCGCGTTCGACGTCGTCGATCGCTTCGGCCAGGGTCTGTTCCGGCAACGCGTACATCAGGTCGAGATTGAAGTTGTCGACGCCCGCATCCTGTGCCAGGCGGATCGCGTGCTCGGCTTCGGCGGAGGAGTGGATGCGGCCGAGGCGGCGCAGCTTGGCATCGTCGAAACTCTGCACGCCGAAGCTGAAGCGGTTGACGCCGGCGCGCAGGTATTCGTCGAAGCGGCCGTGCTCGACCGTGCCGGGATTGGTTTCCAGCGTGACCTCGATGCCGTCGGGCAGCGCGATGCGCGCCGCGACGCCGTCGAGGATCCGCGCGATCGCCTCGGGTCCGAACAGGCTCGGCGTGCCGCCGCCGAAGAACACGCTGTGCAGCGCACGCGTGCCGAGGGCGGAGCCGAAATCGCGCAGGTCGCGGTCGAGGTCCGCCAGCAGCGCATCGACATAGGCGTCGACCGGCAGCGCGCCGTGCTGCGCATGCGAATTGAAATCGCAGTACGGGCACTTCTTCACGCACCACGGAATGTGCAGGTACAGCGACAGCGGCGGCGCGGACATCGACATCGGGGGATTGTAGGCGCCGCGTGCCGGCTTCAGCGCTGCGCGGGCGCCAGCGCCGCCTGCAGCGCGCGCAGCGCCTGGCCGCGATGGCTGACGCGGTTCTTCGTGGCGGCGTCCATTTCGGCGGCGGTCTGGCCGAACGCGGGATCGAAGAACACCGGGTTGTAGCCGAAGCCGTTGCTGCCGCGCTGCTCGCGCAGGATGCGCCCCGGCCAGCGGCCTTCGACGATCAGCGGTGCCGGGTCGTCGGGCGTACGCAGCAGCGCGATCGAGCAGTGGAAATGCGCGCCGCGCCGCGCGTCCTCTACATGGGAGAGCCGGTCGAGCAGCTTGGCGATATTGGCGGCGGTGTCGCCGTGAGCGCCGGCGTAGCGCGCCGAATACAGCCCGGGGGCGCCGTCGAGCGCATCGACGCACAGGCCGGAATCGTCGCCCAGCGCCGGCAGCCCGGACGCGCGTGCCGCGTGCCGCGCCTTCAGCAGCGCATTCTCGACGAACGTCGTCGCGGTTTCTTCGGCATCGTCGATGCCGAGGTCGGATTGCGCGATCAGCTCGATGCCGCTGTCGGCGAGGATCTCGCGCATTTCGGTGAGCTTGCCGCGATTGCTGCTGGCGAGGACGATTTTCTGCATTTGACGTGGAATGCGCGGGGCGAAGGGGCCGTATCGAGAGGAGTGCCGGATGGATTGCGCGTGCGCTGCCGTCCGCGCGCCGGCCCTAAGCTTCCAGAGCCGCGCGCTGCTTCGCGCAGAGTTCGGTCACGCCGTGCGCGGCCAGCGCGAGCAGCGCGTCGAGTTCCTCGCGGCGAAAGGCATGGCCTTCGGCGGTGCCCTGCAGCTCGATGAAGCCGCCGCCGTCGTTCATGACGACGTTCATGTCGGTGTCGCAGGCCGAGTCTTCGGCATAGTCGAGATCGAGCACCGGCGTACCCTGCACGATACCGACCGAAACGGCGGCGACGGCGCCGAAGATCGGATCGCGCTTGATCGCATTGCGCGATTTCAGCCAGCGGATCGCATCGACCAGGGCCACGTAGGCCCCGGTAATCGCGGCCGTGCGCGTGCCGCCGTCGGCCTGCAGCACGTCGCAGTCGAGCGTGATCGTGCGCTCGCCGAGCGCCTGGCGATCGGTGCAGGCACGCAGGGAACGCCCGATCAGGCGCTGGATTTCCATCGTGCGGCCGCCCTGGCCGCCGCGCGCAGCCTCGCGCTGCGTGCGCGTGCCCGTTGCGCGCGGCAGCATGCCGTATTCGGCGGTGACCCAGCCTTCGCCCTTGCCGCGCAGGAACGGCGGCACTTTCTCCTCGATGCTCGCGGTGCACAGCACCCGCGTGTCGCCGAAAGCGACCAGGACCGAACCTTCGGCATGGCGCGTGTAGTGGCGCTCGATGCTGACGGGGCGCAATTGATCGGCGCTGCGGCCGGAGGGACGTGCGAAGCTCATGCAAGAGAGCGCTTTGGCAATTGGGCCGCGGAGTTTACCATTGCGCCCCCTCCGCCCCCTGGATCCGCCGATGCTGCGTAGCATGACCGCCTTTGCCAGCGCCGAAGCCGATATTGGCCACGGCACGCTGGCGATCGAGCTGCGCTCGGTCAACCACCGCTATCTGGAACTGGGTCTGCGCCTGCCCGACGAACTGCGTTCGCTGGAGCCGGCCGTGCGCGAGCGGGTCGCGGCGAAGCTCTCGCGCGGCAAAGTCGACCTCGGCCTGCGCTGGAAGCCGGCCGTTGCCGATGCCGCCGCGATCGCCGTCGACGAAGCCCTGGTCGCGAGGCTGGCCGACACGGCCCAAGCCCTGGCGGCGCGCTTTCCGCAAATGCACGTCGAGTTCACCTCGCTGCTCGGCTGGCCGGGAGTGCTGCTCGATCGGCAATCCGACATCGAGTCCCTGCGCGAGGCGGCGCTCGGCGTAGTCGATGCGGCGCTCGCCGACATGGTCGCCACGCGCGGACGCGAGGGCGAACGCCTCGGCGGATTCATGCGCGAGCGCCTCGACGGGATCGAGCGCATCGTCACCGAGGTGCGCGCGCACCTGCCCGAAGTGCGCGCTGCGCTGCGTGCGCGCTTCGACACGCGCCTGGCCGAACTCAAGCAGCCGTTGGAACCGGGCCGCATCGAACAGGAAGTGGTCCTGCAGATGCAGCGCATCGACGTCGACGAAGAACTCGACCGCCTGACCGCGCACGTGGCCGAGGCGCGCCGCATCTTCGGCTTGAAGGAAGCCGTCGGCCGGCGCCTGGATTTCCTGATGCAGGAATTCAATCGCGAGGCGAATACGCTGGGCTCCAAGGCGGCCGATCCGCGCACGACCAACGCCGCCGTCGAACTGAAGGTGCTGATCGAGCAGATGCGCGAGCAGGTGCAGAACCTCGAATGAGCGGAACCTTGTTCATCGTCGCGGCACCGTCCGGGGCCGGCAAGTCGAGCCTGGTCAACGCGCTGCTCGAGCGCGAGCCCGGCATCGCGCTGTCGGTCTCGCATACGACACGGTTGCCGCGGCCGAACGACGTCGACGGCAGGCACTACCATTTCGTCAATCGCGGCGTGTTCGAACACCTGGTCGCGCACGATGCGTTTCTCGAACATGCCGAAGTGTTCGGCAATCTCTACGGCACCTCGCGCGAGGCGGTCGAGCCGCTGCTCGCGCAGGGCAGGGACGTGCTGCTCGAGATCGACTGGCAGGGCGCGCGCCAGGTCCGTGCGAAATGGCCGGCTTGCGTCAGCATCTTCATCCTGCCGCCGTCGCGGGAGGAGCTCGAGCGCCGGCTGCGTTCGCGCGCGTCCGACGATGCTGCGACGATCGTGCGCCGCCTCGCCGGTTCCTGCGCCGAAATCGAGCACGTCGCCGATTTCGACTACGTCGTCGTCAACGACGAGTTCGCCGACGCGCTGGCCGACCTGCGCGCCATCGTGACCTGCCAGCGCCTGCGCCGCAGCGCGCAGCTCGCGCGCCACGCAGCCCTGATCGACGACTTGCTGAAGAAGGATTGAACGCGCCGCCGAGCCGCTGGCGGCCGTGTGCTCGCATCGGCTAAGGTAGCCGCGCCGCGTGTGCCCCCTGCGGCGGCACCCCTCGCATGGAACCGAATCGAGTGACCGACGCCCGCGCCACCGCTCGTGCTGCACAAAGCGACGCCGCCCTCGTGCAGGTGCGCGGCCTGCGCACCGTGCTGAACGGCAAGACCATCTTCGACGGCATCGATCTGGACATCCCGCGCGGCAAGATCACCGCGATCATGGGGCCTAGCGGTACGGGCAAGACGACGCTGCTGCGCCACATCACCGGCCAGCTGATGCCGGACGCCGGCCAGATCCATGTCGACGGCGTCGACGTGCCGACGCTGTCGCGCAATGCGCTGTTCGATCTGCGCGAGAAGATCGGTTTCCTGTTCCAGAACTCGGCGCTGCTGACCGATTTCAGCGTCTTCGAGAACGTCGCTTTCCCGCTGCGCCAGCACCTTCGGTTGCCCGAAGAGATCGTGCGCAACATCGTACTGACCAAGCTGCAGGCGGTCGGTCTGCGCGGAGCGGCCGAGCTGATGCCGAGCGAACTGTCCGGCGGCATGGCGCGCCGCGTCGCCCTGGCGCGCGCGATGATTCGCGACCCGATGCTGATCCTCTACGACGAGCCGTTCGTCGGACTCGACCCGATCGCGCTGAACCAGGTCCTGAAATTGATCCGCACGTTGAACGACACGCTCGGCCTCACGAGCATCCTGGTCGCGCACGAGTTCGCCGCCGTCGCGCGCGCGGCCGATCTGGTCTACCTCATCGCCGGCGGCAAGGTCGTCGCGCGCGGTACGCCGGACGAACTGACGCGCGCCGACTCGGCCTGGACGAAGCAGTTCTTCGGCGGCGAAGCGGACGGGCCGGTCCCGTTCCAGTACCCGGCACGCGACTACGCGACCGATCTCGGATTCCCGGCGCCGGCGCAGCCGGAGCGTGCCGCATGAGCGCCGTGCGCAAGGAGCCCTCGCGCATCGCCGATGCGCTGGCCCAGGTCGGCGCTTGCGGCCTGTTCCTGTTCCAGATACTCGGCGCGATTCCGAAGAGCCTGCGCCACTTCAAGGAAACGGTGCGGCAGATCTGGTTCGTCGGCGCGATGAGCCTGGTCATCATCATGACCTGCGGCCTGTTCGTCGGCGCGGTGCTGGGCCTGCAGCTCTACGATGTGCTGTCGCGCTTCGGCAGTGCGGCGATGAGCGGAACCGTGGTCGCGCTTGCGCTGTATCGCGAACTCGGTCCGGTCGTGACCGCGCTGCTGTTCGCCGGTCGCGCCGGCACCTCGATCACGGCCGAAATCGGCCTGATGCGCGCGACCGACCAGCTTTCCGCGATGGAGATGATGGCGGTCGATCCGCTCGCCTACGTCGTTGCTCCGCGTTTCCTCGCGGGCATCATCGCGATGCCGCTGCTGGTGTGCGTGTTCAATGCGCTGGCGATCCTCGGTGCACACGTCGTCTGCGTGAGCTGGCTCGGTCTCGACAACGGCACTTTCTGGTCGAACATGACGGCCAGCGTCGACGTCTGGACGGATGTGATCAACGGCGTCTGGAAGAGCCTCGCGTTCGGCGCCGTGATCACGCTGATCGCGGCGTTCCAGGGCTACACGACGCCGCCGACCAGCGAAGGCGTGGCCTACGCGACCACGCGCACGGTCGTATTTTCCTCGATCGTCGTGCTGGCGCTCGATTTCGTGATGACGGCATTCTTGATGTGAGGCACTGCACGTGACCCAACGACGTTCCTACCAGGTCGGCACCGGCCTGTTCATCCTGCTCGGCTTCGCTGCGCTCGCGTATCTCGCGACGCAGACGACGTCGGTCGCGAACTTCAGCCAGGGCGACAGCTACACGCTGAAGGCGCGCTTCACCAACATCGGCCAGCTGAAGCTGCGCGCGCCGGTCAAGCTGGCCGGCGTGCGCATCGGCTCGGTCGAGTCGATCGCGCTCGATCCGACCAAGCTGGAGGCGCAGGTGAAGATCTCGATCGACAAACGCTACCACGACCTGCCGGACGATTCGTCGGCCGCCATATTCACCAGCGGTTTACTCGGCGATCAGTACGTTGGCATCCAGCCGGGCGGTTCGCCCGACATGTTCAAGGACGGCGACGAATTCGTGCTGACGCAGTCGTCGATGCAGCTCGAAGACCTGATCGGCAAGTTCCTGGTCAACGGGTCGCCGCCGCAGAAGCCCGCGAACGGCGACACCCCGCCCGCCGATGCCGGCAAGCCCGCCGCCGCGCCACCTACCGACACCAACAAGCATTAGGAGCCATCCATGTTGCGCACCATCGGTCTAGCGTTCGCCCTGTTGCTCGGCGCCGCAGCCATCGCGCCGGCGCACGCCGACGCACCGACTCCCGACCAGGTCGTGCAGGGCATCGCCGACGATCTCGGCAAGGCGATCGAAGGCCATCAGGCGGAGCTGAAGAGCGACCACGACAAGCTGATCAAGATCATCGACGGCATCCTGCTGCCGCGCTTCGACATCGACTATGCCTCGATCCTCGTGCTCGGCCAGAACGCGCGCACGGCGACGCCGGAGCAGCGCGCGCGCTTCGCCAAGGCGTTCTACAACTCGATCGCGCATCGCTACGCCGAAGGTCTGCTGAACTACACCAAGGGGCGCGTGCGCGTGCTCCCGAGCAACGGCGACCTCAACGACAAGCGCTCGATCGTGCGCACCCAGGTTGTGCTCGACGACGGCAAGACGCTCGGCGTGGACTATGCGTTCCGCAAGACGAAGGAAGGCGACTGGAAGGCGTACGACGTGATCATCGAAGGTATCTCGTACATCACCAACTATCGCAACCAGGTCGGCGCCGAGATCCAGAAGTCCAGTCTGGACGCGCTGATCACGCGCCTGGAAACGCAGGGCGAAAAGACGCTGGAGACCATGGAGCACACGCAGCAGGGCGGTCAGTGAGCGAGGGATTGCGCATCGAGCGCGTCGGCGCGGGCCAGGCCCGCCTTGCCGGCGCGGTCGGTTTCGAACAGGCTGCCGCCGCCTTCGGGCGCGGCGCCGAGCTGCTCGACGGCAGCGCGTCCGATCTGATCGTCGATGTTTCGGGCTTGCGCGATGTCGACAGCGCGACGCTGGCCCTGCTGCTCGCCTGGGCCGCCGAGGCGGCCCGCCGCAAGGTGCGGCTGCGTCTTACGGCGGTGCCGGCCGAGCTGAAGGCGCTGGCTCACCTGTGCGACGCCGAGCCGCTGCTCGGCATCGCCTGATCCTGGACAACCGCGTCACTCGTTGGTCTTGGCCGGCTTGGCCTGCTTCTTCTCGTAGTCGTGCTGTTCCTGCAGCAGCTTGTCCACGTCCATGTCGTTGGTGCCCTGCATCTGCTCGATGATGTCCGCCGGCGGCTGGCCGTCGTAGATGTCGTAGATGCGCCGCTGCCGGTAGGCGTCGCGGTAGAACACGTACGGATCGTAGACGCCTTCGAGCAGGCCTTCGGCTTCGATGCCGCGTGCGCGCAAGGTGACGAGGTAGAGCAGGTTCGGGCCGTATTCCTGCAGGAAGCTGTTGTCGTGTTCGCGGCCGTACCAGGCGATCGGGTCGAAGTAGTTGTCGACCGGCAGGCGCCAGAAGTCGCGTACCGTGGTCGAACCGACCAGCGGCAGCACCACGTAGGGACCTTCAGGCAGACCCCACTTCGCCAGCGTGACGCCGAAATCGGTTTCGTTCGGCGGCAGCTTCATCTCGCTGGCCGGGTCGAACAGGCCGATGAAGCCGACCGTGGTGTTGATCACGAAACGACCGGTGTTGCGCGCGGCCGACTTGGGGTCGGCCTGCAGCACGTCGTTGATGATCGTGATCGGCATCTTGATGTTGGCGAAGAAATTCGACATCACGCGTCGCACATTCTGCGAGGTGACCTTCCGATAGCCGGCCGCGACCGGACGAATCACCGCCTTGTCGGCGGCGTCGTTGAACGCGTACATCTTGCGGTTGAAGCCCTCCCACGGATCGTCGGTGCGCGGCCGGGCGATCGTGCAGCCAGCCAGGATCCCGACGCTGAGCGCCAACAGGCCCGCACGCAGGTGAGCGTATTCGGATGTGAATCGCATGGATGATCGTCTCGATGGTGCACGCGCGTCGGTCGCCCGCGGCACTGGTAATCCCTTTCCGCAGTGCAAGGCTACGCGAAATGGGGGCGCAGATGCACTAGCCGGCAGCCGCGGTGCCGGTTTGTTTGCGCCGCACAAACCCGAAGCGCTACAATGAGGTTGGCTAAAGCCATGAATTGGCTTTGATTTCGGTTTCGATGAGATACGGTTTCGAGAGGTAAGTGGGATGGCACGTATTACCGTGGAAGATTGCCTCGAAGTGGTGGACAACCGCTTCGAGCTCGTGTTGATGGCCACCAAGCGCGCGCGCCAGCTCGCCAAGGGCGCGACGGCGGCGGTCGATGGTCACAACGACAAGCCGACCGTGCTGGCCCTGCGCGAGATCGCCGATCGCAAGGTCGATCAGACGATGATCGACGAGATCGACAAGCAGGAACGCGAGCGCAAGGAGCGCGAGGCGCTGGAATGGGCTGCCGCGGAAGTCGACGACGATCTCGGCAAGGGCGGCGACGACCTCTGATGTCCCGATCGCGACGCCAGCGCAGAAGTCTCCCCGGAGCAGCCTGAGCGGCGCGACATGGCCACGACTGCTGCCTTGCATGCGCGGGCGCCGACGGTGAGCCAACCTCCCGCCGACGTACGGGCGCTCGAGCAGCAGCTGGCCGTCTATCTGCCGGCCGAACAGGTCGCGCGCGTGCGTCGCGCCTACGAGGTAGGCGCGGTGGCCCACGAAGGGCAGACGCGCAAGAGCGGCGAGCCGTACATCACGCATCCGGTCGCGGTCGCGGGCATCCTCGCCGAACTCGGCATGGACGCCGAAACGATCATCGCGGCGATCCTGCACGACACGCTCGAAGACACCCAGCTGACCTCGGAGCAGATCGGCGCCGAGTTCGGCGCGACCGTGGTCGAACTCGTCGACGGTGTCACCAAGCTGGACAAGGTGCGCTTCCGCAACCGCCAGGAAGCGGCCGCGGAGAGTTTCCGCAAGATGCTGCTGGCGATGGCGCGCGACTTGCGCGTGATCCTGATCAAGCTGGCCGATCGCCTGCACAACATGCGCACGCTCGGCTCGATGGCGGCCGACGCCCGCCGCCGCATCGCGCGCGAGACGCTCGACATCTACGCGCCGATCGCGCAGCGCCTCGGCATGAACCGCTTCAAGGCCGAGCTGCAGGATCTCGGATTCCGCGCGCTGCATCCGGATCGCCACCGCGTCATCTCCGAACGCATCCGCGCGCTGCTCGGCAACCGCCGCGAAGCGATGTCGCGCATCGAGATGGCGCTCAATGCGCGCCTCGAATCCGAGCAGATCCCGCATCGCGTCGTCAGCCGGATCAAGTCGCCGTACAGCATCTATTCGAAGATGCAGGGCGAGCACAAATCGTTCGCGCAGGTGATGGACGTGTACGGGTTCCGCGTCGTCGTCGACAGCGTGCCGCACTCCTATCACGCGCTCGGCGCGGTGCACGGGCTGTACAAGCCGCTGGAAGGGCGCTTCCGGGACTTCATCGCGATTCCGAAGGCGAACGGCTACCAGTCGCTGCACACGGTGCTGTTCGGGCCGTTCGGTGCGCCGATCGAGATTCAGATCCGCACCGAGGACATGGATCGCGTCGCCGAGCGCGGCGTCGCCGCGCACTGGGTCTACAAGACCGATTCGTCGCCGTCCAACAGCGCGCAGAGCCGCGCGCGCGAATGGGTCTCGAACCTGGTCGACCGCCAGACGCAGATGCCGTCTTCGCTGGAATTCATCGAGAACGTCAAGGTCGATCTGTTTCCCGACGAGGTCTATCTGTTCACGCCGAAGGGGCAGATCCTCGCCCTGCCGCGCAACGCGACCGCGCTGGACTTCGCCTACTTCGTGCACACCGACGTCGGTGATCACGCGGTCGCTGCGCGCGCGGACAAGAAGCTGGTGCCGCTGCGCACGCGGCTGGTCAGCGGCCAGACCGTCGAGATCGTCACGGCGCCGTCGGCGGCGCCGAGTCCGCAATGGCTGGAATGGGTCGTCTCGGGGCGCGCGCGCACCGCGATCCGCCATCATCTCAAGCGCCTGCAGCACGAGGATGCGGTCGATTTCGGACATCGCATGCTCGATCGCGCATTCGATGCGCTCGACGCTTCGCTCGAAGGCATTCCGCACGCGGTATTGGATCGCTATCTGTCCGAGCAGAAATACAAGCGGCTGGAAGAGCTCCTGGCCGACATCGCGCTCGGCAACCGCGTCGCCGACTCGGTCGCGCAGGCGCTGCTCCACACCCAGGGCGACCAGCCGCACGCGGCGCGACCGCACAGCAGCGAGAAGATCCTGATCACCGGCGCCGAGCGCGGTGTGCTCAGTTTCGGCAACTGCTGCCATCCGGTACCGGGCGACGAGATCATGGGCTACCTGTCGGCCGGCAAGGGGATCGTCGTGCACCGCGTCGAATGCCCGAACGTGCCGGAACTGCGCAAGTCGCCCGAGCGCTGCATCGAAATCGCGTGGGACGCCGACGTGCAGGGCGACTACAAGGTCGAGCTGCGCATCGAGGTCAGCAACAAGCCCGGCGTGCTGGCCCAGGTCGCCGCGGCGATCGCCGAGGCGGGCTCGAACATCGAGAACGTCGAATACAAGGAGCGCGACCTTTCCACCGCGACGATGCTGTTCACGATCGAAGTGAAAGGGCGCAAGCATCTTGCCGACGTGATGCGGCGCGTGCGCCGCCTGCACGTCGTCACCGGCGTGCGGCGGCATCCGGTCTGACCTTGCGAGAGCGGCCAGTCGCCGCCGCGGTTGACCTTTGAGTTTTGACCTTCGAAACTCGCGGCCGTGTTCGTCCAGGCTTGGAGTCCCATGTCGCGCAAGATCATCCACACCGAACAGGCGCCGAAGGCGATCGGTCCGTATTCGCAAGCCGTCCGCGCGGGACAGACGGTCTACCTGTCCGGTCAGATTCCGCTCGATCCGGCCACCGGCGAGCTCGTCGGAGGCGATATCACCGCGCAGGCGCGTCGCGTCTTCGAGAACCTCACGGCCGTGTGCGCCGCCGCCGGTGGTTCGCTCGCCGACATCGTACGTGCCGGCATCTATCTGACCGATCTCGGCGATTTCGCGGCGGTCAACGCCGTGATGGCCGAATACTGCAAGGAACCGTTTCCCGCGCGTTCGACGATCGGCGTATCGGCCCTGCCTCGCGGTGCGCGCGTCGAGATCGACGCCATCCTCGTCCTCGGCGAATAAGTGGGCGGGCCGGGCGCGAACGATGGCGCGCTCAGCGAGTATCCCCGCGGCTCCTGACGCCGATGCCGGCCTCGCGCCGGTGACCGTGCTGCCTGGCGTCGGCCCCGCGCTCGCGCAGACGCTGCAGCGGCTCGGCCTGGCGCGCGTGCAGGATCTTTGGTTCCATCTGCCGCTGCGCTACGAGGACCGAACGCGCGTCACGCCGATCCGCGACCTGCGCATCGGCGAAAGTGCGCAAGTGGAGGGCGTCGTCGAAGCCGTCGAGCGCGGCTTCCGCTACCGGCCGCAGCTGCGCGTCGCGATCTGCGACGACTCGCGCGCGACGCTGACCTTGCGCTTCTTCCATTTCAACCGCAGCCAGGCCGAACAGTTCGTGCCGGGTGCGCGTTTCCTGTGCTACGGCGAAGTGCGTCACGGCGCCTATGGTCCTGAAATCGTGCATCCGGAGTACCGGCGCATGCACGGAGAGTCTCCGGCGCCGGTCGAGGATCGCCTGACGCCGATCTATCCGACCACCGAGGGCCTCGGCCAGAAGCGTCTGGCCGGCGTGATCGCTCGTGCGCTCGATCGCCTGCCCGATGCGGCGTCGCTCGAGCTGATTCCGGCCGAACTCGGTGCGCCGCTGCGGCTGGCATCGCTGCGCGATGCGCTGCTGACCGTGCACCGCCCTGCGCAGGACGTCGACGTCGCCGAGCTGGCGCTCGGCCGGCATCCCGCGCAGCAGCGGCTGGCTTTCGAGGAACTGCTGACCCATCACCTCAGCCTCAAGCGCCTCCGCGCGCAGGTGCGACGCCACGCTGCCGCGGCGTTGACGGGCGACGGGCGTCTGCGCGCGGCGCTGCGCGGGCAATTGCCGTTCGCGCTGACACGCGCGCAGCAACGCGTCGTCGCCGAAATCGACGGCGACCTGGTCAAGGCGACGCCGATGCTGCGTCTGGTCCAGGGCGACGTCGGGTCCGGCAAGACCGTCGTCGCGGCGCTGGCCGCGCTGGCCGCGGTCGAGGCCGGCTGTCAGGCGGCCTTGGTCGCGCCGACCGAACTGCTCGCCGAGCAGCACTGGAAGAATTTCCGGTCATGGATGCAGCCGCTCCGCATCGAGCCGGTGTGGCTGTCGGGCAAGGTGCAGGGCAAGGCGCGAGAAGCGGCGCGCAACGCGGTCGCAACCGGTGCGCCGATCGTGATCGGCACGCACGCGCTGATGCAGGAGGGTGTCGCGTTCCATCGGCTCGCGCTCGCGATCATCGACGAGCAGCATCGCTTCGGCGTGCATCAGCGGCTGGCCCTGCGTGACAAGGGACGCAGCGGCGAGGCGGTACCGCATCAGCTCGTGCTGACCGCGACGCCGATCCCGCGCACGCTGGCGATGACGGCCTACGCCGACCTCGACGTATCGGTGATCGACGAGCTGCCGCCGGGGCGCACGCCGATCCAGACGGTCGCGATCTCGAACGGCCGCCGCGGAGAAGTCATCGAGCGAATCCGCGCGGCCTGCGCCGAGGGCCGCCAGGCGTATTGGGTCTGCACGCTGATCGAAGAATCCGAGCAGTTGGAGGCACAGGCGGCTGAAGTGGCCTACGCCGAGCTTGCGGCGGCGCTGCCGCAGCTGCGCATCGGCCTGGTGCATGGGCGGCTGAAGCCGAAGGAGAAGCAGGCCGCGATGGATGCCTTCAAGGCCGGCGAGACGCGCGTGCTGGTCGCCACGACGGTCATCGAGGTCGGTGTCGACGTGCCGAACGCGAGCCTGATGATCATCGAGAACGCCGAACGGTTGGGGCTGGCGCAACTGCACCAGCTGCGCGGTCGCGTCGGCCGCGGCAGCACCGCGTCGAGTTGCGTGCTGCTGTATCAGAATCCGTTGTCGCAGATGGCGCGTGCGCGCCTGGAGGTCATGCGCGAAACCGGCGATGGTTTCCGCATTGCCGAAAAGGATATGGAGCTGCGCGGCCCCGGCGAAATGCTCGGTACGCGCCAGACCGGCCAGCTCGCCTTTCGCGTCGCCGATCTGGCGCGCGATGCCGGGCTGCTGCCGTCGGTGCAGCGCGTGGGCGAAGTCATGTTGCGCGATCACCCGCATCTTGCGGCACGCCTCATCGCGCGCTGGGTCGGTTCCTCGGCACGATATGCTTCGGTATGAAACGTTGCCGCCGCCTTTGCGGCAACCGCTTTGACCGAGCGTCCTGCCCATGAGCATCAAGAAAATCGCCGGGCTGGATCAGGTCCCGTCCGTTCCCGCGATGGCGGTGATCATCAACTGCGGGACCAAATGGTTCACTTCGTTGGCGCTCGTTTCGGCGCACAGAACGGGGCTCCCCATCTTGCTGATCGACTGCGAATCGCGCGATGGCAGTTGCGACCTGCTCGCGGCGATCGGCGAACGATATGGAATCGATTTCCACTGGATGAGCTGGCCCCTGCGGACGCATGGGCTGACGCTCGATGCCTTGTTCGAGCATTCGCCTGCCGAGCGGATTCTCCTGGTCGACTCCGATGTCGAGATCGAAGATCCAGCCGTCGTGCAGCGGATGATCGAGGAAATGGATCGCCGTCCCGAAGCCTATGGCGCGGGGTTCGTCCATGCTGCGGAGGGCATGGGCAGCCAGCATGGCGTTCCCGCCGGCATCGGCCTGTATGCCGAACGCATGTGGATACCGCTCACGTTGTTGCGGACGCAGGCGGTGCGCGCCGCACTCGAGTCGGGCGCCAGCTTTGCGCAGACGCGACGTTTCACCGAGCTGCCGGGACATCCACGCCTGTCTCGTTGGATGGGCATGCGATTTTTCCTTCCGGGCATCAACCGGTGGCAGGCACGACGCCTGGCCGAGGACAAGAAGCCGATCTTCCACGAGTACGACACGGGCGCGCTCATGCACGAGACGCTGCGGGCGCAAGGCTACGATTTCATCGGGCTCCCGAATGCCCTGTGGCAAAAGGTGCATCACTATCACGGCGCGACCCGCGCGAGCTTCCGATGGAGCAGGCAGAAACTGGCCGAGCGTCTCGGACTGATCCGGAAGCCGGAGGGGTCCGAGTCGGACCGGGACGTCCTCGATGCGAAGAAGCGGCTTGCCGCGTATGGGATCGATGGGGAGGCATGAACTGCAGCGAGCGGTGAAGCCTGATGCCGAATGCGATCGAGGCCCACTGGCGATACCATCGCGAGCATGCCTCCGACTCATGACGAATCCCTCCGAATGCTGATCGACACCGACCCCGGCGTCGACGACGCGCTGGCGATCCTGATGGCGCATCGCCACGCGCGTGTTGCCGGACTGACGATCGCGGCCGGCAACGTCGGTCTCGTGCACACGGTCGCCAATGCCTTGAAGCTGATCGACGTGATCGGCGCGCAGACTCCGGTATTTGCAGGCTGTCCGTGCCCGCTGCTGTTGCCTGCGGCGGACGCGGGGTTCGTGCACGGCGCCGACGGTTTCGGCGATACCGGCTATCGGCTTTCGGAGCGAAACCCGTCCGACGAGCATGCCGTCGAGGCCCTCCTGCGTCTTTCGCACGAGCAGGCGGGGCGGCTGACCCTGGTCGCGTTGGCGCCGCTGACCAATCTTGCGCTGGCGTTGAGGCTCGATCCCGAACTGCCGTCGCGCATCGCGCGTCTGGTCGTGATGGGAGGCGCGGTGAACGGCCGCGGCAACACCCATCTCGTGCCCGCCGAGTTCAACATCGGCTTCGACCCCGAGGCCGCCCACATCGTGTTTTCCACCTGGCCGCAGTTCGACCTGGTCGACTGGGAGGCCTGCGTGCGTCACGCAATGGATTTCGCCTGGTTCGATCGCACGGTCGCCGCGGGCGATGCCGCCGCGCAGTTCTACGCGGCGATCTCTCGCAAGGCGCGCCGCTTCAGCGAGACCCACGGCCGCCTCGGCATGATCGTCGCCGATGCCCTGGCGATGGCGGTAGCGCTGGAGCCGGACATCGTGCATCGCGCCGAGGCGCATCACGTGGGGATCGAATTGTCCGGCAGCTTGACCCGCGGGGCCACGGTGGTCGATTGGGAAGACCGTCTCGGCCGGCCTGCGAACGCGCGCATCGTGCTCGACGTCGACCAGGCGCGCTTCCAGGCGCTCGTCGCGCAAGCGCTGGGTTCGGCCTAGGGCGCGAAGGGGTGAATCTGTTCGAGCAGGGCGGCCAGGACTTGCACGAGCCGCCCGCGGCAGGCTATAGTGCCGCACTTGTATTCATCGCCAAGCCGCTGAGAAGACTCATGAAAGCCGACATTCACCCGAAGTACCAGCCGGTCGTGTTCCAGGACATCTCCAGCGACTTTTCGTTCCTGACGCAGTCCACGATGACGAGCAAGGAAAAGATCAAGTGGGAAGACGGCGAGGAATATCCGCTGATCAAGGTGGAAATCTCCAGCCATTCGCACCCGTTCTTCACCGGCAAGCAGAAGATCGTGGACACCGCAGGCCGCGTCGACAAGTTCCGTCGCCGCTACGCCAAGTAAGACCGAGTCGCCCCGCGCCTGGCGCGGGACGTCGAACGGGAACAGGGCACCGATTTCCGCAACGCCGGCCGAAGGGCCGGCGTTTTGCGTTTACGGGTACGGCTCATGGATGAAGATCTTTTCATCCGGATGGGCGCGCCATGGCCGTCGGCTTGATTCGAAAGCCCTCCGCACGCACATGCTGCCATGCAATAATTGTGTGTTGACCGCGACGTAGCATTGCGGCCACCTATCGCATCCCGCTGCCGCTTCGCCGCCGTGTGCGCGTAGCGGCGGCACGCAGCCAGGAGTCCGTCGTGTCCGACAAAATCGTCCAGCTCACCGATCCCGCCACGAACAAGACCACGCCCCTTCCGATCGTGACAGGGACGCTTGGCGACCCGGCGATCGACATCGGCAAGCTCAACAAGGAAACGGGCTACTTCACCTTCGATCCGGGCTTCATGGCGACCGCGGCGACGCGCAGCGCCGTGACCTTCATCGACGGCGATGCCGGCGTGCTGCTGTATCGCGGCTATCCGATCGAGCAGTTGGCCAAGCAGTCGAGTTTTCTCGAGGTGGCCTACCTGCTGATCAACGGCGAGCTGCCGGACAAGACCAAGTTCACGGCATTCGAGGACGAGGTCACGCATCACACGATGATGCACGAGGCCTTGAAGAACTTCCTTCACGGCTTCCACTACGACGCGCACCCGATGGCGATGCTGTGCGCCTCGATCGCTTCGCTGTCGGCGTTCTACCACGACACGCTCGACATGAACGATCCCGAGCAGCGTCGCCTCGCCGCGATTCGTCTGATCGCGAAAGTGCCGACGATCGCCGCGGCCGCCTATCGCTACTCGATCGGCTGGCCGATCCGCTATCCGCGCAACAACCTCGACTACGTGACGCGCTTCCTGCACATGATGTTCGAAGTGCCGAGCGAGCCGCTGCAGTTGAGTCCCGTCGCCGCGAAGGCGCTCGACCTGCTGTTCATCCTGCATGCGGACCACGAGCAGAACGCGAGCACGTCGACGGTGCGGCTGGTCGGTTCGACCGGTGCCAATCCGTACGCGTGCGTCGCAGCCGGCATCGCCGCGCTGTGGGGGCCGGCGCACGGCGGCGCCAACGAAGCCGTGCTCAAGATGCTCGGCGAGATCGGCGACGCGAAGAACGTCGGCAAGGCCGTCGAAAAGGCGAAGGACAAGAACTCCGGTTTCCGCCTGATGGGCTTCGGCCATCGCGTCTACAAGAATTTCGATCCGCGCGCGACGATCATCCGCGAGATGTGCCACAAGGTGCTCGCTGACCTCAACGTCAACGACCCGCTGCTCGACGTGGCTCTGGCGCTGGAAGAAGTCGCGCTGAAGGATTCCTACTTCGTCGAGCGCAAGCTGTACCCGAACGTCGACTTCTATTCGGGCCTGATCTACAAGGCGCTGAAGCTGCCGACCGAGATGTTCACGGTGATGTTCGCGATCGCGCGCACGGCCGGCTGGGTCGCCCACTGGCTGGAGCAGCACCTGGATCCGGAAACCAAGATCGGCCGTCCGCGCCAGATCTACACCGGGTCGCCGAAGCGCGATTACGTCGGCATCGACAAGCGCTGAGCGTCACGAACGCTGCGGCAGTCGCCGCAGCGTTCAGCTCGTCATGATGAGCGCGTCCAGCGCACTCAATGAGGCGCGCTGCATCGGTTTCTCGCTGACGCGATCGAGCGGAGCCTGGCGCAGCAGGTCGTAGGGGACCAGCGTCACGTCGATGGCGGTGCCGTCGGCGCTGAACAGGAGCACCGGGAAGTCCCTCGCCGTCTCGCGGTCGAGCCGGAGCCGGCGCGTCTGTTCTTCGAACGGAATGCCTCGCTCGTGGAGGTAGGCTTCCACGTCGCGCGGCTGGTCCGAGTACAAGTGCAGGCACACCGCCGAATGCTCGTCCGCAGTGCCTTCCAGCACGGCGCCGACGAGGCGCGGCTCGAAGCGTACGAAGAAGCGCATCGCCTCGCGTGCGACCTCGCGCAACCTGCGCAGCGTCTGCGTCTGGTCTTCGCCGAGGAAGAGGCGCTGGTGTTCGCGCAGTGCGTCCTCGATCTCGCTGTTCTTCGGCAGGCTGACTTCATCGAAGATGCCGAGGCGCTCGGCCGCCTTGAGCTTGGCCTGGCGAAAGTCGCGCAGTCCGCCTTCGCTCATCAGGCGCGCCGCTTCGACCGCGATGCGGCGGCGGATTTCCTGCGCGCGGATCTGCGCGTGATGGGCGTGATCGTGCCGGCTCGGCATCAGAAGACGTCGTAGGCCTTGGTCTGCTCGCCGTTCTCATCCTCGTTCTGCGCCGGCTGCGAGGCCAGTCGCGTCGCGTCCTCGGTCTTCATGACCTCGAGGATGGCGCCTGGATCGCCCGCGGCGGCAAGCAGGCCGCTGGACGGATCGATGCGTACCTTGGTGATGCCGGAAGGCATGTCGAACGGCTGTTCGGGGACGTCCTTGGTGGCCACGCGCATGTAGTCGATCCAGATCGGCAGCGCGGCCTTGGCGCCGAACTCGCCATGGCCGAGCGAACTGAAATCGTCGAAACCGACCCAGCAGCTGGCGACGAGCTTGGCATTGAAACCGGTGAACCAGGCGTCGCGGTGATCGTTGGTCGAACCGGTCTTGCCGGCGAGATCGTTGCGCTTGAGGACCATCGCGGCGGCCCCCGTGCCGCGGCGGACCACGTCGCGCATCATCGACGTGAGCAGGTAGGCGTTGCGCGCGTCGATCGCGCGCGGCGCCAGATGCTGGCCGCTCGGCGAGGTCGCAGCCGGCGTGCCGGCATGCGCCGCGCCAATCGGATTCAGCGCGCTCGTGCCGCCGTTCGGGGCCGGCGGCGGAACCGTCTTGTCGGCCAGCGGGTGATCCGAACAGGTCATGCAGGCGACAGCGGGGTCGGCCTTGTAGACGACCTTGCCGTCGCGATCGGCGATCTCGCGGACCATGTAGGGATCGATCAGGTAGCCGCCATTGGCGAACACGGCGTAGCCGCGCGCCATCGACAGCGGGGCGACGGACGCGGTACCGAGTGCCATCGACAGGTTTTCCGGAATCTGGTCGAGCGGGAGCCCGAAGCGGGTGATGTACTCGCGCGCGTAGCGGATGCCGATGGCATCGAGCAGGCGCACCGACACGAGATTGATCGACTTGACCAGCGCCTCGCGCAGGCGCACCGGCCCCTGGAACGTGTCGTCGTCGTTCTTCGGCGTCCACACGCCGTCCGGCTTGGACGGGTCGGGGAACGAGACCGGCGCGTCGTTCAACACCGATGCCGGTGTGAACCCGTGTTCGAACGCCGCCGAATACAGAAACGGCTTGAAGCCCGAGCCGGGCTGGCGCGCGCTCTGCGTCGCGCGGTTGAACTTGCTGCGCAGAAAACTGAAACCGCCGACCAGGCTCTCGATCGCGCCGTCTTCGGGGTCGAGCGCCGCGAGCGCGGCCTCGGCGGCGGGGACCTGTGCGAGCTTCCATTTGCCCTCGGCGTCACGCGACAGCCGCACGATATCGCCGCGCTTGAGCACGTCGGTCACGCTCTTCGGCGTGGCGCCGCGGCGGTCTTCGTCGATGCGCGGGCGGGCCCAGGCGAGGCTGGCGAGGTCGAGCGACACGTCCTGCCCGTCGTCGAAGTGCACGGTCGCATGGTCCTTGCCCGATTCGGTCACGATCCCCGGAACGAGGCCGGCCAGCGGCCGATAGTCGGCCAGCGCGTTGTCCCATTCGCTGCGGGCGGCGCCGGCGGCGAGGTCGACGTGCGCCTCGGCGCCGCGCCAGCCGTGGCGCTGGTCGTAGCTCATCAAGGCATCGCGCAGCGCACGGTTGGCCGCTTCCTGGCGAACCGCATTCAGCGTCGTCTTGACCACGTAGCCGTCGGTCAGTGCGTTGTTGCCGAGCCGCTCGATCGTTTCCAGGCGAACCAGCTCGGCGAAGTACGGCGCATCGACCTCGACCGGCTGCTCGTGCGGCTGGGCGAGGTCCGGCTCCTTGATCGCACCGTCGTACTCCGCCTGCGTGATGAAACGGTTCTCGAGCATGCGCCCGAGCACGTAGGCGCGGCGCTCCAGCGCGCGCTGCGGGCGGCTGAGCGGGTTGCCGGTCGACGGAAACTTGGGGATCGAGGCCAGCATGGCGCATTCGGGCAGATTCAGCTGGCTCAGCGTCTTGCCGTAGTAGAACTCGGCGGCCGCCGCGATGCCGTAGGAGCGATGGCCGAAGAAGCTCTTGTTGAGGTAGAGCTCGAGGATTTCGTCCTTGGTCAGCGCGTTTTCGATGCGGAAGGCAAGGAAGATCTCGGACAGCTTGCGCGTGTAGCTGACTTCCGAACTCAGGAAGAACATGCGCGCGACCTGCTGGGTGATCGTGCTGCCGCCAGCGACATGCTTGCTACCGGTGGTGATCGTCAGCCAGACTGCACGCGTGATGCCGCCGAGGTCGATCCCGCGATGGGAGTAGAAATCGGCGTCTTCGGCAGCCAGAAAGGCGTGTTTGAGCTGATCCGGCACGTCCTGAATGCGTACTGGGGTGCGCTTGGTCTCGCCGAAGCTTGCAATCAGCTTGTCGTCGGCGGACAGGATTCTCAGCGGAACCTGGAGGCGCACGTCCTTCAGGGTATCGACCGATGGCAGACGCGGGGCGATCAGCCAATAGGCGGTCCCGATCGCGATTCCGCCGAGGAGAGCGCCGGCCAGCGCGAGATACAGCGCGTAGCGCAGCAGACGGAGAAGTATGGCCATGCGGGCGGGGGACTTGTGATGCCAGTCAAGGTAAGCGCGGTAAGCACAGGAGTATAGAGCCTATGCATCCGCGGTGGGCTCGCCAGGGGGCGGCGAGGCGGAAATTGCCCTGATTCTGCCAACGTATACGCAGATTTTTGTCACAGCCTCTAGACCGCTGTTGAAAAAGCGTTAATGTTTAGTATCTAATGTTCAGGCGCATCTTTCGCTCGTAAGGGCGCGTGGGAAGGGGAAAAAGCGTGGGACTGTTCGCACCCAAGGCGCCGCCATTGATCGGCGTCGATATCAGCTCGACGGCCGTCAAACTGCTCCAGCTAGCACAGGTGGGGGGGCGCTACCGCGTCGAACACTACGCGGTCGAGCCATTGCCGCCGAACGCGGTCGTGGAAAAGAACATCGTCGAGGTCGAGGCGGTGGGTGACGCGATCCGTCGCGCGCTGAACCGGTCCGGTGCCAAGACCAAGTTCGCCGCTGCCGCCGTGGCGGGGTCGGCCGTGATCACCAAGATCATCCCGATGCCGGCCGACCTGTCCGAGGAGGACATGGAGGCGCAGATCCAGGTCGAGGCGAACCAGTACATCCCCTACCCGATCGAGGAAGTCAGCCTCGACTTCGAGGTGCTGGGCCCGATCAAAGACAACCCGGACATGGTCAACGTGCTGCTGGCGGCATCGCGCACGGAGAACGTGGACCTGCGCGTCGCGGCGCTCGATCTCGGCGGCCTTGGAACGAGGGTCATCGATGTCGAGGCGTTCGCGATGGAGAACGCCTTCCGCCTGATCGCCGACCAGCTCGCCGTGCCGAAGGACGCCGTCGTCGCCGTCGTCGACGTCGGCGCCACCATGACGACGCTGATCGTGCTGAAGAGCCAGCGCACGATCTATTCGCGCGAACAGGTCTTCGGCGGCAAGCAGCTGACCGACGAGGTCATGCGCCGCTACGGACTCAGCTACGAGGAGGCCGGCCTCGCCAAGCGCCAGGGCGGCCTGCCGGAATCCTACGAAATCGAAGTGCTGGAGCCGTTCAAGGAAGCGATGGTCCAGCAGATCAGCCGCTTGCTTCAGTTTTTCTTCGCCGGCAGCGAATACAGCCGCGTCGACCAGGTGGTCCTGGCCGGCGGTTGCGCTTCGATCGCGGGCGTCACCGACATGGTCGAGGAACACCTGGGCGTGCCTTGCGTCGTCGCCAATCCGCTCGCCGACATGTCGTTGGCCGGACGTGTGCAGGCGCAGACGCTGGCGCAGGACGCGCCGGCCCTGATGATCGCGTGCGGACTGGCGATGAGGAGCCACGACTGATGGCAAAGATCAATCTATTGCCGTGGCGAACCGAGCGTCGCAAGCAGCGCGAGCGCGAGTTCTACATGATGCTCGCCATGACGGCGCTGGCGGCGTTCGCCGTGCTCATCCTGGCCATTCTGTGGATGGGGCATCTGATCGACGATCAGAACGGACGCAACGCGTACATCCAGGGCGAAATCAAGGCGCTCGACAAGCAAATCGCCGAGATTGCGGAGCTGGACAAGACGCGCTCGCAGCTGCTGACGCGCAAGGAAATCATCGAGCAGCTGCAATCCAACCGCTCGCAGATGGTCCATCTGTTCGACGAGATGGTGAAGACGATTCCCGATGGCGTGCGGCTGACTTCGATGAAGCAGGCCGGCGACACCCTGACGCTGGAAGGCGTGGCCGAATCGAACGCGCGCGTTGCGACCTACATGCGCAACGTGGACGTGTCGACGTGGATGGGGCGCACGGATCTGCGCAAGATCGAGAACAAGGCAGGCACCAAGGATGCCGACAAGAAGATGCCGTACCTGTTCTCGCTCGACGTCAAGCTGCGCAAGCCCGAAGACGCGCAACAAGGCGATGGCGCCAAGCCCGACGCGAAAGTGGCTGGCGCTGCGCCTGCCGGTGCTGCCGAGACCGGAGAGAAGAAGCCGGCAGACCTCGGCGCTCAACTCGATTCCGCTGCGACCAAGCTGATGAACAAGCCGGCACCCGCCGATGACAAGGCAGCTGCATCGAAGCCCACCGCGACTCCGGCCACGGGGGAGAAGAAATGAGCTTCCTCGACGATCTACGCAATCTCGATCGCAACAACGTTGGCGGCTGGCCGAAATCCGTAAAGGTCTTCTTCGCTGCGGTTATCGTCGCAGTCATCCTTTTCCTCGGCTGGTGGTTCTACGTCAGCGCGCAACAGGACGATCTCAAGCGCGCACAAGGCAAGGAAGTTGCGCTGAAAAAGGAATTCGCGGACAAGCAGGCCAAGGCGGTCAATCTCGAGCCTTACCGCAAGCAGCTCGAAGACATGAAGGAGATGCTGCAGACGATGCTGCGGCAGTTGCCGAGCAAGACCGAGATGCCGGATCTGCTCAACGACATATCCGATGCGGCGCTCGGCGCGGGTATCGAAACCCAGCTGTTCCAGCCGGGTGCCGAGACCATGAAGGATTTCTACGCCGAAAAGCCGATCCAGTTGAAGATGGTCGGTAGCTATCACCAGTTCGGCTCGTTCATCAGCAGCGTTGCCGCATTGCCGCGCGTGGTTATCCTGACCATGCACGATGTGTCCCTGCGTCCGATCAAACCCGTGGGCGCACCTGCCGGCCAGACGGCTGCACCGAGTGCCGGCGGCCAGCTTTCGCTCGAGGGCACCGTGAAAACCTATCGCTACCTCGACGATGCGGAAGCAGCGGCCGTGCAGCAGGCAGCCAATGCGGCCAAGTCTGGCGCAAAGCCCGCACCGAAGCCGGCCACGGAGGGAAAGTGACATGAACTCTGTCTTGCGCATTTCCCTGAGGTTGACGGCGCCTGTGCTTGCGTTCCTGTTGCTGAGCGGCTGCGCTCCCGGCGACGACCCGCATCAATGGGTCGCGCGTGAGAAGGCCAAGAAAGGCGCGCCACTGAAGCCGCTCCCGGTGATCAAGACATTCGAGACCTTCGTCTACAAGGATCAGGATCGTCGCGATCCGTTCGACTTGAGCCCCGAGGAGTTGGACGAGACATCCGCCAACAACGGCCCGCATCCCGACCAGAACAGGCCGCGCGAGCCGCTCGAATCGTTCCCGTTGGACGGCTTGAAAATGTCCGGAACGATGGGCCTTGCAAAAACGATGGAAGGGCTCGTGCGCGATCCGGACGGCGTCGTCCATCGCGTCCATGTTGGCAACTACATCGGCCAGAACTACGGCCGTATTTCCACCATCGGCGAAGACAAGATCGAACTTGTCGAGCTGGTTCCGAACGGTGCCGGCGGCTGGATGGAACGACCCGCAGCGATTTCCCTCGGCGACACCCAGAAATGACCGATCCATTGGGGACACCTCTCATGACCACGACATCCGCTGCCACCTCCGCGCGCAGGTTCGCACTCCCGGCGGTGCGGCCGTGTTTCCTCTGGATCCTGGCCTTGTTCGGCTTTGCATTGGGCAATATTGCCCACGCAGAGAACGTGCTGGAGGATCTCAGCTACACGTCCTTGCCCGGCGGCAAGGTCGAGATCACGCTGAAATTCACCAATCCGGTGACGGCTCCCCAGGTATTTTCCACGGAAAGTCCGCCGAGCATCGCGCTGGACTTTTCTGACACGCGCAACGCGTTCGCCAAGCGCCGGGTCGATATCGGTGCCGGTGCCACCTCGGGCGTTTCGGCGATCGAAGCGGCCGGGCGCACGCGCGTCGTCGTCGACCTCTTCCGCATGGCCGGTTACGACACGCGCATCAATGGCAACAACCTCGTCGTGAGCGTCAACAACGGCATCGCCGGGGCTGCCAGCATCGTGGCTGCGGTCGGCAAGACCGATCCGACCAAGGCGATCGTGACGGCTGCCGAGCTCGAAGTCTCCAATGTCGATTTCCGTCGTGGCAAGAACGGCGAGGGACGCGTCGTCGTCAGCTTCAATGGTCCGGGCGCATCGGCCAACTTGAAGCGCGAAGGCAATGCGATTTCGCTGGACCTGGCCAATGTGAAATTGCCGCCGGGTCAGGCGCAGCGATTGGACGTGCTCGACTTCGCGACACCGGTCCAGTCGATCGATACGCGCCCGCGCGGCAACGGCGTGCACATGGAAATCGTCGCCAAGCCTCCGTTCGAACAACTTGCCTACCAGACCGGCAACGAATACGTCGTCGAGGTCGCCCAGAAGAAAGAAGATCCGAAGCTCAAGGGCAAGAATGCGGAGCCGGAATATTCCGGCAGCCGCGTCACGTTCAACTTCCAGGATATTCCTGCGCGCTCGGTGCTGCAGCTGATCGCCGACGTGTCCGACATCAACATCGTCGTGGCCGACAGTGTGCAGGGCAACGTGACCCTGCGCCTGATCAACGTGCCGTGGGATCAGGCGCTCGACATCGTGTTGCAGGCGAAGGGTCTCGACAAGCGCCGCCGCGGCAACGTGATCTGGGTCGCGCCGCAGAAGGAAATCGCGGATCGCGAACAGGCGATTGCCGACGCGAGCCAGAAGAAGGAAGACACCGAAGCGCTGGTTTCCGACTACATCCCCGTCAGCTACGGCAAGGCGAAAGATATCGCCGCGCTGTTGACGAAGGACGCTCAGACGAACGTAGCTGGTGGGCAGCAACAGGGTCAGCAAAATCAGCAGCGTGGATTTCTGTCCTCGCGCGGCAGCGTTACCTATGACGATCGCACGAATACGCTGCTCGTCAGCGATATCCCGTCGAAGATCCAGGAGATTCGACAGCTCGTTGCCGTGCTCGATCGGCCGGTTCGACAGGTATTGATCGAATCGCGCATCGTCATTGCAAACGACAGCTTTGCTCGCAGCCTTGGCGTCAAATTTGGCCTCAATGGCGCTCACACGGACAGCAATGGAAATGTCGTCTCGACGGCCGGTACGTTGGCCGGTGTCGATCAGATGAACAACGTGATTCTTCGCAACCGACTGGGTTTGTCGACTCCAGTCGTGGGAGGGGCATCCGCTCCCAACACCGTCGGGCAAGGACTTCTGGTTCCCAGTGGAAACAATCAGCTCAACGTGAACCTGCCTGCCACGAATCCGGCCGGCAGTTTCGGGCTGGCCATTTTGGGAGCGGATTATCTGCTCGATTTGGAACTGTCGGCAGCGCAAACGGAGGGCAAGGGAGAGGTCATTTCCAGCCCCCGTGTCATCACGGCGAACCAGAAAGAAGCAGACATCAAGCAAGGCCAGGAAGTCGGCTACTTGCAATACTCCGGCGCGGCCGGTGGAAATGGTGTCTCGACCATCCCGACGGTGGCGTTCAAGGACGTCAACCTCGAGCTCAAGGTCACTCCGACTATCACTGCGGACGACCGCATCAATCTCGACCTGAACGTCAAGAAGGACGATGTCGCAGGTTTCGTCAATGTACCGGGCGGCGGTCAGGTGCCTACGATCAACAGGCGCGAAGTTGGGACGACGGTGCTCGTGGACAACGGTCAGACCGTGGTCCTCGGCGGTGTCTATGAGGTCAACAAACAGGACACGATCAACAAGGTACCGGTGCTCGGGGACCTGCCCGTTCTCGGCAATTTGTTCAAGAACAGCGACCGCAACGACACCAAGGCGGAGCTGCTGATTTTCGTGACACCGCGCATCATCAGCGACGCGGTGCAATAGAAGCGCGATAGGGTGAGCGTCAGCGCGATGTGTGCTGCGCAATGGCAAGAATTGCAAAGAAGCAGTCCTGGAGAACCATGATGAAATTTTTCGGCAAGACCCTCGGGCTGCTGCTCGTCAGCCTGACACTCGCCAGCTGCGGCGGCGGCGGCGGAAACGGCGGTGCGCTTTCGCCGCCGCAGAGCAGTACCATTACTCTGAGCGCAACGACGACGACCCTGCCTCTGAATACAGCTGGTTATGATCCGGCTCAGCGAGGCGCGCCGACTCAGGCGGAGGTTACGATCACGTGGCGCAACCCGGACGGCTCGCTCGTCAACGGCCACGATATCGCAGTCAGTATTTCGCCTATCACCGTTGCAGCAATTTCGTGCCTGGCTGCCGGATCCAGCGGTGCGGGATCAGGAAGCACGAGCGCTTGCGCGACAACGAGCGACCTTTATGGCTCTGTGCCGATCACCGGCATCAACGGCCAGGCGACCATGTTCGTGAATTCGCGACTTACTGCGGGCACGGCAAATCTCGTCGTCTCTGCGACCGACCCGGCGACCGGTCGGACCGTGAGTGCGAATCTCGTGTTCACGGTGACCAGTGGCGTGGGCCCCGCTCCGGCGAACGTTGCGCTGGTTCCGACCCCCACCGGAATCTATTTCCCGAGCTCCGGCGGCACGAGTGCATCGTCGATCGTCGCAACGGTTACCGATGGCGGTGGACAGCTCATTCCGGATCCGGCCGGCGGCAACAGCGGCGTCGACAATATTACGTTTGAGATCGTGGGCAATGCAGGTGACGCGGTTTTGAGCACCAATTCGGTGTCTGGACCCGTGCAGGGCACGACCGTGTCTTCGCATACGGTGCACGGTGTCGCGGCTGTCTCGCTTCAGGCAGGCAATTCGACGCCCCAAGGCCCTGTGCAGATTCGTGCGACGGCCGATCGCGCCGACAACAATGTCACCAACGGTATCCAGGATGGCGTGTCGTCCACGACCTCCGTCATCGTCTCGGACGGCAAGCTGTACAGCCTGGAAGTCACCTCCCCGCTGTTCGCGCCCGCCTTGAATGCGCTCACGGTCAACTCCGTATCCGGTGATACCAGCACCGACGCGACGTCGATTCCGGCTGATCCGGATGCAACGATCAGCCTCGTCGTGACCGCGCTCGGCACGGACCGCCAGGGCAACCCGGTTCTTCCGGGAACGCCGATTCGTTTCGGTTCGGTCGACGAGCCGGTCGGCGCGCCGGGTACCGCCGAGGACAACCAGTTCCTGCTCTCCGGCTTCGACGGCGACCCGGTTGAAGGGGCGACCGGTTTCAGTGCTCCGACGGGTCAATTCAGGACCGCGGGCGGCGGCGCCGGCCCGGGTGACGCGCTGCTGGTGTTCGGCAAGGCCGTCGAAGGCAACGCCGACCTCGAGAGTGCTGTGACCGTGGCCAGCGTGAACGGCCAGACGAGCATCACCGCATCGCCTGCGTTCAACCGCAACGACACGACCGGTACGCTGGTCAACTCGGGTCCGGTGCTGCCGTACCTGATCGGACGTTCGGAGCATGGAAACATCACGACCCAGGCCACGACCAATGACATTGGCGTTGCGCATGCGACGTTGAACTACACGATCAACACGATTGGCGACGCAGTCGCGATCTGGGCGCAGGGCGACGGCATCGACACCGTCACCAATGGTCCGCGCCGGGTAACCGACGCCGGTACGCTGGTCTATCCGGGCGTTGCCCCAGCTTCGATCTCGGCGTTCCCGAATCCGATCCTCGGCGACACGACCCAGGACGTCACGGTCTGCGTCGTCGACGCGCTCGGCGTCCCGCTGCGCGGCGTGCAGGTCGGTTTCAGCTTCACGCTCGCTTCCGGCACGGGCTCGGTCGACGGCACGGCAAGTACCGGTGCGTTCGCGCACCTGACCGGTACCGACGGTTGCTCGACCGGCACGGTCGTCACCTCTGGCGTGCCGGTCACTGCGGCCGGCGGCACCAGCGGCACGCTGAATCTGAGTGCTGCAGGGCAGACCACGAGCGTCGACATCATCGTGCAGATCGCGTCGCTGCAGGCCTCGCCGAACAACGTGACGATCACCTGCAGCGGTAGCGTCACGCAGAACGTGACCGTGCGTGCGCTCGCCGCCGACGGAACCCCGATCGCGGGTGCCCAGATCGCGGCCGCCTGCACCGCGTCGGGCGGCTCCAGCGCGACGTTGACGCCGACCCCTGCCAGCGGAACCACCGACAGCAACGGCCGCGCGACGTTCTCGATTGCGGCGAACGGTTTCGTCAGCGACGACGGGACCCAGTTCGGCTCGGGTTCCTGCACGTTCACGTCCACCGCGGATTCGACCCGCACGGTCACGGTCAATTTCGCGGGTTCGGCGAGCTCGTTCAGTCCGCCTCTCGTCTGCGGCGGTAGCGGTAACTAGTAGCGGTAACCAAAAGTATCGATGTGAGTTCGAAGGGCCGCAGCAATGCGGCCCTTTTTTTGTGTACGATCGGTCGGACATTCGCACCGATTTCTGGCGCGTGAGCGAGTTCTCAGGGGAATCGCGCTTTGCAGCCGTACAGCGAGCTCTACAGGACCGGCGACATCATTTTCGCCGAAGGGGATGCGCCGCTCGGCGCCTACCTCATCGAATCCGGCCGCATCGAAATCAGCACGATGCAATTCGGCGAGCGCCGCGTGCTCGGCGAGCTCGGCCCCGGCATGCTGCTCGGCGAGATGGCGGTCATCGACGATTCGCCGCGTACCGCGACGGCTCGCGCGCTGAGCGACTGCCAGCTCACGCCGATCGACAGCGACCAGTTCGCCGAACGCCTCGCCGCCGCCGATCCGGTCGTGCGGGCGCTGCTGATGAGCCAGTTGACGCGCTACCGTTCGGCCCTGGCCACCCTGACGGGCGACGTCTCCGCACGCAGCAACGTGTCGCTGACGACCGGCGACGCTCACGCGTTCGACAAGATTCGTCTCGAAAGCGAGTTGCGCGCGGCGCTGGAGCGCAAGGAACTCGAAGTGCGCCTGCAGCCGATCGAAGAGATCGTCAGCGGCTACATCGCAGGCTACGAGGCACTCGTACGCTGGCAGCATCCGGAGCGCGGCGCGGTGTCGCCGGCCGAATTCATCCGCCTCGCCGAAGAGACTTCGCTGATCGTGCCGATCGGCGAATATGTCCTCGAACGCGTCTGCGACATGTTGGTCGAACTGCGGCGTCGCGGGCGCAAGCCCTTGCCGTTCATCGCGATGAACCTGTCCGCGCGCCAGCTGGAAGAGCCCGATCTCGTCGAGCGGATTCTCGCGCACCTGCGTCGACGCGATCTGCCGCCCGATCGCCTCAAGCTGGAAATCACCGAAAGCCTCGTGCTGGACCATGTGCGCGTGGCCGATCTGCTCGCGCGCTGCCATGCGGTCGGCATGCACGTCGCGCTCGACGACTTCGGCACGGGCTATTCGAATCTCGGGCCGCTGCTGACCCTGAACTTCGACCAGATCAAGCTCGACGGCAGTTTCGTCAAGGCGCTCGGCCGTCCTCGCGGCGTCGCGGTCGTCGGCGTCGTCGTCGCCATGGCGCGCGCGCTCGACTGCAACCTGATTGCCGAGGGCGTCGAGACGCCGGAACAGCGCGAAATCCTGCACAAGCTCGGCTGTCGCTATGCGCAGGGCTGGCTGGTCGGCCGGCCGATGGCGCTGGCGGACGTGCTCGGCACGTGATCGCCCGGTCGGCACGATAGTTTTCCGCCGAAAACGGAAAACTATTTGCGCCCGCCGTTGTCAGAGGCGGCGCACGCCAGCCGTGCGATGATTACCCGATCTCCCAGGCAAACTCCATGGACATGCCCGAACCCATCACGGCATCCGCCGCTTTTTCCGCGCTGCGCGCCGAACTCGGCCAATGCATCATCGGTCAGGAAGCCCTGATCGATCGCTTGCTGATCGCTCTGCTCGCGGACGGCCATCTGCTGGTGGAAGGCGCCCCCGGCCTCGCCAAGACGACCGCCATCAAGGAACTCGCAGCGCGCATCGAGGCCGATTTCCACCGCGTGCAGTTCACGCCGGACCTGCTGCCGGCCGACCTGACCGGCACCGAGATCTACCGGCCGCAGACGACGAACTTCGAGTTCCAGCGAGGCCCGATCTTCCACAACCTCATCCTCGCCGACGAGGTCAACCGCGCTCCGGCGAAGGTGCAGTCGGCCTTGCTCGAGGCGATGGGCGAACGCCAGGTCACGGTCGGCCGCGACACCTATGCCTTGCCGGCGCTGTTCCTGGTCATGGCGACGCAGAATCCGATCGAACAGGAAGGCACCTACCCGTTGCCCGAGGCCCAGCTCGATCGCTTCCTGCTGCACGTGCGGGTCGACTATCCCAAAGCGGCCGCCGAGGCCGCGATCCTCAAGCTTGCCCGCGAACGCGCGCGCGAAGCGCTCGGCAAGCAGCCGGCTCCGGCGCGCATGCTCAGCCAGCAGCAGGTGTTCGCCGCCCGCAGCGCCGTGCTCGATCTGCATCTTGCGCCGCAACTGGAGGAATACATCGTCCAGTTCGTGCTGGCCACTCGCGACCCTTCGGCCTATGGCGCCGAAATCGCCCGCTATGTCGCCTACGGAGCGAGCCCGCGCGGCACGATCGCGCTCGACCGCTGCGCGCGAGCGCACGCATGGCTGGCGGGACGAGACTACGTGACGCCCGAAGACGTGCACGCGATCGCCGCCGACGTGCTGCGTCACCGCGTGCTGCTCAGCTACGAGGCCGAAGCCGAGGGCGTCAGCGCGGACAAGGTCATCGCGATGCTGCTCGAACGCGTGCCTCTGCCTTGAGGAGCCGGGACGAAGGCTGAAGATCAACCGCCGGCCTCAGTCGCACGATCATGTCCTTGCCGACCCACAATTCGGTCCGCGTCGCGCTCGACGAACTGCTCGCGCTGAGCGCGCTCGCGCATGGCGCAAGCCTCGCACGCACGCGGCGCAGTCCCGCTCTGCGCGCCGGCGGCAACAGCTCGCGCTGGCGCGGACGCGGGGTGGATTTCCGCGAGTCGCGTATCTACCAAGCCGGCGACGAGATCCGCCACATGGACTGGCGCGTGACCGCGCGCAGCGGCAAGCCGCACACGAAATTGTTCGAGGAGGAACGCGAGCAGGGCTTGCTGCTGGCGATGGACCTCAACCCCGGCATGCGCTTCGGCACGCGCGTGCGCTTCAAGAGCGTGCAGGCCGCGCGTGCGGCTGCGCTGCTCGCGTGGATGGCATCGGCCGCCGGCGATCGCGTCGGCGCACTCGGTTTCGGAGGCGGCATCAACGGCGAGGTGAAACCGGCCGGCGGCCGTCGCGGCGTGCTGCACGTATTGCGCGCGCTGCGCGATTGGGACGCAGCCGCCGACAACGCGATCCAGGAGCCGCTGTCGCGCGGCCTGGCACGCGTGCGCCGATTGCTGCGCCCGGGCATGCGCATGGTGTTGCTCAGCGACGGTTTCAGCACCGACGCCGAAGCGGCGCAACTGCTGCCGCAACTGGCGGGCCGCCACGCGATCGCCGTCGTCTTGCTGCGCGATGCGCTCGAACTCGATGCGCCGCCGCCGGGCCGCTACGCGCTCCATCTCGGGTCCGCGCGGCGCATTCTGGATTTTTCCGATCGCGCCGTGCGCGGTGCCTGGGTCGAACGCTTCGCCGACTCGCGCGAGCAACTGCGCAGCCTGTGCAAGAAGCTCGGCGTGCGCGTGCTCGACCTCGACGGCCATGCGGACCTGCGCCGCGCGCTCGCGCCGCTGCTCGCACGCAGTCGCCATTCGACGGTGGTCGCATGAGCGCCGCGGCCGCCGCGTCCGGGCCGGAACTGCGCGACATCCACCTGCCACCGGAGCCATCGTGGTGGCCGCCCGCGCCTGGCTGGTGGTTGCTCGCGCTGATCGTGCTTGCGCTGATCGCCGTCGCCGCGCGCTGGTTGCTGCGGCGGCGTCGCGAACGGCAATGGCGCCAGCGCATCCATGCCGAGCTCGATCGCATCGCCTCGACGCAGGCGGCGCAACCCGATTCGATACGCCTGGCAGCCGATGTCTCGCAGCTGCTGCGTCGCGCGTCGCTCTTGATCGAACCGCAGGCGGCGGCACTGCGCGACGAAGCGTGGCTGAAGTTCCTCGACGAACGTCTCGCCGACGGCAACGGCGCGTTCCAGAAGGGCGCCGGCCGCCTGCTCGTCGACGCGCCGTACCGGCGCGCTGCCGATCCGGCCGTGCAGGCGCTCGATGCGCATGCGCTGCTCGACCTCGCGCGCACTTGGCTGCGCTCGGCCCTGCCACGGGGGCGCGATCGTGCTTGAGCTCGGCTGGCCCTGGCTGTTCGCGCTGCTGCCGCTGCCGCTGATTGCCGCGCGCGTGCTGCCGCGTGCGCGCGGCCTGATCAGCACGGCTCTGCACCTGCCGCATCTGGGCGTCGCCTTGCCGCAGCAGGCCGACGTGTCGGCGGTGCCGTGGCTTCGCCGCGCCTTCGCCTTGCTCGCCTGGCTGCTGCTCGTGTTCGCGGCTGCGCGGCCGCAGTGGCTCGGCGCGCCGGAAGACGTGCCGCGTTCGGGGCGCGACTTGCTGCTGGCCGTCGACACGTCCGGTTCGATGAGCATCGAGGACATGCAGCTCGGCGGTCAGCCGGCGCCGCGCTTCGCGGCCATTCAGGCGATCGCCACGGACTTCATCCATCGCCGTGAAGGCGACCGCGTCGGCCTGATCCTGTTCGGCACGCGCGCTTACCTGCTCGTGCCGCTGACGTTCGACCTCAAGACCGTCGGCAAGCAGCTCACCGATTCGACGATCGGCCTCGCCGGCCGCGAGACGGCGATCGGCGACGCCGTCGGCCTCGCCGTCAAGCGTCTGCGCGATCGCCCGGAGAACCAGCGCGTGATGGTGCTGCTGACCGACGGCGTCAACACATCCGGCGAACTCGATCCGAACAAAGCGATCGACCTCGCCGCGGCGAACAAGGTGCGCATCTACACGATCGGCATCGGTGCCGATGCGATGCGTGTCAGCAGCATGTTCGGCAGCCGCGTCGTCAATCCGTCCGCCGACCTCGACGAGAAAATGCTGAGCACGATGGCGGACAAGACCGGCGGCCGCTACTTCCGTGCGCGCAACAGCGAAGAGCTCGCCGACATCTATCGTTCGATCGACAAGCTCGAGCCTGCCGCCGATACCAAGCAGAGTCTGCGTCCGGTCGACGAACTGTATTGGCTGCCGCTGGCCGGTGCGCTTGCGGCGGGCGCGCTCGCATTCCTGCTGCCGGCGCTGCGCTTGCGTGCGTCGCGCCGCGTGCTGCCGATCTGAGGCGCCCGGATGCACGCGCTCACCGACTTCCACTTCCTGAGGCCCGTGGCACTGCTGCTGGTGCTCGCCGTGCCGCTGTTCTGGCTGCTCTGGCGCAACGCGCGCGCGGATGCCGGCGCCTGGCGCGCCGCCGTCGATGCGCATCTGCTGCCGCACCTGCTCGAGCGCATCGACGGCGGCGCAGGTCGCAGCGGCCTGCGTCTCGCCGCGCTGCTGTGGACGCTCGCCAGCCTCGCCCTGGCCGGCCCCGCGTGGGAGCGCGAGCCGATGCCGCTGTACCGCAACCAGGCCGCGCGCGTGCTCGCGCTGGAACTCGCTCCGACCATGCTCGCGCAGGACGAGAAGCCGAACCGTCTCGCGCGTGCGCGCTACAAGCTCGAAGACATCCTCTCGCGCAGCCGCGACTACCAGACCGCGCTGATCGGCTACGCCGGAGATGCCTTCGTCGCAGCCCCGCTGACCGATGACGTTGATACGGTGCGCAACCTCGTCGATGCGCTCGATCCGGCCACGATGCCGGTCGCCGGAAACAATACAGCGCGGGCGATCGGTGCCGGCGTCGATCTGATCGAGCAGGCCGGCCTGCACCGCGGCGAAATCATCCTGCTCGCCGATGGCGTCGGCAATGGTGCCGCGGCTGCCGCGCGCAAGGCGCGTGAAAAGGGCATCACGGTGTCGGTGCTCGGCATCGGCAACGCGAACGGAGCGCCGGTGCCGCTCGCACAGGGCGATTTCCTCAAGGACGACAGCGGCAATGTCGTCGTCGCGCGCCTCGACGATGCGGCCCTGCGAGCGGTTGCCGATGCCGGCGGCGGCCGCTACGCCGCGCTGACGGCCGACGCACGCGATCTCGACGGCGTGCTGGCCGATCGTGTCGACGCTTCGTCGCGCACCGACGAAGCAGGCGCCGACGGATCGGCCGCCCAGACGGCAGAAAGCGCGCGCTGGCGCGACCGCGGTCCGTGGCTCGTGCTGCTGCTGGCGCCGCTGGCGCTGTTCGGATTCCGCCGTGGCTGGCTGATGCTGCTGGCGGTTGCGCTGTGCGCGCCGGCGCCGCGCGCCGATGCCGCGTCGCTGGCGGACTTGTGGCAGCGGCCCGATCAGCAGGCGGCCGCGGCTCTTGCGAAAGGCGATGCCAAGCACGCTGCGAATGTCGCGCGTTCGCCGGACTGGCGCGGCAGCGCCGCCTATCGCGACGGCGACTACGAATCGGCCGCCACCGATTATGCGAATGCGCAGGGTGCCGACGGCGCCTACAACAAGGGCAATGCCTTGGCCAAGCTCGGCCGTTACGACGAGGCGATCGCGGCTTATGACGACGCCTTGAAGCTCGCCCCGGACATGGCCGACGCCAAGGCGAACAAGCAGGCGGTCGAGGAATTCCAGAAGCAGAAGCAGCAACAGGACAAGAATTCGCAGTCCAAGAACGACGGCAAGAATTCGCAGAAATCCGATTCGAAGGACAAGAACTCGCAGCAGAAGTCCGACCAGGATTCGCAGAAGCAGGATTCCAAGGACCAGGACAAGCAGCAGAATTCGTCCGGCGACCAGAACGAACAGCAGCAAGGCCAGCAGGGCCAGCCGCAGGATCAGCAGAACTCGTCGCAATCCGGCGAGCAGAAGGATCAGCAGGGCAAGCAGGACGAGCAGCAGAGCGACGAAAGCAAGCAGCAGTCGGCCGCCGGCGCGGGCGACGAGAAGCAGGACAAGACGCAGGACCCGTCGCAGCAGCAGCTCGATGCGCAACAACAGCAGGCGCTCTCGAAGGAAATCGACAAGGCGCTTGCAGGCCAGCCCAAGCCGGCCGACAAGAACGCCAAGCCGCAGGCCGGCATCGCCGAAGAGGACGATGCCACGCGCGAGAAGAAGCAGGCGCTGGAGCACTGGCTGCAGCGCGTTCCCGACGACCCGGGCGGCCTGCTGCGACGCAAGTTCCAGCTCGAATACCAGCGCAGGCAGCAGCACGCAGGAGAGGAACCATGAGAAGGATCGCGTGCGCGTTCGGCGCGCTGTTCGCGCTCGTCGTCGCAGTCGCGTCGGCCGTTGCCGCCGGTGCGCCGGCGGTGCGCGCGTGGCTCGACCGCGATTCGATGCAGGTCGGCGAGACCGTCACGCTGAATGTCGAGGCGCAGGACGGCAGCAACGCGCAGCCGGACTTTTCCGCGCTGAAGCAGGACTTCAACCTGCTCGGCACGCAATCTAGCCAGCAGATCAGTATCGTCAACGGTGCCAGTGCGTCGAAGACGCTGTGGGCGGTCGGACTGGAGCCGAAGCACGAGGGCCGCATCACGATTCCGCCGCTGACCGTCGGCAAGGCGACCACCGCTGCGATCACGCTCAACGTGCTCGCGCAGGCCACACCGGCGCAGGCGAAGGCGAACGGCGACGTTTTCCTCGAAGTGACCGCCGAGCCGCTGGCGCCGTACGTGCAGCAGCAGGTGCGCTACACCGCCAAGCTGTACTACGCCTTCGATCTGACCGACGGCAACCTCAACGAGCCGCAAGCCGAGGGGCTCGGGGTGCAGCGTCTGGGCCAGGACAAGTCCTACGTCGCGACCGTCGGTGCGCGTCGCTACCACGTCATCGAGCGCCACTACGCGTTGACTCCCGAACGCAGCGGCACGATCGACATCCCCGGGCTCGCCTTCCGCGGCAACGCGCTCGACGTGACCGACCCCACCGGCTTTTTCAGTCGTGGCCGCGGTGTCAGTGCGCGTTCGGATGCGGTGCATCTGGATGTCAAGCCGAAGCCGGCCGCGTGGACCGACGGCGCGTGGCTGCCGGCTGCTTCGTTGCTGCTGAAGGACGAGAGCGAACTACCCGACGAAGTACACGTCGGCGATCCGATCACGCGCACGATTCGTCTGCAGGCGCAGGGGCTCGGGTTCGAGCAGTTGCCCGAGTTGAACCTGGCCGCGCCCGACGGCGCCGAGATCTATCCGGACAAGACCGACACGCGAACGCGCGACGATGGCGAGTGGTTGTACGGCGAACGCGTGCGCAAGTTCGCCTTCGTGCCCAATCGTCCGGGCGCGCTGAAGATTCCCGGCCTCAAGTTGAGCTGGTGGGACAGCGAGCACGACCGCATGGAATCGACCGAGCTGCCGGAGCACACGGTCAAGGTGCTGCCGGCAGCAGGGGCGCCGTCGAATGCCGCATCGCTGCCGGGTGCCATTGCGACGCCAGGGTCCGGCGCGCCGCCGTCCGCAGCCGTGACCGCTGCCGCCACGCCGGCGCGGTCGGCATCCACATCGGCATCGGCGGACACGCTGCGCTGGCAGATCCTCGCCGCGATCGGATTCGCGCTCTGGTTGATCACGCTGGCGCTGTGGTGGCGTTCGCGTTCGTCGCGGCAGCCGTCGGCGCCGGACGCGGGTGCGCCGCCCGCCAATGATTCATCCGGACAGCGTGCTGCGTTTCTGCGCGCGTGTTCGCTCGGCGAGTACGCCGCCGCCGAACGCGCGCTGGTCGCGTGGGCGCGCAGCGAGCGCGCCGACGTGCGCAATCTCGGCGAGCTGTCGACGCGCCTGGCCGACCTGCTGCAGCGTGAAGCGTTGGCCGACCTGCAGCGCGTGCGCTACGCCGGTGCCCCCGCTCTGGGCCTCGGCACGCGATTGCAGCAGGCGTTCAAGAACGGCCTTGCGTGGAGCGGAGGGAGCGTCTCCCGCGCACCCAGTTCGGCGCTGCCCGCGCTGTATCCTCCGCACGACTGACGCTCCCCGCGCGCCGGCGGTGCGCGGGGAGGTCGTGTACGATCGCCGCGGCTTCCCGCAGGCAAACGCCATGTCCTCAACGCCGACCCGATTTCGTGCGCGGCCCATGCCGCCGAACCGCGCCGATGGCGGAGCGGCCGCAGGCATGCATTCCAGACTCAGTGGCGCGGCGACGATCGACCGCGCATGAAACGTTCGGCATGGGGGCTCTGCGCCGTCCTGCTCGCGCTGCCGATGTCGATTCCGCGCGCGCAGGACCTGCCATGGGCGATCTGGCAATCGCCGGCGCAGCTGGCGAAGCTCGACGCTGGCGACATCGTGCTGGAGCGCTCCAGCCATTGCCTGGACGGCTGCCGCTTCGACCGCAGCAACCCCGGCGGCGAAAGCGGCAACGCCTATCCCGAGCGATGGCTTTATCGCAGCGGCGAGGAAGTCGTCGTGTTCGACGAACGCGGTCCCGGTGCACTGACACGAATCTGGCTGACGACCGGCTACGGCACCTCGACCTGCATCGATCCACAGACGCGTGTGCGCTTCTATCTCGACGACGCGGCCGTCGCCGCGCTCGACGTGCCGCTGGCCGCCTTGTTCGACGGATCGACGCCGCCCTTCACGGCACCGCTGGTCGCCGATCGGTCGGCTTCCAGCGGCGGCTATGTCAGCTACGTGCCGATCGCTTACGGTTCCTCGTTGCGCATCGCCCTGGTGAATGCCGAGAACGGCGGCATCAATCCGTGCAACCCGGCCGATCCCGGGCGGCGCTTGCTCTGGTTCCAGTTCCAGCATCACAAGATCGTGCCCGGCACGGCGGTGACCGATTTCGTCGCAGGTCACGACGAGCCGGCTTGGCGCGCGTTCCTCGGTCATGCCGGCGACGATCCGTGGAACGGCCTGCTCGCGCCGGAGAACGCGATGTCGACGCTCGCGCCTGGGGCGACGCTCGCACTCGCTTCGCACACGGGCCCCGGCTGGCTGCGAGGCATCCGCTTGCAGCTGCCCGCCGAAGCACGCGCGAGCGTGAACCTGCGCGTCGAGATCGACGGCGAGACCGCGCTCGACATGCCGCTCGCCGACTTCTTCGCGAGCGCGGCCGATGCGACGCTGCCGGCCCGCGCCGTCCTCGTCGGTGTCGATGCCGGCGGCTGGCTGTATGCCTGGTTTCCGATGCCGTTCGCGCAGGGTATAGATGTATACCTTGTTGCAGACTCGGCATTGTCCGACGATATCGTCGTGAACAGCGCACTGAGTTTCGACGATTCGCCCGTCCCGGAAGAGGCCGGACGCTTTCGCGCGACGCTGGCCGACGGCTGCGTGCAAGGCGAGAATGTTTCGCTCTACGCCGATCGCGGCGCCGGCAAGCTGCTCGGCATCGCCGCGCGATACCAGGCGGCCACCTATATCGAATCGGCGCCGCGCGGCTTTCTGGAAGGCGACGAGCACGTCGCCCTCGACGACGCGACCGCGCCGGCTTGGTACGGCACCGGTGTCGAGGACTTCTACAACGGCGGCTTCTATTTCGACGCGGGCGCCTACGTGGGCGCATTGTCCGGCGCGACCCTGGTCGATGCCGCGGCCATGCCCTATACGACATCGGTCCATCGCCTGCTGCTGACCGATCCGATCGTCTACGCGAGCGCCGTGCGACTGACGCAGGAAGCCGGCTCTTCCAGCGCCGATCCGCATCCGATGTGCGTGCGCAGCGTCGCGTATGCCTATCGCCGTGCCCAGCCGCTGATCGTCGGCTACGCGGGCTTCGAGATCGGCGATATCGCCGCCGCCGGCGCGCACGCCTATGTGGCGCCGGCAGAGGCGCAGTGCGATGTGCTCCAAGCCGAGTTCGAGGACGAGCCGCCGACTTCGCGCGCCGCGATGGCGTGCCGCTATTCCGCAGGCGGCAGCCGCTTCACGTTTCATCTGGGCGCCGATGCCGCGCCACCGCTGCGTCTGAGGCGCACGTTCGACGCGGGCTGCGACGAGCCGGCGGTCGACTGCAATCCGGGCACGAGCGCGGGTTCCGCGGCGGCCGACGTGTACGTCGATGGAGAACGCGCCGGCACCTTCCCGGTCGCGATGGCCAATCCGGCGCGGCGCTGGCAGACACAGGAAATCCTTCTCGGCGCAGTCCCGGCGGCGGGCGACCTCGATGTCGAAATCGTCCCGCGCCATTCGGCATTCGCGCCCCGTTTCACCGAGTCGGCCTGGGAGCTGCGCGGCGGCTGGAAGGACGCGATCTTCGCCGACGGCTTCGACACGGGCGGGGCAGGCGCGGCAGAATGAGCGCGTGACAGGGGCGGGCGACAAGAACGGCAATGGGGGCGACGCGTCCGACGATGCGACGGCGGCGCTGACGCGCTCGCCCGCGCCCGCCGTCGCCGATCCGGCGGAGACCGAACTCGGTCCCGGCGATCTGCTCGGCGCGTGGAAGCTGCAGCGCCGGCTCGGCCAGGGCGGCATGGGTGCGGTCTACCTCGCCGAGCGTGCGGATGGTCATTTCGAGCAACTTGCCGCGATCAAGCTGATCCGCGGCACCCCCAACGCGCAGGCGCTGGCGCAGTTCGCGCGCGAGCGGCAGATCCTGGCGGCACTGCAGCATCCGCACATCGCGCGCCTGCTCGACGGCGGTGCGACGCCGGGCGGTCAGCCTTACCTGGTGATGGAGTACGTCGAAGGCGAGCCGATCGACGCGTACTGCCGGCGCCGCGCGCTCGGCCTGCCGGCCCGACTCGCGCTGTTCCAGCAGGTCTGCCGCGCGGTGCAGTTCGCGCACCAGCGCTTGATCGTGCACTGCGACCTCAAGCCTTCGAACGTGCTGGTGCGCAGCGACGGCACGCCGGTGCTGCTCGATTTCGGCATCGCGCGCGCGCTCGACCGCCAGCGCGTGCACGAGATCGTCGGCAGCAGCTACCTGACGCCGAGCTATGCGAGTCCGGAGCAGCTGCGCGGCGAGGAAGTGACGACTGCCAGCGACGTCTTCGCGCTCGGCTTGATCCTGTTCGAACTGGTCACCGGCCGACGCGCAAGGTTGGATCAGGACGACCGCACCGTCACGCAGCTGCGCACCGCGCTGGTGCGGCCGAGCCAGTTGGCCGATACCGTGCCGTGGAAAGCGCGGCTGCGTGGAGACCTGGACGCGATCGTGCTGCACGCGAGCGCGGACTCGCCCGCGGACCGCTACGCGTCGGCGGAAGATCTCGCCCGCGATATCGATCGTTTCGTCACGCATCAACCCGTGCGTGCGCATGCGCAGACGATGCCGTATCGCATCGCCAAGCTGCTGCGGCGTCGCTGGCCCGCGGCCGTCGCCGCGTCGCTGTTCGCGCTGCTCATCGCAGGCTTCACCTGGCGCCTGGTCGCCGCGCGCGATCACGCGCGTGCAGCCGAGCGCGCCGCACGCGTGCACGCGGTGACGGCGGAGAAAGTCAGCGACTTTCTGGTTTCGGTGTTCGACGTCTCCAATCCGCAGATCAACCAGGATCGCGAGATCAGCGCGCGCGCCGTGCTCGACGAGGGCGCCAAGCGCATCGAGAGCGAGCTGGCCGACGAGCCGCAGACGAAGGCGAAGCTGCTGCGCACGTTGGCGACGGCCTATCGCCACATCGGCGCGCCGGCGCGTTCGGCCGAGCTCTTTCGCGAAGCGGTGACGCTGTACCTGGATCCGCGCGTCGGCGACCCGTTGGCGGCGGCGGAGGCCTCGAGCCAACTCGCCGTCGTCGAATCGAACGACATTCCAGGTGCCGATGCGCTCGCCGATGCCCGCCGCTCGCTCGAATTGCGCGAACGCTATGCGCCGAATGATCCGCTCGCGATGGGCGACGCCTACAACACGCTCGGCCTGGTGCTGGAGGCCAAGGATCAATTCGACGAAGCCGAGAAGGCGCTGCGCAAGAGTCTGGAACTGCGTCGTGCCGGCCACGCGGATCCGTCGACGATCGCCTCGTGCCTCAACAATCTCGGTCTGGTCGTCGCCAGCCGCACCGACGAGAAGGCGGCGCTGCCGTATTTCGAAGAAGCCCTGAAATTGCGCGAGACTTCGGAAGGCGCGCATGCCACGGGGTACCAGAACGCGCTGGAGCACTACGGCACGCACCTGGTTCGCGCCGGCGACCATGCGAAGGGCGTGCCGATCCTCGAGCGCAATCTCGCCCTGTGCGTCGACCTCTACGGCAACGACAGCACGCACACCGCCAGTGCGCACAACGAGCTCGGCTCGGCGGTGCACGATCTCGGGCGGTTTCGAGAAGCGGCGGAGCACTATCGGGAAGCGATGCGCATCGAAACCGAGAAGACCGGTGCGGATTCCGCGCTCCTGCCGCTCAACAATCTCGCTTCCGCCTATGAAGACATGGGCGACTACGCGCAGGCGCTGCCGCTGTTCGAGCGCTCGCTGGCCTGGCGCGAGAAAAAGCTGGCCGCCGACGATGCACGCGTGCTGCGCGCGAAGCAGAACCTCGCGCGCATCCTGCTCGACGTGCACGATACCGCGCGCGCGCAGCCGCTGATCGAGGAAGCGCTTGCCGTGTTCCGTGCGCGCTATGGCGAAAACACCCTGAACACGGTGAAGGCGGAGTTCACCCTCGGAACCTTCTACAGCATGACCGGCCGTCACGCGGAGCTGGCCGCGCTGCTCGATACCTTGCGCGCTGCGACGATCGATTTCACGCCGTTGATGACCGCACGCCTGCACGCGCTCGAAGGCGATGCGGCAGAGGCTTCGCACGATGCGCAGGCCGCCTTGGCGGCACGCAAGCAGGCTTGGGAATCGATGCGCAACGCGTTCGGCGACCAGCACCCGCAGACCGCCGAGTTCGCCGTCGCCTATGCGAGCGCGCTCGCCGATCATGCGCATGCGGACGAGGCGAAGGCGTTCGTCGCGCCTTACATGCCCATCATCGATGCCGCGATGGTCGCCGACGCGCCTTCGCGGCGCGCACTCGCGCGCTGGCGATAGCAGCGACCCGACCGAATACGGTGCGGCGGGCAATAAAAAGCCCGGCCTGCTTGCGCAGGCCGGGCCGGTCCCGGCATCCGTGCCCTGTGGCTCCCGTTGGAGTCGGTTCCTACGCGCGCGAGGCGCGTCGATGGATCAGAAGCGGTATTCGGCGCTGACCGAAACCAGATCCGGATCCAGCTTCAGGTTGTGCTTGTCGGTCTTGTAGTAGTCGTAGTTGAGGCCGACGCTGAAGTTGTTGCTGAAGTCGTAGCCGAAGCCTGCGCCGGCGTACCAGCTGTTGCTGTTGTCGTCGACGAAGCGGGCCGTCGCGTCGCTGGCGAGATAGCCGCCCTTGACGTCGGCGCGGAAGAAGCCGGCGCGACCGCTGAGGTACCAGTTGTCGGTGACGTTGTAGTGCGCATTGACGCCGGCGTTCCAACCCTTCACTTCGGCATTGCCGAGGCCGAGGCCGCGGGACGAATTCTTGGTCGAGAACTCGCCGAGGTCGGTGTAGCCGCCTTCGACGCCGAGCAGCAGGTTCGGCGCGACCGCCCAGCGGTAGCCGCCGTTGACGCTGTAGCCGGTGTCGTCGTCGTCGTAGACGCCCTTGCTCAGGTTCGACTGACCGATGTTGCCGTTGATGAAGAAGCCGCTGGTGTCGGCGGCGTGACTCGTAGCGGGGAGCGCGGCAAAGCCGGCGGCAGCCAGGGCAATGGCAAGAATTGTATTTTTCATGATTTTCTACTCCAACTCTCTATAGATAAAGGGAATTCTCTGGCGCTGCTTCCTGCAGCGCCGAACTTCGACTGTCGCCTGCATCCTTCGGTTCGTTTCCCTGGCGGCGCGAGTAACGTGGGATTCAGGCGCTCAATTTCAATACTGACGGGTTTACTAAAGGTTCAGATAACTGAACCGGCTGCATGGCGGCAGCCGGACGATCGGCGAACGGAGGCACTTGACATGTTCGATTACACGCGTAATCTCAAATCGTCGATTACATGAGTAAACGTTCATGCGCATCAGCGAAGCGGAAAGCCAAGTCATGGAAGTGCTGTGGCGGCGGCATACGCCGCAGAGCGCGGAAGATGTCTGCGTCGCGCTCGCGGGGCAGCAGGAGTGGCAGGAGGCGACCGTCAAGACGCTGCTCAACCGCCTCCTGAAAAAACGCGCGATTGCCGCCGAGCGCGACGGCCGGCGCTATCTGTATCGGCCGCTGATCAAGCGCGCCGACTACGTGCATACCGAGAGCAAGAGCCTGCTCGATCGGCTCTACGGCGGACGCGTGTCGGCGCTGGTCGCGCATTTCTCGATGCGCATGAAGCTGACGAAGAAGGATGTCGAAGAACTGCGCGCCTTGATCGAGGAGATCGACCGTGAGCGCTGAAGGGCTTGCCGTCGTTGCAGCGATGACGCTGGCAGGGTCGCTGGCGATCCTCGGAGTCCTCGCGCTGCGCGTACCGATCCGGCGCGGCTTCGGCGCGCAGGTCGCCTATGCGATGTGGATGGCGATCCCGCTGATCGCCTGCGCCGTATTGTTGCCGGCGCCCGTCGAGCCGGTCGTCGTCTTCATGCGTGTCGCTTCGGTCGGCACTCCGGTGCGGCTGATCGCCGCCGGCGAGACGACGGCATTCGATCTGCGAGGCGTGCTGTTCGGCCTGTGGCTGCTCGGTGTCGGGCTCTCGGCGGCGTGGTTCGTCTTGCAGCAGCGCCGCTATCTGCGCAGCCTCGGCCGGCTGAGCGATGTCGCGAGCGAAGCGCGCATCGTACGTTCGGAGTTCGATGCCGACGGTCCGGCCCTCGTCGGCGCGTGGCGTCCGCGCATCGTATTGCCGAGCGATTTCGATCGTCGGTACGCCGCCGGCGAACGCGAGCTGATCCTCGCGCACGAACGCGTGCACATGGCGCGTGGCGACGCGCGCATCAACGCGTTCGTGGTCGCGCTGCGCTGCCTCAACTGGTTCAACCCGCTGGTGCATCTTGCCGCAGCGAAGTTCCGGCTCGACCAGGAACTGGCCTGCGATGCCGCGGTGATCGCCCGCTTTCCGGAAGCGCGCCGGCCTTATGCCGACGCGATGTTGAAGGTGCAGTTGGCCGGCCAGCCGCGGCAGGAGCTGCGGCTGCCGGCCGGCTGTCGCTGGCCGTCCGGCCATCCCCTCAAGGAGAGAATCGCGATGTTGAAACAACCTTTGCCGACACGCGCACGACGCGCGTCGGGCGTCGCCGTCGTTGCCGCAGCGATCGCTTGCGGCAGTTTCGCCAGCTGGGCCGCACAGCCGGCACGGTCCGAAGCCGGTGCCGCGAGCGACAGTGCGGCGACCGAAGACGTGACCTACCGCGTGATGAACCCGCCTGTCTATCCGCCCTCTGCGGTCGTAGCCGGTGTTTCGGGCAAAGTCATGTTGAAGGTCAACGTCGACGAGCGCGGCAATGCCGAATCGGCCGCCGTGGACAGCATCGACCCGCCCGAGGCGGCTGTGCTGTCGGACGCGGCCATCGCTGCCGTGATGCGATGGAAGTTCAATCCCGCGTTGCACGACGGTGTCGCCGTCGCCGGAGATGTCCTCGTGCCGGTCGAGTTCAGTCTCGACGAGGACGAACCGGGGGGCGGAGCGGGAGCCGCGCACGCGACCATCACGCGCGTCACGACCACAATTGCCGCAAGCTATCGCAAGCTGTCTCCGCCCGCCTATCCGGCTTCATCGATCGCCAGCGGCATCGAAGGCGTCGTTTTCGTGACTGCAGCGATCGACGCCGATGGACACGTCACGTCGGCGTCGGTCGATCACGCCGAGCCCGTCGTCGCGGGCGTTCTGGGGGATGCGGCGGTGAAGGCGGTCAAGGCGTGGACCTTCAATCCAGCCAAGCAGAACGACAAGGCGGTCGCCAGCCGGATCGTCGTGCCGCTGCGGTTCGCCCTGAGCGATCCGAAGACGGTGCCGGCGGGTGCTCTGCCGCCGAACGCCTTGGAAATCATCGACGTCGTCGCCCACCCGAGCGAAAAAGGCCCGCCGGCGAAAGCGCCGCCCCCGCCGGCACCCCCGCCGCCGTTGCCGCGGCCGCCCCCGCCGCCGAGCGGCAGCGCCGCGGCGACCTGACCGGCCCGAATTGGCCCTTCGCAACCGGCCCTGTGCGCGTACCGCACAGGGCCGCTAGAATGCGCGCCCCGCATTCCATCGGTGTCGAAGGAGCTGTTTCATGGCTGTGAAAGTCGCGATCAATGGCTACGGCCGCATCGGCCGCAACGTGCTGCGCGCGCTCTACGAGGGCAAGCGCAACGGCGAAATCCAGATCGTCGCGGTCAACGATCTCGGCGACGCCGAGACCAACGCCCACCTGACCCAGTACGACACGGCGCACGGAAAATTCCCGGGCGAGGTCGGTGTGGAAGGCGGCGATCTGGTCGTCAACGGCGACCGCATCAAGGTCTGCGCCGAGCGCGATCCGTCCAAGCTGCCGTGGCGCGATCTCGGCGTCGACATCGTGCTCGAGTCGACCGGCTTCTTCACCAGCAAGGCGAAGGCGAGCGCGCACATTTCCGCCGGCGCGAAGAAGGTGATCATCTCGGCGCCGGGCGACAAGGATGTCGACGGCACCTTCGTGTACGGCGTCAACCACGACAAGATCAAGAGCGGCGACCAGGTCATATCGAACGCGTCCTGCACCACCAATTGCCTCGCGCCGCTGGCCAAGGTGCTGCATGACACGATCGGCATCCAGCACGGCCTGATGACGACGATCCACGCCTACACGAACGACCAGGTGCTGACGGACGTCTATCATTCCGACCTGCGCCGCGCGCGTTCGGCCACGCACAGCCAGATTCCGACCAAGACCGGCGCCGCTGCCGCGGTCGGACTCGTGCTGCCGGAACTCAACGGCAAGCTCGACGGCTTCGCGATGCGCGTACCGACGATCAACGTCTCCGTCGTCGATCTCACCTTCGTCGCCAAGCGCGCGACCACGAAGGAAGAAATCGACGCCGCCGTGAAGGCCGCCAGCGAAGGCGCCTTGAAGGGCATTCTCGGCATCAACAAGAAGCCGCTCGTCTCGATCGATTTCAACCACAACCCGCTCTCGTCGATCTACGACGCGACGCAGACGCGCGTGATGGACGGCACCTTGGTGAAGGTGCTGTCCTGGTACGACAACGAGTGGGGCTTCTCCAACCGCATGCTCGACATGACGCTGGCTTTCGCAAAGGCCTGACGCACTGCGTTGGACGTGAGAAGAGCGAAGCCCCGGCGCGTCCGGGGCTTCGTCGTTTCGGACTACGGTACGATCGCGCCGACAAGCCGCCAGCGGGCAGACTGCGCCGATGCTGCATACCTTTTCCGTCGCCAACTACCGCTCCCTGCGCGATCTCAAGCTTGCGCTGAGTCCGCTGACGGTCGTCACCGGAGCGAACGGCAGCGGCAAGTCGAATCTGTACCGCGCGCTGCGCCTGCTCGCGCAGGCCGCCGACGGACGTCTCGCCGAAGCGTTGGCGCTCGAAGGCGGCATTCCGTCGGTGCAGTGGGCGGGACCGTCGAACATTCGCCAGCAGGCCAAGCGAGGCGGTCCGATCCAGGGCACCGCGAAGGCGCCGCCGCTGCGCGTGAGCTTCGGGTTCGCGGCCGACGATGTCGCGTACGAGATCGCACTGGGTTTGCCGACGCCGTCGTCGTCACGCTTCGCCTTCGACCCCGAGATCAAGACCGAGACGGTGTGGCAAAAGCCGCCGCGGCGTCCGTCCAATACCTGGTTGGAGCGCGAAGCGACGCACGTTCGCGCGCGCGAGGCCGGTGGTTCATGGAGCCGACTGCAATTCGCGCCCGCGGCCAACCGCTCGGTGCTGGCCGAACTCGGCGAGCCCGAGCGCTTTCCGGAATTGTTCGCGCTGCGCGAGCGCCTGCGCGGATGGCGCTTCTACGACGGCTTCCGCACCGACGCGGAAAGTCCGCTGCGGCAGCCGCGCATCAGCGTGCAGACCGGCGTGCTGTCCCACGATGGCCGCGATCTCGCCGCCGCCTTGCAGACGATCCTGGAAATCGGCGACGCGCCCGCGTTGCATGCAGCGATCGAAGACGCATTCCCGGGATCGACCTTGGAAATCCTCGATGCCGGCGACGTGCGCCTGCAGGCCGGTCTCGCCGTCGAAGGCCTGCTGCGCCCGCTCCGTGCCGCCGAATTGTCCGACGGCACGCTGCGCTACCTATGCCTGCTCGCCGCGCTGATGAGCCCGCGGCCGCCGGAGCTGCTGGTCCTGAACGAGCCGGAGCAAAGCCTGCATCCGGACCTGTTGCGGCCGTTGGCACGGCAGATTGCCGCTGCGGCGAAGCGCAGCCAGGTTTGGGTGATCAGCCATGCGAGAGCTCTGGTCGACGCGCTCGAGGACATCGGCGACGTGCCGGCCATCGAGCTCGAACGCGAATACGGCGAGACGCGCATTCGCGGGCAGCGGCTGCTCGACGAGCCCGCATGGCCGTGAACGCGCAGGCAAGCGCGCGGTGAAGTTTGGTAAAGACAGGCCGCGCGACAGCTTGCCGTAAGCAACCGGTGCTGGCATGAGCGCCGATCGCCATGCCGCGCCTGGCCCGTGTGGAGCAAGCTCATGTGGAAGCATTGCCTCAATCGCCCGTTTTGGCTTGTTCTCTTTTTTTGCGCGGCGTCGTCGGCCGTCCATGCCGACTCGCGCGATGCCGACATCGACTACCGGCTGTCGCGCCTTCTGGACGGCGATGTCGTGGCGGCCGATCGCTCGACGATCTTCGACGAATTCAAGCAGCGCGCCGTCGCCGGCGATACCTATTCGCAATATGTGATCGGTTCCCTCTACCGGGCCGGCGAGCATCTGCCGCATGGCTTCGTCAAGGGCGATCCAGATGAAGCGGCGCGGTACCTCAGCACCGCAGCGGCGCACGGATACGTCATCGCGATGGCGAAGATGGCCGAGTTGGAGCTGGCGCGCCGCCGCTCGCTCGAGGCGATGATCTGGGCGCAGCTCTATGGTCACTACAGCGGTGCGGCCAAGGTGCCGGCCAAAGGCGCGACGAAGACCGCGAAGGAGGATCGCAGCAAGTCGAACGACTACTTCGCCGATTTGCTGCACCGGATCTACGATCGCTTCGACGATGCGCGCATGGCCGAGGTCGATCGCGGCTTGAATGCCTTCGTCGCCGAGCACGACGCCGACGTGCGCGCGGGCATGAAGGCGAATCGCCGACGCTACGCATCGAGCGCGACCGGACCTGCGAAGAAGCTCGACCTCCGCTTCCAGCCGCCCCCCACCGATCTCGCGCATGCGCGCGCCGATACGCTCGCCGACTACGTGATCGCATTCGCGCCCGATGGGCACGCCGAACAGGCGTGGCTGCTCGACGCCGTGCCGGACATGCGCACCGGTATCGAACTGAAGAGCGTCGCCTTGCGCATGCAGGTCGAGGCCGACGCGTCGGCGACCGGCCTGCGCTACGCGCTGATGCCGGTCAGACTGACCTATCGCAGCTACTCGCTGCGCAACGAGTCTTGAAGCGCGCGGTGGTCAGGACGCCGGCGTCCGCGCACGGTAGTCCTTGCGCAGCAGGCCGTACAGCGCCGTGTCCTGCACGCCGCCGCCGACGCGCCAGCGTTCGCGCAAGGTCCCTTCGCGCTGGAAGCCGGCGCGCTCGACCAATCGGCATGAAGCGACATTCTGCGGATCGATGTCGGCCTCGATGCGGTTGAGCGCGAGCGGGCCGAATGCGAAATCGATGGCGAGGCGCAGCATCTCGCCGGCGTAGCCGCGTCCCCACAGCGCAGGCGAGAGCGAATAGCCGATCACGCAGCGCGCATGGTCGCGCCGCACGCCGAACAGCGAGCAGGTGCCGATCGGCGTGTCGTTGCCGGGCAAGGTCGCCACCCACGGATAGAACTCGAGGACCTCGCGCTCGCGCGACAGGCGCGCAATGTGGTCGATCGCCTGCTGGCGTTCGGTCCAGGGCGCGAAGCTCCAGTAGCGCATGAGGCGCACGTCCGAATGCAGTGCGAACAGCGCGTCGACATCGTGCTCGGCCAACGCGCGCAGGCCGATGCGCGCTCCGCGCAACGACGGGATCGGCGGAAAACGCGTTTCCCTGACGAGTCTCAATGCGCGACCAGCAGCGGCAGATCGCTGTGCTGGAACAGGTGCCGCGTGGTGCCGCCGAGCACGAGCTCGGTGATGCGGGAGTGGCCCCAGGCTCCCATGACGATGAGATCGCCGCCGAGCGCATGCGTCGTATCGAGCAGGGCGGCGCCGCGCTCCTTGCCACCGCTGAATGCACGGAAGTCGGCGTCGACGCCGTGGCGCCGGCACCAGGCGCGCAGATCGAATTTCGGCAGGTAGCGCAGGCCGAACGGATTCTCGACCATATCGCCTTCGAGCACGCTGACGCGTTCGGCGCGCAGCAGCAGCGGCAGCGCGCCGCGGATCGCCAGCATCGCCTCGCGGCTCTGGTTCCAGGCAATCACGATATGCGTGCCGATTGCCGTCGATGCGGCCGTCTCCGGCACCACGACGACCGGCGCCGCCGCACCGAACACAGTCCGGGACACGACGCCCCAGCCGGTCGGCGCGTCCGGGTTCAGCTGCGGCCGCTCGACGACCAGCACGTCGCACCAGCGCGAAGCGTGGCAGAGCGATTCGACGATGTCGCCCTGCGACACCTGCCAGTCACCTTCGACGCCGTGGGCGCCGAGCAGCGTCTGCCATTGCGGTGCGTGCTTGAGCGCCGCCTGATACATGTGATCGACTTCGTTGACGTACAGCGCGACGGCCTCGGGCGAGGCGAACGCGACCGGGGCCAGCGGCACGACATGGAGGCCGGTGACCCATGCGCCGAGGCGGCCGGCCAGTGCCAGACCTACGTCGGAAGCCGGGGTCGCGATGTCGGTGCGGCGCAAATGGATCACGATATCGGGCGCGGACCGGGTGGCGCGGGTCATGGCGGCTCTCCGTTGTGCGTTGGCCGCAAGCTTACGGCGATGTGAACGCGCAGTCGCGTGCGACGGCATACGGTGCCGCGGCGCACCACGTCGGGCTTTACAATCGGGGCGCCGAACGAACAGGAGGCGAGGCAATGCGAACGTTCAAATCCGCCGCGGCAATGGCCGCCGCGCTCCTCGCGCTGGCCGTCGTCGCGCCCGCGCAGGCGGCCAAGGAACTCGACTGCAAGATGACCTTCTCGCTGGCCGGCTGGTCCGCGTTCTACAAGACCGCGTCGGGCACCGGTACCGTCAGTTGCAGCGACGGCAGGATGCTCGATGTGAAGATCGACGCCAAAGGTGGTGGCATCACATTCGGCAAGTCGGAGATCAGCGACGGCCTCGGCAAGTTTTCCGCCGTGACCGACATCGAGCAGGTCCTCGGTTCGTACGCGAGCGCTGGCGCACACGCGGGGGCGGTGAACTCGGCCGAAGCGCAAGCGCTGACCAAAGGTCCGGTCTCGCTGGCGCTTTCCGGCAAGGGGCAGGGCTGGGATCTTGGCGTCGCATTCGGCAAGTTCACGATCAGCCGCCGCGACGGCAAGGACGACGAAGACGAAGACGATGACGAGTGACCTCGTCCCCGTGCGCTGCCTGTCGCGGCACTGATGTTGTCTTGGAGGCGACCGGCTTGGAAACGGCGGCGATGACGGCTGCGATCGAGCAGCCTGCGCATGGCTACGAGCTGCGCGAGGAGGTCGCGTCCAGCCTCATCCACGGCGTCGGCATCGTCCTCAGCATCGCCGGACTCGCGATCCTCGCCGCGGTCGCCGCGCGCGGCGGCGACGTGCGCGACATCGTCAGCGTGTGCATCTACGGCACGACGCTGATCCTGCTCTATACGGCCTCGACGCTGTATCACGCGATCCCGCACGAGGGATCGAAGCCGCTACTGCGCCTGCTCGACCATTCGGCGATCTTCCTGCTGATCGCCGGCACGTACACGCCGTTCACGCTGATCAGCCTGCGTGGACCGTGGGGCTGGAGCCTGTTCGCCATCGTGTGGACGCTGGCCCTGTTCGGCATCGCACTGGAGATGGCGCGCGTGCGCCGGCGCCGCTTGCTCGTCGCTCTGTATCTGGGCATGGGCTGGGTCGGGCTCGTCGCGATCGAGCCGCTTATCGCGAACCTGCCGGCCGGCGGCCTGTGGCTGCTGTTCGGCGGCGGCATCGCCTACACGCTCGGCGTTCCGTTCTACTTGTGGAAGCGCCTGCCGTTCAATCACGCCTTGTGGCATGCATTCGTCCTGCTCGGCAGCGTGCTGCAGTTCTTCGCCGTGCTCTTCTACGTGCTGCCGCGCGCATGAGCGCGCTCGTCGTTCACCGCGGCGGTTGTCATTGCGGCCGCGTGCGCTTCGAAGTCGACGCGCCGGCGGTGATCGCCGCGCTCGAATGCAACTGCTCGATCTGCCGCATGAGCGGATTCGTGCACCTGATCGTGCCGGCGTCGCGCTTTCGCCTGCTCGCCGGCGCCGAGCATTTGTGCGAGTACGTATTCAATACCGGCACCGCCAAGCACCGCTTTTGCGTGCACTGCGGCATCAAGGGCTTCTATATTCCGCGTTCGCACCCCGACGGCGTCGACGTCAACGTGCGCTGCCTCGATGCGGTGACGATCGAACGCGTCGAGATCACCGCGTTCGACGATGCGCGCCGTGCGGAAAACGCAGCGGCGCTCGCGCATCTTTCGCGCGATGCGTGACGTTCAAAACAGGAACGCGAAACCGAAGATGCCGAGCATCGCGAAACAGACGCCGAGCTTGAGCACCGCTCCGACGACGAAGCCGAGCCAGGCGCCGACGCCGACTCCGGTCGCCTTGCGCAACGTGCCGCCGGCAGCGAGTTCGCCGGCCAGCGCGCCGACGAACGGCCCGAGCAGCAGGCCCGGCAGCGCGAAAAACAAGCCGACGAAGGTGCCGAGCGCGGCGCCGATGACGGCGTAGCGGCTCGCGCCGACCCGCTTGGCGCCGAGCACGCCGGCAACGAAATCGACGACCAGTGCGAGCACGGTCAGCACGCCGAGCACGATCAGCGTGAACGTGCCGACGTGGCGGAAATCATCCGCCCATGCGGCCAGCAACATGCCCATGAAGACCAGCGGCACGCCGGGCAATGCCGGCAGGATCGTACCGGCGAAGCCGACCACGATGAGCACCGCGGCGAGCACGTACCAGAGCGTGTGCAGGTCGAGCAGGGACTGGAACGTTTCCACCGCCGTCGTCTCCGATCTGCGCCGGCAGCCCGGCGCGCGTTCCCGATACTGTAACCGACGTGCGTATTGCTTTCGGCTGCGAGCCCTAGCCGTCATCGGAAGGACGCCATCCGACGCGGCCTACGATCTTCGCCGTCGCTCTCTGTTCGTCGTTCCACCCCTCATGGTCATTTCCGCGAAGCTTCTCGATAGCGAAACGGGTCGAGCCGGAGGCGCCTACGACGGCGCGGCCGGCCATCGATTCGCCGTCACCGGCAAAACAAAATGGATTCCCGCTTTCGCGGGAATGACGTCGATCGGGGAATGAGGTCGATTGCCCGCGTGCCGGTATGGCTTCGATGACCGCGTTCCGAACTCAGACACGGTCGAGGCGGAACTCGATCGGCACCAGTCCCCAGGCCGGAATCGCCTTGCCGTCCTGCATGACCGGGCGGAAGCGGCCGCGCAATACCGCTTCGCGAGCGGCGGCGTCGAGCTTGGCGTGCCCCGAACTGCGTTCGACGTCGACCTGCTGCACGCTGCCGTCGCTGCCGACCAGCACGCGCAGCACGACGGTTCCTTGTTCGCGCGCGCGCGCCGACGCCATCGGATAGGGCGGCCGCAGAACGCCGTCGTAGGCGAGCTTCTGCGCGATGCCGGGCGCGGTGGCGGGCGGGGTCTGCACGAGACTGTCACCACTGGGCGCCACCGGTTGGGCCGGCGCCGCGGGATTGGTCGTGATCGTTGGCGGCATGGGAATCGACACCGGCGTCGCCTCGACCACGCGCACCGGCACCGTCGGTTTGCGCGGATGTGCCTGCGGTGGCGGCGGCACCGGCGGTGGAGGCACCGGCAGCGCGGGCGGCGGCGGATCGCGCAGCATGACGACGGTAGGCTTGGGTACCTCGACCGGGTTGATGCGCGTCACCGCCCATGGCGCGGCCAGCAGGGCTACGGCGATCAGGTGTGCGGCAAAGCTGCCGCTCCAGGCGCCGACGCGGCGCCATTCCCAGTCCCTGCCCAGGTGCAGATGCGTAGTGCTCACGGCGTTCTCCTCGGTTGGAAGGCATGGCTTGCAACGCGCCGGCACGGTCGTCGGGGTTGTGCTTTCGCAGCATGTAAACGAGTGCCGCCAATTCGGGAGAATCTCCCGAGCCCTCGGTTATGATCGGCCGCCCCATGGCTGTCATGCAGCGAGGTCGGATGCGCCAGCGCGCGATGCATTCCAGGCGCCACGCCGCCAAGGCGGGTGGTGCGCGCACGCGGCCGGATCCTCCCTTCTTGCGGAGCGCCTGCGCTGCGGTTTGCGCGATCGCGATCCCCTTGCTGCTCGCCGCCTGCGCCCACTACGAACCGCATCCCCTGCCGCCGCAGGAATCCGCTCATGCCTTCGCGGCGCGCCGGCTCGACGCCCCGCAATTGCGCGATGCCGTGCAGGGCGTGTGGCCGGGCAGCACGGCGAGCTGGCCGCCGACGAACTGGAATCGCGCGGATCTGCTCGCAGTCGCCCTGGTGCAGAACCCGCAGCTCGCCGTCGCGCGCGCGCAAGTGCAGGCCGCGTTGGCGAAGGAGACGAGCGCCGGCGAGACGCCGAATCCAGACTTGACGCTGCAGTCGGAATACGCGCGCGACGAGGCGCATCCCTGGCTGTATGGGCTCGCCTTCGATTTCCTGCTGCGTACGCCGTCGCGCCGGCGCCTGGACATCGGCATTGCCGAACTGGCGACGGCGAATGCGCGCTGGCAGGCCGTGGAGCAGACGTGGACCGTGCGGCATGCGCTGACGAACGCACTGAGCGATGCGCAGTACGCGAACCGCCGCAGCGAGCTGCTCGACCGTCTCGTCGATGCGCAGCAGCATCTGCTGTCGTTGCAGGAGCAGCGCATCAAGGCCGGCGAAGACGCTCCGGGCGAACGCGTCGTCGCGCGTTCGGCGCTACTCGACATCGAGCAGCAGCGCGCGCAGGCGCATGCCGATGCCGTCGCCGCGCAAAGTGCGCTTGCAGCGGCGCTCGGGATGCCGCCGGAAGCGCTCGACGACGTCCGCATCGACTGGCCCGATTGGGGCACGCCGGCAGCCGCGGATGCGGCGATGCTGCAGGAGGAACGCGAGCAGGCGCTGCTGTCGCGCGCCGATCTCGCGGCAGCGATCAGCGACTACGCGAGCGCGGAGAAGCAGCTCGAGCGGGCGATCGCGCGGCAGTATCCGGAGTTCCATCTCGATCCGGGCTACTACTGGGACCACGGCGTCGCCAAGTGGCCGTTCGATGTCGCCTTCAGCCCGTCGATCTTCAATCGCAACCAGGGCGAAATCGCCGAGGCGCGTGCCGCGCGCGAGGTCGCCGGGCAGCGCATGCTGGCCGTGCAGGCGGAGATCTACGGCGCGATCGCCGCGGCAGTGCGAGCGGAAGCGATCGCCGCGCAGAACGTCGACGCGGCGCGCCATCGTGTCGAGGCCGCGAACGAACAGCGTCGCCATGCCGAACTCGGACTCGAACTCGGCGCGATCGACCGCGGCGAGCGGCTCGGCAGCGACACGCTGGCGTTGCGCGCCGAACTCGACGCGCTGCAGGCGCGCGCGCAGTACCAGGGCGCGCGCAATGCGCTCGAAGATGCGCTGCACGCGCCGCTGTCCGGTCCCGAACTGTCCCTGCGGCCCGCACTGAAAGGCGCCGCGTCTTCTTCGATGTCCGACCAAGGCAAGCCGCCATGAAACGATTCCGCAGCGTGGGTCTTGCGCTCGCGTTCGCAGCGCTCGCATGCGCCGCCCTTGCACAGGACGACGATGACGACGACAAGGCGGCCAAGCCGGGTGCGCCGGCGCAAGCCGTCGCGCAGCCGGCCTTGGACAAGGAACAGCAAGGCGCCGTAGGCATCGTGGTCGCGCATCCGCAGAACGCGAAACCGGCACAGGCGATCGTCGCTTACGGGCAGGTGCTGGATCCGGCGGCATTGGTCGCCGATGCGGGCCAGCTCGACTCGGCGCGTGCGGCCGAGCGCGCGGCGAGCGCGGACGTCACGCGCCTGCAGGCACTCTATCGAGGCGAAGCGGGCGCTTCGCTCAAAGCCCTGCAGGCGGCGCAGGCCGAGCAGGTGCGTGCGCACGCGCAAGCCGACGCGGCAGCGGCCACGTTTTCGACGCGCTGGGGCGCGCTCACGAAGCTGCCGGCGGCACAGCGGCAAGCCTTGGTCGACGATGTCGCCGCGGGCAAGCGCTTGCTGCTGCGCGCGGACCTGCTCGGCCGGCGCAGTCTCGGCGAATTGCCGACCGCAGCGCGGCTCGACGTCGACGGCATGACCGTTCCGGCGCGCGTGCTCGGCGCGCTGCCGCAAGCCTCGCCCGAGTTGCAGAGCGCCGGCGTGCTGCTGCAGGTCGATGCCGCGCCGGCCGGTTTCGGCGCCGGTGCCCGCGTGCCGGTCACCTTGGAAGGCGCTGCGCGTGTCGGCGTGCTGATTCCCGCCAGTGCGCTGATCTATGCCGAGGACGGCAGTCACGTCTACAAGCAGCTGGCCGAGAAGACGGCCGACGGCAAGGTGCAGTACGCAGCGGCGAAGGTGTTCCTGCTGCAGCCGCAAGGCGATGCCTGGCTCGTCGGCGGCATCGACGACGACGATCTGATCGTCGTGCACGGCGCCGGTGTGCTGTGGTCCCTGCAGGGCGTGGGCGTCACTGCGGACGATGACGACGATGACTGACGGGAACCACTGAATGCTCGCCGCGATCGTCCGGGCCTCGCTCGCCAACCCGCGCATCCTGACCGCGCTCTCGCTGCTGATCGCCGTGCTCGGCGCGGCGGCGCTGTTCACCGTGCGCTTCGACGTATTTCCGGATTTCGCGCCGCCGCACGTGCTGGTCCAGACCGAGGCGCCGGGACTCGATGCCGCGCAGGTCGAGGCGCTGGTCACGCGGCCGCTCGAAGGGCTCCTGGCCGGCACCGAGAACGTCAAGACCGTGCGCTCGACCTCGAGCCAGGGCCTGTCCGCGATCCAGGTCGTGTTCGATCGCGGCGGCGATCCGTACCGGCGGCGCCAGGTCGTCACCGAGCGTCTCGCCGAAGCATCAGGGCTGCTGCCCGAGGGCGTGCGGCCGCCGCAGCTGTCGCCGCTGTCCTCGTCGATGGAGTACCTGGTCCATTTCGGTTTCACCAGCAAGACGCTGTCGCCGCTGGAATTGCGCGACGTCGTGCAGTGGACGGTCAAGCCGCAGATCCTCGCCGTGCCGGGCGTCGCCCAGGCGCAGCTGTTCGGCGGCGAGTCGCGCGAACGGCAGATCGTGGTCGATCCGCTCAAGCTCGCTGCGGCCGGCGTATCGCTCGACGACGTCGCCAACGCGGCGCGGCGAGCGACGCAGCTGATCGGCGGCGGCTATCTGGAAACGGCGACGCAGCGCATCGTGCTGCAGGCGCAAGCTTCCGGCGCGACGCCCGAGGCGATGGCGGCCGCGGTAGTGACCACGCACAACGGCGTGTCGGTCCGCCTCGGCGACGTGGCGACGATCCGCGACGGCGCCGAGCCGCGGTTCGGCGGCGCGATGATCGGCAGCGAGCCCGGCATCCTGGTCGAGACGTCGACGCAGTACGGCGCCAACACGCTCGATGTCAGCCGCGCGCTCGAGGCGCGCCTCGATGCCCTGGCACCGGGCTTGCTGAAGCAAGGCGTCGAATACCACCCGGCGCTGCTGAGGCCGGCCAGCTTCATCGAGAGCGCGATCGAGAAGCTGCGCAATTCGCTGCTGATCGGCGCCGTGCTGGTCGTCGCGCTGCTGCTGATCACGCTGCGCGACTGGCGCGGCGCGCTGGTGTCGTTCTCGGCGATTCCGCTGTCACTGCTGACGACCGTGTGGATCCTGGAGAATTTCGGCCTCAGCCTCAATACGATGACGCTCGGCGGCCTCGTCGTCGCGCTCGGCGTCGTCGTCGACGACGCGGTGATCGACGTCGAGAACATCCTGCGCCGGCGCCGGCTCGCAGGTCCCGATGCCGACATCGGCGCGCTGTTCACCGCGGCGTCGCTGGAAGTGCGAAGGCCGGTGTTCTACGCGACGATGGCCGTCGCCGTCGCGTTCCTGCCGATCCTGATGATGACCGGCATCCAGGGCGCGTTCTTCCGGCCGCTGTCGATCGCGTTCCTGCTCGCGGTCGGCATTTCTCTTCTGGTCGCCATGAGCGCCACGCCGGCGCTGTGTGCGATCGTGATGCGCAATCACCAGCCGCACGAAGAGGCGCGGTTCCTGCAGCGCTTCAAGCGGTTCCAGCTGCGTTCGATCGAACGCCTGTACGACTCGCCGCGGCTCGTCTGGGGCGCGCTGATCGCAACCGGCGTCGCCGGCATCGTGCTGCTGCCGCTGCTCGGTGCGCGCCTGCTACCCGATTTTCGCGAGAACTACCTGATCGCGCATGCCTCGCTGAGACCCGGCATCTCGATCGAGGAAACGCTGCGCGTCGGCGAGAGCATCTCCGAGCGGCTGGTGAGGATTCCGGGCGTGAAGAGCGTCGCCGAACAGATCGGCCGCGCCGAGAACGGCCAGGATCCGGACACGCCGAACAAGAGCGAGTTCGAAGTGCAGATCGATCCGCAGCACGGCCGCACCGCGGCGCAGATCGATGCCGACATCCGCGACGTCTTCGACGACTTCCCGAACCAGCTGGTCGAAATCTACTCGGTGCTGGCCGAGCGCATCGGCGAGACCTTGTCCGGCGAAAGCGCGCCGTTCTTCGTCAGCGTGTTCGGCGCCGATCTCGAAGCCGACGACAAGGTCGCCGCCGCCGTGGCCGAAGTGCTGGAGAAGCTGCCGCATGCGAGCGGCGTGCGCCTGGTGGTGCCGCCGCGCCAGCCCGAACTCAGCGTGAAGCTGCTGCCCGAGCAGCTCGCCTTCCACGGCCTGCAGGCGGCCGACGTGCTGCAGACGATCAACGCGGCCTTCCACGGCAGCGCGATCGCCGAGATCAGCCAGGCCGATCGCAGCGTGCCGGTGTCGCTGCGCATCGCGAGCGCCGGTGCCTCGCCGCCCGCGGTCGGCGAGCTGCTGCTGCGCGGACGCGAAGGCGCGCTGGTGAAGCTGTCGGCGGTGGCCGATCTCGACATCGTTTCCGGACGCAGCCAGATCAACCACCAGGACGGATTGCGCCGCCAGGTCGTCGTCGCGACACCGACGACCTCGGACCAGGCCGGCTTTGCCGCAGCGGCGAAGAAGGCCATCGCGGAGAAGGTCGAGCTGCCGGTCGGCGTCTATCTCGACTACGGCGGCGCGGCGGCCGAGCAGGCGGCGGCGACGCGCGAGCTGCTGCTGCATTCGGCAGCCGCCTTCGTGCTCGTCGTGCTGCTGCTGGCGATGGCGTTCGGCAGCGCGCGCCACGTGCTGCTGATCCTGCTCGCGCTGCCGAGCACGCTGATCGGCGGCGGCATCGCGGTCTGGCTGACCGGCGGCACGCTGACGATCGGCGCGATGGTCGGATTCGTCGCGCTGTTCGGCATGGCCGCGCGCAATACGATCCTGCTGGTTTCGCACTACGATCATCTGGTTCATACGGAGGGGCAGACGTGGAATCTGGCAACCGCGCTGCGCGGTGCCGAGGAACGCTTGACCCCGGTGCTGCTGACTGCGTTGCTGACCGCGCTCGCGCTGCTGCCGGTGGCGCTGCAGCTGCATCAGCCCGGCCACGAGATCGAGGGACCGATGGCGGTGGTGATTCTCGGCGGGCTGGTGTCTTCGACCCTGGTCAGCCTGCTGCTGATCCCGCCGCTCGCCGCACGCTGGCTGCGGCCGCAAGAACATGAATAGTTAAAAAGCGGATAAATCCACCCTAGGGTTTCCCCCGATGCTGGCGCTGGCGGATCGGACTAGAATCGTCACAACTTCGAAACCTTCTGGTTCCCGCCATGACTGTCAGAGCCCCGGACAACCCGGGCCTTTCATCGCTGAATCTGCCGCAGGACAGATCGGTCGATACCTCCTTCTCGCAAGGCGGCATCGGTCGGATCGGGCAGGGGCGCGGTCATGACGCTTCGGTGGGCGGCCTCGATGGCGGATCGGTACTCGCCGCCGATGTCTGGGGCGGCGGCGCGTCGCGCACCCTCCCGTTGGCCGCACCGTCCGCGTACGCCAGCGGTCCCGATTTGGCCGCGAACATCGAGCGCGATGTAGACTACATCCTGTCGCCGCTGTTCTAGCTGCCCGCTTTCCGGCTCCGGTTCTCCGAAATCGCAGCGGGCCGGTAGGCTCGGCGGCGAAACGGTCGAAGTCCGGCGTCGTGCCGGCAGGTGCCCATGTCGACGGACGACTCCACGCCCACCCATCTGCGCGAAGTAGCGGCGCGTCTTGCCGGCGCGCTGCACGGCGGGCGCAGTGTCGAGTACCGCCTCGGTTTGCTGAAGCGCTTGGCGCGGCGTCTCGGCGAAGACGCCTATCCGGTCTTCCTGAAGCTGCTGTCGATCATTGCCGAGAGCGACGACGACGTCGCCAAGACGGCGATCGCCGAAGCCCTCGTCGTCGCCTTGAACCGCATGGACCTGCCGAGCGGGCAGTTGACCTCGTGGGGCGGCTCCCATCTCCGCAGTGGCGGCGCGGAAGCGACCGATGGGTCGTCGCCCGTGCCGTCTACGTCGACGACGCCGCGACGGCAGCTCGGACCGATCGAATTCCTCACGGCGTGGTATGCGCAGCGCACGCAGCTTCCGCAACTCGACGAGAAGCACTACACGCAGACGCTTTCGCTGCTGATCGAGTTGTGCAACCACAGCCCCGAATTGCGCCGGCTGTATCCGGCCAAGCTCGTCGCCGACAGCCGCAACGAGCTCGAGGGGGCGTACACGCGGGTCACGCGCGATGCCCTGGCAACGATCGCGCAGGCCTGGAACAGCGACGCCACGCCTGCCGAGATCGCCAAGAAAGTGGCCGCCCACGAAAGCGGCGGGCAGACCATTCCGCGCGGCTGGATTCTGCGCGACCTCTAGGAAGCCGGCGTCCAGGTCACCGATGGGACCGGCGTGACGTGCGTCGCGCACCGCAGTGATCCCGTTCCCGACGCTGCAAGATCGCGCTCCCCGTCGCATTCCGCGTCATCGTTCAGCTTGGGGTAAACCCCAGGCTAGGGTTCGACCTAGTTACGCCTTCCCCCTCCGCCGCTGCAAAGTCTGCCTCGCACAACAACAGCGGTTTGGCGGCACGAGATGCGGTGATGCGCATCTTCAACGAAATCGCAGGGGTCAGCTCGTAGCGGCCTTTCGCGGATCCGGACTTAACTAGACGCGAGGAGAGGATCATGAGTATTGGTGGCGGTGGTGGTGGCGGTTTCCTGGGCGCGATCGGCAGCATCGTCGGTGGCGTGTTCGGTGGTCCGATCGGCGCGATGATCGGTCAGATGGTCGGCCAGCTCGTGCAGAGCGTCGCCGGCCAGGTGCTGGAGCAGGTGGGTCAGCAGCTCGGCAACGTCAGCCAGCAGGGACTGCAGGCGGGCCAGGATGCGTTCAACGAGGCGTTCGGCGCCGGTCAGGGTGGTGCGGGTCTCGATCCGGCCAACCTCACCAACAGCCTGATCGCCAGCCTCGGCGGCGGTTCGCCGCAGCAGACGGCCGACGTGCACAACGCCGTCGACGGCCTGAAGAAGGCGATCTCCGATTTCGTCAACCAGTTCCTGCAGGACACCGTGCAGACCGATCGCAAGGGTCATCACGGCGCGGCAGCAGCGGGCGGTGGCGGCGGTGCGGCGGGCGGTGCGGCCGGCGCGGCCGACGGCTCGGCAGCGGCAGGCGGTGCCGGCGACGCGGGTAGCGTGTCCGACACCGGCTCGAGCGACTCGAGCGGCGACGACTTCTTCATCGCGATGGCCAAGGGACTCGGCAAGGCGATGCAGAAGCAGGCCGACAAGGTCAAGGCGCTGTCGGACAAGATCGGCACCGGCGACGACAAGCAGGAATCGCAGACGCAGACCCAGCTGATGGGCGAGTCGTCGAAGATGCAGTTCCTCGGTCAGGCCGTGCAGACCGCTCTGTCCGCGGTCGGTCAGGCTCTGGGTACGCTGGCTCGCAAGGACTAAAACCTCCGATTTACGGCGGTTTTACGCTATCGATGCCAAGATCGCCTCGCGCGGTCTTGGCATTTTCCGTTTGAGGGAGTTCCGATGCGCCTCTGTCGATGTTCCGCTCGAACCGTCGTATTGCTGCTTGCATTACTGCTTGCGCCTCCTGCGTTCGCCGGCAGCCTGGCGGCACCGTGGACGACGATTTCCCAGGTCCGCATGGGCACGACGATGGGAATCGTGACGACACTCAACATGAAACAGCGCCTGGAGAAGCAGCAGGCTGAGGCCGGCTACGCGCAGCCCAGCTCGGCGGCCGGCGCCCAGGGACAAGCCGCGGCTCAAGATGCCGGTGCAGCGCTGGCGATCGCGCGCGATCCGGCCATCTCGGCGCAAGTGCGCAAGGCCTTCATCGGCGACCTCGCGCGCAGCAGCGGCCAGGCGGTCGCCGACGAAGCCGACCGCTTGTTCGGCGACGTGCACGCGACGTTCTCGCGCATGGTCGTGCCGTACGGACTCAGCCCCGACGATTTCGCCGACGTGATGACGGCCTACATGATCGTCATGTGGATGTCGGTCAACCAGCAGACGACGTTGCCGGAACGCAGCCAGGTGCAGGCGGTGCGCGCTCAGCTGCGCGATTCGTTCACGTCCGCCGCGGGCCGGGTCGGCAATCCACGGCAGCGTCAGGCCATGGCCGAAGCGGTGATGTATCAGACCTGCATGGCGGTCGCGATCCGCGAGCAGGCGCAGGCGCAAGGAAAGCCCGAGTTGCTGGGTACGCTGGCGAGCGCGATCAACCAGAACATGTCCTCGAGCGGGGTCGCGCTGGCGAGCATGGCCCTGACGGACCAGGGCCTGGTGCGACGCTAGATGCCAGCGACGGCTGCGGCAGCGCGAAGCGGAGACGATGCCGCATGAGCCCGAGCTCCGGCGACGACCTCGGCGTGGTTGCACAGGCACGCGATGACGGCCGTGCGCCGGCGGCGTCTTCGAGCGACTTTCCTGCGCGGCCGTTCCTGTCGACGCGCCGTCTGCGCTTGCGCGAGCTGTGTCTGGCCGACATTCCGTCGCTGACGGCGATGAATGCCGACCCCGATGTCGCGCGCAGTCTCGTCGAGCCGTGCCCGATCGACTATTTCGGTGTGGCCAAGATCATCTTTCATGCGAATGCGTGCTACCTGACGCGGCCGGGGCTCGGCGTGTGGCATGCCAGCGATCACGACGGCCGCTTCGTCGGCGTTTTCTCGCTGATGCCGATCGAGGGCAGCGACGACGTCGAGATCGGAACCCGCCTGTCGCCTTGGACCTGGGGCCGCCTCTATCCGATCGAAGGCGGCCGCGCGTTGTGCGCGCATGCCTTCGGCACGGTCGGCCTGCCGCGCCTGCTCGGCTTGTGCCATCCGGACAACATCGCGGTGCCCGCGATCTTGCGCCGGCTCGGCTTCGCAGCCGACGGCGAGACGCTACACTTCGGCAATCGCGCGTTGCGCTTCGTCTTGACCGGCGAAGACTGGCGCTCGCAGCCGGCGGTACGGCGCGCGACGTCGTGCGCCGATCCATCCACTGAAGGAGCGACATGATGGGTGTCAGCCAGAATGGAACCGGCAACGGAGCCGCGCCGCATCGCTATGCCATCGGCGTGGATCCGGCCTTGTCGGCGCAAGTGCGCCGCGAACTCCTCGATACGCTGCGTGCGCGCACGCACTTCGATCCCGAAGAGGCCGAACGCGAACTCGCCGCGCGCGACATGCATGCCGAATTCATCCGGCGATTCGGCGATCTCGGATTGGTGCCGGACAATCTGCCCGACCTGCTCGCCGGTCATTTCATCGCGATGTGGACGGTGGTGCATGACGCACCGATACCTGGCCGCGATACCGCCGCCGCGCTCGTGCGGCAGTTCACCGACCTCATCGCGCCGAGTCCATTGGCGGCGGACGCCGGCAAGCGCCAGCTGATGGGCGAAGCCTTGCTGTACGAGTCGGTGCTGACCCTCGAAGCGCAGGAAGCGGCGCGCAGCGCCGGCAACAAGGCGGCACTGAAGGAAATGGCCGAATCGGCGCAGCGCAATTTCCTGACGCAGCGATCGATCAACCTGCGCAAGACGCGCCTGACGAAGACCGGCATGGTGCGCGCCTGAGCGTCGGCCTCGCCCGAGGCCGGCACGGCGCAACGCTCGCATGGCTGACGACGACAGCGGCAACCGAACCGAGAAGCCGACTCCGCAGCGCCTGAAGAAGGCGCGCAAGGAAGGCGACATCAGCAAGAGCAAGGAGCTGACCAGCACCGTGCTCGTGCTGGCGTGGCTGGCGATGATCTGGCTGATGCTGCCGGTCATGCGCGACCGCTTCGGCGCCCTGATCGATGCTTCGATGGAAGCGATGACGCAGCCCTTCGTGATCGCGGCTCCCGCACTCGGACAGCAGGCGCTCGCGGCGGGCCTGTGGGTGTTGCTGCCGCTGCTGTTCGGCTCGGTCTTCATCGGCCTGCTGGTCGAATTCCTGCAGGCCGGTCCCGTGATGGCGCCGAAGAAGGCCAAGCCCGACCTCAAGCACATCAACCCGATGTCGGGTTTGAAGAAGGTCTTTTCGAAGGACAACCTCGTCGAGGTCGCCAAGGCGCTGATCAAGAGTTCCGCGCTCGCCGGCATCTTCGTCGTCGTGTTGTTCGACTACGTTCCGGAGCTCGCGGCGCTGCCGCACGGCCAGCCGTCGTCGGTCGGCGCGGTGCTGTGGGCCAGCGCGATCCGCATCGGCGTGTGGGTGATCTTCGTGTTCTTCTTCATCTCGGCGCTCGACGTGTTCTACCAGCGCTTCTCGTTCATGAAGAAGATGCGCATGAGCATTCGCGATATCCGCCAGGAGACGAAGGAGAACGAAGGTGATCCGTACATCAAGGGGCGTCGCCGGCAGTTGCATCACGAATGGGCGCAGCAGAACATGCTGTCTTCCGTCCGGCGTTCGAGCGTGGTCGTGACCAACCCCACTCATTTGGCCATCGCGCTCTACTACGAGCCCGGCGAGACCGAGCTGCCGATGGTCGTCGCCAAGGGCGAGGACTACGAGGCCAAGCTGATCCGCGAGGCGGCCGAAGAGGCCGGCGTTCCGATCATGCGCAACGTCGAACTCGCGCGTGGCCTGTACGAGCGCGCCGAACTCGACGACTACCTGCCGTCCGAGTTCTTCGAAGCCGTCGCCGAGCTGCTGCGCTGGGCCGAAGGTGTGCGCGAGCATCGGGACGGCAAATAGCTCGGGCTGCGGCGCCGAACTGTGCGCGCCGCGTCTGCTGCACGATTTCCCGCCTGCCCCTAAAGGATCTTCGTCAGCACATCGAGCAGATGCGCATTGCCGGCCACTGCGCGCACGAGGGTCTCGACCATCGCGCCGAGCGCCAGCAGCAGGATCCACGTCGCGAGCCAGGCTTTCATCGGCATCGCCAGCGAGAACACGTTGAGCTGCTGCGCGTAACGGTTGATCAGGCCGAGCGCGACGTCGAGCAGGCTGGTCACGATCAGCGCCGGCGCCGAGAACATGAGCACGGCCGTCATCAGGTAGTTGAACTGGTTCGCGAAGTAGGTCACGCCGCCGGGATGCAGCGGCGGCAGGATGTTGGACACCGGCCACAGCTTGTAGCTGCCGAGCAGGATATCGAGGAACATCATGAACGCGCCGGTCGCCATGAAAAGCCACGCGCCGAGCTGCGACAGGAACATGCCGGTCAGCGAGGTCTGGTGGCCCGAGATCGGGTCCATCACGCTCGCCATCGACGAGCCGACCTTGACGTCGATCACGTTGCCGGCCGCGCCGAGCGCCCAGAACATCAGGCCGAAGCAGAATCCGATCACGGTACCGATGAAGATTTCCTTCAGCACGATCAGCGCCCAGGTGCTCTGCATCATCGCGCCGCCGGGATCGGCTGCCGCCGCGATCGGATACGCGACGATCGCCAAGCTGACGAAGAAGCTGTTGCGCACCAGTGCCGGCACGGTCTCCGACGTCATCAGGGGAACGATGAGGAACGCGGCCGCGATGCGCGGAAGCGTCAGCGCGATCGCCAGCGCCTGGCCTTGCAGGTGCTCAAACGGCATGGCGTTCTCGTGCGGCTGGGGCGCGCGCGTGCATCAGTGGATCAGCGTCGGAAAATTGCTGAACAGGCGATCGGAGAAGTTGTACAGCGTGCCCCCGAGCACAGTCGCCGTGGCGAACAGGGCGAGCACGACGGCGACGAACTTCACGGCATACGGAAACGTCTGTTCCTGCAGCTGCGTGACGGCCTGCAGGAACGCGATCAGGAGGCCGATGATCGCGGCCGCCAGGATCGGCGGCGCCGACAGCAGCAGGACCAGCCACAAGGCCTCGCGCGCGAGCTGGATTTCGTTCTCGTACATGCGCGCCCGCCGCTACTGATAGGTCGCGACGAGGCCGTGGATCAGCTTGGCCCAGCCGTTGAGGATGACGAACAGCAGCAGCTTGAACGGCAGCGAGACCATCGTCGGCGACAGCATCATCATGCCGAGCGCGAGCAGGATGTTCGACACGATCAGGTCGACCACGACGAACGGCAGGAACAGCAGGAAGCCGATCTGGAACGCCTCGGTCAGCTCGCTGACGGTGAACGCCGGCATCACGACGATGAAGTCGTCCGCACCGAGGCCGAGCTGCTGCTGCGGCGTCAACAGGCGCTTGGCGCTTTCGAGGAAGAACACGCGTTCGCGCTCGTGCGAGTGCTTGATCAGGAACCTGCGCAGCGGCTCCTTGCCGATGTTGATCATTTGGCCGAGCCGGTCGACCGTCATCTTTTCCGACGCGGGCGGCGCGCCGCCCTGGCCCTGCACCTGCGCCGTATTCGGCCCGCCCGCCTGGATGTCGGCCATCGTGTCGAGGATGACCGGATACATCACGTAGATCGACAAGATGATCGCGAGGCCGTTGATGACCACGTTCGGCGGCGTCTGCTGCAGTCCGAGCGCGTTGCGCAGCAGGCTGATGACGACGACGATCTTGGTGAACGAGGTCACCATGACGGCGACGAACGGCGCCAGCGCAAGGCCGACGACCGTCGCGATGACGAGGGCGGGTGAAAAGCTACTGAAGTCCAAGATCGTCCCCGATGCGTGCGATCTTGACGCCGAGCAGGTCGCCGAGCGCGACGAGTTCGCCGCTGGCGAACGTCTTGCCGTTCGCACGCAGGCTGACGCGCGCCCCTTCGACTGGCTGGCGCAGGGCGAGGATCTGCCCCGCGCTGAAGCGGTCGAGTTCGGCGAGGCTGAGCTGCAGGCTGTCGAGCACGAGCTCGACGCGCACGGGAATCGCGTCGCGGATGTCCGTCGACGCGGTCTCGCCGGTGTCGTCGGGAAGAGGCGGGGTTTCCGGAATCGTCATCGTGTCGTTCCTGAGTTCGGCAGGGGTGAGGGCGCGCGTTATCGCGATGCCGCCGGGTGCGGCCGTCACGAGCCAGGCGAAGCGCGTATCGAGCGCGGCGACGCCGCTGTCGACGCGCAGGCGCAGCGCGGACGCGACCGACGAGCGCGTTCCGAGCAGGATCACGTCGCCGGCGTTCAGCGCACGCAGCGTGGCGGCCGTCAGCGTCGACGCGGGCAGCTCGAGATGGCACGCCAGAGGCAGTTCGTTGCGTTCGACCGGCCGCTCGCCGTCGCCGCCGCGGGACCATCCCGCCGCGGCGGCCAGCGTCGCCATCGTCGTGCGGTCCAGGCCCAGCAATCCGCGGCATTCCTGGCGATCGCCGCGCGTGAAGCGGAATTCGACCCAGTGCCAGACCGCGGCGGAGGGGTGCGGCGTGGACTGCAGCGTGACCGGCAGCAGCGGCAGGCCGAGCAGGTCGGACAGGCGTGCGACCAGCGCGTCGTAGGCGAGCGTCCAGGCGAGCAGGCGCGCATCGCCGCTGAAATCGTGCCAGGTACGGTCGCCGATCGCGGCGCTGCCGCGCTCGGCGGTCAGGACGAGGCTGGTCCGTCCGTGCGCGTGCGAGAGTTCGACCGTCGCCGCCGGCGGCGGCTCCTGGGCGACATCGGGGCGTACTTCGAGGCGGCTTTCCTCGTCGCTGCGGACCAGCATGTCGCCGGCCGCCAGCAGGCGCGTCGTCGCGGCGGCGCGTTCGGGTGAAATCGCGGGCAGGCGCCCGGCGAGCGTCGTCGGCGATGCGGCGTGGCCGATGTCCGTGGCGAGTGCGGCAGTCATCGTGAGGTCGCTCCATGAGGTTGTTCATGGCCGAGCGCGATGCGGATCACCTCGGCTACGTTGCGCGCACCGAGCTTGGCCATCAGGTTCGAGCGGTGCAGCTCGACGGTCTTGATGCTGATGCCGAGCACGTCGGCGATCGTCTTGTTCAGCTTGCCCGCGACGACCAGTTCGAGCACCTGACGTTCGCGCGGCGTCAGTTTCTCCATGACCGCCGGATTCGAGCCGCCGTCGGCGATGCGGTCGGTCGCGGTGCGCAGCGCATGCACCAGCGTAATCGGATCGAATGGCTTTTCGATGAAATTGACCGCGCCGTTGCGCATCGCCTCGACCGCAAGCGGAATGTCGGCATGCGCGGTCACGAAGACCAGCGGCAATTCGACCCCGCGCCGCTTCAGCTCCTGCTGCAGTTCGATGCCGCTCATGCGCGGCATGCGGATGTCGCTGACGATGCAGGCCGGCACGCCGCCGAGGCCGCCGCCTTCCAGCGCATCGAGCAGCGCCGTCGCGCTGGCGAACGGGCTCACCTCGAAGCCGGCGTCCTCGAGCAGCCAGCAGGTCGATTCGCGGAACTCGTCGTTGTCGTCGACGAGAAGGATTTGCGCGGTCGTTGCATCGGACATCATGCGCTCTCCGCAGGCAGGGTGAAGATGAAGCTGCTGCCGCCGTCCGCGTTCGGCTCGGCGAACAGGCGCCCTTCGTGGAATTCCATGATCGAACGGCAGATCGCCAGGCCCATGCCGAGTCCGTCCGACTTCGTGCTGAACAGCGGCGCGAACATCTTCTCGGCGAAATCCGGGCCGATGCCGGGACCGTGGTCGCGCACGCGCACTTCGATCATTCCGTCGAGATCGCGGCGCGCGCCGATGACGATCTCGCGCTGGGCGGCGGCGGTTTCGCGCATCGCGTCGATCGCGTTCTTGACGAGGTTCAGCAGCACCTGCTCGATCATCACGCGATCGGCGACGACGCGCGGCAGCGACTTCGGCAGCTTGGTCAGAATGCGCACCTGGTGCTGCTCGGCTTCGAGACGAAGCAGCTCCACCACGGTTTGCGCGATGACGTCGAGCGGATGCGGTTCGCGCTTCGGGTTGCGCGTACGCACGAACTCGCGCAGGCGCGCGATGACCGCGCTCGCATGCTCGGCCTGCTTGCGCGCGAGGCCGATGCCCTGGCGCAGGCGCGGGTTCGCGACGTCGCCGCGCTCGATGATGCTGTCGCAGGTGCTGAGGTAATTGATGATCGCGCCGAGCGGCTGGTTCAGCTCGTGCGCCAGCGTCGTCGCCATCTCGCCGACGCTGAGCATGCGCGAGGTGAACAGTAGCTGCTCCTGCTGCGCCTTGTGCTGGCGCAGTGCTTCGATCTCGTCGCTGATGCTGTTGGCGAACACCGCATTGCAGCGCGTGCCGTCGGTCCACGGCAGTTCGCGCCACACCAGGCGATACCAGCGACGCGTATGCGGCGCATAGCATTCGATGCCATCATCGCCTTCGCCGAGCGAATCGAACGCGGCGATGAAGTGTTCGCGGTCGGGAGCATCGCCCAGGTGCGTGAATTCGCCGGCGAACGCCTCGTTGGAGGCGAGCATCGCTCCATCGTTCTGGTCGAACAACGCGCACGGCAGCGGCAGCCCGTCGATCAGGGCATGCGACAGATCGGAGAACCCCTCGGCGGCGGAGGCCTCTGCTGCGGTGCGCACGGGCTCGCAACTGGTCGTCGACATCGTCGTTATCCTATCCCGGCGCCACGCCCCTGTGCGTGACACGCTATGGCCGAAGCCCTCGGAGAAAACCGATTCCATGAAGCGAATGTCTTGTTACCTGGTGCCTCTCGTTCTGTGGTCCTGCAGTACGTGTGCCGTTGCCGCCGATGCCGATCCGCCGCCGCTCGGCGGTTCCCTCGTCTCCCTCATCGTGCCGCTGCTGGCGGTCGTCTTCGCCCTCGCTGCACTTTGGTGGATGTGGCACCGATACAGCGGGAAGGGCGGCTCATCCGGTCCACTGCGCATCGTTCAAGTCATCGCAGTGGGACCGCGCGAACGCGTCCTTGTCGTCGACCACGACACGCAGCGGTTCATGCTCGGCGTGACGCAGACCTCGATCACCCTGATCGCCGATCTCGGTCCGAAGAATGCCGCAAAGCTTTCATCGAATGCCAGCGCTTCACTGAATGAAAACGTGCCACCAACGCTTGGTTAACGACGGGTCGACACTACACCCAAGGGTTTTCCCTAGGTTCGGTCGAAGGGTCATTTTGTTCTGCTAGGCTCGAAGCCGAAGTGGGGTGGTTCGACACACAAGCAGCAGTACTCGTCGTCCGGCGCCACAAGGCTGGATGGATGCCAAACTTCTTGTGAGCGGATGAGGATATGTCCAAGGAGCTTCGCCAAAGCTGGCTGAAAGCCTTCCCAGGCGGAACGGCGCGCAACGGATGCGTGAACAGCAGCACGCGTTCACCGGGGTTCGGAACATGAACGCAGTCGCTTCCCTGTTCAAGACCAGCAGCGGCCGCTCGCGCAGCTACAGCGACATCGTGCTGGTCTTCGGCGTGGTGGCGATCGTCGCGCTGATGATCCTGCCGCTGCCGATGGCGGTCATCGACACGCTCGTCGCGATCAACATACTCGTGGGTATTGGCCTGCTGCTGATCGCGATCTATATCCCGACGCCGGTCGCGTTCTCGAGCTTTCCCAGCGTACTGATGCTGACCACGCTGTTCCGGCTGGCGCTGTCGATCGCGATCACGCGCTCGATCCTGCTGCACGCCGATGCCGGTCACATCATTGATACATTTGGTAACGTCGTCGTGTCCGGCAACCTCGTCGTCGGCCTCGTCGTCTTCCTGATCATCACCGTCGTGCAGTTCATCGTGGTGGCGAAGGGCGCGGAGCGCGTCGCCGAAGTCGCCGCACGCTTCTCGCTGGACGCGATGCCGGGCAAGCAGTTGTCGATCGATTCCGATCTGCGTTCAGGAATCCTCGACAAGGACGAGGCGAAGCGCAAGCGCCGCTTGCTGGAGATCGAGAGCCAGCTGCACGGCAGCCTCGACGGCGCCATGAAGTTCGTCAAGGGCGATGCGATCGCCGGCATCGTCATCATCATCATCAACCTGCTCGGCGGCCTCGCGGTCGGCATGCTGCAAGGCGGCCTCAGCCTCGGCGACGCGGTGCACACGTACAGCATCCTGACGATCGGCGACGGTCTCGTCTCGCAGATCCCGGCGCTGCTGGCGTCGATGTCGGCGGGTCTGATCGTCACGCGCACGGCCAACGACGGCGAGGCCAAGCATCTCGGCGCGGCGATCGCCTCGCAGATCTCGAGCGAGCCGCGCGTGATCCTCGTGACCGGCCTGATCGCGCTGCTGATGATGAGCGTGCCCGGCTTCCCGATCGTCGTGTTCATGCTGCTGGGCGGCTCTTTCGTCGCCTTGGGCTTGTGGCGCTTCCGCCACAACGTCAGCTTCCTGCGCAAGCTGTTTCGCGTGTCCGACAGCAAGGACCTGCTGCCGCTCGATGTCGTCGCCAGCGACGAGCTGAGCGCGCCGCCTGCCCTGCTGATCGAGATGGACATGCAGACCTTGCGCCTGCTCGGCCCGGCCAGCGTCCGCACCGCGCTGCGCGAGACGGTCGGGCTGCTGCGCGAAGAGTACGGAGTGCCGTTGCCGGCCCCGGCGCTGCGCGCGGGGCAGGGATTGCCGGAAAACACCTATCGCGTCTATGCACACGGCGTGCGCATCGGCAGTGGCCGTGTGCAGCCCGGTGCACATTTCCTGCCCGCCTCGCGCGCGGATCGTTTCGCATTGCCGCCGCCCGGCGGCGCCGCCGACCAGCAGAGCTACCTGCCCGCGTTTCCGGGCGAATGGCGCGACGGCGCGTCCAGCGGAGCGGCGCTCGGCGCGCTCGACGTGCTGCGCCGCCACCTGCGCGATGCGCTGGAGCAGCACCTGAATCTGTTCGTCGGCATCCAGGAAACGTCGAACTTGTTCAACGGCCTCAGCCGCGACTACCCGGACCTGATCCGCGAGATGCTGCGCGTCGTCTCGCCGCAGCGAGTGGCCGACATCCTGAAGCGCCTCGTCGAGGAGCGCATTCCGGTACGCCATCTGCGCGACGTGTTCGAAGCGGTCACCGATGCGGCAAGCCGCGAGAAGGACATCGTGCTGGTCAGCGAGTACGTCCGCGTCGCGCTGCGCCGGCACATCAGCGATCGCTACGCCGGCGCCAGCCGCACGCTGCATGTGCTGGTCGCGCATCCGGAGCTGGAAGACCGCCTGCGCCGTTCGGTGCACGTCAGCGGCGGCAGCGCGCAACTGGCCGTCGAGCCGCAGCTCGCCGAGAACCTGCTCGAGCAGATCCGCGGACGCGTGCGTTCGAGCCTGGACGCCAACGTCGCGCTGCTCTGCTCGATGGATGTGCGCCGGCATTTGCGCAAGCTCACCGAGATCGAGTTTTCCGAGCTGCCGGTGCTTTCTTATCAGGAATTGGTGCCCGACGTGAAACTCGTGCCGCTGGGGCAGTTGGCGGCTTGACGTGGGGATGGGTAAACAATCGTTGCGGGGACTTCAGGGGTAAAGGATGCGAATTGCGGGATCGGGGTCGAACAGGAAACGTATCGGATTCTGGCTGATGACGTTGATGCTGACATCGCCATGGTTGATTGGCGCGGGCGCGCAGGCCGCGCCGATTCCGTTCAAGCGCGGCGAGGTGCATTACTCGCTGCAGGAACGGCCGCTCGTGGATTTCCTGCAGGAGTTCTTCGGCGACCAGGGCCTGTCGGTCATCGTCAGCCAGCAGGTGCGTGCGCGCGGCGGTTCGCTGAACGGCCAGCGCGCGGGAAGTCCGCAGAAGATCTTCGCCTCGATTGCCGGCTCGAACGATCTGATCAGCTACTACGACGGCAGCGCGGTCTACCTGTACCAGTCGCAGGAGCGCATCACGCGGTATGCGAACCTGCCGCCGGCGCGCGTCGAAGACTTCGTCGGCGCGTTCCAGAAGATGAAGCTAGGCGACGACGGCAATTCGTTCAGCGCGACCAGCGGCAACGGCCTCGTGATGATCACCGGCACGCCGCGCTTCGTCGAACAGGTGCAGCAGCTGGCCGATGCAGTCAACGGACAAGGCCCGAACAACACCACCGTCTTCAAGTACTACAAGCTGCGCTACGCCTGGGCGGCCGACATGACGATGACGATCGGCAACCGCCAGCAAGTGGTGCCGGGCGTCGCCACGTTGCTGCGCGAGCTGGTCGGCACGACGGCGCCGCCGGCGATGGCGGCGCCACAGGATCGCCTGCTGCGTCCGACCTCGACCAAGCTGCGCGGTTCCGGCCTCGCCGGCATCGGCCAGCCGCCGGCCGATGCCGGCGACGCGCGTCACGAAGCAGGCGACATCGCGCCGTTGCAGCCGGTGGCACCGGCGACGGACGCCGGCCCGGGCGCGCGCATCGTCGCCGACACGTTCCGCAACGCGATCATCGTGCGCGACTCGCCGGACCGCATCGGCATGTACGACCGGCTGATCCAGTCGCTCGACGTCGAGCCGCAGATGGTCGAGATCGAAGCGACGATCATCGATGTCGACAAGGGCAAGGTGAAGAACCTCGGCGTCGACTGGCGCTATCGCAACAACGGCAATCGCGGCGAGATCGACTTCCTGCCCGGCGAGACCCAGCCGAACTCGGTCAAGCCGAATTTCGTCGGTTCGATCAACAACCGCACCGGCGGCGTGCAGACACGCTCGGACAGCATCGATACGTTGAACCAGCTCGCCGGCTTCCAGCTCGGCGCGATCATCGGTGATTCGTCGCGCTTCCTGCTGCGCATCAATGCGCTGTCGACCGACAACGTGACCAACGTCGTCGCGCGCCCGCAGGTGGTTACGCTGAACGACACCGAGGCGGTCATCGAGAACAGTCAGACGATCTACGTGCCGGTCGCCGGCGCCTACGATGTCGACCTGTTCAATGTCGTCGCCGGGACGGTCCTGCAGGTGACGCCGCACATGGTCTACGAGAACGGCCTGCGCCGCATCCGCATGATGGTGCAGATCGAGGACGGCAGTGTCGTCGTGCAGCAGACCGCGTCGAACGGCCAGAACGTGAACATTCCCCTCGTCACGCGCAAGGCGGTCAATACGCAGGCGCTGATCGACGAGGGTCAGAGCCTCCTGCTCGGCGGCCTGATCTCCGACTCGGATACCAACAACACCGACAAGATCCCGGTGCTCGGCGACGTGCCCCTGCTCGGCAATTTGTTCAAGCGCTCGCAGAAGAATCGCGAACGCATCGAGCGCCTGTTCCTGATCACGCCGCGCCTGCTGGCAGCGAACCGGATCACCAGCCAGGACGTGCCGAGTGCGCCCGGCGTCAACATCGACCAGATCCGCATGGACCAGGAAGCGCGCGACCACGCCCAGCTGCCCTGGGCCTCGGACGAGGAGAAGGCTCGCCAGGGCATTCCGGTGTCGCCGTCCTCGTCGACGCCGCCGGCCGCTGCGCCGCCGTCATCCGCGCCGCCTCCGCCGTCTCCCCCGGCGCCCTCTTCGAAACCAGCGGCCGCCGCCACGACCGGAGGAACTCACTGATGCACGTATGGGCGCAACGCAAACGTGCCGAAGCGGCCGACGCGGCCGCGATCGCCAAGCGCGCCGCTGCCGCCGACGTCTGGGCGCTGCGCGTGCTCGGCGGCATGCATGCGGGCGCCGAACGCAAGCTGCAGCAGAGCGGCTTGCTGATGATCGGCAGCAGCGACGATTGCGACATCATCTTCGGCGATGCCGACGTCGCCGCGCACCACTGCCTGGTCAGCCACGTCGATGGCGACCTGTCGATCCGCGCCGTCGATGCCGATGTGCGCATCGACGATCGCGTGCTGCATCCCGGCGATCCGCAAGGCATCTCGCCGTTCGCCCTCGTGCATATCGGCGGCGCGTGTTTCGCGATGGGGCCGCATTGGAGCGACCGTTGGCAGACGGTGCTCGCCAAGGTCGGGCCGGCCGCAGCGGTGACGGGCGCCGAACAGCCGGCGCGTCCGCGCGGCGGCGGCAAGATCGCGACGCTGAGCGTGGCCTTGGTGCTCCTGCTGGCGAGTACCGGAGCGCTGGTGCTCGCACAGCACAACGCCAAACCGCCGGTGCAGGTGGCGCCGGCGCCGGTGCGCGATGCCGAGCTCAAGACACTGATCGATTCGCTCGGATACAAGGGCCTGCGCGTGAGCGTGCGCAGCGACCGTGGCCTGGTCGTCACCGGCTACGTGGAGCGCAACGAAGACATGGCCGACTTGCGCGCGGCGCTGGTGCAGCACGGATTCAACCCGGTCGTCGAGGCGAAAAGCGGGCCGCGCATCGCCGAAGACGTCGGCGAGGCATTTCGCATGAGCAATCTGCACGCGACGACGAAGTGGGACGGCGGCGGCCACGTGCTGGCCAGCGGACACTTCGGCGACGAGAAGGAGCTGAATGCCTTCCTCGCGTCGCGCACGATGCACGACCTCAACGACAAGCTCAATCTGCTGCTCGACAAGCAGAACCTCGATCCGGCGGCCCCCGAGGAGAAGAAAGTCCCCGACGGCAAGCGCATCGTGCGCGTCGTCGACGGCATCGATCCGTATCTGATCAGCCTGGACCAGTCGCGCTACTACGCCGGTGCGCGCCTGCCGCGGGGCGGCACCTTTATCGGCCTCGACAACGGCGAAGTTCTTGTCCGCGATGACGCGGACAACATCAAGCGTCTGCCGCGCGAAAGCGTGGTCGACGCTTCATCATCACCCTGAAGGAGACGACGATGAGCGGCAACAATGTGAACTTGATGTTGGGCGGCGGCGCGCCGGTGGCGACCCCTCCGCAGAGTGGTTCGTTCAACCCGGTCGGCACGACCCTGCCGGGTCCGGTCAGCGATACGACCGCGAAGAGCTGGTTCGAAGCGATGGCCAAGGCTTGGGGGCAGATCCTCGACAAGCAGGCGCAGGAAATCACCGACCTGTCCTCGCAGATCGGCGACAACGGCCAGGACCAGCCGTCCACGCTGACCCTGCTGACCGCGGCGTCGCTGAAGATGCAGTTCATGTCGACGAACTCCGCGACCTCGATCAACGCAACCGGTCAGGCGCAGGATACGTTGGCGCGCAAGCAGTAATCGTCGCGCCGGTGGAGCGGGCGCGGATCCACGCGCCCCGCGCAGCGGAAGGAAGCGACGCCGGCCATCGGGCGACCTCGGAAAGGGTCGCCTCGGTCGTCCGTCGCGAAGGAGGGCGCATCGGCATATCGTGCCGGCGCGTTGTCCATTTCCGCACTCCGGTGCCGCAGCAATGGAATGAGGAGGTGCTTTCATGACACCGATCCAATCGATCGACATCGCGGCATTGACCGCGACGCCGCAGGTGACAGGCCCGCAGACGCAGGTCCAGGTCTACGACGTTGCGCGTTTCCAGGAAGCCTATGCGAACGCAGGCCAGCCGGCCGCGCCCGCACCGACGCCGGCCATCGAGCCGATGTCGCCGGGCTTCAAGGTCGTGCTGCAGAATTTCGAGTCGCTGAACGGGAAGGTCGGCAATCTCGGCGATCTTGCCAGCAGCATCGAAGCGGGCAGGGAACCGACGCCCAGCGAGATGCTGAACCTGACCGTCAAGTGCCACGAATTCATGTTCCACGCAGAGCTCACGTCGAACGTCGCGAACCGCACGTCCGACGGCGTCCAGCAGTTGTTCCGCCAGCAGTCCTGAGGTGAACCCCATGCACCCGCCATTCCCCAACCAGGCCGCCCGACCCAGCCCGCGGAGGGCGCTTGCGCTGCGCGCTTCCTTCGTGCTGCTGATCGCGGGCGGGCTCGCGGGCTGCATGGGCGATTCGCAGACGCTGTATTCGCATCTGGACGAGCAGCAGGCCAACGAAGTATCGGCCGTGCTGCTGCGCGCGAATATCAACGCCGACAAGCGCCAGGCCGATCGAGCCACGGATTGGAGCGTGGCCGTATCCAAGCGCGATCTTCCTTCCGCGATGGCGATCCTCGATGCGAGCGGCCTGCCGCACAAGACGCACCAATCGATGGGCGAGGTCTTCAAGAAGGAAGGATTCGTCGCCTCGCCGACCGAGGACAAGGCGCGCTACCAGTACGCGCTCAGCGAGGAGCTTTCCAATACGCTGCAGAAGATCGACGGCGTCGTCAGCGCGCGCGTGCACGTCGCGTTGCCCGATCACGACCTGATCGGCGGTAAGGCGGACTCCGCCTCGGCGTCGGTCGTGATCGTGACCGAGCCCGGTGCGCATCTGCAGGATCGCGAGACCGACATCAAGGCGATCGTCAAGGATGCGGTCGAAGGACTCGACAATCCCGATCGCGTGACGGTGAAGTTCTTCACGCGCGCCACGCTGCCGGACCTGCCGGCCGCATCGAGCGCGACCAATACCGATGCGCCCAACGACCTGATCCGCTTTGCCGCTCGTTCGGATGTCACGCGCGGACTGCTCGTCGCCTTTGCCGGCCTCACCTTGATTGCCGCGATCCTGCTGCTGTGGCGCAGCCGCTCGACGCTGGCGAGCGTGCTCGGCTTGCGCCGCGGGCCCGGCGAGGATCGCCGTCATGGCGGCTGACGCGCACTGGATCGCACTGCTGAAGTCGACCGTCGACAGCGCGCCCGCGTCGCGCTTCGGCGATGCGACGCCCGCGCTCGTCGAACACGCGCGCAGTTCGGCGCTCGGCCGGCGCATGCTCGCGCTGCGCCTGGAGAGCGAATCGCCTGCGCTGTTCGGGCTGCCGGCCGCCGCCAACGACGCCGAGTGGATCGAGCGTCATCCGGCCGCTTTGTTCTCCGGCGAGCGCTTGCGGGGTGCCGCCCTCGACCTCGGTGCGCTGGCTTTCTCACCTGCCTTGCGGGCGCGGGTCGAGCGTAGCGAGGTGCTGCGCCTGCGCGAAGCGATCGGCGCGGCGCGCCTCTCGTTCGCGCTGTCGACCGACCCCTGGCGCGGCAGCTTGCCCGACGCGGTCCGGCATTGCGCGTTCGCCGGACTCGCGCGCGTGTTGCACGACGCCGAAACGATTGCCGAGCTCGTGCGCCAGCGCGGTCGCATCGAATTGTTCACCTACGCGTCGGCCCAGCATCCTTTGTTCGGCGAACGCGTGGCGCTCGCGTTCCCGCCGGTTCCTGCCGGCGAACGGCGCGACGTGTGGCTCCCCGCGGCGACGGTCGCGCAGTATCTGGAAGCCGCCGGCGAGAGCGCCGCGGGAGCGCACCTGTGAGCGCCGCCGTGATCGACCTCAAGCAGCGCTACGCGCTCGGCGTCGTCGATCGGGTCGTTCCGGCGGAGGCATGGCTGCCGCTGAGTCGCGCGCAAGAACTGGTCGACCAAGCCAACCATGCATTGCAGCAGCTGGATACCGAGCTTGCCGCCGAACATGCGCGCGCTTATGAGCGCGGCTACCAGGAAGGGCGCCAGGCGGCTCTCGACCAGTTTGCTGCGGCGACCACGGCGCTGCACACGGCGCGCGAGCAGCTCGCCACGCAAATGCGCGCGCAGCTCACCGAACTCGCCGTCGCGGTGGTCGAGCGCATCGCGCCGTCGCTCGGCGCGGACAAGCTGGTGCCGTTCCTCGCCGGCGAAGCCGTACGCCAGTTGGCGTTCGAACCGAACCTGATCGTACGCGTGCATCCCGATGTCGCCGAGGCGACGCGGCAGCAACTGCTCGTCGAAGGTCTCAGCTTGGCGGGCTCGCCGACCTTCGAGGTGATCGGCTCGCCCGAATTCGGCCCCTTCGATTGCGTGATCGAAACCGAGGGCGGTGTCGTACGCGCAGGATTGCGCGAGCAGCTCGATCAGGTGCGCACGATCCTGGCGCTCGCGCATCTGGAAAGCGCGCCCGACGCGAATGCCGCCGCTGTGACACCGCCGGAGCAGGCCCCCGATGCCGCTGCTTGAAGACAATACGACGGCCGACGCGGGCGCCGCCGGTGCGACGCAGCCGCTGCTGCGTGCGCTGGCGAATCACGAAACGCTGCAGCGCGTCGGCCGCGTCGCCGAAGCCTATGGAACGCTGGTCCGCGTCACCGGCATCAATGCGGCGATCGGCGAACTGTGCGTGCTCGAGCAGGCCGACAGCGGCTTCAGCCTGCCGGCCGAAGTCGTCGGCATTTCGCGCGCGCACACCTTGCTGACGCCACTCGGTCCGCTCGAAGGGATCTCGGCGGCGACGACGGTCACCGCCACCGGGCGGCAGGCGAGCGTGCCGGTCGGTCCGGGCCTGCTCGGCCGCATCCTCGACGCCCACGGCGACCCGCTCGACGGACTTGGCCCGCTCGATGTGCGCCAGCGTGCGTCGGTCTACGCCGCGTCGCCCAATCCGCTGACGCGTCGCCTGATCGAGCAGCCCCTGGCCACCGGCGTGCGTGCGATCGACGGCGTGCTCAGCGTCGGCGAAGGCCAGCGCCTCGGCATCTTCGCGACCGCCGGCGGCGGCAAGAGCACCTTGCTCGGTATGCTCGCGCGCGGCGCGCAGAGCGACGTCAACGTGATCGTGCTGGTCGGCGAGCGCGGCCGCGAAGTGCGTGAATTCATCCACGACAGCCTCGGTCCCGAAGGGCTGCGGCGCAGCGTCGTCGTCGTTGCGACCTCGGATCGCCCGGCGCTCGAGCGCAGCCGCGTCGCCTACGTCGGCACTGCGATCGCCGAGTATTTCCGCGACCAGGGTTTGCGCGTCCTGCTGATGATGGACTCGGTCACGCGATTCGCACGCGCATTGCGCGACGTCGGCCTGGCGATGGGCGAGCCGCCGACACGCCGCGGCTTCACGCCGTCGGTGTTCTCCGCGCTGCCGCGGCTGTTCGAGCGTGCCGGCAACAACGACCGCGGCACTATCACCGCGTTCTACACCGTACTCATCGAAGAAGAAGAGGGCGGCGATCCGATCGGCGAAGAAGTGCGCTCGATCCTCGACGGCCACATCTATCTTTCCAAGAAGCTCGCCGCGGCGAACCATTATCCGGCGATCGACGTGCTCGCCAGCGCCAGCCGCGTGATGCCGCGCGTGACGACGCCCGAGCACCAGCACGCAGCAGGCCTGCTGCGGCGCTACCTGGCCAAGTACCGCGACATCGAGCTGCTGCTGCAGCTCGGCGAGTACCGCGCCGGCAACGATCCCGAAGGCGATATCGCCGTGGCGAAGATCGGGCAGATCAACGAATTCCTGCGACAGCCGGCCGAAGCGCTCGATGACTACACCGGCGCCGTCGCACGCCTGACAGGAATGTTCCAATGAAGCGCTTTCCTCTCGAACCCTTGAGCCGCGTGCGCTCGCTGCGCCTGGAAGCGGCGCAGCGCCTCGTGTCCGAACGCCGCGCGGAGCTCGCGCAGGCCGAATCTCGCCGCGACCAGGCGAAGCTCGCTCGCTCGGGCGTCGTCGATCGGCGCCGGCATCACCAGCAGGCCTGCGAGGCGGCGATGAACGCGCCTGACCAGCTCGTCGCCGACTGGTTCGACCGCGCCGAACGTCATCGCGCGTGGCTCGACAGCGAAATCGTCAAGAACGACGGGTTCGTCGCCACCGCCGAGCTCGAAGTCGTCAAGGCGCAACAGCGTCTGGACGAGGAGATCGCCGCGTTGCGCCGTCTGCAGGCGAAGTTCGACGCGTTGCAGACGTTCAAGGGCGAGTGGCAGCGCGGACAGCAGCGCGAACAGGAACAACGCGACGAGCGCGACGGCGAGGAGCTCTACCGCGCGCCGGTCGCGATGGCGAGGTAAGTCATGTGGGTCAGTGATTCGACATCGAACCAGGCCGCGCAGCGGCAGCGTCGGCATGCGGCGGAAGAACGGCAGCGCGTCGACCGCGCGGCCAACGAGATGGCCGTGCGTCAGGACGGCGTGGCACGCCAGGCCGGCGAGCCGCCGGCGCGCGAAGACGTGCGCCGCTTCAGCGCGCTGATGCAGGCGCGCGGCAATTCGCAGCAGGCGCCGACGCAGACGCCGTCGCGCGACAGTGCGGAAGCGCCCGTCGCCACGACCGCCGGCGAGACGCCGCCGTCGATGCCGATGACGATCGCCGATCGCTTCCGCGCGCTGTTCCAGCGCACGGCCGATGGGCAGCCGCAGTCGCAGTCTTCGGCGCAAGGCGAACTCGGTGCGGAAGAGGCCTCGACGCCGGCATCGTCGCAGCAGGCCGGCAGCAAGCCCGACGGCGCGCCCGTCGGCAAGAATACGGCAGGCACCCATCCGACCTCGCGCGCGCACGAATCGCGTGCCGATACGACGGCACCCGAAGGAGACGAACCGGCAAAGCCGGCCCTCGCGGACGCCTCCAAGATCGCCGACGGCGACGGCCGCCGAGCGCAGGACGCGCGCGCGCCGACGACGTCGACCAAGAAGGACGACAGTGCCGCCGATACGGCGCAACATGCCGCCCAGCAGGTCGCGCGCGGCGAGGTGCAGACGCCGCCGGTCGCGCGCAAGGCGCGCGGCGACGAGACGGCCGAAGGCGATGCCGATGCGCTGTCGCGGCCGACGAATCCGCTGGCGCCTCTGTCGATGACGCCGTCGGACATGGCGCCCCCGCAGCAACGCACGCCCGATGCGCCGCAGCAGATGGCCGCCACCGCCGGCATGGTCGCGCCGGCATTGGCCGAGCTGATCCAGAAGCACGTCAAGCAAATGCTCGTGACCGACACGCGCGGCGGCGGAGCGCGTTCGCGCGAACTGCTGCTGCGCATGGAGAGCGACGTGCTGCCCGGTACCGATCTCTGGCTGACACGCACCGACAAAGGCTGGCGCATGCGCGCGGACGTGCGCTCGCGCGATGCCTACGACACGCTGCTCGCCAATCAGGACGATCTGATCCAGCGCTTCGCCGACGGCGCACTTGGCGAACTGTCGATCGAGCCGGTTTTTCACGGCTGATCGAGTCCCTTCGATCCGGCACGTTCGAATCAGCACGTGTGATCCGACACGGCTGTCCCAGCCTGCGTGCATCGCGCGTGCGTGCGACAAGGGTATTCCCTAGCTAGGGATAGTCCCGGCTGTTGGACGGCACGACGAAACAGCAGACTTGCCCCGTCTTCAAACCAACCCACGGGGGCGCGTCATGTCCATTCTTGGAAATTTTGTCGAAAACGCACAATTTCGCGGCGGTATCGAAGGCTCGCTGAGCCGCACCGACCCGAGTCTCGGCGCAACGCGCGTCCGCGCGACGCTGGACTCGGTCGATCCGAGCCGTCTTTCGACGCAGGAAAAGAACGTCCTGCTGTCGGTCACCAACAACCTGTCCGCCGACGGCTACATCAGCAACACCGATGCCGACACGATCACCGGACTGATCCACAACTTCGAGTCCACCGGCCGTTTCGTCGACACCTTGCTCGGCGGCAACAGCGGCCACCTGCAGATGCCGGCCAGCCAGGGCGGCTACACGCCGTCGCCGGTCGCCGCGCAGGCGCAGCAGCATCCGACCAACCCGATGTTCGGCGGCCTGCTCGGCTTCGTCGTCGACAAGGTCGTGCAGACGTTCAAGGACGCGCTGTTCACCGGCGCCGCGAAGGGCATGCTCGGCACCTGCGACGGCTGCGCGAACCAGCAGACCGTCAGCAACGCGCTCGACAGCGCCAATCTCGCCAAGCTCAGCCCGACCGAGCGCACCAAGGTGCTGTCGATGATCGGCTTCGCCTCGATGGACGGCCACATCAGCAAGCTCGAATCGAACGCGATCACTGACTACCTCAACCGCGCGCAGGGCATCCGTCCGCAGGCGCAGCCGAACTGGACCGTGCAGCAGAACGGCGGCCAGGCGCATATCGATCTCGGCAACTACACGCTCGATCTGGACGAGAGCAACTCGCAGTTCATCCTGACCAACAAGCAGACCGGCGAAACGACGAAGGTGTGGGGCGACCCGCACATGGTCGTCGACGGCAAGGCGGTCGGCGATTTCTACGGCACGACCACGCTGAATCTCGATGACGGCACCAAGATCACGATCAACACGACGCCGTACAACGCCGGCAACGGCATGACGCTGTCGAGCGAGCTGGTGATCACGCAGGGCAGCAAGGCGATGGTCGTGCAGGGCCTGGATCAGAACACGCTCGGCGACCTCAAGATCGGCCAGGTCGCCAACGGCGGCCAGTTCGTCGATGCCATCAACAACGACGGCGTCGATATCTACGAGAACCCGCAGGGCAGCGGCTGGCTGCACATGGCCAGCGGCGGCTTCCTGCAGGCGGTCGACGCGAACTTCCTCAACGGCATCCGCTGAGTCGAAATCCCAGGGCTGGACCCCGCGGCGCCGGCGCGCGCCGCGGGTGACGGGTAGCCCTCCGCCGCATGCGTTAAGCTCGGCGGCCGCATGCGCGCCGTCACCTACCGCTTCCATGATTTCCGCCTGTCGCCCGCCGCGCACGAACTCTGGCGCGCCGACGCGCGCCTCGTGCTGCCGCCACGCGTTCTCGCCTGCCTTTGCCACCTGATCGAACAGCGCGAACGCGCCGTGGGTCGCGATGAACTGATCCGTGCCGTGTGGCATCGCGACAACGTTTCCGACATCCAGCTCGGCCAGCTGATCCTTCGCGCGCGCCGCGCAGTCGGCGACGAGGGAACGCTCCAGCACAGCATCCGCACGGTCGTCGGCTTCGGCTACCGCTGGGTCGCGCCGACCGAAACCGAGGCGGCGGTCCCTGCCGAGCCTGTTGGGACGACCGGCCGCGACGACGAACTCGACGACGAACGGGACGCGGTCGCACGGACGCGGGACCGGCCGGCACCCACGGCCGATCCGCCGCCACGGAACGTTCAGCGTGTCCCGTCGGCCGATCGGACGGCTGCGGCTTCGCGATGGTCCCGGCGCAATGCGCTCGCGTGGGCCTCTCTGGCCGCGCTGTGCGGTGCAGGGTTGCTGCTGTTCGGCTACTTCCCTTCGACGAAGCAGGACACGTTCGTTGCCGCGACCGATGCGCGCGTCGCCGTGCTGCCGCTCGCGATCGATGCGGCGGACGAAAACGCCTGGCTGCGCCTCGGCGGCATGGACCTCGTCGCCGAGCGCTTGCGCCGCGGCGGCCTTGCGGTTGCGCGCAGCGAAACGACGTTGAACGGCCTCGGCGCCGACGCGCGCATCGACGCGGCGGCGGCGCTGGAGCGGCTGCAGCGCATCGGCGAAACACGGCTGCTGATCGACGGCGAGCTGGCCGGCGGCGGCCGCTCGGCGGACGCTTGGACGGTGCGCTTGCGCGCGCGCACCGCCGATGGCGTGGTGGCCGGTGCCGAGGCGAAAAGCGGCGAGGCCGTCGCGGCCCTGCGCGAAGCCAGCGATCGTCTGCTCGCGGCCCTCGGGCGCGCGCCGCCGTCGGGCGATGCCGGGCCCGCCACCGAGTACGTGCAGCGCGCCCGTGCGGCCCTGCTGGCCGACGAACCGGCGCGCGCGCGAGAGATTCTCGAAACCGCACCCGCACCGCTGCGCGAAGACGGCGAACTGCGCTTCTATCTCGCCCAGAGCCTCGCACGCAGCGGTCAATTCGCGCAGGCCGACGGTGCGCTGACGGCGTTGCTCGGCGACGTCAGCATGGCCGACGACGCGCGCCTGCGGCTGCGCATCCTCGCTGCGCGCGGACTTGCACGCGTGCGCATCGGCCGGTTGCAGGAAGCGCGCGCGGACTTCGCGGCCGCCACTTCGCAACCGCACGCGCAGGACTTTCCGGCCGAACTCGGCGAGGCCTACAACGGCCGCGCGATCGCCGCGATCGCCTTGCACGACTTCGATGACGGCAGCGCCGAGCTCGGACGCGCGCGCCTGCAGCTCGAGCGCGCCGGCGACGCGCTCGGCGTCGCTCACGTCGACGCGAACCTCGGCCTGCTCGAATACGAGCGCGGCGCGCTCGCTCAGGCGAATGCTCACCTGGCGAGTGCGGCGCAACGTTTCGAGGCGTTTTCCAGCGCGCGCGAACGGGTCAGTGCGTTGAGCGGGCTGTTGCTGGTGCAGCAGGCGCAGTTGCAGAACACGGCGGCATTGGCGACCAGCGCGCGCCTGTGGGCTGGAGTCGAGCAGGCTGGCGATCCGGTGCAGAAACGCGCGCTGATCCTGCGCCGCGCCGGCGCCTTGCTCGTGACGGGCGGCTTGCGAGAAACCGGCCGGCTGCTCGACGCCGTCAGTGCCGATCCGGGGCCGAACCTGCACGACACGCGCGACGACGAGCGCCTCCAGCTGTTGCGCACCGAACTCGCGCTGCGCGAGGGCCGTATGGCCGACGCGGCCCGCGAGGCGTCCACATTGCCGCACGCGCTCCCGACAACGGGCGACGACGATCTGCGCGCCTTGGCGGCACTGGTGCGTGGACGGGCGTTGCCCGACCAAGCTCTGCCTCCGGACGAGACCGCTCAGCTCGCGCTGGCCGCGCCGTCGCCTGCCGCGCTGCCGCTGCGCGCATTGCTCGCGGCCGAGCGCGCGCAGCGGGCGGGCAGGTTCGCCGAAGCGCAACCTTTGTTCCGGCAGGCCCTGTCGCTCGCCGAATCCGGCGGCATTCCCTTCGTCATCGCGACGGTCGCCGGTTCCTATGCAAGCGTCCTTCTCGACCAGAGGAGCCTGGACGAAGCCGCGGCGCTGATCGGGCGTGTCTCGGTGTGGGCCGGCGACGACTTCGATTGCGCGCTGCTGCAGTTGCGCCTGGCCGTCGCCAACGGCGACGCGCAAGCCTGGAGCAAGGCTTCCAGCGCCGCGCTCCGGCTTGCCGGCGAGCGCACGATTCCGCCCCAACTGGCCCGGCCGCCGTCGCCCCAGGCGCGCTAACGCGTTGTTCCTCCTCGCAGTAATGCCAATGTCATGCGATCGGAATGGACGCCGGCGCATCCGGCCGATACATGAAACGGCTTCCATCGCCGACGACGAAAGACCCATGACCCGATCCCGCATCGCCTGTGCGCTCGCCCTTTCCCTTGCCGTTTCCGCCGCTTCGGCCGGCACGCCCGCGATCGGTTCGATGGACGTGACGCCCGATCCGGCCTTCGCGACCGAAGGGCTCGCCATCATCGACTTCAACGACGCCGACGCGCTCTGGAACGAACCGGTGCGCACGCTCGCCGCCGCCGACGGCAGCTACTGGATGCTCGGCTTTGCGCGGCCGAACAGCGGCAACGACAACTTCGCGATCGCTCACGTGCTCGCCGACGGCACGCCCGATGCCGCGTTCGGCCCGAACGGCCAGCGCATCGTGGCGAGTGCCGGCATTTCGATCGTCGACGCGAGCATGGACGACGCCGGCAACTTCTACGTCGCCTCGGTCGTGCGCGGCAGCGGCGCCGATTTCATGGTCGAATGCTACGCGCCGGATCTGTCGCCGTGCGCCGGCTTCGGCGACGGGGGCCAAACGACCGTGGCGTTCGACCTCGGCGGTCCGAACGACGACGTGACCCGCCACCTGCTGATCCACGACGACTCGATCTACCTCCTCGGCGACATCGATACGCCCGCCACCGACGGCACCTGGAACGTCGCCATCGGTGTGGCGAAACTCGGGCTCGCCGACGGTGCGCTCGATGCCGCGTTCGGAAATGTGGACGGTCTGCCGGGACGCTCCGTATTCAACATCGACCTGGTCGAGAACGGCGGCGACTACAGCGCGGATTTCGCGCTCAGCCCCGACGGCACGCGCCTGATCGTCGGCGGCAGCGCGCAGGCGAGCGACGGCTTGTCCGGCATCGCGCTGCAGGACGCGATCATCCTCGGTGTCGACCCGGCGACCGGCCAGCTCGACCCCGGCTTCGCCGATGCGGGCATGCAGGACGTGCCGTTCGCCGTCGGCGAGAGCATCGGCCAGTTCTTCGCCTCTTCGTTGATCGCGCGCCACGACGGCCGCATCGTCTTCGCGGGCAGCTACTGGCAGGACCACAACGGCGAGGTCAATCCGCAGGTCTCGCTGATCGAACTGATGCCCGACGGCAGCCTCGCGGCGGATTTCGGGGAGCAGGGCGTCGCCAACAGCCTGCCCGGCTACAACATCGAAGTGGTGGCCGTGACCGAGCGGCCGGGGCTCGGCGATCTCGTCGTGACGATGCAGACCGACGGATTGTTCCCGGAAGATGCGCAATCGCACCAGCAGGCGGTGCTCGACTACAGCCCGGACGGACGCGTCCTGCGCTCGACGTTCGCGCGCGTCATCCCGTCGAATGCGATCAACACCGCCGCGCTGTCGCGTCCGGTCGGCGTGCTCGTCGACGAGCAGAATCGCATTCTGATGTGGGGCTGGCGCAACTGGCAGTTCCTCAACTATCCGCCCTACATCTTCGATCGCGACGTGACGCTGTCGCGCTTCGTCGACACCGACGCGATCTTCGGCAACAGTTTCGGCGGCCACTACGCAGACTGACGTGCACCGTCCGGCCGCGCGCCGCCGGCGCGCGGTCAACGGTTGACGTAGATCGGATTGCCGACGAGCGCGAGCCGGCCGTCGCCGTCGCGCACGTTCGCGCGCAGCCAATGCGGCTTGCCGTCGCTGCGCCACGTGAAATGCAAGGTCTGATCGGCCTGGGTCAGCGCATCCGGCGGCAACGGCGTCGTCACTTTACTGTCCTCGATGATCTCGACGCGGCCACTGGCCAAATTGCTCACGTGCACGACGAACGCGATCTCGCTGCCGGCCGGCGCAGTCAGCGAGCCGCCCATCGCGGCATGGCTGTCGCCGCGCTCGGCGGTGAAGTCGAGCGTGCGGTCCGTCGTGCCGGCGACGTCGACGAACACCTCGCCGCTGCGGATGCCGGCGAGGATTGCCGAGCTCGACAACGCCTGCGCATGCACGACGGTGGTCGGACGGCCGAGCTGGCCGCTGCCGACGCCGGACGCCATCTGCGTCGAATCGTGGTTGTCGCTGCCGCCCACGCCGGTCAGGCGGAAGCCGCGATCGAGCAAGCCCTGCCAGAACGGGATGCCCGAGAACGGCGTGTCGGCATCCATGCCGTTGACGATCTCGATCGATTGCACCTGGCGGTAGTCGACATCCGGATGCGGTGTCCAGCCGCAGCCCATGCAGCGCTCGTCGGACGGACGGATCGGATGGTTGATCGAGATCGTGGCGCCGATCGCGGCGATCTGCCCGAGCAACGCGTTCCAGTCGGGCACGGCAGCACTGCCGACACGGAAGTCCAGCGGCGCGAAACTGCCGAACACGTTCGCATGTCCCTGGAACGTCGTCACCTCGCGTGCCGGTACCAGCAGCAGGCGGTCGAAATACGCCTGCAGTTCGCGCACGTCGTGCGCCTGCGAGATTGTGTTGTGATCGCTGATCGCGATGAAGTCGAGGCCGCGATGAGCCGCTTCCTTCGCCGTCAGGAACAGCGGGCACGGCGCGCGCTTGCCGCTCTGGCTGGTGCAGCTGCCGTCGCTGTGGCCGGTATGCATGTGCAGGTCGCCGCGGTACCAGGCCGCGTCGTCGCGCAGCGGCTCGTCGGCGACCGCATCGGCCTTGCGCTCGGCATCGCGCGAGAAATAGACGTTCGCGCTGTAGTCGGCCTGCGAGGCGGCGCGGATGTTCGGGACGCCGAGCAGCAGCGACCAGCGCCCGGACTTGATGGGTCCCGGCAGGTACGACGGCGTCGCATCGATCTCGCCGATCGTGAAGCGGCTCTTGTTGCCGCCGCTCCAGCCGCGGAATCCGTCGAGGCCGCGAAAGCCGTCCGGTCCGAGCAGGCCGAGATCGATCGTGGTCTTCTCGTCCTTGCCGGTGTAGCTGAACTCGACGCTGATGCGCGTGACGCCGGCGGGCACGTCGAACGGCACGCTGCGGTAGGTCTGGTTGTCGTGGCCGTCCAGATGGCCGTGCAGGACGAGGTCGGGCGTCACGGCCGCGATGGCGAAGGGCGCCTGGCACAGGAACAGACCGGCGAGGACGGCAGGGGCGAATTTCATCGGAGGGCTCACTCGATCGGAAGGCCGGCGCAGCGGGCGGCTGCGCGGCGCGGGTTGCAGCGCACGATCGCGCCGTCGTCGAAATGCACGCGATAGGCGCCGAAACGCGCGTCGGCCTCGAAATAGTCGGTCGATACGTACTGTGCGCCGCTGCGCAAGGCCGTATCGCGGCGGGACGCATCGTTCGTACGCGCCTCGCGCGTGTCGGCGTCGGCGCGCGTGCGCACGATCAGGCCGGCGTCCACTGCGGCGGCGATGCGCGCCGCGTCGGCGATCGGATCGTTCAAGGTCATGTAGGCGGCGGCCGGCGAATCTTCGTTCGCGTTGACGAACATCGCGCGGCCTTCGAGCGACCGGCGCGAGCCGCGGTACGCGGCGACCTTCGCGCGGTCCTCATCGAGCACGAAGAAGATGCGGCCGCGCGCGTCGCCGAGCGTCGGCCATCGGTTCGCGCGCACCGCTTCGCGCAAGCTCGGGTAGGCGCCCTGCACGTCGTCGGGAACGATCAGCCGGTCCGCCGCGAACACGCGGCGGATCTCGGCATCGAGCCGATCGAAGGCGGCGGTGTCGAAGGCGAGCGCCTGCGGCGATCCCGGGCCGAGGCGGCCGTCCTTCGCGTTGATCAGCAGCATGATCGGCGCATGCCGCGGATGCGCGGTCGACCAGTCGCGCACCTGGCGCAGGCACGCGACGAAGCTGACGCAGCTGCTGCGGAAGTCGATGTCGGCCAGATGCATCACTTTGAATCCCGGCGCGGCCATCTGCGCAGCCTGCTCGGCCGTCCATGGCGGCGTCGCGTAGCCCGTGCGAGACGCGCCCGGCGGATGCAGCCAGCGTCCGCCGGCGGGATCGTCCCAGACGTCGAGTTCGAGCTGGCGCATGCCGCGATCGAGCTGCTCGGCGAGCGGCCGGTGGCCGTAGTCGAGCGAATCGGCGCCGGCCGGATCCACGGCATGATGCGCGGCGAACTCGTCGTCCGGCAGGCGCTGCTTGTAGCTGTTGTGCGTGCCGATCGCGAGCACGTCGTTGAGATGCAGATGGCGATCCATCCATGCGCCGGCGCAGTGCGATCGCGCCGCATCGGACGCGGCGAGATCGCACGGCGCGGCTGCTCGCGCGCGCGTGACGGCGAGCGTCAGCAGCGCGAGCGCGAGCGGGGCGGCAAGACGCTTCACGTCCTCAGAACTTGTACATGAAGGCCAGGCGGTAGGAACGCCCGAGCAGCGGACGCGCGAGGAAGGTATTGGCGCCCGCGTCGGAGCTGTTGAGTTCGCCGGCGCGCGGATTGCCTTCGGTCAGGCCCAGCGAATTGGTGATGTTGTCGGCATAGCCGAACAGCGAGATGCGGTCGTTGACGTCGTAGCGCGCGCTGACGTTGTAGGTCTTGTACGCCGGCAGCACGACCGAGTTGGCGGTGTCCACATAGCGCTTGCCTTCGTATTCCGCGCTGAACTGCACGCGCAGCTTGCCGTCGAGCAGGTTGAATCCCGGCACGAGGCGCAGGCTCGTCTTCGGCACGCGGATGAGCTGGTTGTCGACGTAGTCGAGCAGGACCGGTTGACCGTTGACCGCCGTCGTGTAGATCAGGTTCTTGTATTCCGGATCCTGCAGCGTCGCGTTGAACGTCAGGTCGAACCAGTCGACCGGATAGAGGCCGCCTTCGAGCTCGAGGCCGTAGGCCTTGGTATTGGCGAAGCCCTGCTGCTGCGTCGAGACGCCGGTGTTGAGGTCGAACACGTAGTTGTTGAAGGCGACGTTGTTGTACTTGGTGTAGAACGCGGTCGCGTAGAACTCGACGAAGCGGTTGGCGTATTTGTAGCCGACCTCGCCGAGGTCCATCGTCTGCGTGATGCCCGTCGCGGTCGGGGTGGTCATGTACGTGCTGATGTTGGGCAGGCGAAACGTCGGCGTCCAGCGTGCGAACAGGCCGGAGTGGCTGTCGAACTGCCAGTTGGCGCCGATCGTCCAGCCGAGCTTGTCGTAGCTGTGGTCCCAGTCGGTGAACTGGCCGGTGCCGGTGAGGATCTGCGAGTCGGCGAGGCTGCCGTCGTTGAGGTTGACCGTCTGCGAGCCTTCGGTCGAGCCCTTGATGTCGACTTTTTCCCAGCGCGCGCCGAGGTCGATGCGCAGCGGTTCGCTGACTTGCCATTCGTCGGAGAAGTACACCGCATTCGTCGTCGAATGGCCGCTCGCGTCGGCCCATTCGTAGCCGTTGCGATACACGCCGTTCGAGGTCAGCGTGCCGACCACGTTGCCGCTGGCGTCGACGGCGACCATGTTCAGCAAGCGCGCGTTGTTCTGCACGTCCATCAGGACGGTCGAGGAGTAGCGGCTGAAATCCTGGTCGACGTTGGCGTAGTAGTAGCCGAACGAAACGTCGTGCGAACCGGCGAGGTCGAGCTTGGTCGACACGCGAGCGTCGTTCATGATCTCGTCGACCGGCGACGTCACGCTGCGCAGGCCGCCGACCACGGTGAGGCCGTTGCCGTTCTGGTTCTGGTTGTCGAACACGGTATTGGGTGAATCGACGTAGCGCAGCTGCAGGCCGACCGCGCCCGGGAACTGCGACAGATACTGCTGGCCCTGCTGCAGCAGCGTCGTCGCCGACTGCAGCGTGTTCGGGTAGACGCCGTTGCGCACTTCGTTGGTGTGATTGAGGCGCAGGCTGTCCTGGAAGCGCCAGTCGCCGGCGAAGGCCTGCTCGAACTTGAACGTCGTCTGCGTGCGGTTGACGTCGGTGCCCTTGCTGTTGTCGAACGGGAACTCGCCGGTCGCCGTGCGCAGCAGCAGGTTCTCGGTCTCGGGACCTGCGAGCGTGCCGGAGTTGCCGTCGAAGCCGGGCACCGCGCGGATCGAACCGTCCGCATACGTGCGCATCGGGATGCCGAGATCGAAATACACCTTGTCGTCGAGGCGCTTCAAGTCGACGCTGAACTTGCCGCTGTCCCATTCCTTCGAAAGCGTCGCGCGCAGCTGGCCGCCCTGGTCGGCGGTGAAGCCCGGATCGCGGATGCCGTCGTCGCTGCGGTAGAAGCCGCCGAACGCGATTTTCCAGCCGTCGCCGAGCGGCGTGCCGTACCAGAAATCCGTGCGGTTGAGGCCGTAGTCGCCGACCGTGTACTTGAACAGGCCCGATGCTTCCTCGCCGGCTTCGCGCGGAATGAAGTTCACCGCGCCGGCCGGCGCGTTCGAGTAGAAGATCGACGACGGACCGCCGCGCACGACCTCGATGCGGTCGATCGTTTCGTCGAGGCGAAACGCCTGGTCGGCGTTGAGGTAACCGAGCGCCGGATCGTGCTGCACGGGGATACCGTCTTCGAGCAGATTGATCGAGCCGTAGCCGTCGACCGGGATGCCGCGCGCGCGCACGTTGCCGCTCGCCTCGCCGCCGGAAGATTCGACCCAGAAGCCTGGCACGGATTTCAGCGCCTCGGTGACGCTGGTCGGCGCCTGCATGCGCAGGCGGTCTTCGTCGATCGTCGTGATCGAATAGCTGGTCTGTTCCTTCGTGCGTTCGCCGACGCCCGCGCGCGCGGTGACGACGACCTGGTCCATGTTCGTCATGCCGTTGGAGGCTTGCTCGCCGGACGCCTTCTCCTTGCCCGGCTTCTCGCGTGCAGGGGCTGCTTTCTCCGCCGCCGCAGCATCGCCGAGGCTGGCATCGGCCGGTGCCGTACCACTGCTCTGCAGCGCCGCGCGCGTGTTCGTCGGCGCCGCCGAAGGCGCGTAGATCGTCACCGTGTTCGCATTGACGAAGCGATAGGCGAGTCCGCTGCCGTCCAGCAGCGCACGCAGGCGCGCCTCGTTGGAAAGTCCTGCCGGCGCGCCGTGTGTGCGTGCGTTGTCGGCGATGTTCGAGACATAGGCGATCTGCAGCCCGCTCTGGCGCGCGAACGCGTTCAGCGCGTCCTGCAGGGGCATCGCCGGGATCGCGGCGGAGGCGGCGGTGGCGTCGAGCGGATCGGCATGCGCGGCAGCCGCGAACGCGGCAGCCTGCAGGGCGAGGGCAATCGACAAGGTCAGCGGCTTGCGCATGGAAGTACCCGTGAGTAGGCGCGAAGTGCATCGCGCATGCGCTGATTACGAGGTCGGCATGCCCGATCCGGGCACCGAAAAAGCGATGAATTTTCCGTGAAATTTTCGAGTCGGAATTGCTACGCCTCAACGATTCGCCGTGCGCAGCGCGGTCACGCGTATCTGCTGCCCGTCGCTCGCCGCGCGCACGCCCGGCAAGCCGTTGAGGAAGTCGATGAAGGCGCGCACGTCGTAGGCGCGCAGGACGCCGCTGATGCGGATCGCGGCGATCTGCGGGTCGTCGATGCGCACCTGCTGGTGGTTGTAGCGGTTGAACTCGGCAGCGACGGTCGCGATCGGATCGTGATCGAACACGATCTCCTGGTGCGTCCAGGCGGTCGCCTTGCGCAGGTTCGCGCCGCCGATGTGGTCGATCGATCCGTTCGAGGCGATCAGGGCCTGCTCGCCGACGCCGAGGTCGGCCAGCGGCTGCAGCGTCGCCACCGCGCTGGATTCGGCCATGCGCTCGCGTTCGGTACGATTCCAGATCGCGACGCGGCCTTCGACCACGGTCACGGTCGTGTTCGCCGCCGTCGTCGCGACATCGAATATCGTGCCGATGTCTTCGATCGCGCTCGCTCCGGCGCGCACCGAGAACGGCCGCCGCGCGTCCTTGGCGACTTCGAACAAGGCCTGACCCCGGCGCACGTCGACGCGGCGGAATGCCGGGCCGAAGTCGACGGCGAGCTCGGTGTCCGCATTGAGGTGCACGACGGTACCGTCGGCGAGCTCCTGCGTGCGCTGTTCGCCGCGCCGCGTCGCGATCGTGAGGTTGTCGCGCGGCAGCAGCCAGAGCAGGCCGGCGATGCCACCGATGAAGGCGAGCGTCAACGAGGCGGCGATCGCCAAGGTGCGGTGCATGGGCGTCGCTGCGCGCGGGTCCGTACGCGGCGTGCGCGAATGCCGCAAAGGCACGACGCCGTCCTCGGCCAGCGCGCCGGCGACGAGCGCATCGACGGGCGTGTCGATGTGCCGGGCCGCCTCGGCGAGGTCGCCGCCGAGGCGGCTGATCGCCAGATACTCGTGCACGTGCAGCGGCGAGGCGCGCAGCCAGCGCAGGAATTCCTCGCGCTGCCGCGGCGCCGGCTCGCCTTCGCGATGCAGCAGGTACCACTCCGCGGCGGCTTCGGCGACCAGCATGCGGATCGCGTCCGCGTTTCTGCCTGGATGTTCGATCGACACGGCCTCTCCTAGACGTCGCCGCCGGCATCGCGCCGGCACAGCGCCAATGCCTTGACCACGTGCTTCTTGACCATGTGCGTGGATACCTTCAGGCGTTCGGCGATTTCGCGATAGGAAAGATCGTCGCGGTACTGCATCAGCAGCACCGCGCGGCTCTTGGCGGGCAGGCGTTCGATCGCCTCGGCGAGGCGGCGCCAGCGTTGCGCGCGATCGAGCGTCTCGTCGGCGGCGTGGCCGTCGGCGACGGTCTCGGCGACATGGTCCAGGTCGGCCGAGGCGAGCGGGGAGCGGGCGCGCCCGGCGGCGTGCTCGCGCACGAGATTGGATGCGACCGTGTACAGGTAGGCTTCCGGATTCTCGATCGCGCCGCGCGCGCCGGCGTCGCTGCGCAAGAGGCGCAGGTAGACCTCCTGCGCCAGGTCCTCGGCATCGCTGCGCTCGCCGACGCGGCGGCGGAAATAGCCGCTCAGCGAGGCGTGATGTTCGGCGAACATCCGTGTCCACAAGGTATGACTGCCGCTCACCGTCAGCGCTTCCGTGTTCCTGCCATGACCTACAGAGTGCGCAGAGCGGCGATCGGGTACCGCCGCATCACGGGGCCCATCGATACGTGATGCCGAGCAGCCATTGCCTGGCGATCGCGGCGGCGTTGAGGCCGGCGCGATAGCCGATGTCGATGTCGAGGCCGGGACGTGCGGTGTAGATCACGCCGGCCAGCGCAACGGCCGGCCATTCGCGCCGGCGCGGATCGGGATTCGAGTCGGCGCCGGCGTCGACCAGGACGACCAGGCTCTCGTTCGCGGCGAACAGCGCCGCGGCGGAGGCGTGGTAGACATCGGCGCGCAAGCCGGAGTCGGCGGGATTGCGCAGGTAGCCGAGGTTGGCGTCGAGCGTGAACGGCTGCGCATCGACCGTCGCGACCAGCAGCGCGTGTGCCGAGGACTTGCCGTGCGGCAGGCCGAGACCGTCCTCGCCGGTCGGAACGTCGAGGCCGGCGCGCACGGCGAGCGACAGCGGCGCGGCGCCGTAGTAGCGCCATTTGAAATCGAGATTGGTATCGCCGAAACCGCGCGCGCGGCCGTCGACCGGATCGTGGTTGGCCAGCCACGAAGGCTGCACGATCAGGTCGAGCGACGGCGTGACGCCGTAGGACAGCTGCGGCTGGAACAGGAACGAACGCGCACCGTCGTCCTCGCTCCAGGCGTAGCCGAGTTCGAGCTCGGCGTTGCCCGTGCCTTGCGTGCCGGTGTCTTCGCTGAGCATCGGATGGCCGGCGTGCGCGCACGTCGCGCAGGCCAATGCCGCCGCCGCTGTCGTCGCTGCGAATCTGTGGCGAGCCGCCCGCATATCGTTTCCGCAATCCGCACGCATACGCTGCGCAGCTACGGTAGTCGCGCCAAAAGACAGCGCGATGACGACCGACGCGGGACTGTCATCTGGCGATGACACGATCGCAGGCTCGCGAGTCCGTTCCCATCGGTGGGCTGTCCATGCCGGTTTCCAGGTCATTCGCCCGTACGGCGCTCGGCGTGTTGTTCGTGCTCGCCGCTTCGACCGGGCCTTCGGCTCGGGCAGGCGACATTCGGGCCGACATCCGCGGCGCCGGTGCCACGTTCCCGGCACCGGTCTATGCGGCCTGGGCGGCGGCCTACCTTCGCGAGAGCGGCGTCGGCATCGCCTACGACGCGGTCGGTTCCGGCGCGGGCATCGAACGCATCGAGCGCGGCGGTGCCGATTTCGGCGCGACCGACGCGCCGTTGCCGCAGGACGAACTGGAGCGCCACGGCCTCGTGCAGTTTCCGATGGTCGTCGGCGGCGTCGTGCCGGTCATCAACATCAGCGGCATCAAGCCCGGGCAGCTGAAACTGACCGGCGAGGCGATTGCCGACATCTACCTCGGCACGATCCGCAAGTGGAACGATGCGCGCATCGCGGTACTGAATCCGGACCTGAAACTGCCGGACGCGAACATCACGGTCGTGCATCGCAGCGATGCGTCGGGCAGCTCGCTGCTGTGGACCGACTACCTGGCGCGCGCGAGCGCGTCGTGGCGCACGCAGGTCGGAAGCTCGCTGCGCCCGAACTGGCCGGCCGGCGTCGGCGGCGACGGCAACGAAGGCGTCGCTGCGTACGTGCAGCGCACGCGCTTCGCGATCGGCTACGTGGAGTACGCTTTTGCGCGTGCGCACCGCCTCAGCGACGCCGCCTTGCGCAATCGCGACGGCAACTACGTGCAGGCGCGCCGGACGGCCTTTCGCGCGGCCGCGGCGGCCGCCGACTGGACGGCGACTCCCTTCGTGCATCAGCTGCCGACCGATCAGCCCGGCGCGGCGAGCTGGCCGGTCACCGGCGCCAGCTTCATCCTGCTGCCGGCGGCCGCTGCACAAGCGGCGCACACGCGTGCCGCGCAGCAGTTCTTCGACTGGGCCTTGCAGCACGGCGAGCCGATCGCTGCGAACCTCGACTACGACACGCTGCCGCATGCGGCGATCGAAGCGGTGCGCAAGGCGTGGCGCACCGCGCCTGCCGGTGCGCGCTGACGCCTCGCTTCAGCGGATGCCCATGCGCCGCAGCACGCCGTAGACGATCGCGCTGGAGGCGACGCAGATCGCCATCGCGATCGTGAAGCCGCTCGGGTCCTCGGTCAGCGGCAGGCCCTTGGTATTCATGCCGAACACGCCCACGACCAGGGTCGGCGGCAGGAACAGCGCCGTCAGGATCGAGAGGAAGTACAGCTGCCGGTTGGTCTGGTCGGTCAGCTTGGCCGACACTTCGTCGTGCAGCAGCTTGGCGCGGTCCTGGATCACCACGATGTCGTTGTCTAGCTCGTCGAAGCGCTGCAGGAGGCGCGCGGCGACCGCTACCATCGCATGCGAGCGCTGCGCGTGGCGCTGCTCGAACTGGCCAATCACGCGGCGCAGCGCCTTCAACGGACGATGCATGCGCACCGCGCGGCGGCGCAGCCGGCCGAGATCGCGGCGTTCGTCGCCGCTGCGATCGGACAGCACGCGATCTTCGATGCCGTCGAGCGATTCGCCGAGCTCGTGCGTCACGTCGGCGACCGACAGCGCGAACTGCTCGATGATCGATTCGAGGACGCGCGGCGCCGAATCCAGCTTCGCGCCCTGGTCGAGCCGGCTGCGCAGTTGATGCACCGAGTGCAGCGCGCGCCGCCGCGTGCTGACGACGAGGCCGTCGCTGAGCGCGAAATGCAGGCGGCCGATCTCGCGATCCTCGTTCGGCGCGCGCGCGCCGGCTTCGCCGAACTCATCCTCGAGTGCGTGCTGCCAGTCGGCGAGCACGCCGAACGCGACGTCGCCTTCGAGATGCAGGCTGAGGTGTTCGTCATGCGACAGCAGGGCCGCCTTCGCGCGTTGCGGCAGGTCGAGCTGGTTGATGTAGGCCGCCGCGCGCGTATCACTTTGCGCGAAGTGCAGCCACAGCCAGTCGCCCTGGCGGCCGGCGTCTTCGAGGATGTCGGGGTCGACCGGGAAGTCGAGCACCGCGGCGCTGCCGTCGGCACCGAAGCGATAGGCCCAGACGAGGCCCGGAATGCCGCCGAACAGCTGAGGCGCGAGAGCGGCGGGGAGTTCGCGCGCCAGCGTGTTCATCGACGGCTTCCTCGTGGACGTGTGGAAACGTGGATCGCTCGTGCGTGACCGGTGGTGCTACGTCAGCGTCCAGCGGGCCGGGTGATGCCGGTGGATCGGCGACTGCCGGCTTCCGTTTGTGCTGACGCGTCGTGCCGAGTGCCGAGGGAAATGGATCCCCGCGTTCGCCAGGATGACGGCGTCACGGCTGAAACGATGGCTTGGAACCGCTGCATGGGCAGCGCCCGGCAAGGTGGCCGGGCGCTGCGGCATGGATCAGAACAGGTGCGTGAACAGCCAGTACAGCGAGCCCGACAGCAGCACCGCGACCGGCAAGGTCAGCACCCACGCCATCGCCAGGTTGCGCACGGTGCTCATCTGCAGGCCCGACTGGTTCGCGACCATCGTGCCTGCCACGCCGGAGGAGAGCACGTGCGTGGTCGATACCGGCAAGCCGTACATGTCGGCCGCGCCGATCGTCAGCATCGCGACGACTTCGGCCGAAGCGCCCTGCGCATAGGTCAGGTGCGTCTTGCCGATCTTCTCGCCGACGGTCACCACGATGCGCTTCCAGCCGACCATCGTGCCGAGGCCGAGCGCGATCGCGACCGCGACCTTGACCCACAGCGGGATGAACTTGGTCGCATTGTCGATCTGCGTCTTGAAGGCGCCGAGATTGGCTTTCGCTTCGGTGGTCAGGCCGGCGTTCGCGTCCTTGGCGATGAAGCGGATCGCTTCGGAGGCGAGGTACATGTCGTTACGCACGTTCTTCACGTCGGTCGCCGGCACCTGCGCCAGCGTCGTGTGGCCCTTGACCTGCTCGCCGATGCTGCCGGCGACGGAGGCGAGCGACGGCACCACGTCGGCCTTGAGCTCGTGCGTGCGCACGTAGTCGGACAGCGCCTTGCGCGGATCGGCAGCGGGCGCGGCCTTCGAGGCGTCGACCAACGAGTGCTGGGTCGCCGTCGCCATCGCGACGAACGGAACCATCTGGTCGGCCGGCATCGCGCGATTGAGCGCATAGGCCATCGGCACCGTACCGACGAGGATCAGCATGATCAGGCCCATGCCCTTCTGGCCGTCGTTGGAGCCGTGCGCAAACGAAACGCCGGTGCAGGTCAGCACGAGCAGGCCGCGGATCCACCACGGCGGCGGCGTGTTGCCTTTCGGTTCCTGGTACAGCGCCTTGTTCTTCACGAGCGCCTTCAGCGCATACAGAAGGACGGCGGCGCAGATGAAGCCGACCAGCGGCGACAGCAGCAGCGAATAGCCGACCTTGGCCGCCTGCGACCAGTCGACGCCACTGGTGCCGTCGCGGCCGTGCATCAGCGCATTGGCGACGCCGACGCCGATGATCGAGCCGATCAGCGTGTGCGAGGACGAAGCCGGCAGGCCGAAGTACCAGGTGCCGAGGTTCCAGATGATCGCCGCGATCAGCAGCGCGAACACCATCGCGAAGCCGGCGGAGGAGCCGACCTGCAGGATCAGTTCGACCGGCAGCAGCGAGATGATGCCGAACGCGACCGCGCCGCTCGAGATCATCACGCCGAGGAAGTTGAAGAAGCCGGACCAGATCACCGCGAAATTGGCCGGCAGCGAGTGCGTGTAGATCACCGTTGCCACGGCATTGGCGGTGTCGTGGAAGCCGTTGACGAATTCGAAGCCGAGCGCGATCAGCAACGCGACGCCGAGCAGGAAGTACGGCAGCCAGGTCGTCGCGTGGCCGGCCGATCCGGTGATGTCGCCGAACAGGCTCCAGGCGCTGAAGCCGATGCCGATCGTGAGCAGGGCGATGAACAGCAGGCCGGTCAACGGATTGGGTTTGCTGTCGAGGTTGGGTCGCGAAGAGGCTTTTTCTATCGCTGCGGCGGGCGCTGACATGTGGAGTCTCTCGGAGGGTTCGCGGGTGGGACAGAAATGATGAGTGCGTCACATGCCAGCCATGTGACAGGCGCCATCAGGCTGTCATCAGCCGCTGCCAGCCTGCGCCGCCGAGCTTCTCCGCCCCCGTCTTTCCCGACCTGGAGCTGCCCTTGAACCTGTCCGAGATCCGCCAGCGCGGCTTCGCCATGCCGCTGACGAACCCGTCCTATCCGCCGGCGCCGTACCGCTTCCGCGACCGCGAATACGTGATCATCACCTACCGTACGGACCCGGATGCACTGGCCGCCGTAGTCCCCGAGCCGCTCGAAATCATCGAGCCGGTGGTCAAGTACGAATTCATCCGCATGCCCGATTCGACCGGCTTCGGCGACTACACCGAGTCGGGCCAGGTCATCCCGGTGCGCTACCAGGGCCAGGAAGGCGTGTACGTGCACTCGATGTATCTCGACGACGATGCGCCGATCGCCGGCGGCCGCGAGATCTGGGGATTTCCGAAGAAGCTCGCCAATCCCAAGATTTCGCACGAGGGCGAGGTCATCGTGGGCACGCTGCACTACGGCAGCCAGCTGTGCGCGTCCGGCACGATGGGCTACAAGCATCGCGAAGTCGACAGTGCCGTCGTGCAGAAGGCGCTCGGAGCGCCGAACTTCCTCGTCAAGATCATCCCGCACGTCGACGGCAGCCCGCGCATCCTCGAACTGGTGCGCTACCACCTCACCGACATCACGGTGAAAGGCGCCTGGACCAGCCCGGCCGCGCTGCAGCTGAACGCACACGTGATCGCCGATGTCGCGCGCCTGCCGGTGCTCGAGGTCAAGTCCGCCCTGCACTTCATCGCCGACCTGACGCTCGGGCCGGGCGAGGTCGTGCTCGACTATCTCGCCGAACGTTGAGGAACCGACCATGGACCAGCGCGTCAGCGAAAAGAAGAGCGACAGGAAGGCCAAGCCTTCGATCACCGAGATCAGCTCGGCCTACGAGCGCGTCGCGCTCGTGCTGCAGGGCGGCGGTGCGCTCGGTGCCTACCAGGTCGGCGTCTACGAGGCGCTGGCCGAAGCCGGCTGCGAGCCGAACTGGATCTCCGGCGTGTCGATCGGCGCGATCAACGCGGCGATCATCGCCGGCAATCCGCCGCAACGCCGCGTCGAACGGCTGACCGAATTCTGGGAGCTGATCTCCGGCCGCAAGGTCTGGCACCACACGCCCGAAGGCGACTTCTTCCGCGAGCTGCGCAACCAGACCAGCGCCTGGATGACGCTGACGATGGGCCAGCCCGGCTTCTTCAAGCCGCAGACGCTGAGCCCGTGGCTGCAGCTGCCGGGGTCGAAGGGTGCCACCAGCTACTACGACAGTTCGGACCTGCGCGACACGCTCGAGCGCCTGATCGACTTCGACCTGCTCAACGACGGCGAGAAGCGCCTCAGCGTCGGCGCGGTCAACGTGCGCACCGGCAACTTCGCGTTCTTCGACACGCGCGAGCAGCGCATCGGGCCCGAGCACATCATGGCCAGCGGCGCGCTGCCGCCGGCGCTGCCGATGGTGCGCATCGACGGCGAGGAATACTGGGACGGCGGCATCGTCTCGAACACGCCGCTGCAATACCTGCTCGAACAGGACGAAGACTTGAGCTCGCTGGTGTTCCAGGTGGACCTGTTCAGCGCGCGCGGCACGATTCCGCGCGCGATGCCGGAAGTGATGGCGCGGCACAAGGACATCATGTATTCGAGCCGCACGCGCCAGAACACCGACTCGTTCCGCCGCGTGCACACCTTGAAGATGAAGCTGCTCGATGCGCTCAAGCGCGTGCCCGAGGACCAGCTGCGCCCGGGCGAGAAGGAACTGATCGCCGACTACTCCGATGCCGGCGTCATCAACATCGTGCACCTGATCTACCAGCACAAGACGTACGAAAGCGACGCCAAGGACTACGAGTTCTCCGGCACGTCGATGCGCGAACACCGCCTCGCCGGCTACGAGGACACGATGCGCACCTTGCGCCATCGCGAATGGCTGAAGGCCCCCGCGACGATCGCCGGCATCGCCGTGCACGACCTGCATCACGACGATCCGACCTGAGCTGGGGTTCGGGTGGAAGCAAGAGACTGAAACGCGGAGCACACGGAAAAAGCGACATTGGAAAGGAGTGGTAGCGAGCGCCTGCGCCCTACCACTGCGAGCGATTTCGGCTTCTACCCATTTTTCTCCGTGTTCTCCGTGTGCTCTGTGTTTCAAGCTTCTGCTTCTGCGTGAAGCTGGCCGACGGCCTGCGCCGACGTATATCCTGATCGACGAAGTGTGCCGCGAAGTCCGCGGCGCCCGGTCGAACGGATGCCATGCAGCCAGTCGCGGTCTTCAATCCCCGTCCCCGGATCGAGCGCGTCGCGCTCGACAACGGCGCGTTCGTCTACGTCGTCGACGACGCGCTGCTCGAACCGGAGCGCTACGTGGAATGGGCGGCCATCAATGCCGAAGCGTTTCGTCCGGTCGATTTCAACGCCTACCCCGGCACCTACGTGCTGCTGCCCGATCCGGTCGACGAGGCGCTGCGGCAGTATTTCACCGCGCACATGCGCGGGCTGTTCGACGCGCGGCGCCTCGAACAGATGCATTGTCGCCTGTCGATGGTGACCTTGCCGCCGCACGCGCTGCGCCCGTACCAGTGGCTGTGCCATTCCGACCGCTACGACCTCGACGCCGCGCGCAGCATCCAGGCTTCGGTGCTGTACCTGTTCAAGGACGCGAGCCTCGGCGGCACCAGCTTCTATGCACCGGCCAAGTCGGCCGAGGAGACGCGGCAGCTGTTTCGCGACTCGGCCGAACTCTCCGGCGAGGCCTTCGCGCAGCGCTACGGCCTCCAGCCGGGCTACATGCACGCGTCGAACGCCTATTTCACGCAGATCGGCAGCGTGCCGGCGCGCTGGAACCGCCTGATCTTCTACGACGGCAGCCTGCTGCATTCGGGCAGCATCGATGCTCCCGAGAAGCTGAGCGGTGATCCGCGCACGGGGCGATTGACGTTCAACGGGTTCTTCATCTGCCGGCGCAATGCGGCGTGAAGCGATGTTGCGCACGGCAATGGATTCCCGCGTTCGCGGGAATGACGGCGCTTCAACTTTGACCGCGCTGCCTTTGTCCTGGCAAGCCACGCGTTCCTTGTATTGACGTCATTCCCGCGAAAGCGGGAATCCATTTTCGGCTGTGCCAGCCGCCTCCCTCAGCCCGCCTGCGCCCGCAGCGCTTCGACGAACGCGGCATCCTTGCCGAGGCGTTCGAGGATCGGCAGCACCAGCTTCGGGCCGTTCGCGCCGTTGGTGAAGAGGATCGTCGCCCGGCGGCTTTCGAGGTTGATGTAGCCGAGCGTGAACACGCCATCGTCCATGCCGGTATGCATGAGGTAGGTCTGGTCCTTGAACCGGTAGACCTCCCAGCCGAGGCCGAAACCGACGTCGTCCGGACAGCTCTTGGCTTTCGCTCCGGCGCACATCTCGGCTTTCTGGCTGGCCTGCACGCGGTCGCGCTCGGCGGCAATCGCCGGCGTCACGTCGGTCCCGTTCATGACCGACAGCATGAACTTCGCGTAGTCGCTCGGCGTCGTGTAGAGCAGGTCCGAAGCGAACCAGTGATCGACCGTCGCCGGCTTCAGGAACTGGCCCTGCGCGTCGGCCGGTTCCGCGATGCGCCCGTCGAACCAGGCGCGATGCGTATACGACGTGTCGCGCATGCTGAGCGGATCGAAGATCTGCTTCTGCGCGAGCGCCTCGAAGTCGGTATGCACTTTCGCCTGCGCGAAGCGTGCGACGTACTCGTAGCCTTCGCCGGAGTAGCCGATCGCCTCGCCCGGCGCGCGCTTGAAGGCGAGCACGCCGCCGGTCTGGCGGCGCCAGTTCGGAAATCCGGTGCGATGGCTCAGGGCGAGACGCGGCGTCAGCAGCAGGCGGCGTTCGTCGTTGGCGATGTCCGGATCGGTCCAGGTCGGTGCCATCGGTTCGTCGAGGCCAAGCTGGCCCTTCGAGGCGAGCTGGAGCACGACCTCGGCGGAGATCGGCTTGGTCATCGAGGCGATGTTGTACAGCGTCGTCGTCGTCGCCGGCTTGCCCGCGCTCTGCAATCCATACGCCTTGGCGAAGACCAGCCTGCCTTGATCGATATGCGCGATCGAGACGCTGGGGACGTGGTTTTCCTGCAGCAGGCGCGGCACGTCGCTGTCGAGCGACGCCGGCACGGCGCCGACGTCGGCGGGCTTCGATTCTCCCGCGCTCGCGGCGAGCGAAGCGGTCGCGAGGCCCGCGGCGAGGCAGAGCAGGGCAAGGGAATGCTTCACGAATTCTCCTGTTCGGCGTTGCGGCCGCACGGCGGCGACCGCAGCGCGCCGGGTCGATGGACACCGCCGTCGGCGACGGGGCAACGCAAGAGATGCGTTCAGCGCGAACTTGGTTGCACGTCTCGGCGATTCTTGTACTCGCGACGCACGGATGGCCGGGGGCGGCGGCGCCAGGGAAGGGGCGGGAACGGCCGCTCGATCATTCGCTCGACCCCCACGATTTCCCCGGGCGATGCCCGCCGCCGTTCACGCGTCGGCGCGCAACTGGTCGAGCGGCAGTCTCAGATAGCGCACGCCGTCGGCATCGGGCGGCGGCAGGCGTCCGCCGCGGATATTGACCTGCAGCGCCGGCAGGATCAGCCGCGGCGTCGCCAGCGTGGCGTCGCGTGCCTGGCGCATCGCGACGAAGGCAGCCTCGCCGACATCGCCGCCGACGTGGATGTTGTCCTTCGACTGCGCCGCGACCGAACTCTCGGCGTTCGCGGCGCGACGATTGCCCGGATAATCGTGGCAGAGGAAAAGACGAGTCTGAGCAGGCAGCGCGAGGATCGTGCGGATCGACGCGTACAGCCGATGCGCGTCGCCGCCGGGAAAATCGGTGCGCGACGTGCCGACGTCCGGCGCGAACAGGGTGTCGCCGATGAAGGCGGCGTCGCCGATCAGGTAGGTCAGGCTGTCGCCGGTGTGGCCGGGCGTCGCGATCACCCGCGCGTCGAGCGCGCCGATGCGCAGCGAATCACCATCGTGCAGCAGGCGATCGAACTGGCGGCCGTCGGCGACGAAGTCCTCGCCGAGGCCGAACAGCGTACGGAAGCGCGCTTGCACGTCGACGATGCCGCTGCCGATCGCGACGGGCGCGCCGAGCACGTCGTGCAGGTAGCCGCCGGCGCTCAAGTGGTCGGCATGCGCGTGGGTTTCCAGGATCCAGCCGACCGCGAGCCGCTGCTCGCGCACGAACGCGAGCACCGCATCGGCGGACGTCGTCGAGGTGACGGCGGTCGCGGCATCGTAGTCCAGCACCGGATCGATGATGGCGGCGCCGCCGCCCGGATGGTCGTAGACCACATGCGTGAACGTACCGGTGTCCGCGTGGAAGAAGCTTTCCACCTGCGGTCGCGGCGGCGGTGCGGACGGCATCGACGGCCCCTGGTTTGGATTCGGGTCCCGCTAATCTAGCGCGTATCGGCTCACCGGGGATGCTGCGCACGGCGTAGCGCACCCAGGCCGCGAACCCGGCAAGCAGCCGCTCCGGGTCGCGCATGGCATCCCCACAGCCGCAACATCGGCCTGCTACGCTGCCAGCCGGCCGTCTCGTCGGCGGAATTTCGCCTCGGAGGGAGCATGCAGACCGCGAACGACGTCGTCGTGAAGTCCGGCTCGATCGTCGTGTTGCGCCACTTCGACGTGGCCTACTCGATCGATCTCGCCCGGGTCGAGAGTCTGTGGGCGACGCATGCGAAGACGGCGAGCAACCGCGGTCGCCTGCTGTCCGTGCCGGAAAAGGCCGTCGCCTTCGGCGTGCCGCCGGTGCTGCTGTCGCTGCCGCCGTTCGCGATGCATGTCGGCGGTCGCGCCATCGTCGTCAATGCGACCGCGCGCTTCTACGATTTCGGCGTCGTGGTGCTGGCCGTGCGCGTGCCCGTCGCGGACATGGCATGGACGGATTTCGTCGCCACCGTGCAGGCGGTTGAACACGCGATCGGTTCCGTCGCGCGCAGCGGCGTGTGGGACGGCCTGCTCGCCGACGTGCGCGCGATCGTCGAACCGGCGCTGCTGCGCCCTTCGAGCGCGACGCTGGAGGAAGACTACCTATTGGCCGTCGTGCACGAGCTCGGCGAGCCGCTCAGCGCCGCGGCACTGCAGGATCGCGTCGACCTCGTGCCGCTTTTGTCCGGCGAGCAGCGCGCCTTGTCCGACGGCGCGCGCCGCGACCTGTTGCGGCAGAGTTTCTCGTACTACGCGGACGACCTCGTCGTGCTGACCTGGGATCGCGCGTTCATCTACGAGCCGCGCGGCGATTCCGACGTCGCCGACGTGCTCGAAGTGGCGAACGCGCAGCTGCTGGAGCTGCGCTACTACGACGAGTTGCTCGATGCCGAGTTGCCGCGCATGTACGACCTCGTCGAAGAGGCGCGCGGTACCGCTTCGCTGCTGGCTGCGCGACGCTTCGCGCACCTTGCGCGGCGGCTGTACACGCTGGTGGCCGAGGTCACCGAGCTGACCGAGAAAGTCGACAACGCGCTGCAAGTGACCGAGGACGTCTATCTCGCGCGCATCTACGCGTCCGCGCTCGACCTGTTCCGCGTGCCCAAGCTCGGCGCCGCGGTCGATCGCAAGCTGGCGATCGTGCGCGACACCTACGCGGCGCTGTACGACGAGGCATCGAGCAGCCGCGCCGAACTGCTCGAACTGGCGATCATCTTCCTCATCGTCATCGAGATCGTGCTCGCGCTGCTGCGCGTGTAGCCGAACCCGTTGCGACACTCGCGCGTGAATTTCCGATGAAGCGGCATGCCCGCCGCTCATCGGGCGTGCAGGCCGTCCGCCTAGGATCGCTCGATGGGCCTCTTCCGAGGCGCCCACCCAGCCCCCCCCCCCCAGACACCGAGGCAGCCATGGCAGAGAAACCGTTCCTCTCGGATATCCAGACCTTGCGCCGGCGCGCACGCGAACACATCGCCAAGGGCGCGGTCACCGACAGCTACAAGGCCGACCGCACGACGGTACTCAAGCTGCTGAACGAAGCGCTGGCGACGGAAATCGTCTGCGTGCTGCGCTACAAGGCGCACCACTACCTCGCCTCGGGCATCAACGCGAAGAGCGTCGCGGCCGAGTTCCTCGAGCATGCCAACGAAGAGCAGGAACACGCCGACCGCATCGCCGAGCGCATCACCCAGCTCGACGGAAAGCCGAATTTCTCGCCGGATGGGCTGTCGGCGCGCAGCCACTCCGAATTCGTCGTCGGCGACGATCTCGCATCGATGATCGAGGAAGACCTCGTCGCCGAGCGCATCGCGATCGACAGCTATCGCGAGATGATCGGCTACATCGGCAACGACGATTCGACCACGCGGCGCGTACTGGAGGAGATCCTCGCCGTCGAGGAGGAACACGCCGAAGACATGAAGACCCTGATGGAGGACTTCGGAAAGAAAGGCGAACCCGCCAAGCCGGCGCCGGCGAAACGCAAGTAGGCGTCGCGACGACTCGACTGCCGCCTCGCGACGAGGCGGCGCGGGATCGTCGTGCCGCGGCATCGCGGCCGATGGATCGCGCCGGCGGGTTCTTCACGCGCCGTCGACATTGCAGCATTCATCGAGCCTTACGCAGGCTGGCGTCCACTCTCCTGGGGGTTCGCCATGGATGTATTCCCGCCCTATCCCGGCAAGATCGTACGATTCGACTACGATGCAAGCGCGCGCTCGCTGCGTGCGTACTATCGCGACGGCTCGGTGACTCTCTGCGACGCGGTGCCGCCGTCGCTGGTCCGCAAGTTGACCGAGACGTTGACCCCGGAAGAATTCTTCCGCTTGTACATTTCCAGCCAGTACGACTGCGAAGTCGTCGCGCCACGCTCGCGCAGCAGGAAAGTGGCGGTGGGTGCGGTCTGACGCGGCGACGCGTGCATGAGTCCGCGTTAAGTACACAAATATAAGATTTCGGCGCCATTCACGGCCGTATTCCTAAGTTCGACCGGCAAGCCGCACCGGCGGCTTGTCGCTCCGAACGAAGGAGACTGCAATGAACCGATATCGATTCCTCCTGCTGGCGGCGCTGCTGTTCGCCGGCACTGCCGTCGCGATCGACCGCGACGATGCGCAGCTCGAACTGGCGCAGGCGATCAATGCCGTGCAGTCGGCCGAACGCGACGACGCGGCGCGTTACGCCGCCGCGGAACTGGACGAAGCCCATGCGATGCTGGATTCCGCACGGCGGGCTTCGGACGATCGCGCATGGCACGACGCCGCAACCTACGCCGAGCGCGCGAAGGTGGCCGGCGACTTGGCATCCGCTCGCGCGCGGCAGCAGCGCGCCGAGGCGGCGACCGCCGAGATCGAACGCAGCGTCGATACGCTGAGGGTCCAACTGTCCACGGGAGGTGCGCGATGAACGCTATGGCTTTGAAGCTGTTGTCGACTTGCGCCCTGAGCGTCGCGATCTGCACCGCCTGCGCGACGGTGCCGCCGGGTCCGCCGCCGGACATCGTGCGCCTGCAGAACGATCTGGACCGCCTGCACGCCGATCCGCGCATCGCCGCCAATGCCGGCAACGAACTCGACAATGCCGATGTGGCCGTCGCCACGCTGTCGCGCAATGCCCGCACGCTCGACGCGCATTCCTATCAGCAAGGCGTCTACATCGCCGGCAAGCTCATCGACATCGCGCAGGCGAGCGCGCTGGCGCGCTATGCCGAACAGCGCGGCATGCAGCTCGGTGCAGAGCGCGAACGCCTGCTCGCGCGCGCCAGCGCCGGCGATGCGCCGCGCGTGACGCAGACGGTGCCCGTCCCGCTGGTCCGCAATCGCGACGGCGAGGCGGTCGTGCCCGGGCGCGCCGATCTCGAAACGATGCAAGGACAGCTCGGCGGCCTGGAGTCGCGCGTCGACGAGCGCGGCCTCGTCGTGCGCCTGGGCGATTTCATGTTCGAACCGGGTCAACCGGAACTGACGCCGACGGCGGAACGCTCGCTCGATTCGCTGGCCCGCGCGATGCAAGTCAAGCCGAACACGCAGGCGAGCATTGCCGCGTACGGCGCCACCGGCGATCGCACCGCACGCGCGGCGACGGTGAGGGACTATCTGAACGCACGCGGCGTCGATCTGGCGCGCTTGGACCTGCACGGTCCGGCACGCGGCACAGGGCCGGCGGATTCGCGTGTGGAGATCGTGATCTGGCCGACCTATCGCTGAGTCCGATTCATCGATCGAGGCTGCCGTCCGGTACGAGACCGGACGGCGTGCCTTCGACGAGCGCACGATGCCAGCGGACGACTGCGGCGGGCAACGAGGCATACGGATCGATGCCGACGGAAAGATACGCATCCAGCGCGTCGCGCAGATCGCGCGCGCAGGCACGCGCACCGGCCATGTCCTGATTGTTCGCCGCGTACTCGAACATGTCGAACATCCGGGTAGCCCAACCGAAAAGCAGATCCTCTCGCTGCGCCAGCACCCCCGCAAGCCAAGCCGAAGGGGCCTGGTGCGCGAACGCACGCTCGACCGCGAAGTCGAGCGCGGCAGTGACCGCTTCGTCCTGCACGCCGCGAAACCACTCGGTGTGGCCGGCGGCGCCGATCGGCACGACGAGCGGCGCGGGCGCCTGGTGATTTCGAAAGCGCGCGTGCAGCTCGCGCTCCAGCCGGCGGGCCTGGGCAACGCGATCGGTCTCGATCAGAACGCCGCCGTCCAGGTCGAAGAATTCGAAGAAGCGCGCATGCAGGGTGCGAAAGCGCTGCAGCGGATCGCGCGAGAAGCCGATCTTGAACACGCTGTCGTCGCGGCAGCCGACCACGTACAGATAGGCGCGTCCGCGTGCGAGCGACCGTGGAAATCCGGGGTCCTCCACGAATGCGCCGACGTCGCCCGCGTCGGGGTACGACGACGAATCGCTACGGCCCGAAGGCGCTGGGTTCATGCTCTGCCTGGAATACGGGGTCTGCCGGGGCACGCTGGCTGCCGTTCATCCTGGCCGCCGCACAGTGAAGCGATGCGAAATCGTCGCGCGCAACCGATGCCTCATGCAAGCGGTGCAGACTACGCTGCGGCGCCGGTCGCGTCGGATCGTCGTGCGCTGGGGCGGCACATGGTGCTCGTCGGCGCCGGATTGCTCGTCGTCGGCGCCCTCGCGCTGCTGTGGCTGGCGACGCCGCTGCGGGAGTGGGTCGACGTGCCGCGGCTCGTCGCCGTCCTGAACCGATTCGGCGATTCGGCATGGGCGCTGCCGCTGCTGCTCGCCGCCTATCTCTTCGGCGGGCTCGTGCTGTTTCCGGTCAATGTGCTGGTCGCCGTGACGGTGATCGTGTTCGGGCCGCTGCTCGGCGGTGCCTATGCCGTCGCCGGTTCGCTGGCGAGCGCGGCCCTGCTCTACGAGATCGGACGCGGCCTTCGTGCAGGCCCTCTGCGCAAGCGGTTGACGCCGCGGCTGCGCCTGCTCGGCACGCGCCTGGCGCGACGTGGATTGCCGGCGATCGTATTCGTACGCATCGTGCCGGTGGCGCCGTACAGCATCGTCAATCTCGTCGCCGGCGCCGCGCGGATCCGGCGCCGCGACTACCTGCTCGGTACCGCGCTCGGCATGCTGCCGGGCATCGCCGTCAACGCGCTGTTCGTCGATCGCCTCGTTGCACTGATCGAGCGGCCGCAATGGACGTCGCTGGCCGCGCTCGTACTCGTCGTGACGCTGGCGCTCGCCCTGCTGTACTTCTTGCGGCGGCGGGTCGCGCAGCTCGTGCGAGGCAGGGAGCCGGCATGAGCGCGACGATCGTCATCGCTTCCTACAATACCCATGGCGGGGTCGGCATCGACCGCCGCTACGCGCCCGAGCGCATCGCCGGCGTGCTGGCCGAACTCGGCGCCGACATCATCGCCCTGCAGGAACTGCAAGCACGCGATGCGGGCCTGGACATGCTCGCCTTGCTCGGCGACGCGACCGGCTACCACGCGATCGCAGGGCCGACCTTGCGGCTGGCCGACGGACACTTCGGCAACGGCTTGCTGAGCCGCTACCCCGTCGTCTCGACACGGCGCATCGCGCTCGCGGTCGGACGGCGCGAACCGCGCGGCGCGATCGATGCGATCGTCGATTGCAACGGCGCGCATCTGCGCGTGATCGCGACGCATCTGGGGCTTGCCCGCGGCGAGCGGCGCGAGCAGATCGCAGGTCTCCTCGGCGCGATCCGCGGCGGTCCGGCGCTGCCGACCGTGCTGCTCGGCGATCTCAACGAATGGTTCCTGCACCGGCGCGCTCTGCACCATCTGCACGCGCATTTCGGCGAAGCGCCGGCGCGCGCGACATTTCCTTCGCTGCTGCCGCTGCTCGCCTTGGATCGCGTCTGGATGGCTCCCGCGCATCGCCTCGGCCGGGTCCGCGCGCATCGCAGCCGCCTGGCGCGCATCGCTTCCGATCATCTTCCGCTGCTGGCCGAGATCCGCGAGGAGACTGCCGATGCCGACATCGCCGCTTGAGCACCTGGCGCGATGGGCCACACCTGCACTGCGCATCGGCTCGTGCGCCCTGCTGCTGTGCCTGGTCGCGTGTTCGTCGCTGCGCACGGACTACGTCAAGCGGCGCTCGGTCGCGCTGCCGCCGTCCGCTGCGGCCCCCACGGTGCACTACGCCGATGCCCGCGTCGCCGCGCACGGCGACCAGTCCGGCTTTCGCCTGCTGGCCGACAACAACGATGCGCTGATGAGCCGCGTGACGCTGGCCGATCACGCGACCCGATCGATCGACCTGCAGTACTACATCTTCGACAACGACGCGACCGGCCGCCTGATGATGCAGCGGCTGCTCGCCGCAGCGGACCGCGGCGTGCGCGTACGCCTGCTCGTCGACGACCTCGACGTCGACGACGCCGGGCCGATGTTCGATGCGCTCGATGCGCACGCGAACATCGAGGTGCGCCTGTTCAATCCCTTCAATACGCGCAGTCCTTCGCTGCTGTCGAAGGCCGGGCAGTTCCTGCTCGACTTCCGCCGCCTCAACCGGCGCATGCACAACAAGGCGTTCATCGTCGACAACGCGGCGGCGATCATCGGCGGCCGAAACATCGGCGATGCATATTTCAGCAACGGCGACAACGCGCATTTCCGCGATCTGGACGTGATCGCGATCGGTCCGGTCGTCACCGGCGCGTCGCGCTCGTTCGACGCCTACTGGAACGACGAGGCCGCCATTCCGGTGACCGCGTTCGAGACGACGCAAGCGACGCCGGAGGCACTGGTGCAGGCCCGTCGCCAACTGGACACCTCCGCGCGTGCGCTGGCGCAATCGGACTACGCGGCGGCGCTGACCGGCGCGTTGCCGGGCGGCGAGGGCGTCGATCGTCCCGGGCAGTGGCTGTGGGGCGATGCCGTCACGGTCGCGGACGAACCGGAGAAGATCGAAGTCGGCCGCCACGATCCGCGCCTGCGCATCGGCCCGCAAGTCAAGGCGACGATCGACAAGGCCGAGCACGAAGTTCTGCTCATCTCGCCGTACTTCATTCCCTCCGACGACGGCGTGCGCTTTCTCGCCTCGCTCACGCAACGCGGCGTGAAGGTGAAGGTGCTGACCAATTCGCTCGCCGCGACCGACGAGCCGATGGTACATGCAGGCTATGCGCACCGCAGGCGCGATCTCCTGCGCGGCGGCATCGAGCTCCACGAACTGCAGCCGCTGGTGCCGCAGCAACCCTCCGCGCACGGAACTTCGTCCGGCGTGAGCCTGCATGCGAAGGCGATCGTGGTCGATCGGCGCTACGTGTTCGTCGGCTCGATGAACATGGATCTGCGGTCGAAGCTGCTGAACACCGAAATGGGCGTGATCGTCGACAGCCCCGCGCTCGCCGAAGCGGCCGCCCAATACTTCGATGAAGCGATCAAGCCGGACAACGCGTTCCAGGTCGTGCTGGGCAAATCCGCCAGCGGCCGGGAGACCGGTCTGCAATGGCATTCGGTCGACGGCGACGGCAAACCGCGTATCGAGAACCACGAGCCGGAGGTGTCGGCCATGCGCCGCTTCGAAGTGAATCTGTTCCGCCTGCTGCCGATCGACGGGCTGCTCTGAGGTGGCCGCGACGCAGGGAAGCGGCGGGCGCGGATCCCCCACGGGAGCGAAGCGCTCGCGGACGGGCGGAAGCGGGCGAGCGGCGAGCGCACGGCTGACGCATGCGACCGAGGCGGACTTGTGCATCGTGCGCCGCCGCGTCGGCAGCGGTTTCATCTACATCGACCGCTCCGGCCGGCGCGTGCGGGACGAGAAGACGCTGGCGCGCATCCGCTCGCTCGCGATTCCGCCGGCCTACACCGAAGTGCGCATCTGCAAGCTCGCCAATGGACACCTGCAGGCGATCGGCCGCGATGCGCGGCAGCGCAAGCAGTATCGCTACCACCCCGGCTGGCGGCGGCTGCGCGAGCGCGGCAAGTTCGCGCGCCTGCGCGAGTTCGGCCGCCAGCTGCCGGCCTTGCGCCGCCGTCTGCGCCGTGACCTCGCGCTGCCGGGTTTGCCGCGCGATCGCGTGCTGGCGGTCGTCGTCAGCCTGCTCGGGCAGACGCTCGCACGCATCGGCAACGAAGAATACCGGCGCCAGAACGGCTCGTTCGGATTGACGACGCTGCGCGACCGCCATTTGACGTTCTTGCGCGGCGGCCGCGCGCGGTTGCGCTTTCGCGGTAAGAGCGCGAAGGACCACGATCTCGTCGTCGACGACGCGCGGCTGATGCGATTGCTGCGGCGTTGCCGCGAACTGCCCGGCCAGCGCCTGTTCCAGTATCGCGACGACGAGGGACGGCTGCAGTCGGTGGACTCCGGTCTGGTCAACGACTATCTGCGCGACGCCATGGGCGAGTCGTTCACGTCGAAGGACTTCCGCACCTGGGGCGCCAGCGTATTGGCGCTGCGCGCGTTCGCTGCGACGCCGCTGCCGCGCCTTCGCAGCGAGTCCGAACTCGCACGCGCGATGGCGCCGGCCGTACGCGACGTTGCAGCCGTGCTCGGCAACACGGCGGCGGTGTGCCGCAGCTCGTACATCCATCCCGTGGTGTTCGCGGCGTGGCGCGAGGAGCGCCTGCCCGCCGTGGCCGAGTTCGCCGGTTGGCGTGCCGGCGAGAAGCTGCTGCTGCGCCTGCTCGGCGCGCGACCGCGCTGAGTCGCCGGGCGAAGTCGCGTCGCCGGCGCCCTCGATCCGGTCCGCCGCAGCGTCAGGCCGTGCGCGACAGCGCGCCGCGCAGCAGGCGCGCGAGCAGCCGCTCGCGCATCCCGTGCGCGTCGGCCAGCTGCATGCGTTGCAGGCAAGCATCCGTCTCGCGGCTGGCGCCCGGCGAAAGCAGCGCGCCGAGCGCGCGCGGCCAGCGGCGTGCGTCGGCCGTATTCTTCTTCAGCCACAGCAGGGCCGGCAGCAGGCGCCGTTCGACCGCGTCGAAGTCGCTGCCGAACGGAAATGCGGGCAGCAGGCCGCGCGACGCGAAGGGCTGCAGACGTTCGCCGAGTGCTTCGGGCGTATTGCGCCGGCACGCGTCGGGCACGCGGAAATCGCCGGGCAGCTTGCCGTGGCGCATCGCCGTCGCGGCGAGTTCGTCGACGAAGCGCGCGTCGCTGATCGCGAGCATCGCACGCACGCACGCTTCGTCGGACTTGCCGCGCAAGTCCGCGACACCGTATTCGGTGATGTAGAGATCGCGCAGGTGGCGCGGGATCGTCGTGTGCCCGTAGCTCCAGCGGATATTCGATTCGAGGCGGCGGCCGCTGCGCCGCGTCGCGCGCAGCAGCAGCGCGGAACGCCCGCCGTCGAGCGCATGCGCCATCGCGACGAAGTTGTACTGGCCGCCGACGCCGCTGACGACGCGCCCGTCTTCGAGCGCGTCCGAGGTGGCCGCGCCGAGCAGGGTCGCCATCATGCAGGTGTTGAAGAAGCGCGCGTCGCGGCGCTGCACGGCGTCGAGCTGTTCGCGGCCGCCGTACAGCTGGTTGATGTCGGACACGCGGCTCATCGCGAGGCCGGCATAGTCCTCGCCGTCGAGCGCGCGCAGCCAGGCGTAGAAATCCTTCGAGCCGAGCAGGAACGCGCCTTTCAGATAATGCCCGCCGCGCAAGAGCTGGCCGTCGAGCGCGCGATCGAGCAGGGCGAGGTTCGCTGCATCGTCGAGGTCGCTGCCGATCGTGCCGCCGTCGGCGAGGCGCAGGGCGACGTCGCGCCACTGCGCATCGGCAGGCAGCACGCCGAGCTGGCGCAGGCGCTCGACGCTGCCAGCATCGAGCCGCGCCGGCAGCACGCCGGCGTCGCGCAGTCGCGCGGCATCGCCGCTGCGCAAGGTGGCGCCGAGCGCGCCGGCGTCGAGCGCGCGCTGCAGGCCGATGTCGTCGAACACGCGGCGCGTCAGGATGCCGGCGCGGCGCAGATGCATGAAGCCGTCCATGATCATTTCGCTGGCGCCGTACAGGCCGCGCGCGAAGCGGTCGATGCCGCCGTAGCGCGCCACGAGCGGATCGCCTTGCACCGCGTTGCCGCGAAGTGCGTGCAGCGCCTCGACGTAGTCCGCGTTGCTCTGCTGGCGCAGCAGCAGCGCCTGGACGATCGCATCGGACAGCGCGCCGATGCCGATCTGCAGCGTACCGCCGTCGCGCACCAGCGTGCTCGCATGCAGGCCAATCGCGTACTCGGCCAGATCCACCGAGCCGAGCGGCAGCGCGAACAGCGGCTGCGCCGGCACCGTCTCGTCGACCAGCGCATCGAACAGGCTCGCATCGACCTCGGCGTCGCCGCCGAGGAACGGCAGCTCCGGATGCACCACGCCGATCACCAGCGGCCGCGGACGGCCGCGCGCGGCCAGCGCATCGAGCACGTCGAGCGTCACGTCCGGATTGCACGACAGGCTGTAGCGCGCCGCGTCGCCGTCGCCGCGGCGCGCGACCAGCTGCACGATGGCATGCAGTTCGCCGTCGGCGAGGTCGCGCGCGACCTGCGTGTAGTTGATGCTCGCGTAGTCGCGCTGCGCCTGCATCGAACCGAGCATGGCGCCGGACTGGAAATAGAACTCCTGCACGCGCACGTTCGCCGGCAGGCGGCCCGCTTTGAGATCGACGACGTAGTCCAGGCGCGGATAGTCGGCGCCGAACTGGCGCGCCAGGAACGGCTCGAGGAACCTGCGTTCGAGATCGCTGCCCGCGGACGGCGGATCGAGCGACAGTGCGGTGTAGAGCAGCAGCGAGCGCGACGGCTCCGCCTTGATGCGCGCGTACAGCGCGTTCAACAGCCGGTTCGGCTTGCCGAGGCCGAGCGGCGCGGCGACGGCGAGCGGTGCGCCGTCTTGCGCCAGCAGCAGGTCGACGGCTTGCGTTTGCGTGAGTCGCCGCGTTGCGGGGTTCATCGCCTGTCCTGCGGCTGCGTGCCCGGGAGCCTGTCCGCAGGGTAGCAGCATCGCCGGTTGTTCCGGATGGGCGCCGGGTGCATGTCGCGAAGGGCGGCCGTCCGTCGTATCGGAAAGTAGCCGGCGAATGCTTCGCCGGCGCTTTCGCAGGGACGAGGGAGCGCGGGCGCGCCACGGTGCGGACAGGGACGCCGCCGGAGTGCCCGCCAGGGCGACGGCAACTGGATGCCGGTGCCGCGAACCGTCGCAGATCGAAGCGTTTCGAGAGCGCTTGGAACCCGACGACCGCGGACCGCCTTCAGCCGACGACGCGCGGCTTCAGCACGTCTTCCAGCCCGATCCGGCGCAGCAGCTCCGCGCGCACGCGGTCGGCGACGCCGTTGACGATCTCGGCACCGTCCTGCGACGGATCGATGTGCACGCGGAACGGGCGCTTGCCGAACGGGGCATCGACGACCTTCACGATCGCTTCGGCGACCGCGCCCGCGTCGGCATCGGCCGGCTCCAGCGCGGCAAGACCCTTCAGCGCGATGTCCGCAATGTCGCCGGTCGGGCCGCGCGCGTACTCGTCGGCGCGTGCCTGGTCGGCCGGCTTGCCCGAATGCGCGAAGTGATTGGTGCCCTTGGTGAACGCGCCCGGCACGACGATCGAGGTCTCGATGCCCCAGCGCGCGACTTCGCCGGCATAGCTGACCGCAATCGAGTCCATCGCCGCCTTCGCCGCGAAATACGGCGCGAGGAACGGCGGCGTGCCGCCGCGCGTGCTGCTCGAGGAAACCCAGACGAGCAGTCCGCGGCCCTGCTTGCGCAGCTGCGGCAGCGCCGCGCGATTGACGCGCTGCGTGCTCAGCACGTTGACGTCGTACAGCTCGGCGTACTGTTCCGGCGTGAAGGCTTCGGCCGCACCGAACACCATGTGGCCGGCGTTGTGGATGACGACGTCGAGGCGCCCGTTGTCGGCGACGATCTTCTCGATCGCCGCATCGGCCGACGCCTGCGAGGCGACATCGAGTTCGATCGCGCGCAGGTCGACGCCGTGTTCCTTGGCATACGTTTGGACTTCGGCCACTTGTGGCGCATTGCGGCCGGTGGTCTCGCGCATGCTGGCATAGACCGTGTGCCCTGCGTGGGCGAGGGCGCGCGCAGCGAGCAGGCCGAAGCCGCTCGATGCGCCGGTGATGACGATGACGTTCTTCATGGAAGCGACTCCTTCGGTTTCGAGCGATTGACGTTCGGTAGCGTCGGCGTTCAGATGATTCCGCCGTTCGCGCGCAGCACCTGGCCGTTGATCCAGCCGCCGTCGGGGCCGGCGAGGAACGCGACCGCGTCGGCGATGTCGTCGGGCTGGCCGAGGCGTTCGAGCGGCGCGAGCTTGGCCAGGCGATCGACGAGTTCGGGCGACTTGCCCTTGAGGAACAGGTCGGTTGCGGTCGGGCCCGGCGCGATCGCGTTGACGGTGATGTTGCGTCCGCGCAGTTCCTTGGCGAGCACGCTCGTCATCGCCTCGACGGCGGCCTTGGTCGCCGCGTAGACCGCATAGGTCGGCTGCAGCAGCCCGACGACGCTCGACGAGAAATTGATGATGCGGCCGCCGTCGCGCAGGCGGACAGCTGCCTCGCGCAAGGTGTTGAAACTGCCTTTGAGGTTGACCGCGATCAGGCGGTCGAAGCTGGCGTCGTCGGTGTCGGCGACCGTCGCCAGGGTCATGATGCCGGCGTTGTTGACCAGCACGTCGATGCCGCCGAAGGCGGTCTGCACCGCGTCGAACAGGCGGCGGACCGCGGCAGGGTCGGCCACATCGGCCTGCGCGGCGAGCGCCTTGCCGCCGGCCTGCTCGATCGTGCGCACGAGCGATTCGGCCTCGGCCGCCGCACCTGCATAGTTGATCACGACGGTGAACCCATCGCGCGCCAAACGCTGCGCGACCGCGGCGCCGATGCCGCGCGAGCCACCCGTGACGATCGCGACCTTGTTGGTTTGCTCGTTCATTTGCGTTCTCCCGGCCGACCCGATGTCGGCGTGGAAGCAACGATAGAACTTCGCTCGTTCCGGATAATCCCGTATTCTTTGGTAACACTATTCGGAATTCGGGAATAGTCGATGGACAAATTCGAAGCCTTGCGGGTCTTCACGCGCATCGTCGAGCGGCGCAGCTTCACCCAGGCCGCGCAGGATCTGGGCCTGCCGCGCTCGACCGTGACCGAGGCCGTCAAACAGCTCGAAGCGCAGCTCGGCGCGCGCCTCCTGCAGCGAACGACGCGCCACGTCAGCCCGACGCTCGACGGCGAGGCCTACTACCGGCGCTGCATCGCGGTGCTGATGGATCTGGAAGATGCCGAAGCGGCCTTCAGCGACGCCAAGCCGCGCGGCCTGCTGCGCATCGACGTGCACGGCACGCTGGCGCGCCATTTCATGCTGCCGGGGCTGCCGGATTTCCTCGCGCACTATCCGGACCTGCAATTGCACATCGGCGAGGGCGACCGGCTGGTCGACCTGGTGCGCGAGGGGGTCGACTGCGTGCTGCGCGTCGGCGAGCCGAAGGACAGCGCGATGATCGGCCGCCGCATCGGACTGCTGCGCGAAGCGACGGCGGCGGCGCCCTCGTATCTGCAGCGCGTCGGCACGCCGTCGACGCCGGACGATCTCCACGGTCATCGCATGATCGGCTTCGTCTCCTCGGCGACCGGCGCGGTGATGCCGCTGGAGTTCGAGGTCGACGGCGCGTTTCGCCACGAGCTGCTGCCGCTCGCGCTGTCGGTCGCCGGCGCCGAAACCAGCCTCGCTGCGGCGCGTCTCGGCCTCGGCCTCGTGCAGGTGCCGCGCTATCACCTCGAATCCGACTTCGCCGCGGGAACGCTGGTCGAAGTGCTGCCGGCGTTTCCACCGTCGCCGTCGCCGGTCTCGGTGTTGTATCCGCACAGCCGGCAGCTGTCACCGCGCGTGCGCGTGTTCATCGACTGGCTCGTGCGCGAGTTCGCGGCGCGATTGGAGGCGGACGGCGCGTCCGCTTGAGGATTCGTTCGAGGCGCGCGTGTGCGGCGAATCAGGTCAGATTGTCCAGGCGCGCACCGAAGGACAGCGCCGCCATCGTCGTCGAATCGATACTGCGCTTGCCGCGACGCCACCACCATGCACGCAGCGGCAACGCGATGCACACGACCGCGAGGAACACGCCGTAGGCGAGCAGGGTCGCGACGATCTGCTTCCACAACGCGCCGGCGACGCCGGCTGCGGCGTGGAAGCCCCAACGCATCGCCAGCACGCTGAGCACCGCGGCGATCAGCAGCACCGCCAGGTCGCCGAGCCGCCGCGCGATGCCGCGCGGATGGCGCGGGAACAGGGAGTACAACGCGCCGATGATGGCGAACACCGGCAGGAACAGGATGAAGGCGAGACCGGTTTCGATCGTGGAATTCATGCGAAGTCGATGTGGCGTCGGCAGGTGATGTGGTCAGTCGATCACGAGGCCGTGCATCGCCTCGATATCGGCCGCGGACAGGCGCGAGGACTGCGCGCCCCAGGTTTCGCGAATGTGGTTGATGACCGCGGCGACTTCGGCCGAACTGAGCTGCTGCACGAACGGCGGCATCGAGTGCGGCTGTGGGTTGGTGCGGCTGGTGACGGGCATTCCTCCGTACAGCACCATGCGCGCGGCATTGATCGGGTCGGGCGCGGTCACGGCGACCGCGTCCTTCAGCGGCGGATACGCGCCGTCCTTGCCTTCGCCGTTCGCGCCGTGGCAGTCGGCGCAGTCGCGCTTGTAGATGTCGGCCCCATCGATCGCCGAAACCGTGCGTTGCGGAGCGGCTTCCGGCGCCGGCAGCAGCCCCTCGCGTACGACGTGCGGCGGCACGCTCTTGAGATAGCGCGCCATGGCGAGCGCGTCCTCGTCGTCGAGCGCGTGCAGGCTGGCGTAGACGACTTCGGCCATCGGACCGTACGCCGCGCCATGCGGCGAGTTGCCGTTGCGCAGGTAGTCGGCGAGCTGCTCGTCGGTGTAGCGCTGCAGCTGGCGGCCGTCGAGCGGCGGCGCGTACCAGCCGATGCCCGGGATGCGTCCGCCGGCGAGATAGCCTTGCGGCGGCAGCGATCCTTGCGAGCCGCGCGTGCTGTGGCACATCGCGCAATGGCCGAGGCCGTCGACGAGGTAGCGTCCGCGATCGACGGATGCCGATGCTGCGGCAGGCACCTGACGGTAGTACAGCATGCGCCAGCCGATCAGAGCCGGGCGCCAGCTCGCCGGGAAATCGAGCCGGTTCGGCGGCGGCGTCGATGCGCTCGGCGGCAGGCTGCGCAGGTACGCATACAGCGCGTCGATGTCCGCGTCGGCGAGCAAGGCGAAATGCTCGTACGGGAAGACCGGATAGAGCACGCCGTGGCGGCTGACGCCGTTGCGCAGCGTGTGCGCGAATTCGTCGGCGGACCAGTCGCCGAGGCCGCTGTGCATGTCCGGCGTGAGGTTCGTGCTGTAGATCGTGCCGACGTCGGTCGTGAACGCGCGGCCTCCGGCTAACGGCGTGCCGCCGCGCGTCGTGTGGCAGGCGGCGCAATTGCCGATGTGCGCCAGATACTGCCCGCGTGCGATCGTGGCCGCGTCGGCGGCGACGGTACGCTGCGACGTCGGGATGCGGTACGGCGCGAAGCCGCCCTGGCGCAGGAACAAGACGCCGCCGATCGCGAGGAGTGCGAACACGAACGGCAGCAGCGCGAAGGCGACGACATGGCGGCGTTTCATCGCGCAGCCTCCCCATGCGGCAGCGAGCCGCATGCCTTCGGCGGCACGAAGCTGCCGGCCGGCGCCGGGCGCTGACCGTCGGCGTTCGATTGCTGCGACAGCCACACTGCAATTGCGCGGATGTCTTCCGGCGCGATGTGATCGGCGACGTCGTGCATGCAATCGGGCGGCGCGCCGCGGCGGATGCCGTTGCGCCAGTTGCCGAATTGCGCAACGACATATTCGGCCGGCAGGCCGACCAGGGCCGGCACGCCGGGTTCGAGACCGGTCAACGCGCTGCCGTGGCACTCGCTGCAAGCCGGCACGCCGCGCGCCGGGTCGCCGTGGCGCACGAGATTCTCGGCGGTGGCGCGGCGCTCGGCCGTCAAGTCGCCAGCGCCCGTGTCGGCGGCGCGCGTGCGCGGCGGCAGGGCGGCATAGTAGTCGGCGATGGCCTGCAGGTAAGCGTCGTCGGCGAACTGCACGAGCCAGGTCATCTGCGTGTTGATGCGGCGGCCTTCGCGAAAGCCCTTGAGCTGCTCGAACAGATAGCCGGCCGGCTTGCCGGCGAGATGCGGGTAGTACTCCGCGCCTTGCACGCCTTCGCCATGCGCGCCGTGGCAGGCCGCGCAGGCGGCGAGGCGTTCGCCGAGATCGTCTGCGGCGAACGCCGGCGCACAGGCCAGCAGGCACAGGATGGCGAGCGACGAGAGGAATCGGTTCGGCATGGCGAGGACGCGCGGGCGGCGGCTGTTACTGGCCGATGCCGTGCGGCTGGATCCAGCCCATCCAGATGCTGAAGATCACGGCCAGGATCAAGCCAACCGACAGGCCGATGCGCCAGGTCAGCGCGTTGACGGTGCGGCCGGTCGAGCCGTTGTCGACCATCATGTAGTACAGCCCGGCGCCGAGGTTGTAGAGGATCGCGGCCATCGCGGCGACGATCAGGATCTTGCCGGCCATGAGAATCTCCTTCGCTGGTGTGACGTGGCGTCACTGCGCGCATCCTACGAGCGAAACGATCGCTGCGGACCGATCAGTCGCCCGCGGAAAGACCATATCAGTGCGCTCGGCATGACGCGTTTTGTCGCAGGCGCCTGACGTCGAAACGACCCGTTCCCGCGGCACTTCTGGCGGGCAGAGGAGCTGGACGGGGGTAGGGTTCCGGTCCGCTCCGCGCCGCGCGCAAATGCGGCCTCGTTCACATCCGGGCGCGAAAGTGCCGGCGACTCAAGGGTTTTCACTAGCTGTGCCCGCGCCGCGAGCGGTCTACTGTGGCTGCCTCGTGCGGCCGTCCGGCCGCGCACGGATCACTGGAGTCAATCCATGGCCGCTTCCGATCCCATCGGCACCTCCGGCGCAGCAGCGCATGTGGCGACGCGCCCCGAGGATGAAGTCGACACGTCGAACCTCGCGACGCAGGTCGCCCTGAGCGGCAATCTGGATCTCGCACGCAGTTTCGTCGGCGCTTTTCCCGATCAGCGCAACACGCTCGATGCAGCGCTGATGGGCAGCCGCAACTTCAGCCTGGTCAATCAGCTCGCGACCGATGGCGCGCAGCCGCAGCAGTTCGCGCAGGCGACCCCGCTCGCGCAGGCCGCGGCGCAGACGCAGCAGACGACGCCGCAGACGCGGCTGATGCCGGAGCGCCAGGTCACCGCGTTCCAGAGCACGAACGCGAAGGCGATGGCAGCCGACCAGGCCACGCTCACGCATATCGCGGGGTCGCAGCAGAAGCTCGCGGCTGCGCAGCAGACCGATCTCACCGTGCAGGCGCGCAGCAAGGCCGCAACGCTCGACACCTCGCTGAAGACCGCGAACACGTTTCTCGGCAAGGACGCGCAACTGCGCCAGACGGCCGCCGACGCGATCAAGAACAGCACGTACCCGAAGGGCGAACTCGGCAAGGATCCGGCCGTCGTCAAGGCGATCCATGACGTGGAGTCGAACGCGCGTACGCGCCCGGCGAGCACCGCGCCGGATGCGCTCGCCAAGATCGATCGCAGCATTGCCGGCCTCAAGCGCGCCGACGTGCCCGAATGGGTGCACTACAACGCGCTCGCCGGCCCGCGCTATCCGGACAATCCGGAGCGCAAGATCGGCACGAGCCCGGCCTGGCAAGGGCTGATCAATGCCGGCCAGGCGACCGACTCGGTGCAGCGCGTGGTCTCGCGCATGGCCGACAACGAAGGCGCGCTCGACGCGGTCCAGGCCTACGACAACCAGATCGCCTCGCTCGGCGCGATGCAGAAGACGATCAGTCCGGCCGGCAACGGCGAGCTCGCCAAGCAGGTCTACGAGTTCTCGCAGTCCAATCCGGCGAAGTACCAGAGTTTGTTCGCGAGCCAGGGCTGGACGTCGGTGCATTCCGGTACCGGTACGGGATCTGGCGACTACACGATGTCGTACCAGAACCCGAACGATCCGAAGGCGCAGCCGCTCACCGGTTCCGCGCTCAGCAGCTACATCCGTCAGCCCAACGATCCCGCACGCTGGCAGGAGACGCTCGGCCCCCTGTTCCGCGCCGGGCGCGACACCGACTTCCAGCAGAAGCAGATCGGCGACTTCGTCGGCCGGCTCGACAGCTCGCTCGCCAAGGTGCCGAGCGGCAGCTATACGCAGCCGATTTCGAGCTATCTCACCTCCGAGCAGGCGGGCGCGCTCGTACTCGACCAGGACGTGAACCGGCCGGGCTACGTCGCCGCGGATATGGGCAGCGCGCTGGATACGTTCTACGCTGCAAACCCCAAGGCCAATCCGGATCCGACCCAGTGGACCGCGCAAGAACGGGCGACCTACGAACCGCAGATCGTCACCGCGTACACGAACGTGCGCCGCATGACCGACTCGGATGCGCGTGCGCAGCACATCACCGCTCCGGGCACGACGCTGAGCGCGCTGCCGGGTTCGCTCGTGCGCGCGACGCCGCCGGTGACGACGAACACGCCTTGAGCGAACTCGCGCGGGTGCATCGCGCGTTGTCGCGCGCGAGCGCGGCGTCGCTTGCGTTGCTCGCGCTGGGAGCGGCGGCATCGCACGCGGCCGACGCTGGTGCGCCGCCTTCGCGCGCCGCGGTTCCTGCCGCCGTGTCGAGTCCGGCAACGGCCCGTCCGGGCGCGCGTTTCGAAATCGAGACCCGCGACGGCCGCATCGAACGCATCGTCGTGGCGCAGGCCGATTCCGCTGCGCGTCTCGTCTTCGACCGCTTCACCGACGACGAAGACGCGCTTCGCGACGAGGCACGCCGTGTCGCCGCTCGGCCGGCGATGCCCGCTTTCTGCGCCAGCGCTGCTCTCGACGAAACGCGATGCCGCCAGACCTGCGGCTGGGCCGAAGCTGCGCGCCCGTTCACACGCGTGACGCTGCAGTCGTCCGACGGCAGTTCGCGGGTGCTGTCCGGCGCCAAACCCACGCCGCTGCGCTTCAACGCCGGCGCCGGCAGCCATACGAGCAAGCAAGGCGATTGCCTGTCGCCCGACGGCCGCTACCTTTCGGTGTACGCGGTCGTCGGCACGGGCGCGGATTCCGCTCGACCCGCCGTCATCGAACTGGCCGACGGCCTGCACGATGCGCGCTTCGTCGGCGAGCGCACCGGGAAGGTCTACGGCGAAGACCGCTATTTCGATTTCGCCGGCTGGGTTGCGGCGCAACCGCACGCGCTCAAGTTTTCCTACGGGGGGGCGGACGAGCCGGTCGAGGACGAGGCGCAGGTCGAGGACTCGCACGATACGGTCGGAAAGGGAGCGCCTTAACCGGCGTCCGCTTTCAACAGCCGCCCCAACGTCGCCAGCGCCTCTTCCATCCGCGCATCGAACGGATGTCCGTAGTTCAGCCGCAGGCAGTGGGTGAACTGCGCGCACGAGCTGCCACGGGAGGAGCTACATTCAAGCGGCGCAGGGCGGATTCAGGGCTCCCTACGTCGATTTGCGAATCGCAATAGCCGCGAAGATGACGAGGCCAACGACGGAACCGATTTGGCTTGGCGTTCCAGTACCATGCGAGCGTCCAGCTTGCGTGGGCTTTACCATGGAATGGCTTTCCTCCTTGCGCGTCGCCTCGGCGCCGTTCTTGATTTCCCGGCTCCTTATCCTATTGTTGTGGGCAGCAAGCGCTGGGACGACCCCTGCACCATCAATTCCCGCGTCCCCCGTCGAGGATGTCCATGTTGTCATCGATGCCGCGAAGACAGCGGATCGGTTGCGAACTCTCTCCGCGGCCAACGACGCTGGTTGGTACCTTCGGATCGCTCGAGAGGGATACGAGCAACGCCCGTTCTCGGCGGACACGCAGGCGACATGGGCGTTTTTTCCTCTCCAGCCGCTCTTATGGGCAGTAGCGCTCCCTTTGGCAGGCGACGATCCTCTGTCGGGGATGGTTCTTGCTCATCTTACGTTTCTATTGGCGCTCGCCGTCGTCTATCGCTTGTTGCTCGAGCTTCATCTGGATGATGGCGCCGCTCGGCGAGCGCTGTGGTTTCTGTGCTTCTGTCCAACCACTTACTTCTTTTCGCTGCCGTGGACTGAATCGCTCTTCCTGTTGCTCACGGCGGCAACGTGGTTAGCCTTCGAGCGGCGCGCGTGGACCGCGATGGCGGTGCTGGGCATTGCTGCGACGGCTTGCCGATTCGCGTCCCTGTTCATCGTGGTAGGAATCGCCGTCGAATTGTGGCGTCGACGCGAATTGATCTCATGGCGCAGCGCTGTCGCCTGCGCGAGCATGCCCGCAGGCTTAGGCCTTTTCATGGTGCTGCTTTGGACGAAGACCGGTGATCCGCTGGCGTTCGCGCACATCCAGAGCGCGTGGGGTCGTGCGCTGGCGATCCCGGTCAAGTCATTCGGGGTGGTCTTGATCAAGCCCTACTTTCTAGCATCCGATTGGAACCTTCGCCCGTTGAATTTCATAGCATTCTTCGCGGCAGCGGCAACTGCAGCTTGGCTGATTCGGCGCGGGCAATGGGGCCTCGCGATCTTCACGGGTCTGAGCGTGCTAGCGCCGGCGATGACGGGGCCGCTGACATCGATGGCACGCTATACGTTTGCGCTCTTTCCTCTGGCGATGGCATACGCGCTGTGGGCCGAGCGAGGAAGCCGCGAGCGGGCGACGCTAGCTGTCATGGCAATGATACTGGCGACGCTTGTCATCGCTTTCGAGCGCAATTTAGCTTTCGCGGGAGCATGACGGAAGCAAGTGCGCAGTAGAGTTGGTTGACGCTGCGTGTGGGCGAGTGAATTCGCTTTGGAGTTGGATCGAAGCGCACGCGCGTTTGGAAACGTGCGCCCCACATTCGTGGCGCGCACGTCCCGTTGGGGGCTAGAAGCCGTGGGCTTCGTAATTCGCGAATGGTGCGACGTTTCCGACCGTGCACGTTGGACTTGTCGAGTCGATGGGCCACTGCATCAGATACCACGGCTTGCTGTCATTGCTCGCCAGAGCATTGAGCTGGGCCGCCATCGAAGCTGCATCGGCATTATTATTGAAGTTGGCTTCGCCGATCACGAAGCGATATTGTCCCGGATATGGACCAATGGCCTTCAAGTTGTGTGCTGCAGCATAGAGTATGTCTCCCGCGGTTTCGCTCCCATAGGGATAGATGTGGATATCGACCATTACGGGGTAGGAGTTGTGACCATAGATAGCGCCCATATTACTGATGGCGCCAACTTCGCCGGAGGCGAAGCTGAAACCGACGCTGTCGGACAGGCTGCCATAGAGTGAGAAATATTTTGGCCAGATGTATTTCATGTATTTATAACGAGCATTGGTCTGGCTGCTCGTCATCATCTCGTTGCCAAGATCATAGTAGATCTTGTTGAAGCCTGGATTTACGATAGCCTGGTGGACGGAGTTTATGACTCCCCAATTCTCATCTGCCAGCGTCTGATTCAGGGTAGAGCCCCAAGACGAGGGATCGTTCCCGCCCTGCGGGCCAAACGAGATGTGTAGTTCTGAAAATCCAATAGCATGAATGTACTGGATGAGATTTTTAAGGTTGAGCATGTTCTGTGTACTTAGATGCCCGCCTGTCGAATCCATGAGCGTTCCGGAGGTCAATCCGTGTCCGAAGAACAGCATCAAACGTATCTTGTCCTGTCCCGCGTTTCGCATGTTGTGAAGCGCAGTCTGGATTGCGGCTGTTTGCGTGTTGTAGTTGACGATTACGCCGAACGGCTCGCGCCCGGTGGGCGGGTAGTTGACGCAGTCGGTCTTGTACCAGTTGAAGTTGCTTCCTCCCCGTTGTACGACACTGGTGACTTGCGCTTGCCCCGTGGATGACATCAAGAGCGAGAGAGCCAAAGCGAGTATTTTTTTCACGAGTGTTCTCCATTTTTATGGTTCGTATTTCCGGTGACAATATCCAATACGTCGATATGACGATTGAATGTGTCGGATTGCATCCGTTACAGACACCTATCGATCAAATTTGTAATTTACTGAACCCAGTGCATGTTCGGTGCTCGGTGGCGCTGACGCACGATTTGGGGGACATAACTGAAGACTATTCGCAGCCGTGCGTGACGCTTGTGTGCCTAGAGAGTGCCTTCGGTGAGCGGTCGCGCGAAATACTAAATCGGCTCGCCTTCGTGTAAGAAATTTCCTACACGATGCTGGTGGCGGTGCCGCGATCTCCACTAGGCTGCCGGTGATCGAGTCGAGGCGGGTCTATGAGTTCGCCGATGACAATCAAATCGACGAAACGGGTTGATCGGCTACTCGATTTCAGCAGTGGTCGAGTCCGCGATATTTCGATCGTCGAGGACGATCCGAGCTACGGACGCATACCAACCAGAGCCCGCGCTCGATCGACGGCGCGGGCTGATGAGCCGCTCGAGGTCAATCGGAGCGGCGATGTTGGATTAGTGAACTGCAGTGACTGTTTTGAAAGCGTCGACTCTTGAGACGGTCTCAGTGGTCGCATCGAGTTGGGTACGAACTAACTTCATGCTCGATGTCGGAGCGAGCACTACGAATTTCGTACTGGCACCCTCAATGGCGGGGGCGTCATATGCTGGACCGCTATTGCGAAGTGAGCGCCCAATGTGTTCTTGTGCCGCGTCAAGCGCGCATCACGCGGCGCCCGCTTTCAACAGCCGCCCCAACGTCGCCAGCGCCTCTTCCATCCGCGCATCGAACGGATGTCCGTAGTTCAGCCGCAGGCAGTTCGTGAACTCGCCGCGCGAGGAAAAGATCGGACCTGGCGCGACGCTGATGTTCAAGGCGAGGGCCTTGCGGTGTATGTCGAGCGCGTCGACGTGCGCGGGCAGTTCGACCCAGAGGAAATAGCCGCCGTCCGGTCGCGTCGCACGCGTGCGCGGCGGGAAATGTCGCGCGATCGCTCCGACCATCGCGTCCTGCTGCACCGACAGCGCGTGACGCAGCTGGCGCAGGTGGCGGTCGTAGCCTCCCTTTTCCAAATAGGCGGCGAGCGCGGCTTCGGCCGGCACCGAGGCCGTCAAGGTCGTGCTGAGTTTCAGGCGCGCGACGGCTTGCACGTAGCGGCCCGGCGCCGCCCAGCCGATGCGGTAGCCGGGCGCGAGGCATTTCGAGAACGACGAGCAATGCATGACCAGGCCGGCTTCGTCGTAGGCCTTTGCGGGTTTGGGCCGGCGTGCGCCGAAGTACAGTTCGCCGTAGACGTCGTCTTCGATTAGCGGCGTCTGGTGGCGCGCCAGCAGCGCGACGAGGTCGCGCTTCTTCTCGTCCGGCATCAGGCTGCCGAGCGGGTTCTGGAAATTGGTCATCAGCCAGCACGCGCGCGGACGGTCGCGCGCGAGCACGTGGGCGAGCGCATCGAGGTCGATGCCTTCGCGCGGATGCGTGGGCACCTCGATCGCCTTCAGTCCAAGGCGTTCGAGTGCCTGCAGCGCGGCGTAGAACGTCGGCGATTCGATCACGACGGCGTCGCCGGGACGTGCGACCGCGGCGAGGCAGAGGTTCAAGGCTTCCATCGCGCCGTTGGTGACGACGATGTCGTCGGCTTGCACGGCGAGGCCGTCGATCAGGTAGCGCAGCGCGATCTGACGGCGCAGGTTGGCGTTGCCGCGGTCGAGGTAGTCGACCGCGGCGCGCGGATCGAGCGTCTGCACCGTCGACGCCATGATCTTGGCCAGGCGCTGCAGTGGGAACAGCTGCGTACTCGGAAATGCCGAACCCAACGGAACGACGTCGCGCTTCATCGTCGCCTGCAGGATCGCGAAGACGCGCTCGCCGACGTCGACGGCGATCGACGCGGTATCCGGCTGCGAGGCGACGTCGATCGCGTGCGGCTGCGCCGAGGGGTCCGGCGCCACGTAGTAGCCGGAGCGGTCGCGCACGCGCACGAGGCCGCGTGCCTCCAGCTTGTAATAGGCCTGGAATACGGTCGACGGGTTGACCTTGCGGCTGGCGGCTGCCTGGCGCACGGACGGCAGGCGATCGCCCGCGCGCAGCGTGCCGGCGTGGATCGAAGCGGCGATTTCGTCGGCGAGGGCTTCGTAGCGTTTCAAGGGGATGCGCTCCGGCGCGCGAGGGGCCGCGCCGCATTTCGGGTGAGAGTTTGCGGCAAGCGCGCCGATTGCGCGACGCCGCGCTCGCTCGCGGCCCGCCTACGCGGGCGCTCGTACGAGACCATCGTCGAGCGCGACCCGGCCAGCGAAAGTTGGCATCATGCGCGGCCGGCGTGCGGCCGTTCGACGATACAAGGGTTGGGGTCTCGCAGCATGCAGCCGGGGACAAGTCTGGGTCTCACGCCGAAAGGCATCGAGGAATTGCGTCATCGCACGTATCGGCTCGACGTGCGGTCGCGCAACATCCTGTTCCTGATCGAGACTGGGCAGACCACGCTCGCGGCGATCGCGCAGAAGAGCCCGCTGCGGCGCGAGGAGATCGACCAGCGCGCGGACGTGCTGCTCGCCGAAGGTTTCGTCGCGATCCAATCGGCCGCGCAGAAGGCGGCCGCCTCGCGCGCGACATCGCCGCCGGCGAGCGTGACGCCGCAGTTGAAGTCCGGCGTCTCGCTGCCCGAAGCGCGCTTCGCGCTGTCGGATTTCTGCTTGGACTGCTTCGGTGTCGCCGGACAGACCACGATGAATCTGCTGGAACGTTGCAACGACGAGGACACGCTGCGCAAGATCCTCGCCGCGATCGTCGCCGCGGTCGAGAAATCGCATCGCGGCCAGCTGCCGGTGCTGGCCGCGGTCGTCGAGGGCATCAACGCGACGAAGGCGTGACCGCGGCGCGCACGCCGCGTGCGCTACATCTTGAAGCGGCCCATCGCCTGCCCGAGCATCGCCACCGTCTTGGTGATCTGGCTGAGCATGCGGATGAGATCGCGCATCGTCGTATCGTCGCGCTTCTGCATGAAGCCGGTCGCAGCGACCTCGAAGCGCTTGGCCTGCTCGCCGAGTTCGGCCGAATTGCCCTGGATCGCGTTGACGATGTTCTTCAGCTTCAGCTGCATGAGCTTGAGCGAGGCCATCAGGCTGTTCTGGTCGCCGGGCGCGACCGCGATGTCGACGCCGAGATCGCCGCCGGCGATCTTGCGCATGTAGTCCGCCGCGACCTGCGGTTCGCCGCCGAGCAGCTGCAGCACCTTGCGGTCGAGCAGGAAGAACAGCGCTGCGGCGATCAGCGCCGCCAGCAGCAGGCCGCCGGCGATGACGCCGTAGCCGACGCGCGCGCCGAGCGAATCGAGCTCGGCAACCGGATACGCCGCGACGATCGTGAAACCCCATTCCGGCAGCGGCGTGCGCGTGACCGCCCATTCCGTGCCCGGATTCTCGATGATCGCGGCGACCTGCTTGGCGTCGGTCCACGACGGCAGGTAGCGTATTGTCTTGTCGTCTGCGATGGCGACGAAGCCGCTGCCGAGCAGGCGCGACTGTTCCAGCGCGTTGCTCAGTACCGGCAGCTCGGCCTTGAAGCCGACGTAGGTGAGTCCGATCGGCTGGTGCGCATCGTCGTACAGCGGCTCGTAGCCGGTGAAGTAGGGCAGGCCGAGGATCTTCACCACGCCGTAGAACGGCTCCAGCTTGCTGACCGCGGCATACGCGCGCGTGCTCGGATCCAGTTGCGTGCCGATCGCGCGGCTGCCGTCGTCCTTCTTCACGTTGGTGGCGATGCGCGTGTAGGTGTCGCCGTCCTTGGTGAACAGCGTGGCGGTGCCGCCGTTGAGCTGCGCGGCGGCATCGACGAGGGCGTAGTCGCGCGCCTGCGCCTTGCCGCCGATCAGGATGTCGTGGACGTGCGCGTCGCCGAACGCGACCTCGTCGCCGCGCGCGACTGCGCCACGGCGCTGGATCTGCTCGTTGAAGACCGCCATCGCCGCGCGCGAGCGGTCGCCCATCACCGCGGCGGCGGTCACGAACACGTCCTGGATCGCCGCCACCTTCTCGGCGATCTGGCGCCGGATGGATTCCTCTTCGTGCGCCTTGGCGAGCATCGAGAAACCGACGGCGCCCGCGACGATCAGCGCGACGGCGATCGCGGTGACCGGCAGCACGACCTGAAACCGAAGACCCTTGAACATCGACTTGGCCCCTGTTGCGTGGATTGGGTGTGGATTCGACCGAGCGCCGCCGGCTGCCGAGCACGCGCGCGCATCGGCGCCTGGACGGTTCCCAGGTCGATGCAGCCAAGTGCCGGGCGTTACGCTGCCGCCCGCGGCATCGCCGGCGGAGGCGGCGTCTGATGTGGATATTGTTGCATTTTCCACACTTCACGAATGTAAATACGTGCCGGCTGCGGCGGTGCGGCGCCCTCGCGTCGCGGCGTCAGCGGAAAGGCGCGGGCTTCGCGCCCGCGGCGCTCAATCGGCTGTGATGCGCATCTCGCGAACCTGCTCGCCGTCGACGACGACGACGAACACGCTGGGTCCTTTGAAGCCGTTGCCCCCGACCTGGGCGGAAATACGGACTTCGCGGGCGGACTGCTCGACGCCGGTGACGTCCAGCCTCACCTGCACGCCGATGAATTCGCGATCACTCCACGCCTTGATGCGCGCGTGGCCGACGTAGCGCGTACCCCAATCGTCGACGGCGCCATCGTGCGGAAAATAGGCGAGAAATGCGTCGGTATCGTTGCGGTTGATCGCTTCGAGGAAGCCGTTCACGGGCGGCGGCAGTAGCGGGTGGGTCATGCGGCGTCCTCTTCTTCGCCGCCGAAGGCGGGGCGGATGGTGTGGGTCGCTCGAAGGACCCGGCCGAATCGTATCAAGCCGAGCATGCCATGCTAGACCCCCACTCGGGCGCCTGTTAACTTTTGCCGCGCGGGATCGGTTCGCTTTCGCGGCCATCGACGGGGACTCATGAAGCTCTGGCTGCGGGGAATCGGTCTCGTCCTGCTGGTGATCGTCGGCATCGCCGCGATCGCGTGGTGGTGGAGCGACGGCGAGTCGACCAACGATGCGTACGTGGTCGGCCACGTGCATCCGCTCGCGCCGCGCGTCGGCGGCTCGGTCGCCAGCGTCCTCGCGCAGGACAACCAGCACGTGCATGCCGGCGACGTGCTGGTGACGCTGGACCCGGCCGATTTCCGCGTGCGAGAACAGCTGGCGCGCGCGCAGATCGCGCAGGCGCAGGCGCAGATTGCGGCCGCGACCGCACAGAAGGAGCAGGCGCGCGCATCGATCGCGAGCACCGCGGCGACGCTGCATCGCAGCCGTCTCGACCTGACGCGCGCCGAGGAACTCATCGGCGAATCGCCGCGCGGCATCTCGCGCCAGGAATACGATGCGGCGAAGGCCACGCGCGACTCCGCCGACGCGGCCGCGCAGGCGGCGCAAGCGCAGCTCGCGGCGGCCGACGCGGCGGAGTCGGCGGCGCAGGCACAGGTGGCGACCGGCCAGGCGAACCTCGAGGACGCGCTGCTCGCGATCGGGTACACGCGCATCGTCGCGCCGGTCGACGGCTACGTCGGGCGCAAGACCGTCGAAGTCGGCGCGCGCGTGAACATCGGGCAGACCTTGCTCGCGATCGTCGCCGATGACGTCTGGGTCGTGGCCAACTACAAGGAAACGCAGCTGCGCGGCATCCGCAGCGGTGCGCCGGCGGACATCCGCGTCGATGCGCTACCCGGCGTCAGGTTCAAGGCGAAGGTCGACAGCTTCTCGCCGGCGAGCGGCGCGCAGTTCTCGCTGCTGCCGCCGGACAACGCGACCGGCAACTTCACCAAGGTCGTGCAGCGCATTCCGGTCAAGCTCTTGTTCGATCCCGTGCAACTGGCGCAATACCGCGCGCAGTTGATGCCGGGCTTGTCCGTCGTCGCGCGCGTCGAGCCGGCAGCGGGCGCCAAGTCGCCGTCGCCGTGAGCGCGCGCGCGCCTTCGCGATCGAGTCCGCGCAGGCTTCGATGCCTGTGTTGCGCAGCGATGCTCCTGTGCGTCGCCGCCTGCACGACCGGGCCGGTCTATCGCGCGCCCGAGGACGAGGCGCCCGCTGCGTATCGTTTCGCCGACGGCGGCGAGGCTCGGTTTCCGGCGGCCGGCTGGTGGACGCTGTTCAGCGACGCGGAACTCGATCGCCACATCGAGGCGGTGCTGCAGGCGAATCCCAATCTGACCTTGGCGCTCGCGCGCTTCGACGAGAGCCGCGCGCTGCTCGGCGTCACGCGTGCCGACGAGCTGCCGTCGGTCGCGTTCGATCCGCTCGCCGCGCGCGCGCGCACGTCCGGCACGGTCTCCAATCGCCTGCCGGCACTCGATACCACGCTGTATCGCGTGCCGTTCGACGCGGCCTACGAGATCGATCTGTGGGGCCGCGTGCGCCACTCGGTCGCCGCTGCCCAGGCGCAACTGCAAGGCTCGGCCGATGCGATCGCGGCGATGCGGCTTACGCTGTCTGCCGATGCGGCGTCGACCTATTTTTCGATCCGCTCGTCCGACCGCGAGATCGACGTGCTCGAACGCACGCTCGGCCTGCGCCGCGACGCCTTGCAGCTCGCCGAGCGGCGCGCGCATGCAGGCACCGTCGGCGATCTCGACGTCGTGCGCGCTCGTGCGGACCTTGCGCAGACCGAAGCCGACCTCATCGACAGCCGGCGCCGGCGCGAGCTCGCCCAGCACGCGCTCGCGGTGCTCGAGGACCGCAATGCGATCAGCTTCGAGTTGCCGGCGCGTCCCTTCGACACCGCGATCCCCGAGATCCCCGCGGGACTGCCGGCCGACCTGCTGCGGCGGCGTCCGGACGTCACGCAGAACGAGCGCGCGCTGAAGGCGGCCAACGAGCGCATCGGCATCGCCGAGGCGGCCTTCTTTCCGTCCATACGATTGACGGCGTCCGCCGGCGTCGCCAGCAACGACCTGTCGAACATGCTCGACAAGCCGAGCGAGATCTGGTCGATCGGGCCGAGCCTCGTGCTGCCGGTGTTCGACGGCGGGCGCAACCGCGGCAACCTCGAGGCAGCGCAGGCGCGCTATCGGCAGGCCGAAGCGCTGTACCGTTCGAGCGTGCTCGGAGCGTTTCGCGAAACGCAGGACGGACTGTCCGATGTCGCCTATCTGCGCGAGCGCGGCAATTCCCTCCATGCCGCCGCCGTCGCTTCGACCCAGGCGGCGAAGATTTCGCGCTTGCGCTACGACCGTGGCCTGGTCGGCTACTTCGAGGTCGTCGAGTCCGAGCGCATCGCCCTGGCCACGCAGCGCGCGGAGATCCAGAACGACCAGCAGCGCCTCGTCGCGGCGGTGTCGCTGATCAAGGCGCTCGGCGGCGGCTGGAGCGTCGCCGACGAGCGCGCCGCCGACGTGCCGACGTCTTTGCCGTGAACAGTACGGTCGCGGCCGCCGCGCCGCCGCAGACTGCCCCTTCGCCGCCGTGGTGCGGCATCGTCGCGCTGCTGTTCGGCGCGATCGCGAGCACGCTGACTTCGCGGCTGACCTCGGCGGGCCTGGCCGACATCCGCGGCGCGATCGGCGCCGGCGTCGACGAAGGCGCCTGGATCACCACCGCGTTCACGACCGCGCAGATGCTGATCGGGCCGGCGTCGGTGTGGTTCGGGCGCACGCTCGGCATGCGCCGCGTGCTGCTGGTCGGCTGCGCGCTGTACGGCATCGCCGAATTGCTGATCCCGTTCGCGCCGAACCTGCCGTGGGTGATCGCGCTGCAGACGATCGCCGGTATCGGCTCGGGCACCTTCATTCCGCTCACGCTCGGCTTCATCTTCGTCAGCCTGCCTCGGCGCCTTTGGCCGTACGGCATCGCGGCGTACATCCTCAACATCGTGCTCGGACTCAACATCGCCGCGGCGCTCGAGGGCTGGTACAGCGAATACGCGACCTGGCACTGGATCTTCTGGCAGAACGCGGTCATCGCGATCCCGCTGTTCTGGCTGCTCTGGCACGGCATGCCGCGCGCGAAGCCGGACTACGAACTGCTGCGCACCGGCGACCACAGCGGCATCGCGCTCGCGTCGATCGGCCTCGCCTTGATCTTCGCGGCGCTCGATCAGGGCGATCGGCTCGACTGGACGAACTCGGGCCTGATCGTCGGGCTGACCCTGGCCGGCGTCGCGCTGGTCGCCATCTTCCTGCTGCACCTGGCGATGCTGGAGAAGTCGCCGCTCGACTTCAGCGTGCTGGCGGTGCGCGATGTCGTCTTCGCGGTCGCGCTGATCGCCTTCGTGCGTTTTCTCGTCACCAGCAGCAACATCCTCGTGCCGGGATTCCTGACCCAGGTACGCGGACTGCGCCCGCTCGAAGCCGGCCACACGCTGCTCTGGGTCGGCCTGCCGCAGCTGGTGATCGCGCCGGTGGCGGCGTGGGTGCTGACGCGCATCGATCCGCGCATCGCGCTGGTCGCCGGCATGCTCGTCGTCGCCGGCGCCTGCCTGTTCGCCGCGCAACTCGATTCCAGCTGGGCCGAATCCGACTTCGCCGCGCCGCTGCTGATCCAGGCCATCGGCCAGACGCTGGCGGTGACGGCGCTGATCTATTTCATCGCGCACTACATCACACCGGCGAACGCGCTCAGCATCGGCGCGATCATCCAGACCTGTCGTCTGTTCGGCGGCGAAGTCGGCACCGCCACCCTCAACGTGGCCGTGCGCAAATCCGAACAGATCCATTCGCAGCTGATCAATCTGCACGTGGCCGGCGGCGATCCGGCCGTGCTCGACCGGCTTGCCGGCTATGCCGCGGCGATCGACAGTGCGAGCCAGGGGGCAGGCTTGGCGAGCGAGCGCGCCGTCGCGCTGCTCGCCAATACGGTGCGCGCGCAGGCCTACACGATGGCCTATGCCGACGGATTCCAGCTGGCGACGGCGGTCGCGCTGCTCGGTGCGCTCATCGCGCTGACCTTGCGCAAGGCGCCCGCGATGCCGGCGTGACGCATCGCGGGCGTCGGACAGTCACGCCGGCGCGCTGCGAAAGCCGATGCGCACGTGGCTGTTGTCGCAGAATGGCTTGTTGTTGCTCGCGCCGCAGCGGCACAGCCGTGCCGATTGCACGCGCGCGACGACGCGACCGGTGCCGCTGGTGATCTCCAGGTTGCCGCGCACCTGCAGAGGGCCGTCGGTCTGCGGATCGACCGCCAGTTCGCCGTCGCGCACGTCGAGCATGTCGGTCTTGCCGGACACCGGCTCGCCGCTCGCGGCGAAACCGATCGCGTGATGCGAGCCGTCGCAGAACGGCTTGTTCTTCGAGGCGCCGCAGCGGCACAACGTGGCGCGGAAGCCCGCGTCGCGGCCGTCGAGCACGATTCGCGCGCGGACGGCGTACGGGCCGGCTTCGCGCAGGCCGATCAGGTTGACCTGCGGCGCCGCTTCGTCCGGACGGCCGTCCTTGCGCCGGTAACGGATCGCGCCCGAAGGACATTCGCGCGCGATCGCCGCGAGGTTCTCCGCATCCATCGCATCCGGATGGATCCACGGACCTTGCACGTTGGCGAGGAACACGCGCGGCGCGCCGGTGACGCAGAAGCGCGAATGGATGCAGAGCTTGCCTTCGTAGACCAGGGTCAGCTGTTCGCCCTCGATGTCCTCGATGCCGTTCGCGCTCGTCGACGGCATCGGCGCGACCGCCGCTGCGACGGGTGCCGCGCGGGCCGGTGCCGCAGCCGCCGCCTGCATGCGCGGGAAGTCGCGCGCGGCGCGCGCCGCGAGCTCCGTCACGATGCGTGCCGCCGACGCCGTGCGCGGATCGCCGTTCGCAGCCAGCGCTCGTGCAGCCTCGGCCAGTTCGGCGAAGCGCTCGATGAAGAAGCGATGCGCGCTGTCGCCGCGCGGAATCGGCGCCGGGTTGCGCAACGCGGTGAACGACACGCCCGCATGGCAATCGGGATTGGAGGGCCCGGCCGGCAGGCGCGCCGCACGTTCGCCGAGCGGCGTGACGGCGCGCATCAGCGCGACGGCGAGGTCGACCGCCAGCGATTTCTCCGGCGACGGACCGCTGATCGAATACACGTGCGCGAGCAAGCGCATCATCAATCCGTACGCAGCGTTGGCGAGATCGACCGTGCGCACCGCTTCCGGCTCTTCGATCCAGACGCGTCCTTGCGGCTTCGGCGGCTGCCGCAGCACGGGATTGTGCGCGGCGGGAAAGGCCGGCACGAACTCGCGATTGGCCGCGAGCAGGCGTTCGTACTCGTCGCGAATGCCGGTGAACAGCGTGAAATGCGAATGTGCGGAGCCGAGGCTGGCGCCCTCGCCTTGCGCGACGATCGCGTCGAATGCGGCCAGTGCGGTCTTCAGGCAGATCACGCGGCGTGCGGCAGGCAGGTCGATCTCGGCCGGCGACAGCTGCAGGCCGGGATCGCCACAGAACGCCGCGCTCTCGCCGTGATGCTGGGCGAAGCGCCGCAGGCCGTCGGCCAGCTTCTCGTAGAACGTGCCGACGGTGTCGTAGTCCATCGATGTCGGCGTCAGGCGCGCGCGCGCGATGCCGCGCGAGAAATTCGACTCGGCGGCAAAGCCTTCGCCCTCCGGTTCGGTCGAACCGGAGGGCCGCTCGAGGAAGACGAAGTGCTGCAGCGTCGCCCGGTTGAACGGCGCCAGCTTGACCACGATGCCGGCGGGGAGCTGGCCGATGTCGAGCGGAAAATTGCCGCGCCCCAGGCGCGGCATGCCGCCGAGCGCGCAGGTGATGTTCCACACGGCGACGAGGTGATCCATTTCGCCGACCGCGATGTCGATGATCGTGCGTCGCCAGCGCGTCGTGGCGGTCGCCTCGTCGGCGGACAGGCCTTCCTGTTCGGCCGTCTTCAGGCTGAAGGCGGCGTAGAGGTAGGTGCACATCAGCGTGTGTTCGAGTTCCGCGGCCTCGTACAGCATGTGCAGCAGCTGCTCGCGGCTCGGTGCGTCGCTGGCTATCGTGCTCGCTTCGGCGTTCATCGTTCCGGGTCTCGGCGGAGGACGCGCCGTCCCGCTCGGCGGCGCAGGCGTCGATTCTAGGCCGATGCGTCGCATTGTGGAGGAGTGAATTTGTTGCGAAGCGTCTGCCGCGCGGTCAACTCTCCTCGACGCGCAGGACGCACAGTCCGGCCGCGATCAGGCTGAGGCCGCCGATCAGCAGCGCGTCGATCGGCTGGTTGGCGAAGAACGTCTTCAGCAGGAAGCCGAGTACGCTCGCGGCGAGCAGCTGCGGGATCACGATGAACAGGTTGAAGATGCCCATGTAGACGCCCATTTTCCGCGCCGGCACGCTGTCGGAGAGCAAGGCGTACGGCAGCGACAGGATCGACGCCCAGGCGAAACCCACGCCGGCCATCGACAGTAGCAGCCAGTGCGGATCGCGAATGAGAAGGAACGACATCAGGCCGAGTCCGCCGAGCGTGAGGTTGACCAGGTGGCTGATGCGCAAGCCGAGCCATCGCGTCATCCAGGGGATCAGGATCGCCGCGACGATCGCGAAGCCGTTGTAGGCCGCGAACAGCACACCGACCCAGTTGGCGCCGTCGTTGTAGGCCTGCGAGTGCGTGTCTTTTGCGGCGAAATGCACTTGTGTCACCGCTGCCGTGGTGTAGATCCACATCGCGAACAGGGCGAACCAAGAGAAATACTGCACCACGGCCAGGCGGCGCATCGTGGCCGGGATCGCGATGAGATCGCCGACGATGTCGACGAACGCATTGCGCGAGCGGCTCACGCTGACCGCCCATTGCACGCCGCCGTAGGCGAGCATGCCGGCGGCGAGCAGGTAGAGCTGGCGGTCGATGCGCGCGACGTACACCGCGAGCAACGTGACGGTGCCCGCGGCGAGCCATGCGAGGCCCGCCTTGCGCACGCGCGCCGGTACGATCGGCGTATGCAGCTCGGGCGTGGCGTCGTCGAACGCCGCCAGTGTTTCGGGCGGATACTCGCGCGTCGACAACACGGTCCAGCCGATCGCGCCGAACAGCGCGGCGGCGCCCGCATAGAAGGCGAACTTGACGGTGTCCGGTATCGTGCCGGCCGCGGCGACGTTGCTGACGCCGAGCTGCGCGAGCAGCCACGGCAGCAGGCTCGCGATCACCGAGCCGGCGGCGATGAACAAGGTCTGCATCGCGTAGCCCGCGGGGCGCTGCGCGGTCGGCAGCTGGTCGCCGACGAACGAGCGGAACGGTCCCATCGAGACATTGATCGACGCGTCGAGGACCCACAGCAGACCCGCGGCGATCCACAGCGTCGGCGAGTTCGGCATCGCGGCGAGCGCGAGCGTGGCGAGCACCGCACCGCCGAGGAAATAGGGCCGGCGGCGCCCGAGCGTGCCCCAGGTGCGGTCGGAAAAGTAGCCGACGATCGGTTGCACCAGCAGGCCGGTCAGCGGCGCGGCGATCCACAGCACCGGAATGTCGTCGACGCTCGCGCCGAGCGTCTGGAAGATGCGGCTGACGTTCGAGTTCTGCAGCGCGAAGCCGAACTGGATGCCCATGAAGCCGAAGCACATGTTCCAGATCTGCCAGAAGCCCAGGCGCGGACGGATCGTCATGTCGCCGCCGTGTTCGCTGCGGCAGGCGGCATGGGCGAGCGCGAGCCGGACTGCACGCCGGTCAGCGCAGCGTCGCGCGCGATCGCGCCGGCGCGGGGCCGCTCGACTGGCGCACCTGCAGTTCGTAGGGCACGCGCACCAGTTGGCCGGCGCCCGCGTCGCGGATCGAGGCGAGCAGCTGTTCGGCCGCGATGCGGCCCATGTCGCGGCAAGGCTGGCGCACCGTCGTGAGGCTCGGCCAGACGTGGCGCGACGTCGGTGTATCGTCGAAACCGAACACGGATAGGTCGCGCGGAATGCTCATGCCGCGGTCGAGTGCTTCATGCATGACGCCGCAGGCGCTGTCGTCGTTCGCCGCGAAGATCGCGGTCGGCGGACGCTTCATGTCGAACAGGCGGCGCGCGCCGGCGATACCGGCTTCGAACGAGAAGCCGCCGCTGACGACCAGCTCTTCGTCGTACTCGATGCCGGCGCGGCGCAGGCCGTCGCGATAGCCGGCCAGGCGCCACGCGCTGCCGCCGTGCGGCATGGGTCCGGCGATGTGCGCGATGCGCCGATGGCCGAGCGCGACCGCGTGCGCGATCATCTCGGCCGCTGCCTTGCGTTCGTCGAGGATCGTGCCGATGCGCTCGTGCCCGATCTTCGCCTTGGCCGAGATCGTCGCGTAGCGCACGCCGAGCTCGTCGAGCCGCTGCAGCAAGCGCACGTCGTCCGCGAATGGCGGCACCAGGATCAGGCCATCGGGCCGATATTGCGCGACCGATTCCTCGACGGCATCGATGTGATTCTCGCTGGCGTATTCGAGCGGGCGCAGCATCGCGCTGTAGTGCGAGTTCTCGCACGCGGCGAGCATGCCGACGATGATTTCCATGATGTAGCTGGACGCCGCCGCCGGGTCGTCGTAGACCAGCGAGATCAGGTACGAGCGATTGCCCGCGAGGCTGCGCGCCGACGGATTGGGGCGATAGTTCAGCGCCTTCGCCGCGGCTTCGACGCGTGCGCGCGTCTTCTCGCGCACGTTCGGTTCGTTGTTGAACACGCGCGACACGGTCTTCATGGAGACGCCGGCCTCGGCGGCGACGTCTTCGATCCTGGCTGGCATCGACACACTCTCCGGAGAATGCACGCGCCAGGGCAGCCGGCAGGCCCGCCGCGGCGCGCGTTTTTGATAGCGCTGTCATGCTAGCGCACTTCGCGCGGCCGGGCAGCGCGCGGCGCACCACGCACGCGTGGAAATCGACTCGGAATTCGATGCGGACGATGCGGGGAAGGAGGGCGCTCGGCCATCCGGATGGCCGCTGGATCGCGGCGACGGAGCTCGTCAGCCCTCGAAAACATCATACGACGGGCGGTGAACGGCCGTCCATCGCCGGCGTCATCGATCGGCATGCGCCTGCTAACGTTTGCGGACTCGATTTCGCGCGTTCGACGCGCGCACCGCAACGACCGAAGGAGGTCTCGTTTGAGCAAACTCGATGAGCAGACGCAGTCCGCGCAGCCCGCTGCGGCGATGGCCGGAACATGGCACGGCACGGTCGAATTCGACATGCCGGTGCCGATCGTGCTGCACGTCGAACAGCGTGACGACGCCCTCTCGATCGTTGCGGATTTTCCGCTGCTGCGCAGCGCAGGCATTCCGCTGCGCGAGGTTTCGTTTGCCGAGCGCACGTTGCGTTTTGCGACACGCTCGCTCGGCGACTATGCGGGCACGCTGTCCGCCGACGGCTCGACGATCGCCGGCGTCTTCGCCAAGGAAGACCAATGCTATCCCTTGGTCCTGCGTCGCGGCGAGCCCGAACGCGCGCCGCCGCCGCGCCCGCAGACACCGAAGCCGCCGTTCGGATACTCGATCGAACACGTGCGCGTCGCGCAGCCGGCCGCCGATTGCGAACTCGCCGGAACGCTGACGATTCCGGAGGCCGGGACGCCGCGCGCCGCGATCGTTCTGATCACCGGCAGCGGCGCGATGGATCGCGACGAAACCGTGTTCGGACACAAACCCTTCTGGGTGCTGGCCGATCATCTCGGCCGCCGCGGCTACGCCGTGCTGCGACTCGACGATCGCGGTGTCGGCGAATCCAGCGGCGACCGCTCGGCGATCCTGCCGCAGGACGAAGTGGACGACATGGCGGCAGCGCTCGACTGGCTGCATGCGCGCGCCGACTTGCGTGGCGTTCCGATCGGGCTGGTCGCGCACAGCATGGGCGGCGTGATCGGCATGACGCTCGCGGCAGCGCGCAACGACATCGCGTTTCTCGTCACGATGGGGAGCCCGGGCGGCACGCTCGGCGAGACGTTCGCGGAGCGCGAATGCGCGGCGATGCGGGATGCAGGCGCAGCGGCCGATACGATCGAGAGCCATCGCGCGTTCACGCACGCGCTCTATCGCGAACTGGCCGAGCGGCCGATCGACCAGCCGATCGACGCGGTCCAGATCGCCGCTCTCGCCGAACGCTTCGGCGCCGGCGCGCATGGACCGGCACTGAGCGCGGAATGGATCGCGCGATTCAACCAGCCGTGGTTCCGCGGCGCGTGCCGTCTCGATCCGGCCGCGATCCTCGCGCGTATTGCCGTACCGGTGCTCGCGATCAACGGCAGTCTGGATGCACAGACGCCAGCCAAGCCGAATCTCGCCGCGATCGCAGGCGTGCTCGGCGCCGCCGGCCACGCCGATGTCGAGACGATCGAACTGCCCGGCCTCAATCACCTATTCCAGACGTGCAAGACCGGCGCGGTCTACGAGTACCCAGCGATCGAAGAGACCTTCGCGCCGCTGGCGCTGGAGACGATCCGGTGGTGGCTCGATGCGAGGTTTCCCGTGCCGCATTGACGGAACGCTAGCTTCGCGATTGCGCAACAGCGGGGCGCGCAAATCCACCCGCGCAGATCTCCTCGACCAAGGCGCGATGATCGGGCAGATCGTTCACCGCATGTGCGGCGACCGCCTGCAGCGTTTCGAATTCGCGCCGCGCGGCGTCGACGTGCGGGTACATCGCGCGCATCGGCGTCAGGTCCGTTTCGAATTCCATGCCGTAGAGGATGTACTGCCAGCTCGCCGGCAGGAACATCTCCACGTCGGTGAGGAAATCGAGGCGGTGCGGCGGGCGCGAGCGCCACATCGCCAGCTGGTCCCTGAGCGTGTCGGGCACGCTGGCCGGATCGGTGTTGTCGATCCAGAACGAGGAGTCGCGGCGGCGGCTCAACGCGTAGTGCATCTTGATGAAATCGAAGATGCGCTCGTAGCGCGTCGTCATCATCGCATTGAAGTGCTTGGCCACGCGCGTCATGTCGCCGTCGGCGGGCAGCAGGTGCGCGATCATGTAGGCGGCGATCTCGATCAGGCCGATGCCGGTAGACTCCAAGGGTTCGACGAAGCCGGCGGAGAGACCCACCGCGACGCAGTTCTTGTGCCATTGATCGGGACGGAAGCCGGCTTCGAATTTCAGCACGCGCGCATTCAAGCCGTCGGCGCCCGGGCCTATGTAGTTGCGCAGCACCTGTTCGGCGCGCGTGTCGTCGGTGTGCCGTGTCGAGTAGACGTAGCCGACGCCGCGGCGCGCGTGCAGTCCGATGTCCCAGGTCCATCCGGCTTCGTGCGCGGTCGAGATCGTGTAGGAGGGGATCGGCGTATCCGGACGCGCATACGGAACCTGGATCGCGACGGCGCGATCGACGAACAGGACGTCTTTCGCGCTGCGGAACGGCGAGCCGAGCGCCTTGCCGATCAGCGCCGCGCGAAAGCCGCTGCAGTCGATGTAGAGGTCGGCCGAGAGCGCGCCGGCCTCGCGCGTGATCACGCGCGCGATCGCGCCATGCTCGTCGAGCTCGACATCCTCGACGGTCGCGATGCAATGCCGAACGCCTATTTCGCGGCCGTGCTCGGCGAGCAGCTTGGCGAAATGCCCGGCATCGAAGTGATAGGCGTAGTTGAGGCGGCCCTGGTATTCGCGGTCGCTGCTGCGCTTGGGCCCGCGCGACGCATCGACGACGCGCTTTTGCAGCGTCGCCGCTTGCGCGAACGCAGTGCCCGGCGCTGCGCCGAGCAGCCAGTACGGCAGCAGTTCGAGCCCTTCGGCGCGCTGGCTCGGCAGGCTGAACGGGTGGAAGTAGTGATCGGCGCCGGGCGTACCGGGCGAGCGCACCCAGTCGACGAAACGGATGCCTTGCTTGAACGTCGCCGTCGCGCCGCGCAGGAAGCGCGCCTCGTCGATGCCGATCGCCGAAAGCGTGCCGCGAATCGACGGGAAGGTGCCTTCGCCGACGCCGAGGATGCCGATGTCGGCCGATTCGACGAGCTGTATCTCGACGCCGCCAGACGCCGCCGCATTCAGCGTGCGCGCGAGGTAGTTCGCGGTGAGCCAGCCGGCGGTGCCGCCGCCGACGACGAGGATCTTCTTCAGCATGGACCGGTTCCTCCCGTTGCCGCAGCCTGGCGTGTCGCGCGCTTGCCGGCGCGCGCCGCGGCTTTCGGCGGGGTCAGTCTAGCCAATATTGGCAGCGCTGTCATTTCGTAATTGACAGCGCTGCCAATTTGCAGTATTTCTCGCCGCGCAACCGCTCCAGCCAGGTCGCAGAACCGGCGGACGGCACTATCGCACTGGAGGAGGGATACATGATCTACCGCTCACGCGCGCTCTACAGCGCGATCATGGCCGTGCTCGCGACGAGCAGCGCCGCCGCCGCCGAGAACCAGCCCGTGCAGCCGGACAAGTCCGACGCTGCGCAGGCGCTCGATACGATCCAGGTCACCGCGACCAAGCGCGAGACGCCGCTGCAGAAGACGCCGATCGCGATCAGCGCGCTCAGCGCCGACCTGCTCGAAAAGGAGCGCGTCAACAACGTCGCCGACATCACCAAGCTGGTGCCCGGTTTCGCCGCGACGACCGAGGGCGACCACGGCGTCATCACGCTGACCTTGCGCGGTATCGGCAACGACAGCGCAAAGACCGAGTACGCCGATCCGGAAGTCGCTCTGTTCGTCGACGGCGTGTACACGCCGCGCGCGGAAGCCGCTGCCGGCTTGCTGCTCGACCTGGATTCGGTCGAGGTGCTGCGCGGACCGCAGGGCACGCTGTGGGGTCGCAACTCGACTGTCGGTGCAGTGAACTTCCAGACGGCCAAGGCCGAGCTCGGCACCGACATCCACGGCTACGCGCAGATGGAGGTCGGCAACTACAACCACGTCGGCGAGCGCGCGGCGGTCAACGTGCCGGTATCCGATACGTTCGCGTTCCGCGTCGCGGTCGCGCACGAGGAGCACGACGGCTACGTCGATTTCCAGAGTCCCAACGGGCAACTGCCGTCGCTGGCGCAGCAACAACAGGCGTACGCGGCTTCCGGCGGCGATCCGGCGAACTTCAAGCCGATCGATCCGAACATCTACGCGACCGGTGGGCAGAAATACAACGCGCAGGACCAGACCGCCGCGCGCGTCAGCACGCTGTGGACGCCGACGGACCGCATCAGCTGGAACCTCTCGCTGGAATACTTTCGCGATCGCGGCACGCTGAATGCGAACCTGATGCAGGACCCGCGCCCGGGCCAGGACTTCTGGTCGATCCTCGCCGACACCGCGCCGCAGCTCGATCGCACGTCGTACGCTCTGCGCAGCCGCGTCGACTTCGACATCAGCGACACGATGGCGCTGTCGTACATCGCCGGCTTCTCCAAGTACAGCGGCTCCAGCGATTTCGACCAGGACGGCGGCGTCGTGCTGCCGACGAGCTTCGCTACCGGCGGCTCGTTCCAGGACGACCGCACGAACTACTCGCACTACCGATCGAGCAGCCACGAACTCGATCTGAAATCGACCGGCGACAACACGGTCGACTGGATCCTCGGCTTGTACTACGCCGCCGAAGACAACTCGATCCGTTTCGATATCCCGATCTTCAACGGCACGCCGCAAGGCACGGTCGGCTGGCAAGGTTCGTTCATCCAGCCGAGCGAGACCGTGAACTCCTATGCCGGCTTCGGCCAGGCGACGTGGCACATCAGCGACGACCTGCGCCTGACCGGCGGCGCGCGTTACACGCACGACGAGAAGGAGAACGACGGTGGGCGCAACTGGGGCTGGGCCTACGATCCGAGCGTGCCGCAGATTCCGATCACGCCCGGCACGATTCCGAGCCCGGCCACCGGGTTCAACATTTCGGCGCGCAACGACGGCCACTACGACGCCAACAAGCCGACCTGGCTGCTGCGCCTGGACAAGGATCTCAGCAGCGACGCGTTCGTCTACGCCAGCGTGTCGACGGGCTACAAGTCCGGCGGCCTGCAGGACGGCGGCGTGCCGTACAAGGGCGAGACGCTGACCAACTACGAAGCCGGCATCAAGCTCAGCTTCTTCGATCATCGCCTGACCTGGAACAGCTCGGTCTATTACGAAGAGTTCAAGAACTTCCAGCTGTCCGCGCCGATCACGTTCATCGACGGCAGCCATGGCCTGGGTTTCTCCAACGTGAAGGGCACGACCAAGGTGCTCGGCATCGAATCCGAGCTCGCCGCGCTGATCGGCGACGCCGACAAGGTGAACCTCGTGCTGTCGGCGATCCCGAAGAAGGAACTCGGCAAGCTGCCGTATGCCGGCAGCAACGACTACGCCGGCCTGCCGGCGTGCGCGCCGGCTTCCGGCATCGGCAACTGCCTCGACATCAGCGGCAACGATCTTGCGCACGCGCCGGACTTTTCCGGCACGCTGATCTACGAGCACACCTTCACGCTCGCCGACGGCGCCACGCTGGTGCCGCGTTTCAGCGGTCATGCCGAAACCTCGAGCTGGCTGTCGCCGTTCAATCTCGGCGACGGCGACAAGCAGAAGGCGTACTTCCGCGGCGATCTCGCGCTGCGCTACACCAGCGCATCGAAGAAGTGGTGGGCGGGCGCCTACGTCGCCAATTTCACCGACGAGAAAGTGCGCACCAATGCGGGCCGCGCCGCGTTGCCGGACGGCAGCTTCCTGTACAGCTCGCAGTACATGCCGCCGCTGACCTTCGGCGTGAATTTCGGCGTCAACTTCTGACGCGACGGCGATGTCGCGTTGGTTTGGGTGTCGGGCCCGGTTCCTCCCTCGGGGGGCCCGGCACCGGTTTTAGCGATCCGCGCGACGCGATCTGAAACAGCAGGGCGCCGCAGGCGGCAGCCCCTGCGAACGATTGGACGGCAAAGGAAAAGCTCATCATGCAGCGTCGTGAACTATTGCGCCTCGCCGTCGGCATCGGCGGCGCCTCGATCCTGGCGCGAGGCCGGCCCGCGCTGGCCGATACGCTGCTCGCCGGCGCATCGGCGAAGACCTTGCCGGCCGGTGCGTTCCCGCACGGCTTTCTGTGGGGCTCGGCGACGGCCGCGTATCAGGTCGAGGGCGCGTGGAACATCGACGGGCGCGGCGAATCGATCTGGGATCGCTTCGCCCACACGCCGGGCAAGGTGAAGGGCGGCGCCAACGGCGACGTCGCCTGCGACAGCTATCACCGCTATCGCGAAGACATCGCGTTGATGCGCCGCCTCGGCATGAAGACCTATCGCTTCTCGATCGCCTGGCCGCGCGTGCAGCCGGACGGCCGCGGCGCACCGAATGCGAAGGGACTCGACTACTACAAGCGCGTCGTCGACGCATTGCTCGAAGCCGGCATCCGCCCGTTTCCTACGCTGTACCACTGGGACCTGCCGCAGGCGCTCGAAGATGCCGGCGGCTGGCCGAATCGCGACACCGCCGACCGGCTGGCGGATTACGCCAGGATCGTCGCCGACGCGCTCGGCGACCGCATCGGCCAGTGGAGCATCTTCAACGAGCCGAAGACGTTCACGCATGTCGGCTACTGGCAGGGGACGCACGCGCCCGGGCGCACCGATCCGCTCGCGATGCTGCGCGCGACGCATACGGTGAATCTCGCGCAGGGCATGGCGTTCCGCGTGTTCAAGGCGGCGTCGGCCAAACCGCAGGTCGGCAGTGCGTTCGACGTCGCGCCGATGAATCCGGCCAGCGATTCCGCCGCCGACAAGGCGGCCGCGCAGCGCTGGTTCAAGTTCCTCAACCTCTGGTTCATGGACCCGGCGCTCACGGGCCGCTACCCGGACGGCGTGCTGCCGCCGGCGCGGCAGGCTGAACTGCTCGGCCAGCGCGAAGGCGACGAGGCGATCATGCGCGCGCCGCTCGACTTCATCGGACTCAACTACTACTCGCCATGGATCGTGCGCGCCGCGCCGGAGGGCAACGGCATTCCCGGCCTCGACACGCAGGCCGACTGGGCCGCGGGTCCCGACGAGAAGACCGACAACGGCTGGGACATCTATCCGCAGGGCTTCTACGACATCCTCAAGGACATCGCCGCGCATACGGGCCGCCTGCCGATCGAGATCACCGAAAACGGTGCGGCGTACAACATCGCGCCGGACAAGCTAGGGCACATCCACGACGCCAAGCGCATCGTGTGGCTGCAGAAGCATCTGCGCGAGCTGTCGCGCGCGATCGGCGACGGCGTGCCGGTGCGCGCGTACCATTGCTGGAGCCTGCTCGACAATTTCGAATGGGGCGAGGGCTACACGCAGCGCTTCGGGCTCGTCCACGTCGATTTCGAGCACGGCCAGAAGCGCACCGTGAAGGATTCCGGCGAGTGGTATGCCAAGATGATCGCCGCGAACCGGGTCATCTGACCGCTCCCGCCGGAGGACAGCGATGCACGGCACGATCAGCACGACCGAGATCTTCCTCGTCGCGATGGGCATCATCCTGACGGTGCCGTTCCTGTTCTGGCGGCTCGCCGGCATCGAGCGCTTCGCGCCGCTGGTGGTCGTGCAGATCGTGATGGGCATCGTGCTCGGGCCGGGCATCCTCGGCCGCGCGTTCCCGGACTACTACGGCTTCGTCTTCAGCGCGCCGGTGATCGGAGCGCTCAACGGCATCGCCTGGTGGGCGGTGATGGTGTTCGTCTGCGTCGCCGGCATCGAGCTGGACCTGAAACAGGCCTGGCAGCATCGCCGCGAAAGCGTGATCACGGCAGGGCTCGCGCTCGGCGTGCCGCTGCTGCTCGGCGCCGTCGCCGCGATCGGCCTGCTGTTCGTCGACGGCTGGATCGGTCCGAACGCGATGCGCTGGCAATTCGTCCTCGGCGTCGGCATGGCCTGCGCAGTGACGGCGCTGCCGATCCTGGTGCTGCTGCTCGAAAAGCTCGAGATCCTGCACCAGCCGCTCGGCCAGCGCATCCTGCGTTACGCGAGCCTGGACGATGTCGCGATCTGGGCCGTGCTGGCGCTGATCCTGGTCGACTGGGAGCGTCTCGGGCGGCAGCTCGGTTTCCTGCTCGCGTTCGCCCTCGTCGGCTACGGCTTTCGCGTGTTGATGCGCCGGCTGCAGCGGCGCGATCGCTGGTACGTCGCGCTGATCTGGCTGGTGCTGTGCGCGTGGGGCGCCGACTGGTCCGGCCTGCATTTCATGGTCGGAGCGTTCCTCGCCGGTGCGCTGATCGATGCGGACTGGTTCGATCGCGACGAGGTCGACGCGCTGCGCCACAACGTGCTGCTGGTCTTCATGCCGGTGTTCTTCCTGTCCACCGGGCTGCGCACGAACTGGGTGATGGGCGGGAGCGCGGTGCTGATCGCGGCCACCGTCCTGCTCGTCGCCGCGGTCGCCGGCAAGCTGATCGGAACGCATGTCGCCGGCGCCATCCTCGGGTGGTCGCGCACGGATCGTTCGATCGTCGGCTGGCTGCTGCAGACCAAGGCGCTGATCATGATCATTTTCGCGAACGTGCTGCTCGACAAGGGCGTGATCACGGCCGACACGTTCACGGCGCTGCTGCTGATGGCGGTCGCGAGCACGATACTGACGACGCCGATCGTCTCGCGGCTGCTGGCGCGACGCTCGCGTGAGCCGGCTTCCGATTCGACGCCGATGCCCGCCGAAGCGCCGACGCTGGGGAGAACCGCATGAACGCCACTACCGCTCCCGTCCGCCCGAAGACGGCCGAGGCGCTCACGTGCGCGCTCGCCGCGCTCGCCGGCCTGATGTTCGGGCTCGATGTCGGCGTGATCTCCGGCGCGACGCAGTTCATCCAGGCGGAATTCCAGGTCAGCGACCACACGATCGAATGGATCGTCAGCTCGATGATGTTCGGTGCGGCGATCGGAGCCGCCGGCGCCGGCTGGCTGTCGGTGTCGCTCGGGCGCAAGCGCTCGTTGATCCTCGGCGCCTTCCTGTTCATCGCCGGCTCGCTGCTGTGCGGCGCGGCGTGGTCGCCGCAAAGCCTGATCGCCGCGCGCTTCGTACTCGGCCTCGCGATCGGGCTCGCCGCATTCACCGCGCCGCTGTATCTGGCCGAAGTCGCCTCGAAGGACATTCGCGGCGCGATGATCTCCCTGTACCAGCTGATGATCACGATCGGCATCCTCTGCGCGTTCCTCTCCGATACCGCGTTCAGCTATTCCGGCAACTGGCGCTGGATGCTCGGCGTCATCGCGATTCCCGGCGTGCTGTTCCTGTTCGGCTTGTTGCTGCTGCCGGACAGTCCGCGCTGGCTGCTGATGCTGGGCCGCAAAGGCGAAGCGGTCGACGTGCTGCAGCGCCTGCGCGGCGACGCGGGCGCGGTCGCCAGCGAGGTCGCCGATATCGAAGAGCAGCTGCGCACGCCGCAGCGCGGTTGGCATTTGTTCCTCGAGAACGGCAACTTCCGGCGTTCGGTCGCACTCGGCGTGTCGCTGCAGATCGTGCAGCAGTTCACCGGCATGAACGTCGTGATGTACTACGCGCCGCGCATCTTCCGCGACATGGGCTACGACACCGCTTCGCAGATGGGGTTCACGGCGATCGTCGGTCTGACCAACGTGCTGGCGACCTTCATCGCGATCGGCCTGGTCGACCGCTGGGGCCGCAAGCCGATCCTGTACACCGGGTTCGCGGTGATGGCGATCGGCCTCGGCGTCGTCGGCGCGATGATGCACCTCGGCATCGGCACGCATGGCGAGCAGATCCTCTCGGTCGCGATGCTGCTGCTGTTCATCGTCGGCTTCGCGATGTCGGCCGGTCCCTTGGTGTGGGTGCTCTGCTCGGAAGTGCAGCCGCTCAAGGGCCGCGACTTCGGCATCGGCTGCTCGACGTTCGCCAACTGGATCGCCAACATGATCGTCGGCGCCACGTTCCTGACGCTCCTCAACGGCATCGGCCATGCGGCCACGTTCTGGCTCTATGCCGGGCTCAACCTTTTGTTCCTCGTATTCACCTGGGCGCTCGTGCCGGAAACGCGCGGCGTGACGCTGGAGCAGATCGAGCGGAAGCTGATGGCCGGGGCGAGGCTGCGCGACATCGGGCAGTGAAGCGGCCGCGGCCGCGCATTTTCGCGATCAAACGGCGCCCAGCAGGAACCCCACCGCGTCGGTAAGGAAGTGGGCGATCATGTTGGAGGCGAGGTCGCGCCGCCACAGGTACATTCCGGTCAGCACTGCGCCGCCGAATCCGGCGACGATGAGATGCGCCCAACCCCAATAGTCCAAGTGGGCGTAGGTGAATGCCGTGAGGGAGATCGACGCCGCCAGCCAGCGCAGGCCGGTGATTTCGGCCAGACGCTCGATCGCGAATCCGCGATAGACGATTTCCTCGAATATCGCGGCGCGGACGACGACCACGAACAGCAGTCCGAACGGCAGATCCTTGGCGGCAGCGGTTTGGTTTTCATCCGACAACCCGAATGCCGGAAAGATCGCGAGGTAGATGAACGCCATTCCGGCGATCATCACGGCAGCGCCCGCGATGCCGAAAAGCAGGCTTTTCCATGTCGGCCATCGCAGCCCGATATACGACAGGCTGCGGCGTTCGACGAAGACGACGTATCCGACGAGCAGCGCCGTGCAGACCCAGTAGATCGCTTCGCGTTCGATCTGTGCGGCCGCACTGGAACCGGGTGCGAGCATTCCCGCCAGCGGCAGCTGCAGGACGACGAGGACGAGCAGCGTCGCCAGCAAGCGCAGGCGCGAGCCATTCGGGTGGCGGACATTCGTAGCAAGCGACCAATTTTCCGGCATGACGGCTCTCGGTTATGGGGGCAGGGAACGAGACGTTGCGTTGACACGGCGAACTCGGAATGTCGCGAGATTGCATTCGACGGCCCGTTCCGGCGCCTTCGAGACATTCGATTCGAAGCTCGCGCTGTTGCTGGCCGGGCTTTTCGGGGGCGAACCGTCCTAGGCGGACATATGCCTGCGGGCGAACTGGACGAACAGATCGATGGCCGACGTCGTCCGCTCGCGATCGCTGGTACTCATCCATTCGATGAACAGGCCGTCGAAGACCGCGCAAAACAAGGTGGCCAACGCGGAATCGCGATGCGGCTCCGGAAGCGCCGCCTGGATCAACTCGAGCCAGTTCATCGAGTTTTCCTGCAGATATCCCGCATAGATCGCATTCTCTTGCGTCGCGAGGATTTGCAACTGGTAGAGCAGTCTCAGGTAGCCGACGTTCTCTTCCTCGAGCGCCCAGTCCCAGAACGCCCGCAGCAGCGGCGTCGGACGTGCGTCGGCCCCGGTCATGGAAAGCCGGTTGAAGGAGCGCTGGAGGCGCGCCTGCATTTCGGCCAGGACCTCGGCCACGAGCTTCTCTTTCGATCCGAAATGAAAAATCAGCAGGCGTGCGCTCGTGCCGACCGCCTTCGCCATCGGTCGCAGCGACAGATCCGCCACGCCGTTGCGCAGGAAATATCCGAGCAGTTCTTCGAGCAGTTCTTGCTTGCGATTCGACATGAAACGAACGTTACATGAAACGTTCGTTTCATGTCAATCGCTGGATCTGCAAACGGGGCCGATGAGCGGCCACCGAGCACAGTCAGGCTTTGATATCGCTCCTGCTCAAGATGCCGGATCGCGCGCGAACGCCGGCGAGCGACCTCGCGCGCCGACGGCAATGCGTTTTTCGACTAGCGCTGCGCGAGACTCTTGAATGCCGCGGCCAGCGTGCGCAATGAACTGCGCGAACGCGCGTCGCTGAGCGCGGTGTAGAGCACGACGTCGTACGTCGGCAATTCGGGCAGAGACAAGTGCTCGCCCATGTCGACCGTGCCGCTCGGTGCGCAGCGCCGCGCCATCACGGCGACGGCGAGTCCTGCGGCGGCGGCGGAACCGACCAGCGCCGCGCCCCTGCCGACGAAGGTTTCCGTCCATGCAATTCCGGCGGCATCGAGCGCGCGCACGGCCGCGTTGCGAATGCCACACGACTCGCCTTGGGTGGACAACGGCAACGGCGCGCTCGCCGGCCGCTTCCAATCGGCAGCTGCGATCCAGCCGAACTGTTCGACGAACAAAACCTCGCCGTGGCGGTGCCGCTCCTGCGGTTCGACGATCAGCGCGGCATCGAGCAGATCTTCCTCGTAGGCCTGCATGATCTCCCGCGAGCCGGCCACCCGCAGTTCGATCATCAACTGCGGATCGTGATCACTCATGCGGCGCAGCAGCGTCGGCAATTCGCTGCCGACGATCAGATGGCTGACGCCGACGACGAGGCGCCTTTGCGTCGTGTCGAACGAGGCGATGGCCTGCTCATGTGCGCCGAGCAGATTTCGCGCGGCCTGCAGGAAGGCGGCGCCCTCGGCGGAGAGTCGTACGCGCCGGGGCGTGCGCTCCAGGAGGCGCCGACCCAGATGATTTTCCAGCTGGCGCAGCTTCAGGCTGACGGCCGACTGCGTGCTGTCGAGCGCTTCCGCGGCGCGCGTGAAGCTCTGCAGCTCCGCTGTCAGCACGAAGGCTTTGACTGCGCTCAAGTCCAGCGTCTTGGTCGAATTCATCATATGGAATATTAATTACTGAAATATACAAACATATCTTTTATAAATAGATCATAGCGCAGTACGCTTCGTCGGCACCCAACGCTCCATCAGACGCCCTCCTTGCCGAAGAGCATCGCCCTATGAAATTCCGCGTGATTCCCAGCCTCGTCCTAGCGGTCGCCGCCGCATGCGCTCATGCAGCCGCACCCTCGATTCCGCCCGAGGTGACGATGGCGGTGGCCAGCGGCACGCGTCCGAGCGCCGACGTGCTGGCCGATGCCGATCGAAAACCCGCCGAGCTCCTTGCATTCGCGGGAATCAAGCCAGGCGACAAGGTCGCCGATCTGATGCCAGGCACTGGCTATTTCACGCGCCTGTTCCGGCAACTGGTCGGACCCGGCGGCCACGTATACGCCGTCGTTCCCGTGCCCCTGGCTGCCAGCGGTGCCAAGCGGGTCGATCCGATCAAAGCGTTGATCGCCGAACGCGGCATCGACAACGTATCGCTGCTCGTGCAGCCCTACGAGGAGATCGGCGCGGATGCGCCGCTCGACGTGGTCTGGACGTCGCAGAACTATCACGATGTGTACGGCGAGGTGGGCCCTTTCGCCGTTCCCGGCATCGGCGGCGAGGCGGCTGCGGCAAAGCTCGATGCCGCTGCTTTCAAAGCGCTCAAGCCCGGCGGTGTCTACATCGTCATCGACCATGCGGCCAAGGTCGGTGCGGGCGGAACCGTGGCCAAATCCCTGCACCGCATCGAAGCGCAGACCGTCATTGCGCAGGCGAAAGCCGCCGGATTCATTCTGGATGGCCAGAGCGACGTGCTCGCCAACCCCAGCGATTCGCACGACACGCTCATCTTCGCCGCGGAAATCCGTGGGCACACGGACAAGTTCGTCTTGAAGTTTCGCAAGCCCGCGAGCTGAAAACCCGGCCGGACTACGCCGGCGTACGTGGCGCGCTCGGAGTCACGAGCATCCTACGTGGTCGTCCGCACGACCTCGTGCGCTCACCCAAGACCGAGGTACCGATGAATCTCCAGCGTATCGCTTGTCTCTTGTCCGCTCTCTTTGCTACGGAGGGATTTTCCATGACTGCACCAACCGGCTCGCCGGTGCTGGAAGGCACCTGGGTCATGACCTCGGCCTACGAAATTCTCGCCGACGGCAGGCGCACGACGAACTACGGCGAACATCCGAACGGCTTGTTGATGATCGACAAGACCGGGCGCTATTCGCTGCAGATCTTCCGCCCCGATCGGCCGAAGTTCGCATCCGGAGTCAAGGCCGATGGGACGGCGAACGAATATCGAGAGGCGGTGCTGGGGTCCAGCACGCACACGGGCCACGTGTCGATCGATACCGCGGCCGGCAAGCTCGTCTTCCCCATCGATACGTCCTCGTACCCGAACTGGGAGGGCAGCCGGCAGGTTCGCGACTACACGTTCAAGGACGGCGCTCTGACGTATTCCGTACCGGCCAGCGCATCGGGAAACGGCACGATCGCGTATTCGGTTTGGAAACGAGCACAGCCGTGAAACTCATCGCGCGCCGATTGATCACAGTTGCGGGCGTGCTCGCGGCGTCGCTGAATTGCGCGAACGCGGCTACTGCGCGCGTTTCGAACCATTTCCCAAGCCGCCCGCAGGATGTCGAAACGCGCTCCGCTGCGCTCCACACCTTGTTCGCCGACTATTGGGAAGACCATCTTCGCCGCTCGCCCGAGCAAGCCACCGCTCTCGGCGACAAGCGCTACAACGACCGGTGGACAGGCTATTCCGTCGACGCGATCCATGAATCGTTGCGGCGCAGCCGCGACTACGGCAGGCGCCTCCGAGCCATCGACACCGCGGGCATGTCCGAGCAGGACAAGCTGTCGTCCGACCTGCTGCTGCGCTCGCTCGACGAGTACCAGAAAAGCGTCGGCTTCAAAGAATGGGAGATGCCCGTCAACCAGATCCATGGTCCGCACATCGATATTCCGCAACTGGTGGCGATCACGCCGTTCGAGGATGCGAAGGACTACGACAACTACATCTCTCGCCTGCATCGGTTGCCCGAGCTGTTTCGCCAGATCACGGCGGATATGAAGGAGGGTATTCGCGACGGCCGTGTTCCTCCGAAGCTCGTGTCGGAGAAGGTCTTGGCGCAGGTCGACGATCTTGTCGCCATCGCACCGGCAGACAGCCCGTTCGCTGCGCCGATCAAGAAATTCCCTCGCGGCATGGCTGCGTCGGAGCAAGAGCGGGTTGCCGCCGAAATCGGCCAAGCCATCGCGCGAGACGTCCTGCCGGCTTACCGTCGTTTCGCGGAATTTCTGAGGACGCAGTACGTTCCCAGAGGACGGACGCAGCTCGGCATCGATTCCATTCCCGATGGTCGAGCGTATTACGCTTTCTGCATCCGTCGTGCGACGACGCTCGATCTGACCGCCGACGAAATTCACCAGATTGGCCTGGACGAGGTCAGGCGAGACGAAGCTGAAATGCTCGATATCGCCAGAAAGCTCGGCTACCCCGATCTGAAGAGTCTCGCCGCGGCCATCAAGACCAACCCGAAGCTTCATGCCACGTCGAAGGAACAATTGCTGAGCCTGTATCGGGCATTCGTCGACCAAATGACGGCCAAGCTCCCGCAGCTTTTCGGAACGTTGCCCAAGGCGGCACTGATCGTCGAGGCGACCCCCGCCTACGCCGAGAAGCAGAGGCCGGCCGCGAGCTACGATCAAGGCACGCCCGACGGCACGCGTCCCGGCCTTCTGACGGTCAACACTTACAAATATGCAGAAATCAGCTTGGGCGATGTCGAATCGATCGCCTACCACGAGGGAGTGCCGGGTCACCACTTGCAGCTTTCCATCGCGCAGGAACTTGCCGGGTTGCCCGAATTCCGCAAGCAGTACTACAACACGGCGTACCTCGAAGGCTGGGCGCTCTACAGCGAGCGCCTCGGAAAGGACGTCGGTTTCTACCAGGATCCGTACAGCGATTTCGGCCGCCTGCAAGGCGACATCTGGCGCGCCATCCGCCTCGTGGTCGACACGGGCCTGCACGCCGAGCACTGGACTCGACAGCAAGTCGTGGACTTCTTCCACGATCATTCGACCGTGGACGAAATCAATGTTCAGCGGGAAACGGATCGGTACATCGCCTGGCCAGGTCAGGCCCTGGGCTACAAGATCGGACAACTCGAACTTCTGGATATCCGCCGGCGCGCACAGGACCGGTTGGGCGCGCAGTTCGACATCAAGAAATTCCACGACATGGTCGTAGATTCCGGAGCGCTGCCTCTCGATGTTCTCGACAAGCGTGCCACCGATTGGATAGCCGCTGCAGCGGCAGGCACGGCATCGCCGCAGAGACCTTCGAGCCCGTAGTTTCGATGGCACGCGTCGAGCGGCCATGCGTTCGACTTGGAAATTTCGACGAAGCGACGAGGTAAGCGCCGAAGGCGGTAGCGTTTGCGCGCCGCGCGAACGGATGCGGTCGGTAGCGGCGATTGGGGACCTCGATCCATCGTTTCCGCAGGCCCCGGTCGCGAGGCGCTGCGGCCTCGCTTGAATACGAGTTGTTGCGTACGAAATAAATCGTTGATAGGGTGACGACTCCTGGAGCATTGGGGTTGCTCACATGAACGCGAACGCTCGGGGTTCCTCGCATCTGTCGATCGCCATGACGGCTCTGCTTGCGCTCGGCGGTTTGCCGCCCGGCGCGAATGCCGCGGATGCGGACGCTGCACGCCGGCAGCCGGTCGAACCGCTCGCCTTGCAGGCGCAGCCGGGCTGGCTCGACGACGGCGCCGCGGCCGACAGCCCCATCGATCTGCCGGCCGACAGCGACGATGACGCACAGGCCGCACCGGCAGTCGATCGCGCGGCGATCGTCGCCGCCGCGAGGCGCGCACTCGCGGCGCACGGCAGCAGCGCGGCCAAGGCGCTCGCGCTCGACGCCGGCGACGTCGACGTGCGCGTCCACGCACCCGGCCAAGGTGCGTACATCGCGCAGTTTCCGCAGCGTGTCGATGGCATCGAAGTCTTCGGTGCACGCATCAACGTGCTGCTCGATCGCGCGCTGCGCGTACGCGCCATCACCGGCGGGATCGGTTTCGCCGCGGCGTCGGCCGATCGCGCCGCCGGCTTCCGCCGCGATCCGGCCAGCGCGCTGCAATCGGCCGCCGGCGCTGTCGATGGCCTGCTCGCCACCGGTGCGCCACGCGAGATCGCCAGGGACGATGCTCCCTATCGCTACTTCGAGCTGGAGCGCTCGCCGACGTTCATTCCGAGCCGCGCCGCGCGCATCAAGCCGATCTGGTATCCGGCCGTGCAAGGCCTGCTGCCGGCGTACTACGCCGAGATCGGCGGCCACCAGCCCGGCGTCGAGCGGCCGCGCGCGCGCGCAGTCGTCGTTGCGGCCGATGATGGTCGTGTGCTGTCCAGCGTTGACCTGATCCGCGACTACCAGCCGTTCGCCTACCGCGTCTTCGCCTCGCCGCAGGGCCTGCCCTACAACGATCCCTACGGCTTCACCACGCCGCATCCGACCGGTCTGCCCGACGGCTACCGGCCGACGGTGCTGGCGCCGATGAACTTGGTGAGCCTGCTCCATGCCGGCATCAGCACCGGCGATCCCTGGCTGCCCGACGATGCAACCGAAACGCTCGGCAACAATACCGACGCGTTCTTCGATGCCGACGAAGTCGACAGCGATGGCGTGTGCACCGGCGCCGGGATCGGCATCAATACCGGCTACAACCCCGCCGAAGGCGACTTGCGGGCGCACCTGACCGCTGCCCACACGTTCGACTATCCCTACGACGCCGACGACACGGCGAACGACTATCTCCAGTGCGCGACGGTTCCGCCGTTGCCGGTTCCGACCTCGTCGGCGCAGCTCAACGCCAAGATCGTGCAGATGTTCTACGCCGGCAATTGGCTGCACGACTATTTCTACGACCTCGGCTTCGACGAAGCGGCCGGCAACATGCAGCAGGACAACTACGGACGCGGCGGCGTCGGCGGCGATCCTCTGATGATGCTTTCGGGCGGCTCCCATCCGTATACGTATACGGCCGACGAAGGGCAGTCGCCGTTGATCTCGGTGGGCATCTCGCCGTACAGCCTGACGCGGCGCGACACTTCGGCGTTCGATTTCGCCGTGCTCGCGCACGAGTGGACGCACGTGGTGATGGAGCGCACGTCGCCGCAGGTGAACTGGGTATCGCAATACGGCGCGCTCGGCGAGGGCAGTGCCGATTTCGTCGCACAGGTACTGATCCTGCGTGCGCAGGACCGCAACGTCTATCCCGGCAAGCCGCCGTTCTACGGCGCCTACCCGGCCTCCGGCGCGTACGACAATCTGGACTACGACGTCGCCTACGACACGCTGCCGCCCGCCGGATCGCCCGGCAATCCGGACAACACCTATTATCACGGCGTGCGGCGGTTCCCGTTTTCGACCGACATGGCGGTCAATCCGCTGACGTTCGAGAACGTCGGCATCGACCATCCGTTGCCTGCCTCGATGCACTACTACGACTGGCTCGGCCGCTCGCTGACCAATGCCGAGATCCACACCGCCGGCGAGGTCTGGTCCGCGGCGATGTGGGAATGCGCTCGCAACATCCTGGCCGCCAAGCCGCCCGCGCAGTTCGAGCAGACGCGCCGGCGGTTCCTGAGCGACGTCGTTGCCGGCTTCAAGCTGTTCCCGCTCGACACCCAGTTCACCGAAGCGCGCGATGCGATGCTCCAGGCGATCCGCGCCGACAACGAGGCCGACTATCGGCGCTGCCGTGCCGGCTTCGCCAAGCGCGGCATGGGCGCCGGTGCGATTTCGCCCGAACGTTATTCGGGCAATCTCGTCGGCGCTGTAGAGAGCTTCGCCGACCGCGAACGCGCGATCAGCATCGTCGACGCCCGGCTGGTCGAGGTCTCCGGCGATGACGGCGACGGCGTGCTCGACCATGGCGAATTCGGCCGCCTCGAGGTCTCCGTGCAGAACACCGGTTTCTCGCCGCTCGGCGCGATCCGCGTGCGCGTGCAGGCCCCGCCCGGCAGCTACAGCTTCCCGAACGGGCGACAGGCCGGCCCCGTTGTGCTGGCGGCTGGCGCGACCACGACGGTGAGCATCGACATACGCATAGCGAGCACCCAGGGTGCGGCCGAGTTGCCGCTCACCGTATTCGCGCGGGATGAAAACTGGCCGACGGCCCATACGCAGACCGACGCGGCATTCCGCGTCAACTACGATCTGGTCCGCGATCAGCGGGTCGACGGTACTGCCGTCGAACCTGCGTTCGCCGCCGACTGGGTGCGCGGATTCGGCGAAGCCGACAGCGCCGACTTCTGCTACTACTTCGGGTGCGGACTGCAATGGCAGCGTTCGCAGCACCTCGGCCAATCTGCGTACATCGTCAGCGACGATCGGCACATCGGATTCGACGCCACGCTCACCGGGCACGACTTCCTCGTTTCGGCGACCGACCCGCTGCGCATCACGCTGCGCCACGACTACGACTTCGATCGCGCCTTGAACGACCCGCTCGGCGCCCCGGGCGCAGGCCTGCTTTCGGTCAGCGTCGATGGCGGGGCATGGGAGGACATCGCCGGATACGTCGTCGCAGGTCCCGTCCTGTTCG
>Ga0207658_10000031_pt1 | contig 163760 bp, 145 predicted proteins | sample KBSS33metaG_FD_184322 | JGI IMG/M metagenome (GOLD analysis project Ga0207658, IMG submission 184322) | Switchgrass rhizosphere microbial communities from Kellogg Biological Station, Michigan, USA - KBS S3-3 metaG (SPAdes) (version 2) | ecosystem: Host-associated > Plants > Roots >... | reverse complement strand
AGATCGGCGTCGACCCCGCCCGGGTCCGCGTCGTCCGGGACGCTCCCCTCCCCGCGCAGGGCGAGTACGTCCTCTACTGGTGCATGGTGAACCAGCGCGTGCCGCACAACCACGCGCTGCAGGCGGCCATCGCGCTGGGGAACAGGCTCCGCCTCCCGGTCGTCTGCTACCACGCGCTCCGTCCTGACTACCCGCATGCGTCCGATCGGCTCCACGCCTTCGTGCTGCAGGGCCTCGAGGAGCTGGGAGCGGCGATGCGCGCCCGCGGAGTGCCCTACTGGCTCGAGCTGCCGCGGAACGCTCGCCAGCACGTTCCCCGGCTGGCGGCGCTGGGACGGCGGGCGGCGGCGGTGGTGTCCGACTGGTTCCCCGCCTTCATCATTCCCGGGCACCTGCGTGGCGCGGCGAAGGCGCTGGAGGTTCCGCTGGTGGCGGTGGACGCCTCCTGCGTCGTGCCCATGCAGCGCATCGCGGAGAGGCAGGTGGGGGCCTACGCGCTCCGCCCGAAGCTCCGGAAGCTCTGGCCGGAGTACCTCGGACGACTTCCCCGGGGGCAGGATCCGGCGCACGCGCGTGCCGCGGAGCGAGTGGATCCGGGCTTCACGCCCGAGGAGCGTCCCGGTCGCCTCGCGGGCGCGCTGGACGGCTTCGACATCGACCACTCGGTGCAGCCGGTGGCGGGACGGCCGGGAGGGAGGGCCGCCGCTCTGAGAGTGCTGCGGGCGTTCGTCCGGGACTCCGTGGCGCGCTTCGACGAGGCCCGGAACGAGCCCGGCCAGCACGGGCAATCCGGCGTCTCACCGGCGCTCCACTGGGGGCTGCTCTTTGCCGGGGAGCTGGCGCAGGCGTGCATCGAGGCGCACGGCTCGAGGCACCCCGGGGTGGTGTCGTTCCTCGAGGAGCTGCTCGTCCGTCGCGAGCTGGGGTTCAACTACTGCCTGCACACCGAGGTGAAGGCGCAACTCAGAGTCTCCTCGCTGCCGCGCTGGGCGCAGCAGACTCTGGAAGAGCACGCCGGGGACCGGCGGGAGCACCTCTATGGTCTCGAGGAGCTGGACCGGGGGGAGACCGGCGATCCGCTGTGGAACGCGGCGCAGCGGGAGCTTCGCGAGGACGGCCGGATCCACGGGTATCTCCGGATGCTGTGGGGGAAGAAGATCCTGGAATGGAGCCGGACGCCGCAGGAGGCCCTGGAGCGGATGGCGCACCTCAATGACCGGTACGCGCTCGACGGCCGGGACGCGGTGAGCGTGGCCAACTTCATGTGGGTCCTCGGGTTGCACGACCGGCCCTTCCAGGAACGGCCGGTGCTCGGCAAGGTTCGGCCGATGAGCTCGCTCCGGACCGCGGAGAAATTCGACCTCGGACCGTACCTGGCCCGCTACGGTGGACCGGACGCGGCGGGGGTCAAGCTTCCGCGGCGCAAGAAGCGCGCTGCTCGCAAAGGAGCCTGAACGACGATGGGCAAGATCGACTTCCACGTGCCGCACACGCTCTCGCTGGCCGAGGCGAAGAAGCGGATGGAGAAGCTGACGCAGCACTGGGCCAAGCACGGCATCCAGTCCACGTGGTCCGGAGACGAGGCGACGCTCCGGGGCAAGGTGATGGGCATCGCGCTGGACGCGACGCTGCGGGTCACGGAGAAGACCGTCGGGGGAGAGGCGACCGACCCGGGCATGCTGCTCCGCGGTCAGGCGAAGAAGTACCTGACGAACAAGTTCGAGGCCTGGCTCGACCCGAGGAAGAGCATCGAGGAGCTGGAGAAGGCCTGAGCTCGCGGAGGGCGAGGGTCGGACCGCGACGTCTCGGGCATTCGGACGACGTGGTGGGCCGGTTTCGAGGGCAACCTCCTGGCGTCCGGGTGTCCGTGGGGAACATCCATGCCCTGCCTTCTCTTCTTGCTCGTCCCCCCCACCGGCTCGTCTCCGCCCCGTTGCGCTAGGGTCCCCGGCGATGCGTGACACCCGGATGAGCCTGGCCAGCTTCGAGCGACTCGCTGCACGCGGGAATCTCGTTCCGGTCTGGCGCGAGCTCCCCGGGGACACCGAGACGCCGGTCAGCGCCTTCCTCAAGCTCCCCAGCCCCTCCCACGCGTTTCTCCTCGAGTCCGTCCAGGGCGGCGAGCGCTGGGGCCGGTACTCCTTCCTCGGCGACGAGCCCATCGCCCTCATCCGCCAGGGTCCGGAGGGAACCCTTCTCGAGCAGTCCGGCTCGCGGACCTTCGAGGACCAGCTCCCTCCCCTCGACTGCCTCCGCGAGCTGATGGACGCCTTCGAGTTCGTCCGCCCCGACGACGCTCCGCCCTTCGTCGGAGGCCTGGTCGGCTATCTGGGCCACGGCGCCGTCCGGTGGTTCGAGCCCCGCGTCCCTCAGCGGCACGGACCGGACCCGGACTTCCCCGACGGCGAGTGGATGCTCGTCGACCGCTGCGCCGTCTTCGACAACCTCAGCCACCGCCTGCGGATCTGGGCCTCGGTGCACCTGCCGCTGTACGCCACCGTCGAGGAGGCCTACCGGGCCGCGATGCGCCGTGCCGACGCCCTCGCCGAGTCCTTCCAGCGCCCGCTTCCGCCTCCGGCCCCCGCTCCCGAGCTCGGTGGCCTGGACGACGGCTGGGACCGCGCTGGCTTCGAGGCCGCCGTCACTCGCGCCCGCGAGTACATCGCCGCCGGAGACTGCTACCAGGTCGTGCTCTCCCGGCGGCTCTCTGCCGACTACCGAGGAGACCCCTTCGACCTCTACCGGTCGCTCCGCCGCGTCTCCCCCACCCCCTACCTCTTCTTCCTCCGCTTCGGGGACCGCGCCCTCGCCGGCGCCTCCCCCGAGCTCCTCGTCCGCCTCTCCGGCGAGACCGTCACCGTGCGCCCCATCGCTGGCACCCGGAAGCGCGGCGCCACGCCGGCGGAGGACGCGGCTCTCGAGGCCGAGCTCCAGGCCGACCCGAAGGAGCGCGCCGAGCACGTGATGCTCGTCGACCTCGGACGCAACGACGTCGGCCGCGTCAGCCGTCCGGGGACGGTGAAGGTGGAGGAGCGCGAGGTCATCGAGCGCTACAGCCACGTGATGCACATGGTCAGCCAGGTCTCGGGAACGCTCGACCCCGGTCTGGATGCCTGGGACGTCATCTCCGCCTCCTTCCCCGCCGGCACCGTGAGCGGCGCCCCGAAGGTCCGCGCGCTGGAGATCATCGACGAGCTCGAGCCACTCTCGCGCGGTCCGTACGCGGGCGCCGCCGGATACGTCGGCTTCGACGGGGACATGGACCTCGCGATCGTCATCCGCAGCGTCGCCCTCAGCGGGACGCGGCTCCGCTTCCAGGCCGGCGCCGGGATCGTCCACGACAGCACGCCCGAGGCCGAGTACCAGGAGACCGCGCACAAGCTCCGCGCCGCCCTGGTGGCCATCGCCGGAGACGAGGCAGGCCGGTGATCCTCGTCGTCGACAACTACGATTCGTTCACCTTCAATCTGGTCCAGGCGCTCCAGTCGCTCGGCGCCGAGGTGGAGGTCCACCGGAACGACGAGATCTCGGTGGAGGACGTCCGCGCGATGAAGCCGGACGCGCTGGTGCTCAGCCCCGGCCCCTGCACCCCGTCCGAGGCGGGCATCTCCGTTCCCCTGATCCGCTCGCTCAGCGGAACGCTGCCCATCCTCGGGGTCTGTCTCGGCCACCAGTCCATCGGCGCGGCGTTCGGCGGCGTCGTCCGGCGCGCCGGCCGGGTGGTGCACGGCAAGACCTCGCCGGTGGCGCACGAGGGCACTGGCCTCTTCACCGGACTTCCACGGCCGCTCCCGGTCGGGCGCTACCACTCGCTGGTGGTGGACCGGGCGACCATGCCGGACGTCCTCGAGGTCACCGCGCTCTCCAGCGACGACGCGGAGATCATGGCCCTCCGCCACCGGACGCACCCCACCGTCGGCGTCCAGTTCCATCCGGAGAGCGTGCTCACGCCGGACGGCCCCGCCCTCCTCCGCAACTTCCTCGAGGGACGGCTCGGTCCATGAAGGCCCTCGTGCAGAAGCTGGTGGACCGCCTCGACCTCACGCCCGAGGAGGTCGAAGGCGCCTTCGAGGCCATCTTCCAGGGCGAGGCCACCCCGGCGCAGATGGGCGCGTTCCTCGTGGCGCTCCGGATGAAGGGCGAGACCCCCGCGGAGATCGCCGCCGCCGCCACCGTGATGCGCCGCCGCGCCACTCCCGTCCGAACGCCGCCGGGACGCGTGGTGCTGGATACGTGTGGAACGGGCGGCGACGGCGCCGGGACGTTCAACATCTCCACCGCCGCGGCGCTGGTCGTGGCCGGGGCCGGCGTCACCGTCGCCAAGCACGGCAACCGGAGCGTCTCCTCCCGGAGCGGCAGCGCCGACCTCCTCACCGCCTGCGGGGTCACGGTGGACGCTCCGGTGGAGGTCGTCGAGCGCTGCCTCTCCGAGGTGCGCATCGGGTTCCTCTACGCCCCGGCACTTCACGGAGCCATGCGGCACGTGGGCCCCGTCCGCCGCGAGGTCGGCGTGCGCAGCATCTTCAATCTCCTCGGTCCCCTCGCCAACCCGGCGCGCGCCCCGCGCCAGCTGCTCGGTGTCTACGCCTCGGCACTGGTCCCGGTTGTGGCGGAGACGCTGGCCCGCCTCGGAACGGAGCGGGCGCTGGTCGTGCACGGCCTGGAGGGCCTGGACGAGATCTCGCCCAGCGGCCCCACCCGAGCCGCCTGGGTCGAGGCCGGCCAGGTCCGCGAGGTCGTCCTCCATCCGGAGGACGGAGGGCTGAAGCCCGTTCCCGCCGGAGCGCTCCAGGGCGGCACGCCGGAGGAGAACGCGCGGCTCCTCGCCACCCTGCTCGAGGGTCGCGACGGCCCGGTGCGGGACGCGGTGCTCCTGAACGCGGGCGCCGCGCTGTGGGTCGCGGATGCGGTCGACACGCTCGCCGAGGGCGTCCTCCGCGCCGCCGAGAGCATCGATTCCGGGGCCGCGCGCACCCGGCTGGAGCGCCTGGTCGCCCTGACCCGGGCGGGCGTGGCGGCGTGAGTGCCGGGGGCACGGACGGGCGCGCCTGGAGGCCACCCCGCGGCGCGCTCGCCGAGCTGGTCGCCGGCGCCGTCGAGGACTGTGCGCGTCGACGGCGCGAGCGGCCGACGCTCCTGGCCGAGGTCGCCAGCCGGCCGCGGCGCACCCCGCGGTTCGAGGGTTCCCTCCGGACCGGGCGCGGCTTTCCGCTGATCTGCGAGGTGAAGCGCTCGTCCCCGTCCGCGGGCGCCATCCGGGCCGTCGACGCCCCGGCGCAGGCCCGGGCCTACGTCGACGGCGGCGCCCGCTGCGTCAGCGTCCTCACCGAGGAGCGACGCTTCGGGGGACGGCTGGAGGACCTGCGCGCGGTTCGGGCCACGGTGGACGTCCCGCTCCTCCAGAAGGACTTCGTCGTCGAGGCCCACATGCTCGCCGAGGCCGTCGACGCCGGCGCGGACGCGGTGCTGCTCATCGCCGGGGCGCTCGAGCCGGCCCGGCTGGCCGAGCTGTGGGCCACCGCGCGCGGGCTGGGTCTCGACGTGCTGCTCGAGGTGGTCCAGCCGTTCGAGCTCGCGGCCCCGGACGCGCTCGGCGCCACGCTGGTCGGGGTGAACGCCCGCGATCTCGAGACCCTGGAGGTCGAGGACTCGCGCTTCCAGCGCCTCGCCCCGGCGCTCCGCCGCCCGGGCCGTGTCCTCGTGGCCGAGAGCGGCATCCGTTCCCCCGACGACGTTCGCCGCCTCGCCGCCGAGGGCGCCGGCGCGGCGCTGGTGGGCGAGAGCCTCATGCGCGCCCCGGATCCCGCCGCCGCGGTGCGGGCCCTCGTGGAGGCGCTGCCGTGAGGACTCGCATCAAGATGTGCGGCATCACCCGCCTCGAGGACGCGCTCACCTGCGTCGAGGCGGGCGTGGACGCGCTGGGCTTCAACTTCTGGTCGGGGAGCAAGCGCCATGTCACCCTCGCGCAGGCGGAGGAGATCGCCCGAGTCCTCCCCCCAGGCGTGCTGCGGGTCGGCGTGTTCGTCCGCGCGGCACCCGCCGAGGTCCGGGCCGCGGTCACCGCCGTGGGCCTGGGCGCGGTGCAGCTGCACGGCGACGAGGACCCCGCCGAGTACGCGACGGTGGGTGCCCCGCTCTGGCAGGTCCTCCGCATCGAGTCGGCGCTGCCCGAGGCGGCCTCGGCGCACGCCTCGGAGGTCCTCCTCGACGCGAAGGTGGAGGGCTTCGGCGGCGGCGGACGCGCCTTCGACTGGTCGCTCGCGCGGGGCGCCGGACGCTACGGCGTCCCCTTCTGGCTCGCCGGCGGGCTGACCCCCGCGAACGTGGGCGAGGCAGTCCGGAAGGCGAAGCCTCCGGGCGTCGACGTGGCCTCGGGCGTCGAGTCCCGCCCGGGGATGAAGGATCCGGCCCTGGTGAGGGCCTTCGTGGCCGCGGTGCGCGCGGCGGAGGAACGATGACCACCCCGGAGCAGGCGGGCCGGTTTGGCGAGTACGGCGGCCGCTACGTCCCCGAAACGCTCATCCCCGCTCTCGACGAGCTCGCCCGGGCCTGGGCCGAGGCGCGCGTGGATCCGGCCTACCGGGCCTCGGTCGCCGCGGACCTGCGCGACTGGGCCGGCCGCCCCACCCCGCTCACCTTCGCTGCCCGGCTGACCGAGGCGTTCGGCGGCGCGGAGGTGTGGCTGAAGCGCGAGGACCTCCTCCACACCGGCGCGCACAAGGTGAACAACACCGTGGGTCAGGTGCGGCTGGCGCTCCGGATGGGGAAGAGACGGATCATCGCCGAGACCGGCGCGGGCCAGCATGGCGTCGCCACCGCCGCCTCGTGCGCACGCCAGGGGCTGACCTGCGAGGTGTTCATGGGCGCCGAGGACGTGCGCCGCCAGGCACCCAACGTCCAGCGGATGCGCCTCTTCGGAGCCACGGTGCGCCCGGTGGAGAGCGGCAGTCGCACCCTCAAGGACGCGATGAACGAGGCGATCCGCGACTGGGTGACGAACGTCGAGAACACCTTCTACGTCATCGGCAGCGTCGCCGGTCCGCACCCCTATCCGAGCCTGGTGCGCGATCTGCAGCGAGTCATCGGCGACGAGGCGCGCGCGCAGTGGATCGAGCGCCTCGGCGGGCTGCCCGACGCCGTGGTCGCCTGCGTCGGCGGCGGCTCCAACGCCATGGGCGCCTTCACCGCCTTCCTGGCAGACCCCGGGGTGCAGCTGGTGGCGGTCGAGGCCGGGGGCGAGGGGCTCGCCACCGGCAAGCATGGCGCCTCGCTCACCGCGGGCAGGTTCGGGGTCCTTCACGGCAGCGCCAGCTCCGTGCTCCAGACCGACGACGGTCAGGTGGCCGAGGCGCACTCGGTGAGCGCGGGGCTCGACTACCCCGGGGTGGGGCCCGAGCTCGCCCACCTCCGGGACACCGGCCGGCTCGACGTCCGGACCGCGACCGACGAGGAGGCCCTGCGTGCGTTCCAGGAAACCTGTCGCCTCGAGGGCATCCTCCCGGCGCTGGAGACGGCCCACGCGCTCGCCCGGGCGCGGGACGTCGCGCGCGGGCTCGGACGCGGGAAGCGGCTGCTCGTGAACCTCTCCGGCCGGGGAGACAAGGATCTCGTCCACGCGCTCGCGGAGATCGAGCGGCGCGATCCGGGGTCACGGACATGACCGGGGACGTGGCTCCGGGGCGCCGCCTCGCAGGACCGGCCCTGGCGCTCGCCCTCGTCGTGGGCTGCGCCTCGACGCCCAGCGCGCCGCCCAGGAACGAGGCGCCCGACGCCGGCGCCGCCTCCATCGCTCCGGGTCCACCGCCCGGGCTCCGCCTGCCCACCGAGGTCCGTCCCACCGGAGAGCGCCTCTCGCTCCGCCTCGATCCGCGGGCCACGACCTTCACCGGCACGGCGCGCATCCAGCTCACCGTCGACGCCCCGGTCTCCGGGTTCTGGCTCCACGCGCAGGACCTCACCATCCGCCGCGCCAGCCTGATCCAGAACGGCGCCGAGCAGCCCGTGCGCACCGTGGTCACTCCGCCCGACCTGCTCCAAGTCGTTCCCGGCACACGGCTCGCCCCGGGGCAGGCGGAGCTGGTCCTGGAGTACGAGGGACCGCTCGATCGCGAGCGGAGCCGCGGGATCTACCGCGTCGACGAGCAGGACGGCCCGTACCTCTACACCTTCTTCGAGCCGGTCGATGCGCGGCGCGCCTTCCCCTCCTTCGACGAGCCCTCGTTCAAGATCCCCTGGGAGCTGGAGATCTCGGTGCCGCCGGGAAGCGGGGCGTTCGCGAACACCGCGGAGGCCGGGCGGCAGACCGGCGCCGACGGCTGGGTCACCGTGCGGTTCGAGCGCAGCCGTCCGCTGCCCACGTACCTCGTGGCCTTCGCCGCCGGACCGTTCGACGTCGTCCGCGGCGCGCCGGCCGGGCACCACCAGACTCCGCTGCGCTTCATCGTTCCGCCGGGCCACCGCGAGGAGCTGGCCTACGCGCAGAGCATCCTGCCGCGGACCATCTCGCTCCTGGAGGACGCCACCGAGGTCCCGTACCCCTACGGCAAGCTGGACGTGCTGGTCGTCCCGCGCTTCTGGGGAACGATGGAGCACCCGGGCCTGGTCGCGCTCGGACAGCCGCTCATGCTCTTCCCCACCGGCCGGGACGAGCTCTCCCGGCGGCAGTTCGGCGCCACCATCGCGGTCCACGAGCTCGCGCACTACTGGTACGGGGACCTGGTCACCACCGCCTGGTGGGACGACACCTGGCTGAACGAGGCGTTCGGCAGCTGGATCGACGGCAAGGTGACCGCGCGCCTCGAGCCTGGATGGCGGTGGGAACGGAGGGCGATCGGATTGAGGCAGCAGGCGTTCCGCGCCGATTCCGTGCCGGGCGCCAAGCGCATCCGCCAGCCGATCCACACCCGGGAGGACATCGAGGCGTCCTTCGACGCCCCGCTCACCTACTTCAAGGGTCGCACGGTCATCGCGATGTTCGAGCGCTGGATCGGCGAGGCCCCGTGGAGGAGCGCGCTGGCGACGTACCTGAACGCCTACGCCGACCGGAACGCAACCTCCGAGGACCTCTTCAAGACGCTGGACGCCGCGCTCGGCCGGACCGTCTCCACCCCGATGGCGAGCTTCGTGGACCAGCCCGGGTTTCCACTCCTGCACGCCACCCTCGCCTGCCACGGGTCGGCGGCAGCGAGCCTCGAGCTCTCGCAGGAGCCCTTCGTCCCCGGCACCGATCGCACCTGGCAGTTCCCGGTCTGCGTCCGGGCGGGGACCGGAAAGCGGGTGGACCGCGCCTGTACCCTCCTCCAGGGCAAGACCGGCTCGCTGTCGCTGCCCGCGTCGCTGGGCTGCCCCGCCTGGGTCGTGGTGAACGACGGCGGGCTCGGCTACTACCGGGTGGCCCACGCGCCCGAGCTGCGCAAGAAGCTGCGGGCAACTCCCCGGGGCGTGCTGTCAGCCGAGGAGCAGGTGGCGGTGACCTCGGATCTGTCGGCCCTCGCCGAGCGGGGGGACGTCCCGGTGGCGGAGACGCTGGACCGCGCGGTCGCGATGACCCGACAGACCGACTCGGACGTGGCGATCGCCGGCTGGGAGACGCTGGAGGGCTGGCTGCGAGAGGACCGGTTGTCGCGCGAGGGCAACAGCCGACGCCGCGAGCTCTTCGGCCGCCTGGGCTCGGCCCGGGCACGATCCATCGGCTGGACGCCCCGTCCCGGAGACTCGCTCGACGTCCGCGAGACGCGCCGCGAGGTCGTCCCGGTGGTGGCCCGGGGCGCTGACGACCGGACGCTGCAGGCGGACGCCACCCGGCTCGCACGGCGCTGGCTGGAGGATCGCACCGGGCTCGACGAGGACGTGCTCGAGCCCGTGCTTCGCACCGCCGCCACCCGGGGGGACGCGACGCTCTTCGATCTGATGGTGCGGGAAGCGCAGGCGGCCCGGGTGCGCAACGATCGAACGCGGATCATCACCGCCCTCGGCTGGTTCGAGGACCCCGAGCTGGCCGCGCGTGCCCGCGCGCTGCTCGATGATTCCCGGTTCGAGCTCCGCGACACCGCCCAGGTGCTGGCCGAGCAGGTCTCCCGCAGCGAGACCCGGGACCAGGCGTGGCCCGTGCTCCGGGACCGCGCGGCGCAGCTCTCACCGCGGATGCGCGACGACGAGGCCCAGCGGCTGCTGGCCTCGATCAAGTGGTCCTGTGACCGGCGGCTCGCCGACGAGGCGAGGAAGACGCTCTCGCCGGTGATGGAGCAGCTCGGGGGAGGGCCGTTCGCGCTCCAGCAGGCGCTCGGGCAGATCGAGCGCTGCGCCGGCATCCACGACCGGACCGACCCGGCCATCCAGGCGTGGCTGAACGCCCGGACCGGGTCCGGGAGCGCGCCTCGGTGAACCGGCTGGAGCGCCACTTCGCGGGGAGGCGATCCGACGGGCGGAGATCGCTCGTCGTGTACCTCTGCGCCGGCGACCCGGACCTCGCCGCCACCGAGCGGCTGGTCCCCGCGCTGGCGGCGGCCGGGGCCGACGTCATCGAGCTCGGCGTGCCGTTCTCCGATCCGCTCGCCGATGGGCCCACCATCCAGGCGGCGGCCGAGCGCGCGCTCCGCTCGGGAACGACGCTCGCCGGCATCCTGGATCTCGTCGGCCGGCTGCGCCGCGGCGGGTGCGACGTTCCTCTGGCGCTGATGGGCTACATGAACCCCATCGTGCGAATGGGAATCGACGCCTTCGTCGGGCGCGCCGCCGAGGTCGGCGTCGACGGCATCATCGTCCCCGATCTCCCGCTGGAGGAGGCGGGCCCGCTCGGGGACGCCGCGACCGGCAGGGACCTCTCGCTCGTGCTCCTCGCGGCGCCCACCACCCCGCCGGACCGGCTCCGGCGCATCGGCGAGCGCACCCGGGGGTTCCTCTACTTCGTCAGCATCACCGGGGTGACCGGCGCCCGCGCCGCGCTGCCGGCGGATCTCCCCGGCCGCCTCGACGCGGTGAGGGCCGCGAGCCGGGCCCCGGTCGCCGTGGGCTTCGGGATCTCGGCACCGGAGCAGGCAGCGGCGCTCGCCGAGCACGCCGACGCCGTCGTCGTCGGGAGCGCCCTCGTCGCGGAGATCGCCCGGTCCGGCGGACGGACCGACGGACCCGTGGCGCTGGTCCGGTCGCTCGCCGAGGCCGTGCACGCCGTTCGCCCGCGCTGACCGCGAGGAGCAGCGAGGGACGAGTCGGACCCGGTGGTCTCGACGTCAGCCGCGGAGACGCTCGAGCAGCGCGTCCGCGAAACGCTCGGCCGCCTCGGGGCTCGGCCCCAGGAACAGCGACGGCTCCACGAGCTCGAGCTCCATCACCTCCAGGCGACCGCCGCGCACGACGCCGTCCACGCGCGCGTAGAGCGTGTCCTGCCCGGCGGCCTCGAGCGCACGGGCAGCCGCCTCGACGATGGCCGGAGCGGCCTCGGCAGGCACGACCACGCCCCCGAACTCCTCCTGGACCCGGAAGTCTCCGCGCTCGGGTCGCTTCAGGACCGCGTGGCTGTATGCCCCGAGGAAGAAGAGGAGCGACCACTCCCCCTCCGCCGCCAGCTCGGGCACGAACGGCTGCACCAGGCAGTCCATCCGGTCGAGCTGCCGGGCGAAGCGCGCCGCGTCCGAATCGCCGGTGCCGGCCCGCCAGGTCTCGAACGCGCCCCCGGAGACGCTCGGCTTCACCACCGCCTCGGCCCAGCCCGCGGCCTGGAGCAGCGCCGGCAGCTCGATGTCCGAGCCCCGCGACGCGTGGCGGGTCGGGACGATGGGAACGCCCCGGGCCTCCACCTCCAGGAGGTACCGCTTGTCGACGTTCCAGCGGATGGTCGCCGGTGGATTGAGCAGCGGGATGCGTGCCGCCTCGACCGCGTCCACCCAGGCGAGGAACTCGGAGAGCCGCAGGTGGTAGTCCCAGGTGGATCGAAGGACCAGCGCGTCGAGCCCGGGCGGCAAGGGCTCGGTCCAGACCACCGGCACCACCTCGACTGCCCGCGCCGCGAGGACCTGAACCACGCTGCGGTCGTCCGGCGTCAGGTCCCGGAGCTCGGCCGAGGTGACGAACCCCAGGCGCCCGATGCGTCTCATGCGCCGAGCCTAGCGAGGCCGTCCGGGCGAAAGCGGATCACTTCGAGGGATACACGACGTAGTGAATGCCGTGCTCGGTCTCGAAGGGAGTCCCCTCGTACCTCGCCGGCGAGAACTTGAGAGCGGGAAGTCGGCCGCCGACCCACTCGCTCAGCGGACCGGGCTCGACGATGCAGTCGTGGCCCCGGCCCTGGGTGGACACGACGCAGCTCGCGTACCCCTCCACCAGGGAGGGCACCGGAAAGCTGGGTTGGGGCAGCGCGTCGAGCAGTGCAGGGGCCACGAACGAGCGCTCCAGCCTCGCGCAGGCCGGCCCGTATCCTGCCTCGCACGCCGCGCCCAGGAGCCGTGCGGCCCGGTCGACATCCGGGTTCCCCCCGTCCGGCCGCAGGAGCGAGAGGGCGACCTCGTTGCACACCGGCGCGTTTGAGCCGCGGCAGGATTCGCGCATCTGCTTGGGGACGACCGGGCGCCACCGCTGCGGCGGGCTCGGCTCCGCCGGCTTGCCATCTGCGGGGAGGCGGATGCTGTACACGTAGCGAACCCGAACCGGCTTCCCGTCGAGGGTGACCGGCGTGTACCGGGTGCTCTTGAGCTTGGCGATCGCCCAGTCGGTCGCGCCGGCCAGCGGCTTCACCGCCTCGCAGTCCTCGACGACGCCTTCCTCGCTCAGCACGCACGCCACGACGAGCAGCCCTGACACGTGGCGCGCAGCCAGCTCCGGCGGGTAACGCCACTCGATGCGCTTCACCGGGACCGGGCGAGTCATCGGCTCGTGGAAGTTCGGTACGGCGGAGGACGTCCCGCCGTCCACCTGCCCGGCCAGCGCGACCACCATCGCGAGGATCCGGCTCATGCGTCCCCCCTTCAGCCCGACGTCCCGCCAGCCTCCCAGAACGGCGCGAGCGCGTCGACGCATCGCTCGAGCCAGCGCACCCGCTCGGTCGTGAAGGCCTGCGCATTCCCGCTCTCCACGTCCACCGTTCCGAGCACCCCCGACGGCGCAACCACCGGGAAGATCGCCTCGGCCCGCGTGCCCTCCAGCATCGCGAGGTGACGGCGGTCGGTGCGGACGTCCTGGACGACGACCGCGCGGCCGCTGGCGATCGCCGCACCGGTCAACCCGTCGGCGCGCCCGAACCGGGGATGCGCCGGCGGACCGGGTCCCGCCCAGCCCCGGACCTCCACCTCCTCCTGGCCCACGTCGTAGAGGCCCACCCAGCGGAATCGCCCGGAGCGTCGGAGGATCTGCGCCAGCTCGCGCGCGAGCACGCCACGCTCGTCCGGGTGGGCCAGCCGCTCCGCGAGGAGGGCCACCGTCCCGTCGGCGTCGCGCTCCGGCCCGGGGGCGATCTCGATGAGCAGCTCGAGCGCCTCGAGATACGAATCGAGCCCGCGTCCCGCGCAGAGCGCCGCGCGGACGTCGGCGAGGACGCTCACCCGCCGCCACGGCTCGCGCTTGCTCACGTCCGAGACGTGCACCTCGATGCAGGGCAGCGAGACCGCGGCCACGGCATCCCGCAGCGACCACGCGTAGTGGGTCAGCGCCCCGGGATTGAAGAGCACGCCGTCCGCCCAGCGCCGCTCGGCGTGGAGCCGATCGATCAGCGCCCCCTCGTGATTGCTCTGGAAGGTCCGGACCTCGGCGCCGAGGTGGCGCGCGCGCTCGCCGATGCGCTCGTCGATCTCCTCCAGCGTCGCCTGGCCGTAGACGGCGGGCTCGCGCTCGCCGAGCAGGTTCAGGTTCGGGCCGTTCAGCACCAGGACCCGCATCAGAGGGACTCCAGCGCCCGGTCGATGGCGAGAACCAGCAGCTCCTCCGGAAGCGCCGGCTCGATGGCGCCTCGCCCCAGGCCGTCCAGGACGACGAAGCGGATCTTCCCCCCACTGGCCTTCTTGTCCCGGCCGAGCGCGGCCCGCACCGCCTCGCGCCCGGGTCGGTCCAGGGCCGGCGGACGGGGGAACCGGTCCAGCACCGCCTCGACCCGGCGCGTCTCCTCCGGACCGAGCCGTCCCATCCGCGCGGACACTGCCACCGCCGCCCGCATCCCGAGCACCACCGCCTCGCCGTGGGTGAGCGGCCCGTGTCCGGTGGCGGCCTCCAGCGCGTGGCCGACGGTGTGACCGAAGTTCAGGAGCATCCGGGGCCCGCGCTCCAGCTCGTCCTCCGACACCAGCCGCGCCTTGAGCGCGGCCGTCCGTCCAACCACCCCCGCCCAGCCCTCGTCGTCCGCCTGGCCACCCCCGAGCACGGGAAGCGCGGTCTCCAGCTCCTCGAACAGCTCGCGGTCAAGCACCAGCGCGGTCTTCACCACCTCGGCGAGACCGTTCCATCGGTCGCGAACCGGAAGCGTGCGGAGCGTGGACACGTCGGCCACCACGCGCACCGGGGGATGGAAGGCGCCGATCAGGTTCTTCCCCAGCCGGTGGTCGATCGCCACCTTCCCGCCGATCGACGAGTCGACCTGCGCGAGCAGGGTGGTCGGCAGCTGGAGCAGGCGCATTCCACGGTGGAAGGTCGCCGCGACGAAGCCGGCGAGGTCTCCCACCACCCCGCCGCCCAGCGCGAGCACGGTGTCTCCCCGGCCGAGGCCCGCCTCGATGAGCCCGGTCCACAGCGCATCGGCCCGGGCGAGCGTCTTGCTCCCCTCGCCGGGAGGGACCTCCAGCAGGAGGGGGGCGAGTCCGGCGCCAGCGAGCGCGTCCCGGAGACCGTCGCCCCACAGCCGGCGCACGTTGGAGTCGGTCACCACCGCGACCCGGCCGGAGATCCCTGCGGCGGACGGATCCTCCGCCAGCCCGCGCAGGAGCCCGGGGCCGATGTCCACGTCGTACGCCCCGGCGCGCGACTGGACGGTCACCTTCACGGCGCGCCTCCCGGGCGAACCAGCGGCCCCTGCAGCGACCGCAGCAGCCCGACCAGCGCTCCGGCCACGCCGTCCGGGGACAGCCCCTCGGTGTCAAGAGTGAGGTCCGCCCGGCGATAGAGGTGCCGCCGCTCCCGGAGGACCTTCTCCAGCGCCGCTCCGGCATCGCCGGCCAGGAGCGGACGTCGCGCGGTCTCCCCGGCCAGGCGCGCGAGCAGCGTCTCCTTGCCGGCGGTCAGCCCGAGGACCACGCCGCTGCCCCGCATCGTCCGCCAGGCGGCGTCGCCCAGCACCACCCCACCGCCGGTGCCGATGACCGCCGCCGGCCCCTTCGCGGCCGAGCCCACCGCCTCCGCCTCGAGGGCCCGGAAGCGCGCCTCGCCGCCGGAGCGGAACAGCTCGGCCACCGGCGTTCCCGTGCGGTCCTCGACGATGGCGTCCAGGTCCACGAACGGCAGCCCGAGCAGCACCGCCAGCCGCCGGCCGCACTCGGTCTTCCCCGCGCCCATCGGTCCCACGAGCCACACGTGCCCCGGCCGGGTGCGCGCCGAGAGCCGCAGGCGTGCGAACGCCGGGCGGAGCGCGTCCATGGTGTCGCCGCCGAGCGCCTCCAGCAACGCGTCGGCCAGCGCGAGCGCGACCACCGCCTCGGTCACCACGCCCGCCGCCGGCACGGCGCAGGTGTCGCTCCGCTCCACGTGGGCCGGCACGAGCTCCAGCGAGCCGAGGTGCACCGAGGGGAGCGCAGCCGGGACCGTGGAGATGGGCTTCATCACCGCCCGCAGCAGCACCGGCTCGCCGTTGGTGATGCCGCCCTCCAGCCCACCGGCGTGGTTGCTGGTCCGGGCGAGCCGGTCGCCGGCGAGGACGATGGGATCGTGGGTCTCGCTCCCGTAGGCGCGGCCGCCCTGGATCCCGTCGCCGATCTCCACCGCCTTGATCGCCGGGATGGAGAGGAGCGCACCTCCCAGCCGTCCGTCCAGCTTCCGGTCCGCCTGCACGTGCGAGCCGAGGCCCGGCGGGACGCCGGTCGCGATCACCTCGACCACTCCGCCGAGCGTGTCCCGGCGCCGCTGCGCTTCCTGGATGGCCTGCACCAGCCGGTCGGATCCGGCCGCGGTGAGGGCGCGGGTCTCGGTCTCGTCGGCGCGGAGCGCGAGCGCCTCGGCGTCGTCGCGAAAGAGATCGGGTGCGACGTCGGCCGCGCTCTCGGCGTCGGCGGTCCCGATGCTCCGCACGTAGCTTCCCACCTGGATGCCCAGCTCGCGGAGCAGCGCGCGGGCGGCGGCGCCGAGGGCCACGCGCATCGCGGTCTCCCGGGCGGAGGCTCGCTCCAGGATGTCGCGCAGGTCCGCGGTGCGTCCGTACTTCAGCGCGCCGGCGAGGTCGGTGTGCCCGGGGCGGGGCACCTGGACGGGACGGGGATCGGGGCCTCCCGGGGCCGGGCTCATCCGATCGGTCCAGTTCGCCCAGTCCTTGTTGTGGATCAGCAGTCCCAGGGGAGAGCCGAGCGTCTCGCCGAATCGGACGCCGGCGAGGATCTCCGCGGCGTCCTGCTCGATGCGCATGCGCCCACCCCGGCCATACCCCTTCTGCCGGCGGGCGAGATCTCGGTCGATGAGCGCCGCGATGAGCGGCAGGCCGGCGGGCAGGCCCTCGAGGATGCCGAGGAGCGCCGGGCCGTGACTCTCGCCCGCGGTGAGCGCCCGGAGCCGGCGGAGCGTCATCCGCCCTCCGCGAGGTGCGCGTGCAAGGCTGGCGCGACGTCGTCCCCCGTCTCGGCGCCCGTCCACAGCCGGAGCTGGGCGAGCCCCTGGAAGACCAGCATCCACAGCCCGTCGATGGTGCGGGAACCGGCCGCGTCCGCATCACGCAGGAGCCGGGTCCGGAGCGGGCGGTACACCATGTCCATCACCGTGAGCCGGTCGTGTAGCACGCACCCCGGGGGCAGTGGCGAGTCCCCCGGCGCCTCGAGGCCGACGGAGGTCGCCTGCAGCACGACGTCCGCCCGGGGCAGCATGGGCCCCAGCGCCTCGGCGGTGAGCGGCAGGACCTCGCCATCGAACGCGGAGGCGAGCTCGATCGCCCGGCTCGGGTGACGGTTCGCGATCCACAGCCGGCTCGCGCCTCCCTCGCGCGCGGCCACGGCGCCGGCGCGGGCCGCGCCTCCGGCGCCCAGGAGGAGCACCGCGCTCCCGGCCAGAGAGCAACCGTGCTGCGCGAGCGCCGCCCTCACTCCGTCCACGTCGGTGTTGTGGGCGACCAGCCGCCCGTCGGAAGCCCGGACGATGCAGTTCGCCGCTCCGGCGCGCGTGGCGCGGGGGTCCGCCCGGTCCGCGAGAACCAGCGCGTCCTGCTTGTGAGGGAGGGTGACCGACAGCCCGTCCCACCGGCCGCCCCGGGCCTCCTCCAGCACCGTGGCCAGCCCTCCTGCGGGGACGCGCACCGCCTCGTAGCCGAGGCGGAGGCCCAGCCGCTCGGCGAGCCAGCCGAACAGCCGCGGCGAGGCCGAGTGGGCGACGGGATCTCCGATGACGGCGAAGCGGAACACGGTGTGAACGCTCTCTCCGGGGAAGCGGTCGACCCTCGGCCGCCCCCGCCGGACTGTACCGCCGGATGCGCTCGCGACGGCGTACCGTCGAGCCATGGGTGACCTGGTCCTCTACGGCAACCACGAATCCGGACACTCGTACAAGGTCCGGCTGTTCCTGACCCTCGCCGGTGTCTCGCACCGGTACGTCTGGGTCGACCTCGACGTTCCCCGCGAGGCACGGCCGGAGGAGTTCCGGCGGGTGAGCCAGTTCGGCGAGGTGCCGGTGCTCGTCGCCGGCGGGGTCCCGCAGGCGCAGTCGAACGCGATCCTCCTCCGCCTGGCCCGCGAGACCGGGAAGCTCGGTCCGCCGCCCGGGTCGAGCTGGGAGCAGCTCACCACGTGGTTGTTCTGGGAGGCGAACCGGATCGGCTTCTCGATGGCCAACCTCCGCTGGTACCGCCGGGGGTTCGAGCCCGCGCCGCCCGGAGCGCTGGCGTGGATCGAGTCGCGCGCGCTCGCGGACATGGCCCGGCTGGAGCAGGAGCTCTCCGAACGCGCGTGGCTGGCCGGAGAGACCCCGAGCATCGCGGACGTCTCGGCCTCGGCCTACGTCTTCCTCGCGCCCGAGGCCGGCCTGGATCCGGCGCGGTGGCCCGCGGTCCAGGCCTGGCTCGACCGCATCCGCGCGCTGCCCGGCTGGGTGGAGCAGTCCCGCCTCATGGCGCGCTGACCCCATTCCTTCCGGTGATGGAGGTGGCGACCCGAAGATCTTGGACGACGCTTCCCCCGCGCTGCATGTTGTCCGGCGAAGGAGGAAGCGACCATGACGAACTTCTGGAAGAAGCTCCTCGTGCGGCAGCCGGGCCAGGGCGCCTCGGCGACCCTGCCCGAGCTCGACGGCATGCCCTGAGCCGAGAGTTCAGGGGAAGGTGTACGCCTCGGCCAGGCTGCGGAACGCCGCCGCCGCCGGGCCGAGGCGCCGCGCCTTCCAGCGGATCCAGGACAGCATTCGCCGGAGGGCGAGGTCGGGAACCTCGAGCCGCTTCAGCCGTCCGAGCTGCAGATCGTCACGGACGACCCGGGCGGAGAGCACCGCCCACCCCACGCCCGCGGCGACCAGACCCTTGATGGCCTCGGTGCTGTTGACCTCGAACGAGCGCCTGGGCACCCAGCGGCGCCGACGGAGCGCGGCGAGCAGGACCTGTCGCGTCCCCGCCCCCTCCTCGCGGAGGATCAGCGGCTCCTCCATCAGCTGAGGGCCCGTGACCCGCCGGGCGTGGGCCAGCCGATGGCCCGGAGCCACCAGCACCAGCAGCTCGTCCTCGCGCCAGGGCCGGACCTCGAGCCGTCCGTCCTGAACGGGTCCCTCGACCAGTCCGAGCTCCACCTGGTGGTCCAGCACGGCGCCGGTGACGGTACGTGCGTTGGCCGAGAGCAGCCGGAGGTCGATCCCCGGATGGGCCCGGTACAGCTCTCCCAGGATGGGCGGAAGGAAGGAGGCGGCGAGCGTGGTGCTGGCCCCCACGCGGAGCACGCCGCGGCGCAGCCCACGCAGCGATTCCAGCTGCTCCTCGGCTGCACGCTCCTCGGCGAACAGCGCCCGGGCGTGCTCGAGCAGGAGCTCCCCGGCCTCGGTGAGCACGACGCCCGTGGGGGCGCGCACAAGGAGCTGTGCCCCACCCTGCTGCTCCAGCAGCCGCACCGCCTTGGAGATGGCCGGCTGGCTCACGCCGGTCGCGCGTGCCGCCCGGGAGAAGCCCCCGTGGGTCGCGACGGCGAGGAACAGCCTCAGTGAGTTCAGGTTGAGCGCCATTCCATGAGGTTATCGAACCTCTGGAGTCGATTCCTGCTCCGCGGAGCGGGTCAGTCCGCGAGAGCACCGGCGGTCGCGACTGCCAGCTGCCGGAAGAAGCCCGGGTACGAGATATCGGCCCACTCCGCGCCCTCCACCCGGGTCTCTCCGTCGGCGACGAGACCGGCGATGGCGAAGGACATGGCGATGCGGTGATCGTGCGCGGCGTCGATCACCGCCGCTCGCAGCGGGGTCGGCCCGCGGAGCACGAACCCGTCGTCCAGCTCGTCGACGTCGGCGCCCATGGCCCGAAGGCCCAGGACGAGGTGCTTCAGCCGGTCCGACTCCTTCACCCGCAGCTCTCGCGCGCCGGTGACACGGGTTTCCCCGGAGGCCTGGCTCGCCACCACCGCCAGCAGCGGGATCTCGTCCAGGAGCGAGGGGACCTCGGCCGGGCGAATCTCCGTCCCGCGGAGCGCCGCCCCGCCGCTCACCCGGAGGCTCGCCACAGGGTCGCCCGCGCGGGCCGGCTCCGGCTCGCGCTCCACCCGGGCGCCCATCCGCTCCAGGACGGCGAGGAAGCCGGTCCGCGTCGGGTTCACGTCCACCCCGCGCACCACCACGCTCGCCCCGGGGACGAGCACGGCAGCCCCGACCCAGAACGCCGCCGACGACGGGTCGCCCGGCACGTCCAGTGACGCGGGCAGCACGAGCGGCGCGAGGAGCCGCGTCGCCACCACCTCTCCGGCCTCGACCCGGACCGGCGCTCCCCAGGCGGCGAGCATCCGCTCGGTGTGGTCGCGCGACGGCTCCGGCTCTCGCACCCGGGTCTCGCCGTCCGCCGCGAGCCCGGCGAGCACCAGCGCGCTCTTCACCTGGGCGCTGGCGATCGGCAGTCGGTGCGCCATCCCGTGGAGCGTGGGCACGGGCTCGATCCGGAGCGGCGCGCGCTCGTCGTCAGGGCCGCCCTGCCCCTCCATCCGCGCCCCCATCGCCCGGAGCGGCGCGAGCACCCGGCGCATCGGCCGGCTCCGGAGCGAGGCGTCCCCGTCGAGCGTGCATCCGACCCGCGCCCCCGCGACGAGCCCGAGCAGGAGCCGCATGCTGGTCCCGCTGTTGCCGCACTCGAGCACCGCCGCCGGAGAGCGGAGGCCGCCCGGGCCCACCCCGCGAACCGCCACGGTCCCCGCTGCCTCGCCTCCCTCGACGGAGACTCCGAGCGCGCGGAGACAGGCCGCGGTGGAGCGAACGTCCGCGCCCGGGGCCAGGTTCCGCACCTCCAGCGGCGTGGTCCCCAGCGCCCCGAAGAGCAGCGACCGGTGGGAGATGGACTTGTCGCCCGGGGCGAGGACGTCCGCCTCGAGGCGCCTCGCACGGCGGACGCGGACCCGCACGGTCAGCCCACGGGGCCGGCGACGGATCGCCCGATGGCCGACGCCACCGCGCGCACGCCGGTCATGAGGTCCTTGAACTCGGCGAAGGTGAGGGACTGCGCGCCGTCGGAGAGGGCCCGCGCCGGATCGGGATGGACCTCGATCAGCAGACCATCCGCCCCCGCGGCCACCGCCGCCCGCGCCACCGCCGCGATGCCGTGCCGGACCCCCACGCCGTGGGACGGATCGGCAAACACCGGGAGGTGCGAGAGCTGCTTCAGCATCGGGATGGCGTTGATGTCGAAGGTGTTGCGAGTCATCGTCTCGAAGGTCCGGATGCCCCGCTCGCAGAGGACGACCTGCCGGTTGCCGCGAGCCACGATGTACTCGGCGGCCATCAGCAATTCCTTGAGGCTCGCGGCCATTCCCCGCTTGAGGAGCACCGGCCGCCGAAGCTCGCCCACCGCCTCGAGCAGCGAGAAGTTCTGCATGTTGCGCGCGCCGATCTGCAGCATCTCCGCGCCCTCGGCGACCATGGCGAGGCTCTCGACGTCCTTCACCTCGGTGACCACCGGAAGCCCGGTCACCGCCCGCGCCTCGCCCAGCAGCTTCAGCCCGTCCGCCTTCAGGCCCTGGAATTCGTACGGCGAGGTCCGCGGCTTGAACGCGCCGCCCCGCAGCATGCGCGCGCCCTGTGCGCGGACCGACTCGGCAGTGGCGACGATCTGCTCCCGGGTCTCCACCGAGCAAGGTCCAGCGGCGACGATGAGCTCGTTCGCGCCGATCGTCAGATCGCCGACCTTCACCAGCGTGTCGTCCGGCTTCACTTCGCGGCTGACCAGCTTGAACGGCTGGCTCACCGGGATGGCGTCCGCGACGCCGGCCATCATCCGGAACGGCTCGGGGTCCAGAGCTCCCTTGTTGCCGGTGATTCCGATGGCAGTGCGCGTGGCACCGGGGATGACGTGGGGGACGTAACCGAGGCTGCGGATGTGCTTCTCGACCGCCTCCTGGTGCTCGGGGGTGGCGTCGGCCTTGAGGAGGATCAGCATGCGCGGGGGCCACGCTGCCAGAAGGTCCGCCGTTCCGGCAAACGGACGCGCGCCACCGCAACGGGCGCGCCGCCCGGTGTCCTCCGGATGGCGCTCCTAAAATCTCCCCTCGGGGCGCCCCCGGGGGCTCGGCTCAACCGATCGAGGAGAGCCGGCCGGTTCTCCCCGTTCGCCGAGTCCCCGGGCGAAGTTCCCTACTCGAAGCCACGGCGCTTCTTCCCTCAGCACCCGGAGCATCCGGGCGATCCCCATCGGGCGACCGCCGGCGCCACGGTCACGCGCCACCTCCAGGTACTGGAGCGGATCGATGCACAGGCTCCGCGTCTGCAGCTGAGCCACCCGGTGGCGCCTCACGAGCGAGAGCAGCGCCTCCACCTCGCCCTCGCGGTCGGTCACCCCGGGGAAGGTCAGGAGGTTGAGCGCCAGGTAGGCCCCGCGCTGTCGGGACAGTGCGATGGATGCCTCGACGTCGCTCCATCCGTAGCGGTCGGGCTGGTAGTAGGCCTCGTAGAGGTCCGCGACCGCCGAGTTGAGCGAGACGCGGATCGAGTCCAGCCCGGCGTCGTAGAGCGCCGCCAGCCCCGCGGTGAGGCTGGCGTTGGTGTTGATGTGCAGCGAACCCCGGTCGGTCCGGGCGCGGATGCGGCGGATGGCTTCGGCGATCACCCGCCAGCGAGTCAGCGGCTCGCCCTCGCACCCCTGGCCGAAGCTGACCATCGCCCGCGGGCCAGCGGACTCGAGGTGCGCGATCGCGACCCGGGCCATCTCGTCGGCGCTGGGCCCGTCGTCCATGCGCGCGTGGGACGCGGGGGGTCCGTCCTCGGGCTGGTCGGAGATGCATCCGACGCACGCGGCGTTGCACATCGTCGAGACCGGCAGCGCCCCCTCGTCCCTCCCGTAGAAGACGTTCTGGCTGGTGAAGCAGCGGTAGACCAGCGCGCAGGTCTCGAGCTGCCGCAGCACGCGGTTCTCCGGGTCCGCCGCGCGCGCCCCACGCACCCGGGCCTTCAGCTCGGGCGTCGAGAACCGTTCGGGGTCCCAGTGGGTTCGCCGGTCGGTGTGCAGCGCCCAGGCGACCGCGCCACCCTGCTGCCCATCCCAGCCCGCCGCGGTGTACGCCCACTGTGGCAGCAGCGGGCCGTCTGCCTTCACCTCTCCCGGCAGGTAGGTCCGGGTCCAGCCCGGGGGCACGAGCGCGCCGACCGCGTCGGGGACGAAGCGCCGGCGCCCCACCTGCACCTCGGACACGAGGACCAGCTCTCCGGACTCCGGGTCCACCCCCACCGGACGCCGGCCAGGCAGGTGCACCAGTCGTCCGCCGTCCGGAAGCGGGATTCCTGGCTCGGGGGGCAGGAGCACCTCGTCTCCCGACCGGACGGTCGCCAGCAGGCGCGGGTGCTCGAGCACCTTCCCCGACGGGTCGGCGACCAGCAGCGCGGGCGTCCGGGACGACGACATGGCGGGCCACTCCTAACACCCCGCGTCGGCGCGCGCGGTGCTTGACCGGGGGGACATCCCTGTGGTCTGGCCCCCCGCGCTTCCTCATCCCGCGCAGCGGAGGTCGGTCCCGTGATCGTCGGTGTCCCGAAGGAGATCAAGGTTCGCGAGTACCGGGTCGGCATGGTCCCGGGCGCGGTGAAGGCGCTCGTCGACGCCGGACATCAAGTTCTCGTCGAGCAGGGCGCCGGCGTGGGCTCGGGCCTTCCCGACGCGGACTACGCGCGGGCAGGAGCGCAGCTCATCTCCTCCGCGGACGAGGTGTGGAAGCGCGCCGAGATGATCGTGAAGGTGAAGGAGCCCATCTCGCCCGAGTACGCGCGGATGCAGGACGGGCAGATCGTCTACACCTACTTCCACCTCGCCGGCGTCGACCCCGAGCTGACCAAGGTCCTCCTCAAGAAGAAGGTCGCCGCGGTGGCCTACGAGACCATCCAGCTCGACGACGGCAGCCTCCCCCTGCTCCGCCCGATGAGCGAGGTCGCGGGCCGCATGTCGATCCAGGTCGGGGCGATGTGCCTGGAGAAGGAGCATGGCGGGAAAGGCATCCTCCTCGGCGGCGTCCCGGGCGTGCGCCGCGGGCGGGTGGCCATCCTCGGCGGCGGCGTCGTGGGCACCAACGCGGCGAAGATCGCGGTGGGCATGGGAGCGGACGTCACCATCCTCGACATCAACCAGAACCAGCTCGCCTACCTCGACGACGTGTTCCTCGGCCGGGTGGAGGTCCTCTCCTCCGACTCGGAGACCATCGCCCGCGCGGTGCGCGAGGCAGACCTCGCCATCGGCGGCGTGCTCATCCCCGGCGCCGCGGCCCCGAAGCTGGTCAAGGAGGACCTGATCCGCGAGATGACCCCCGGCTCGGTCGTGGTGGACGTCGCGGTGGATCAGGGTGGCTGCATCGAGACCTGCCGCCCGACGACCCACGACAACCCCACCTACGTGGTGCACGGGGTCGTCCACTACTGCGTGGCGAACATGCCCGGCGCCGTCCCCCAGACCTCGACCTTCGCCCTCACCAACGTGACCCGGCCGTACGCGCGGCGGATCGCCGACGTCGGATTGGTCGAAGCCGTCCGCCGGGACAAGGCCCTCGCCCGGGGGGTGAATACCTATGGCGGATCGGTCACTTACGAGGCCGTTGCCCGCGACCTGGGCCACCCGTACGTCCCGCTGGAGCAGGCGCTGAGCCGGAAGTAGCCCCGCCTGCTCGGCTGCTCCCCTGCCGAAGGGTCACCTTTTTTCGGCAATCGGTGACGCACTTCGACGTGGCCCGTATCTGAAGCTCAACCTTCGCCTGTCCGTCCGTGTTGGGCGCCCAGGGAGGAGCGGGATTTGGACTTTCGGCACAACCACCGCACGAAGCACGAGTTCGAGGGGCTGGTTCTGGCCCATCTCGACCCCCTCTACTCGGCGGCCCTCCGGCTGACGAAGAACGAGCGGGACGCGGAGGACCTCGTGCAGGACACCTGCATGCGGGCCTACCGGTTCTTCGACAAGTTCGAGCGCGGCACCAACATCAAGGCCTGGCTCTTCAAGATCCTCACCAACACCTTCATCAACCGCTACCGCCGCAAGGTGAAGGAGCGGAACGTCACCGAGGGCTCCGAGCGCGAGGCGGTCCACGAGGCGTTCATCAGCCGGGACGCGAGCGACTACGCCGCCAACCCCGAGCAGTACATGTTCGACCGCCTGCTCTCGGACGACGTGCTGAAGGCCATCGACGGCCTCCCCATCGACTTCCGCCTGGTGGTCATCCTCGCCGACCTGCAGGAGTTCTCCTACAAGGAGATCGCGGAGATCCTCGACGTTCCGGTGGGAACGGTGATGAGCCGACTCTTCCGGGGACGGAAGGCGCTCCAGAGATCTCTTCGGGATTACGCGGCCGGTCAGGGTGTTGTTCCCGCCGAGAAGCCCGAGGCCCCAGAGGCCCCGGTCGACCTGGGCGCATACCGTCGCCGCCGAACGGGCTGACGGGCCCCTCCAGGTCGGTCGCTGGCCAGATCGGGGATTCCCGGGCTAGACATTTGCCCGAGCCCCACGGGGCCGCCCATGACCTGCCCAGAACTCGACCCGCTCATCTATCCGTACCTGGACGGCGAGCTCGACGAGGCGGAGCGTGGGGCCCTCGAGAGTCACGCGGCGAGCTGCGCCGGCTGCCGGGCCCGTCTGTCCCGCGAGGCCGCCTTCCAGGGCGTGCTCCGACGCAGCGCGCAGATGCGCACCCGTGCCCCTGCCCCCGAGGCGCTGCGGGCCCTGCTCCGCGCCGGCATCCGCCGCGAGAACCGCCGGGTGCAGATGCTCTCCTGGGCGCGCTGGGGCGGGCTCGCCATCGCGGCGGCCACCGCCGGCGTCATCTACCTCGACCTGCGCCCCGGCCACCGGGAGCAGCTCCTCGAGGACGCCGCAGCCCGCTACCAGCGCCGGCTCCCCTTCGAGGTCACCACCGCCAGCCGCGCCGACGTCGAGCGCTGGGTCGGCGACCAGATGAGCACCCGCGTCCCGCTCCCCCACGTCGCGGGCGCCACCATCGCCGGTGCTCGCCTCTCGAACCTCCGGGAGCACGAGGCGGCCTACGTCGTCTACGAGCTGCAGCCGTCGGAGCGGAGCGGCACGGACCGCCGCCTCGGCCTCTTCGTGATCGAGGACGCCGACCGGGAGATCCCCTCCGTCGGCGCCTGGCCGCAGGTGGGCGTGCGCAGCGTGCGGGGCTTCAGCATCGCCAGCTGGCGCTCGGGTGGGCTCGTGTACGAGCTGGTCTCGGACATGGACGAGGCGGACCTGCGGCGGACGCTCCGCGACATCGACCCGACCGCGCCGGCGAGCCCGCCACCCGAGGTGGTGGCGCCGGTACGACAGCTGCCGATGCTGCCCATCCCGCCGCAGAATCCAGCCCTCCAGCTGATTCCCGCGGGCTTCCAGAACTGACGTTGCCCGGCATGGGTGCGTGGGCCTAGCCTTTTGGCTTCGCCGATGCCGACCCACGTCCTGATCGTCGAGGGAGACACCGCCCTTTCCAGCCGTCTCCGTTCGGCCCTCCAGCAGCGCGGGCACACCGTCGAGGAGACGACCGACGGCCGCGGCGTCATCGACCTCGTCCGGCGCCGGCCGCCCGGCGCGGTGGTGCTCGCCGTCGAGCTGCCCGGCGGCCAGAACGGCTACCTCCTCGTCGGCAAGCTCAAGAAGGACGAGGGGCTCAAGTCCATCCCGGTCATCATCGTCGGGAACCCCGAGGGCTTCGAGGCGCACGCGCGGCTCAAGAATCGCGCGGACGAGTACCTCCCGAAGCCGCTGGACGTCCCGAAGGCCCTCGCCGCGGTCGCGCGGCTCTCCGGCGCGTCCGAGGAGACCCCGCTGGTCCTGGAAGAGGAGGCGACCGTCTCCGGCGACCCCGACCTGGACCTCATCGATGCCGCGTTCGACGACGCGCCCGGCCCGCCTCCACCCCCGCGGCCCGCGCCGGTCCGGCCCGCGCCTCCGGCGGCTCCTTTCCGCAAGGCGGCCTCTCCGCCACCGGCAGCTCTGGCTTCGCCCGAGGCCGAGGATGACTTCTCGGGACTCACCGCCGAGGAAGGGCCGACGGTGGTCCAGTTCACCGAGCCACCAGCGGCGTCGGAGATGGCGGCGGACGCGCCCGCCGAGGACGCCGAGGGTCTGATGCTGGCGCCCGGGGACGTCGAGTCCGCCGAGGACGCGCAGGCCCGGGCCTTCGCCGCCGAGGTGCAGGCGGCGCAGCAGGAGATGGGCGAGCCCCTGGCCGGGACGCTGGAGGGGTACGGCGAAGGCGACGAGCTGCTCCGGCTCCGCTCCGAGATCCACGGCGCCGAGCAGCTGGTGGGAGACCTCCGCGACCAGCACGCGCAGGCGGAGCAGCGCGAGCTCGAGCTGAAGGCCGAGCTGTCCCGGAAGGATGGACAGCTGAAGTCGCTCCAGACGCGCCTCGACCAGGCGGTCCAGGAACGGCGTCGCCTCGAGCAGGCGCTGCAGGCCGGGCAGCCAGACGCCGACGAGGCCCGGCGGATGCTGGAGGAGCAGCTGGCCGCCGCGCAGCGGGACCTCGAGCTGAACCGCGCGCATGCGGAGGGCGCGGAGCGCCAGGCCCAGGACATGCGGGAGCGCGCCGAGGTGGCGGAGTCCGAGCTGGCCCAGCTGCGCGAGCAGCAGGCGGCCGCGCCGGCGGCCTCGCCCGAGGAGCTGGAGTCGCTCCACGCCCGCCTGGCAGAGCTGGAGGACGAGACGCGGAAGAACCGCGAGCGCGTCACCCGCCTCTACGCGCGCCTGAAGGCCGAGGAGCGCGCGCGGGAGAAGGCGCTCAAGGCCGTGTCGGTCGCGACTCAGCTGCTCAGCGAGACCCCCGCGCCCGGAGCCGAGGCGGCGGGAACGACGCTCGAGCCGATCTCCGGCGAGCCCGATCCCGGCACCGACGAGCCCGCCGTCGCCTGAGCCTCGCCGCGCGGGTGAGCCTGGACGCGCGGCGAGCTACTTCTCTTCCTTCTTCGGCGCGTTCTTCTTGTCGAGCATCTTCCGCGCCAGCAGCTGCACGCCCGAGGGCACGTTCTTGTTCCTCGCCAGGTCCTTCACCTCGGCCTCGCGCAGCTGGGCGAGGAACTTCATCGCCACCGGCAGCGGCACCTTCGGGTTCTTGGTGAGGGCCACCTTCACCCGGTAGTCCTTCAGCCACTCCCGGTTGTTGCAGACGACGCGGAGCACGTCGTCCTGCGCCGCGCGGTTGTTCGCGACCGCCAGCACCTCGCCGTCGGTGATCTTCGGGCTGCGGATCACCGCCACCGAGACCAGCTTGTTGCTGTCCCGGAGGAGATAGCTCCGGGCCTCTTTGTTGCCCTTGGTCGCGAGCTTGATCTTCTCCGCGATGCTCATCTTCATGATCCGCTGGGCGAGTGTGAGCCGCTTGCCTTCCTCCATCGGCGGAGCGTTCTCGTCGTCCAGCTCGCCGAACTCCTCGATGACCTCATCGGCAGTCGGGCCCAGATCGGGTGGAGCCTCGGCCGCCTCGGGCCCGAAGATCCGGACCCGCGCGGTCCGCATCTGCGGCACGTCCGCGAGGATCAGCCCGGAGCGGACGCAGAAGTCGCACACCCCGTCGATCAGCGCCGGGCCGCAGTTCGGGTTGAGGCACAGCTGCCGGACGACGTCCTCGTGCCGGAGCAGACGCAGCTGGTTCTGGGAGATGATCTCCGCGGTGCGCATCCCGCAGATCGACGCGGCGCGTGCCACCGCGTCGTCCGGCGTCGAGGCGTTGAGGACCAGCATCTCGGCGTAGACGTCCTGCCGGGACAGCTGGTCCAGGAACCACCCCAGCACCGGAGGGTTCACGCCCTCGTCCCGCAGCCCCGAGCTGAGGATGCGGTCGGGCAGCTTGCCCGCCGACTCCATCGCCGTCGCGCGCACCTTCTCGTCCGCGTCCGAGGTGAGCAGGAAGAGCGCGGTGATCATGTCCGGCGGCGGCAGCGGCACCAGCGCCTTGGCAGCCATCATCCGCAGAGGGATGGGCGAGCCGGGATCCACGTGCTTCTTGAGGGTGGAGGAGAGCTCAAGCATGGCCGTGGTTCCGCTCGTGGATGATGCGCAGCCCCTCGAGAGTGAGGAACTCGTCGACCTCCTGGATGCATCGCGACTCGCTCGCGATGAGGCTCGCCAGCCCGCCGGTCGCCACCACGCGCACCGGGAACCCCAGCTCGCGGGTCATGCGCTCGCAGATGCCGTCCACCATGCCCACGTAGCCGTAGACCAGGCCGGATTGCATCGAATGCACGGTGTTCTTCCCCACCACCGCCGGCGGACGGGCGAACTCCACCCGCGGCAGCTTGGCCGCGTTCTGGAAAAGCGCCTCCATGGAGATGGTCACTCCGGGGCAGATGCTTCCGCCGAGGTACTCACCCTTCGGGTTCACCGCGTCGAACGTGGTGGCGGTCCCGAAGTCGACGACGATGAGACCGCCCCGGTGCTTCTCGTAGGCCGCGACCGCGTTCACCACCCGGTCGGCGCCCACCTCGCGCGGGTTGTCGTAGAGGATGGGCATGCCGGTCTTCACCCCGGGGCCAACGAAGAGCGGCGCGAGCTTGAAGTAGCGCTGGCTCATCTGCTCCAGCGAGAACTGCATCGGCGGCACCACGCTGGAGACCGCGACCGCGTCGATTCGCTCGGCCGAGATGCCGGCCCACTGGAGCACCTGGCGGATCCACAGCCCGTACTCGTCGGCGGTGCGCCGCGCCTCGGTGGCGAGCCGCCAGTGGTCGAGGAGCTTCGTCCCGTCGAAGACCCCCAGGACCGTGTTGGTGTTTCCGACGTCGATGGTGAGCAGCATCGGGGACTACCTGGTCAGTGGAGGGGGTCGGAGTCAAGCGCCGGAGACGCTTGACTGCCCGGCTAGGGCCTCACCCGCGACCGGACTTGCTCCACGTCTCCGGCGAGGACCCGCTCCAGGCCGTTCTCGGTGCGGAGCAGGAGCGCCCCGTCGGTGTCGATGTCCTCGGCCACGCCCCGCAGCTCGCGCCGCTCGGCCTTGACCAGCACCTCCTGGCCGATCGTGGAGGCCAGCTCGCGCCAGCGGTGCCGGACTCGCTCGAAGCCCTCCTGCTCGTGCGTGTCCAGCCAGCCCTCGAGGGTCCTCAGCAGCCGGGCGAGGAACCCGGCGCGGTTCACCCGCCGGCCCGAGACCCGCGCCACGCTGGTGGCGACCTCGGCGACCTCGGGCGGGAAGTCGGCCGAGCTGGCGTTGAGGTTGACCCCGATGCCGAGCACCACGAAGTGCACCCTGTCCGCCTCCGCAGAGAGCTCGGTGAGGATGCCGGCGATCTTCTTCACCCCCGCCTGGATGTCGTTGGGCCACTTGATGGTCGTCTTCACCCCCTCGGCCTGGAGCGCCTCGGCGACGGCGACGGCGGCGAGCAGCGTGAGCTCGGGGGCCCGCTGCGGCGGCAGCTCGGGGCGGAGCACGAGCGAGACGTAGAGGTTCTTCCCCGGCGGAGATGCCCAGCTGCGTCCGCGCCGCCCCCGGCCTGCGGTCTGCGTCTCGGCCACGACGAGCTCGCCGTGCTCGGCGCCTTCCGCGGCGAGGCGAAACGCGTGCTCGCTGGTGCTGCCGATGGAGTCGAACGCATGCACCGCCCGCCCCAGGTCGTGCGTCTCGAGCAGCGGGAGGATCTCCAGGCCGGTCAGCCGGTCCGGAACCCGCACCAGCCGGTAGCCGCGCGAGGGCACGGCCTCGATGGCGTAGCCGCGATCGCGCAGCGCGTTCACGACCTTCCACACCGCGGTCCGGGACAGCCCGAGCTTGCCGGAGAGGGCCTCGCCGGAGGCGAAGTCGGTACCCGACTCCAGCAGCATCTCGAGCACGAGCTGGGCGTTGGTCGCGTCCTGGCGATCAGGGGCACCATCGGGAGGTCGGGCCGGGCGGAGCGTAGCATCCCGGTGCCACGTCCCCTCCCGAGGGGGCCCGCCGGGACCCGCTCGGGGGCGGGCTAGCGCTCGGCTCACTTTGCCGGAGCGACCTGGTACGCGGTCAGGAGCAGCTCGGCGGTGGGGGCGCTCTTCGTGCCCTCCTCGAGCGCGGTCCGGACCCGGACGATCCCCACGCCGGCGGCGAGGGTGACCCGGTTGACCAGGAGCCGGCCGGGCGTCTTGGGGTCGGCCAGCGTCCGGCTCTCCACCTCGACGCAGTCGGGGAACTTGCCCGCGGGCGCCTCGCAGGGGGCGTGGACCGAGAGGACCTTGTAGTGCTCGGCGGACCCCGGGGCCACGACGCTGGTCCAGGTCGCGCCGACGGTGAGCGGCTCGTGGAGGAGGTAGCGCACCTGGTCACGCACCCCTTCCCGGTCCACCCGGAGCGTCCGGCCGTCCCCGTCGACGTAGTTCCCGTCGCGGAAGGCGACCATCTGCACCTGGCGGGTGGACCGCTCGCCCAGGTAGGTCGCCGCGTACGTCCAGGTGTTGCCCACCGCGAGCGGGAAGTAACGGGCCGACTCGGGGAGCTTCGCGGCGCTGGTCGCGGGGGCGGCGGTCGCAGACGGCGGAGGGGCCTCGTGCGCGCACCCGAGCAGCCCGGCAGCGAGCACCCACCAGCGACGGAGGGTCACCGGGAACGTCCCCCGGGGGCGAGGCTGGCGTTCCGCGACGGCCCGGACGGTCCGGAGCGCCTGCCGTGGCGCTCCATCTCCTCCAGCGCCTGCCGGGCGGCGTCACGCACCGCCGGCTGATCGTGCCCCTGGGCCATCGTGTAGAGGTAGGCCTCGGCCTCCTCTCCGCCGATGGCACCCAGCGCGTAGACGAGCTCGCGCAGGAACCCGGGGTCCTTGCCCCGGCTGATCTCGATGAGCTCGGGCACCGCCTCGCGGGCCTGAAGCTCGACCAGGCCCCCGATGGCGCGGCGGACCTCGAGTGGGTCGTCTCCCCGGAGCCGCTCCACCAGCGCCGGGATGGCAGCGCGATTCCGTCGCGCGACGAGCGCGGAGATCGCCGCGTCACGCACGAGCGGATCCTGCGCGCGCAGGTCCTTCACCAGCCGGGCATCGTCGCGCTTCCGCGCGTCGAGCTGCACCCGCGCTTCCTTGACCAGCCGGTCCATGACCTGGTCCAGGGCGCGCCGGGCGGCCTCCTGTCGGCCCTCGAGGGCATCCCCCTCCACGGGCTGGCTTCGGGTGGCCTGCAGCGCGATTCGCTCCACCCCGTCGTCGCTGCTGCGGCGGATGCCGAGCGAGGCCGTGACCTCCTCGGATCCCGGTAGCCCCGAGGCGTTGGTCTGCTCCTGGACCGCGTCCACCTCGAGGGTGAGGCGCACCGCGCCGTCCACGGCCTTGCTCGTCGGGTCGAGCAGCTTGAAGCCACGGTCCGGCACGAGGCGGGTCGACAGCTCCGCCTGCAGCCGTGAGGGGGTGAGCGCCAGGAGCTGCGCCTCGGCGAGCGAGGCGGCCACGACCTCGACCCGCTCGACCGGGTGCGGCGGCGGCTTGCACCCGGCAAGCAGCACCAGCCCGGCAGCCAGGGACGCGGTCCGCAGCACAGCCTGGAGTGTAACAAGCGGAGCCGGGTCGCGGCTGCGCCGTCCGCTGCCCGGGCGGTTCAGCCCTCCTCGGGAGCCGAGGACTGCCCGCCACCGGACGGTGTCTCGGGCGCCGATCCGGAGCGCTCGGGCGGCGCTGCCCCACCTTCCTGGGACCCGGAGGACCCCTCGGCGGCCGGACCGGAAGGGGCACCGCCCTCGCCTCCCGGCGCACCGGGCGTCCCCTCGCGACCACGGCCCCGGCGACCCCGGCGGCGTCGGCGGCGTCGGCGGCGCTCGCTCGCGCCGGCCTCGCCCCCTGCGCCACCCTCGGCCGCGGCGGCGGCACCCTCCGGCCCGGTCTCCTCCGGACCCTCGTCCTCTCCACCCTCGTCGTCGCCGCCCGCCTCCTCCTCCTCGCGGGCAGGCTCGGCCGCCTCGGAGGCCTCGACCGGCTCGGGGCGTTCGGCGCGCTCCTCACGCTCCTCACGCTCGCGGTGGCGCTCCTCCCTCCGACGGCGCGACTCCTCGGCGCCGCGGGCGGCATCCTCGAAGAAGGCGCGATCCAGCTCGAAGAGCTCGAGCGAGACGACGCGGACGCCGCTGTGGGACTCGAGGAACTTCTCCGCCAGACCGTCCCCGGCCCAGACGTGAACCGGCGTCCCGTTGAGCGCCTCGGAGCGGGCGTCGCTCCGGAGTTCACCGGTGGCGATGAGCAGCGCGCAGTTCGCCGAGTGGTGCTGGAGGTCGCGGCGGCAGTCCTGGACGCTCCGGCGGTCCACCGCTCCATTGCCCCGCTGGATGCGGATCGCCCAGCGCAGCTCGAGGCTTCCGTCCTTGCGCCGCGCGGTGACCAGGGGTCCGTGATTGCTGCGCTTGGTGACCTTGATCTCCCGGAAGTGGAGCGCGTGGAGCATCTTCACGCACGCCTTCTCCAGGGTTCCCGGATCGAGCGACGCGAGGTGCGAGCGGAGGGCGCGCGCGGTCGCCCGCCGCGCCTCCTTGACCGCGCTCTTGGCGGAGTGGACCAGGCCGTCGTCGGCGAGCGCCTCCGGCGCGGAGGCAGTCGCCGCGTGGCGAAGGGCGATGCGCCCGTCGGCGAACGGGAGGTCGAGCGCCCGGGCGAAGGCGGCCTGCACCTCGGCGACCGGCAGGTCGTCGTGCTCGAGCATCAGGGCGCCGGTCGCGTCGAGGGAGAAATTCGGGCGGCGCCCGGCGTCGATACGCCGCTGGTTCTCCTCGGCGAGACTGGTCAGCAGCGTCTCGGGCTGCAGCTCGTCGGACGCCAGCTGGCGGTCGCGGGCCAGCCGGAGGACCTCGGAGGGCGCGAGCGGCGAGTCGGCCTCGCCGAGCAGCTCGAACGCGACCTCGGCGATGGGCGGGTAGCGGCGCTTCTTCCCCCGCTCCTCCTCCTCGTGGCGGCGCCGGCGCTCCTGCCGGCCGACGCCCCGGACGTTCTCGTTGCGCGACTCGGGGTGGCGCTCGACCGGGCGCAGCGGCGGCAAGCCCTCCTCGGGGTGCTCGTAAGGAGCGGCCATCGCCTCCAGGGCGTTGGCGTCCTCGGGGAGCCCCCAGTCGGTGAGGGCGAAGGTGTCGGAAGCGGTGACGGTGACGCGGCGATCGCGGGCGCGCCGGGCCATCGCCGACAGACGGGACAGCATCGTCTGTTCTGGCGTCTTCCCGACGTGGCTGAGGAGGCCCTGGGCAATCGACCGCTCGGTGATCTCGACCGAGGAGAGCGGCTGGCCGGCGGCCTCCAGGACCCGGAGCGCGGCCTCGTAGAAAGTCATGTGGGCGCGGGAAGGTAGCGGGACGGTACGCCTGGGTCAATCAACCAGCAGTCCGTACGAGCGTGGAGCTGCTCACCCCGTGCCCCGATCGCTCCTGGGGCGACACTCATGACCTGCACCTCGTCAGCCAGAGGGAGTCTCTCGCTTCTCGAGAGCCATGGGTGCGCAGACGACCTGACGGAGACGGGTGGACGCGAGATCGAGGTCGGTGATCGCGTCCTTCACGCTTGCGGGCAGCAGGTCTCCGTGCCGCCTGACGAAACCAACCAGCGCGGTGAGGATGTCCTCGTGGCGCTTCAAGCGAACGGCGAAGACGGTCCGGACCTCTGCCTCCGATTCCGCCTCGCGCTCCGCCTGCTCGGCGATGATGTCGTTGCAGAGGCCGATGCACGCGTCACAGATGTAGACGCGCGGCCCGGCAATCAGCTTCCGCACCTCGCGCTGACTCTTCCCGCAGAACGAGCAGCTCAGGTTGACGGTGTGTTCCTTCTTCATGTGCTCTCCGCGGACTCTGCTTGCAGGGCGCAAGGGCCCGTGCCACACACCGCCACTCTCGCATGCTCCGCATTCGGATCGGCCGACGCTGGACCCGCGAGCGCGGCACCGCTCCGCACGATTCGGTGTCCCTGGAGCTGGACGGGGTCGCCCTGGTCGACGGCGCCGAGGACGAGCCGCTCCTCCCCCTGGTCGAGGCCCTCCTCGCCTGCACCGGGGCCCTCGCCCGCGGCACGGCGATGGCCGACGTTTCGCTGTCGGAGTCCGGGCTCGTCCTCTGCCTCGAGAACACCGAGGACGGCTGCGCCTTGCGCATCGCGTCGCTCGCCCGCCCCGCCCGTCTCCTGCGCCGTGTGCGGCTGGACTGGTCCGAGTGGTGCGAGGCCATCATCCGGATGGGGGAGCAGTTCCTCAGCGACCTCGAGGAGTCCTCCGTCCCCGCGACGAGCCGCCGCGCCGTCCGGGAGCGCCTCCGCGCGCTCCGCCATCCCTCGCGCCTCGCGCCGCCCCGCCCGGTCGCCCCGCTCGGCCTCCGCCTCGGCGCGTCGGGACGCTCCCTCGCGCTTCAGCTGAACGACGGCTCGGCCCTTCTGGAGCGCGCGCCGCGCGGGAACGCCGCGGCGCTCGGAGCGCTGCTCGGCTCGGGACGGATCTGGATCGCCGGAGCCCCCGACGGCTGGCAGCTCAAGGGACCAGCGCTGCTGCACGTGCTGGAGCTGGTTCGCTGCGGCGAGGAGGTCCAGCGAGCGCTCGGCTCCAGCGTGCAGTCGATCGAGATCCAGCTGCCCGATGGGCCGTCGAAGGTCTCGCTCGGCGGTCCCGGATGGTCGCTGGGGAAGGAGACCCTCCCCTGGACCGCCGCGGAGGTCGCCCGCGCGCTCCTGTCGCTCGGTGCGTCCGCCGCCCGGGCGGTGCGCTGGGCCGTGCCGGGGCAGCGCCGGAATCCCCACCTCGAGGAGCTGGTCGCCCGCTCGGAGTCGGGGCTCGCGCTCCTGCGCCCTGCCCCGGCACCTCGCCGGGACCGCCCGCCGGTTCGCCGCCGCAAGCCCGCCCGGGCCGCGCGCGCGGTCCGCCCGCTCCGGCGGGAGGGAAGCATCCGCCGTCTCCGCTTCCTTCCGGTGGCGCTCGCTCCCGGCCTCGCGGGTCCGGGCCCGGCGTCCCTGATCGCGACCGACTCCGGCGTCGTCCTCGTCTCCGACCGCGGGATGGACGTCGTCGGATGGGACGGAAAACTCCGCCTCCACCGCCCCACGCCGCGCGGAGGCGCTGCCGCCCCCGACGGACGCGCCGCGGCCGCGACCCGCAACCGGATCTACGGTTACGGCCCGCAGGACGGAAATCCGCGCTGGTTCCAGCCACACGACGGCGCGGCGCTGGACCCGGTGGCCATCTCCGCCGAGCAGCTGCTCCTCTTCGGCGTCGAGCGACGCGGCGTGCGCGCGGTGGACTTCCTGACCGGGCGTGAGCGCTGGTCCTTCCTCCCGGCGCGGACCCGCCGGCTCCACCTCGCCCTCGCCGGGGTCACCGTCCTCGCCGCGTCCGAATCCGGAGTGCTCACCGGCCTCGACCTCCACGACGGCACGGTGCGCTTCCGCGTGGCCGCGCCCCTCCCCTTCACCGGGCCGGCGCAGGCCTGGGGTCCGGTGGTGCTGGTCCCGCTGGGGCGCGAGGACCGCTCGGCCCTTCTCGCGCTCGATCCGGTGCTGGGCGAGGTGCGCTGGCTCACCGAGCTTCCGCTGCGCCAGGCCACGCCTCCGACCGCCGGCGGCGCGCGGGCGTGGATCGCCGGGCTCCACGAGGACCGTCCCACCCTCGCCTGCCTCGACGTGCGCGGCCGGGTGCTCTGGCAGCGTGCGGTTCCCGTTCCCGAGCGACCGGCGGGCCTGCTCCGCGCTGGCGCGGAGCTCGTCGTGGTCGGCACCTCGGGGGCGGCGGTCAGGGTCCGCCGCGACGGGAAGCCGGTGTGGCGAGCGGGCGCCGCTGGCGTCGCCCCGGGTCCCATCCCCCCGGCGCTCGAGCACGGGGTGGTGCTCGCCGCGGGGCCGGTGGTCCGCGCGCTCGACGTGCGTCAGGGACGCGTGCTGGCCGAGCTCCCCGCCGGTCGCGGGGTGCGCGCCATGGCGGTCAGCCCCCGGCTGGACGTGGCGTTGCTGGACGAGTCCGGCGACCTGGCCCTCCACCGCCTGGCCAGCCACTTCGCCGTGGTGTGAGCACCGGCGCTCGCCACGGCCGCGACCGTGGCGCGGGCGCCGCGACCTACTTCTGGCCCTTGCGGGCGGCCACCGCGGGGTCGATCTCTTCCTCGCTCCGCGTGGTCACCGACGCGCCTTCCCACGTCTCGCCCGGCTTCAGCTTCCAGTCGTCCGGGACGGGCAGCTTCCAGCTGTACTGCGCGCTGATGTCGCCGCCGGTCGGCGAGTGCGAGCGCACCGAGACCAGCATCTCCATCTGGCTCACGTTCGCCGGGACCGGATCCAGCTCGTACTGTCCCAGGACGGTCTGCGGCGGGAACTCGGCAATGAGCCTCTCGGGGTAGTCGTTCCGCATGCCGGGATTCGACGTGCTCATCTCGCCGTAGAGCTTTCCCTTGTCGTCGAGCAGCCGGTAGGTGGTGGCGAACTCGGCCCAGGTCTGGACGCGCTTGATTCCGGTCCGCTCGTCCTCGCGGGTCTCCCGCTGCGCACCCCAGAGAACGATGGGGAAGCGAATCTTCGGCTTGTTGCCCACCATCACCACGTCGGCGGAGACCACGTCGAGCCGCAGGCCCTTGTCGGTGCCGGTCAGCACCGGCGCGTACTTGCCGGTGCGCATGCGGTCGAACATCGCCTTCTCCCACTCCCAGAAGGCCTTCCGGTTCACCGGATTCGCCAACGGCCCGCGCGGGCGGCCATCGGGCAGCTGCGGCAGCTCCGCCTCGGCGGCGGCCTTCGCCTTGCGGTCGATGTCCTTCAGGTAGTCGTCGTAGGCGGGGTTCCCGCCGAACTTCGCCTGCTGGGCCGAGACCTGCTCGAAGTACCAGCGCAGGTAGCCCTTGATGTCGTTCCGGTACGCGTCGGCGTCGGGGTTGTTGCGGATCCACCCCGCGCGCTCGAGCGCCTCGTTCTTGAGTCGGAGCGCGGCGATCTCCTTCGCCGCGTGCGCCTGCGCTTCGGTGGCGTGCCGGTAACCCACCACGCCGGCGGCGCTGAAGCCGGCGATCACCACCAGGAGCACGATGGCCAGGTTGCGGTTCATGTCGGACCGGAAGTCTCCCCCGGTGACCCGGGCGGGTCCAGCCCACGCTCTCCCACCTCCAGCCGTCCGCGGTTCCACCGCGCGTGCGCCCGCCACGGACGTGTGGGAGCACGGCGGAGCGCCTGCGCCAATCCCTCGAGGGCGCCCTCGGGAAGCACGCCCTCGCCCAGGGCCCGCGCCGCGAGATGCCGGCGGAGCGCCCGGGCGGCAAAGAGCGCCTCGCCCAGATCCGCCGCGAACACACCGCTCCGACCGCCCGGTGCGCGCGCGAGCCCCTGCGCCCAGGTGTCGAAGGCCAGCGCCGTCGCCTGCTCCGGGGCGCCCGAGGCGCGCACCTCGGACCGGGCCCAGCTCGCCCATCCGGCGTCCACCGGCTGCCCGGCGGCGAACGCGTCGCGAAAGGCGTCCGAGGCGAGGAACCGCTCCAGCGTCGACCGGGAGGGAGCCAGCAGCGGCCGCGACAGCGGCCAGTGTGCATCGAGCGCCTCGGCGGTCACCGCGATCCGGAGTCCTTGCTCGGCACGTGCCCCCACCACGTCGGCCGGCGGCGAGCCGCGACCGTGCGCAGCGTCGAAGCTGCCCCACGCCAGCGCCGGCGCGTCCGGAGGGAGCGCGGGGACCTCCGCGCGCGGCGGAGCCAGCGGGAGCGGCGCGCGCTCCGCCACCGGGTCGAGCATCGTCCGCAGCAGCTGCAGCGTGCGGCGGGCGACGCCTGCCGGATGCCCATCGCCCTCGAACACCAGCGCGCGCAACGCGCGGCAGCGCGGCAGGACCTCCGCCAGGAGGGACAGCACCTCGCTCCGCAGCGGCTGACCGTGGTCGTCCAGGTAGACGCCCCGGCCCTCCGGCGTGCGGGTGATGACCGCCCCCGCCACGTGAACCTCGATCACCGCCTCGAAGGGAAACCCGTCGAGCCCGGTCTCCAGCGGCAGACCCGCGGCGAGCTGCGCCGCGACGAGGTGGCCCACGTCGAGCACCAGTGGACAGCCGGTCCGGGCGTGCAGCCGCGCCATGAAGTCCAGCACGTGGAGCGGTCCCTCTCTCCGCACCACCACCGGGTTCTCCAGCGCCAGGGGGACGGACAGCGCGGAGGCGACGTGGAGCGCGTGCGCGGCGGCCACCTCCAGACCGGCCTCGCTGAAGGGCGGAGGAACGTAGAGGTAGCCGGGGAGCGCCTGCCCCCGGACGTGCCACCAGGCCACGTCGTTCCCCACCCAGGGCGAGCCCACCGCCCGCGCGTGCGCCTCGAGCGCTGCGAGTCGCCCGGCAGGCTCGAGCTCCGGCCCTGCCAGATTGAGGTGCACCGGATGGAACAGCGCCGGCAGCCGCGCGCGGGAGGCCATCAGGGTGCCGAACAGCCCGGCCTCGCGCTCGGCCACCTCGAGGGACACCGGCGCGCTGTACTCGACGAGGTCGAGCAACCCGGGCTCGGCGGCATGGAGCGCCCACGGGTCGGGCTCCACCGCCGGGTCCAGGTTGCTGGACAGGCCGAGCCCGAGGAACGGCAGCGCGCGTGTGTCCACGGGCGGCGAGCCTACTCGCTGCGCATCGCCTCGACCGGGTCCAGCGCCGCCGCGCGGGCTGCCGGGTAGATGCCGAACACCAGCCCCACCCCGCTGCTCATCGCCACCGCGAGGCCGATGGCCCAGGCCGGAACGCTCATCGGGAAGCCGAAGGCCCAGCGCCCGAGCGCGGTGAGCGACAGGCCCAGCGCGAGCCCCAGCACCCCGCCGAAGAGCGAGAGCGTCACCGCCTCCAGGGCGAACTGTCCGAGGATGCGACGCCGCTTGGCCCCCAGCGCCTTCCGGATGCCGATCTCGCGCGTCCGCTCGGTCACGCTGACCAGCATGATGTTCAGGATCCCGATGCCGCCCACCACCAGGGACAGCAGGCAGATCCCGAAGCTGGCGGCGGTGATGACGTTGCTCAGGTTGTTGAAGGTCCGGGTGATGGACTCGTTGGTGTCCATCTCGAAGTTGTTCGGCGCATCCGCCTTCACCTTGCGGCGCATCCGGAGCAGCGCGGTGACCTCGTCCTGCGCCCGCTGGAGCTGGGTCGGGTCGCTCGCCTGGACGTTGAGCCGCAGGCTCCGGTTCCGTCCGTAGATGTCGAGCGCGTTCGGCAGCGGCAGGATGAGCATGTTGTCCGCGCTGAACAGGCCGAAGATCTTCCCCCGCTTCTCGAGGACGCCGACCACCTGGAAGACGCGCCCGCGGATCCGCAGCTCCCTGCCCACCGGCTCCTGCCCGGGGAACAGCTTGTCCGCGACGTCGAGACCCACGACCACCACCGCGCGGGACTCCTCGACCTCATGGGGGGAGAAGAACCGTCCGGCGGAGACCGAGCGCCCGCTGGTGTCGATCCACTCGGCGGTGGCCCCCTGCACGATGACGTTGGGCTGGGTCTCGGCCCGGGCGCTGGAGATCTTGTTCGGACCGAGCCAGGTCATGGCCGAGGCGGTGGTCACCGAGGGGCACCCCTCGCGCACGGCGCGGAGGTCGTCGAGCCCGAGGTTCGGCCGGCGCTGGAACCGTCTCCAGTCCATGCGCCCCAGGTTGATGCCGCCGGGCCACTTGGAGACGGTGAAGACGTTGGCTCCGAGGTTGGAGAGATCCGACGTCACCTTCGTCCGGAGCCCCTCGACCAGCGCCATCATCGTCACCACCGTGGTGACCCCGATGACCACCCCGAGCAGCGTCAGCAGCGAGCGCAGGGGGTTCGCCGCCAGCGTTCCCACCGCGAGCCGTGCGTTGTCGAGGAAGGCGATGAACCGCGAACCCTTCATTCGTACCGGAGCGCCTCCACCGGGTCGAGCTGGGCGGCGCGCGCCGCTGGCCAGATGCCGAAGATCAGGCCCACCGCCGCCGCGAAGAGGATGCCGCCCACCACGGTGAGAGGCTGCACCGCCGCCGCGAGGCTGGTCACCAGCGAGACCACCTTCGCCGCCCCGAGCCCGAGGACCGTGCCGATGGCTCCACCCACCGCGGAGACCAGCGAGGCCTCGAGCAGGAACTGGACCACGATGGTGCGGCGCCGCGCTCCCAGCGCACGGCGGACGCCGATCTCCCGGGTCCGCTCCCGTACGCTGACCAGCATGATGTTCATGATGCCGATGCCGCCCACGAGGAGCGTGATCAGCCCGACCCCCATCGCCACGCCGTAGAGGGCGCCGGTGAGCTGACGATAGGTGTCCGCGAGCTGCTCGGTCCGGTTGACGCTGAAGTCCTCCGGCTCACCGGGCGGCACGGTGCGGACCCGGCGCATGATGCCGGTGACCTCGTCCTCGAGCCGGTCGAGCTGGTCCGCGTCGTCCACCGCGACGTCGATCTGGAAGTCGCGCTTCCCGTAGACCTGGAGGAAGGTGTTGAAGGGGATGATCGCGATCAGGTCCATGCTCTGCCCGAGGATCTGTCCCTTCTTCGCCAGCACGCCCACGACGCGGTACGGCCGGTTGTCGAGCCGCACCGACTGGCCCAGCGGGCTCCGACCGGGGAAGAGCTGCTCGGCGACGTCGGCGCCGATGACCATCACCTGCCGCTCGGCCTCGCTGTCCGCGTCGGTCAGGAAGCGCCCCACCGGCACCTCGTAGCCCCAGATCTTCTGGAAGTCGGCCAGCGTCCCGACCAGGTCCACCGCGCTGACGCTCTGGTCCAGCGCCGTGAGGTCGCGGCTGTCCTCGTTCACCTCCGGGACCACCGCGGTCGCCAGCTGCGACTGCTGGGCCAGGGCCTGCATCTGCGCCAGGGTGAGCTGCTTCCGGTTCCGGTACTTCCACCAGTCGCCGGTCACCACGTACGGGCGGCGGGAGATGTTGAGCGTGGCGGTGCCCAGCGAGGCGAGCTGCCGCGCGAAGGCCCCGTTCAGCCCCTGGATGATGCCCACGATGGCCAGCAGCGTCGCGACGCCGATGCCGACCGCGGAGAGCGTGAGCACCGTCCGGAGGCGGTTGACCCCCAGCGTGCGCAGGGCGATGCGCCCACCCTCCAGCAGGTCGACCCGGAGGCTCACGTGGCCGCGGCGCGCGCCCGCTCGGGCCTGCTCTCCAGCGCGACCTGAGGCCCCGGGCCGTCATTGACGATGAGCCCGTCGCTGATCCGGATCGCCCGGGGACAGCGCGCGGCCAGGGTCGGCTCGTGGGTCACGAGGCAGATGGTGTGGCCCTGCCGGTGGAGCTGCTCGAAGAGGGCGATGATCTCCAGGCCGGTGGCCGAGTCGAGGTTGCCGGTAGGCTCGTCGGCCAGCAGGAGCGACGGCTCGGTCACCAGTGCGCGGGCGATCGCCACGCGCTGCCGCTGTCCGCCCGACAGCTCGTTGGGCCGGTGGGTCACCCGGTTGGAGAGCCCCACCTGGTCCAGGGCGGAGCGCGCCCGTTCACGGCGCTCCTTCGCCCGCATCCCGCGGTAGATGAGGGGGAGCTCCACGTTGCCGAGCGCGGTCTCGCGCGGCAGGAGCTGGAAGGTCTGGAAGATGAACCCGATCTCCTGGTTCCGGATGTCCGCCAGCTCGTTGTCGGACATGCCGCTCACGTCCTTGCCGTTGAGCCAGTATCGGCCGGCGGTGGGCGTGTCGAGGCAGCCCAGCACGTTCATCAGGGTGCTCTTGCCCGAGCCGGACTGCCCGATGATCGCCACCCACTCGCCCTTGGGCACCTCGAAGCTCACGCCGTTCAGGGCGTGCACCACCTCGGTGCCGACGGTGTAGTAGCGGCGGATGTCCTCGAGCTTGATCAGCATGTGACTAGCCGCGGGTGGCGGTCTTGGTCCCGGGGGGTTCGGCGGCTCGCGGTCCGCCCTTGGGGGTGTTCTCCTTGAGCGGGTCGCCTTCCTTCAGCTCCTTGCTGACGGTGCGGAACGGTCCCTCCACCACCCGCTCGCCCTCCTTCAGGCCGTCGAGCACCTCGAGGTCGGTGTCCGAGGCGATCCCGGTGCGCACCCGGCGGGCGCGGGCCTTCTTGTCGCCGTCGACCACGAAGACGATCTTGGCCAGGGTCTCGGTCCGCTTCTTCGCGGCGAGGGAGGTGCCGGCCTCGCCCGGGGGCTGGGAGTCGGGCAGCGACTTGTCGGGGCGGACGGTCACCGCCTGGATGGGGACGATGACCGCGTTCTCGTGGGTCTCGGCGGTGATGCGGACCTCGGAGCTCATGCCGGGGAGCACGCCCGGAGGACGGCTGTCGAGCGCCACCTTCACCGGGAAGGTGGTGACCTCGGACTCGGTGCCGGGATTCTTGATGGTCGCCTTCTGGGCGATCTCCACCACCTGCCCCTCGAAGCTCTGCCCCTCGAGCGCGTCGACCGACAGCTCGGCGTGCTGTCCGTTGCGGAGGTGCACCACCTCGTGCTCGCCGACCTCGATCTTGACCTCCATGCTGTTCAGCGCGGCCACCGTCATGACGGTGTCCTCGGAGAAGTCGGAGCCGCGAACCCGCTCGCCGATCTCCCGGGTGAGCTCGATGACCGTGCCCTCGATGGGCGAGCCGAGCGTCGTGCGGGAGAGGTTGGTCTGGGCATTCTCCAGGGCTGCGACCTGCCCCAGGTAGCGCTGCTGCGTCGCACCGACCCGGGCCAGGGCGCCGTTGAAGTCCGACTTGGCCTTGTCCACCTCGGCGCCGGACGCCATCCCGCGCTTGGCGAGGCCCTCGACGCGTTCCAGCTCGAGCTTGTTCCGGTCCACCTCCACCTGCGCGTTGGCGGTGTCCGCCCGGGCCGCGCTCACGGCGGCCTGGGCCTGCTTGACCGCCGCCGTGAACGGACGCGGATCGATGCGGCCGAGGACCTGGCCCTTCTTCACCTTGTCGCCCAGCTCGACCGGGCGCTCGACGAGGTCACCCGACAGGTTGGAGGAGATCTTCACCGTCGTGGAGGCCTCCACCTTGCCTGCCCCGATGATGACGCGGCTGATGGTTCCCTTGCGGACCTTCGCCACCTGGACCTCGGTGCTCGGAGGCGGCCGGTCCCTCAGCCCCGCGAAGGTGATCCCCGCCACCGCCAGCACCAGCACTCCCGCGATCAACCCCTTCCACCACGTCATGGCGTCGCTCCGTTGCCGAGGGTGCCCATTGCCTTGTCCAGCCCCGCGCGCGCCACCTCGGCGTCGGACCGGGTCTGGATCAGCGTCTGATAAGCCTGCGCCAGCTTCAGCTGCGCGTCACGAACCTCGAGGGTCGACGAGGCGCCGGCCTTGAAGCGCTCCTGCGCGTAGTCGAGGTTCTGGGTGGCGGTCACACGGTTCTGCTGCGCGACCTCCAGCGCCCGGAGCTGCGCCCCGAGCGAATCCAGCGACACCTTCACCTGGCCCTCCACGTCGCGCTCGTTCTGGGCCAGGTTCAGCTTGGCCTGGGCGAGCTGCGCGCGGGCCTGCTTGGTCAACCCGTCGGTCTGGAAGCCATTGAAGAGGTCCCAGTTGAGGGCGATGCCGCCGCTGATCGCGCTCTGCCGTCCGAAGTCGGTGAAGACCGTATCGGCCTCGGGGCCGGAGCGCAGCCACTGCAGCTGGAAGTTGATCCGCGGCGCCCAGCCGGCCGCCTGCGAGGTCTCGAAGGACTTGGCCGCGAATACTTGTTGTCCCCACTGCACCAGCACCGGACGGTTGGTGCGGGCGAGCTCGAGGGCCTGGTCGAGGTTGACCGAGGGCGGCGGCGGGATGTCGGGCAGCGCCGGGTCGACCGCGTCCAGCTCCTGGCCCTCGGGCCTGCTCAGCCAGGAGGCGAGGTCGATCTGCGCCTGGGACACGACTGCCCGCTGCTTCTCCACGTTGATCCGATCGGTGCCGAGATTCACCACGGCGGCCAGCGAGTCGCCCTTGGTGCCGCGGCCGGCCTCGAACAGGGCCTCGGCGCGGTCGGCGAACTCCTTGCTCCGGTCCGCCGTCGCCTGGAGGACGAGGAGCTGCTTCTGCGCCGTCCACAGGGCGTAGAAGCGGCGGACGGCCTCGAACTCCGAGGCCAGCATCTGCTCGGCGGCCGTGCCCCGAGCGGCCGCTTCCAGGTGTCCGTTCTGGGCGAGAGTCTGGAACTTGGCCAGGTCGAAGATCACCTGGTTGAGGGTGGCGCCGAGCTGGAACCGGTTCGCCGCATACGCAGGGAAGTCGGTCACCGCCTGCCGGTACTGGAGCGGCTGCAGCGGGATCCCATCCGGCCCGAGCACCACGACGGTGCCGAGGTCCCGGTAACTCTGCTGGATGGTCCGGCCGGCCTGGGCCTGGAGCTGGACCTGCGGCATCAGCGCGCCGGCGCTCACCCGCCTCTGCTCGCTGGCCCGGACGCGGTCGAGCTCGCTGAGCAGCGCCTGGAGGTTGTTCCGGGACTCCTCGCGGACCTGCTGGAGGGTGATGGGCGTGGCGGCGAGGACGGCGGAGAGGACGAGGGCGTTCATCCGCCACCTCCCGGCCCACCCGGACCGGGGCCGTGCCCGGGTCCTCCCCCACCGCCCATGAGCCCGGGAACCCCCACGCCGAACATGCCGACGAAGGCCAGGAAGAGCACCAGACCCACCCAGACTCCGGCGCGCCGCCGCATGCCGGTGGCCGCGGCGAAGCCGACACCGATGAGGATGGCGGCGGTGAGGGTGAAGAGGTCCAGCGAATCGAGCAGGCCCGCGAGCTTCGGACCCGCATGGAGCCAGGCCCCCAGCGAGGAGGGCAGCAGATGCCGTGCGCGCTCCTCGGTGACTCCGAGCTGCCACAGGGCCACGACGCCCCACAGTGCCCGCTGGAGGGCGATGGGGAGCATCCCCACGGCGGACGCGCTGAACAGTGCAGCGAACGGGGCCTTCCTCCCCAGGAGCCAGGCGATGACCGCGAGGGCGATGGCGATCCCGAGCACCACCAGCGGGGTCACGCACACGCCGCTGGCGATGGCGGTGACCAGCTTGAGCCGGCCAGCGGTGGTGATCTGCTCGGTGAGCTCGGCCTCGGGCATCCCCTTGAGCTGCCCGGACATCTCCAGCTTCTGGAGGATGCCCGGCGCGGGGTCCCAGCGGAGGGCGAAGGCGGCCCCCGCGAAGGACGTGGCGGCCATGAGGGCCAGCAGCGGCCAGAGGATGCGGCGCTCCTGGACGGCGTTGGCCACACCTGTACCAGGGTCGGTCAGCGTTCGAGGAAGGGTCAGCGCGGTCATCGGGAAGTGCCCTGCTCTACGGCGGCTTGGAGACGTGATTGCCCCGGGATTCCGACAGTGGCGTACCCCCTCCGGAACACCGAGCGCTTCGGGGCTGTAGCAGTTTATTTGCCGGCTCTCACACCCGGGGGTAGGTCTTCAAGAGGGCATGGTCGACAGCAGCGACTTGGCACTGGTCCTCTCCGAGGCGGACGACATCGCCCAGAGCGTCTCTCAGAAACCCACCACCGCGCACGCGGTCCTGGCGCTCTTCACCGTCGACAACCCCGGGCAACGGCTCCTGAAAGAGCGAGGGGTGGACGAGGACCGGCTCCTCGCCCTCGTGAAGTCGGCCCCCACCGAGCCGGACGGCACCCTGCGCGAGCTCCGCGAGCGGGCCCGGGAGATTGCCCGGGCGTGCGGCTCCCGGGAGGCGGACTGCCTCCACCTCCTCATCGCCGTCACCCGGCTGCGATGCGCCGGTCACGAGCTGCTGGCCGGCACCGGGCTCGACCTCACTGCGGTGCGCAACACCGCCCTCTCTTACTTCCTCAGCGGCCGGATGCCCCGGAAGTTCGGGCCGCGCGACGCCCGCTCGCCGGCCCGCCCGGCTCCGTCGCCCCCCCGGGCCTCGACCACGGTCGCCCTGCTCCCCGAGGGGTCGCCAAGGGCGCTGGTGGACTCGGACGGCGAGGCGCTGGCCGCCTTCCCGCTGCCCGTTCCCGGACCGGCGCCTCTTCCCGCTCCCATGCCGGCGCTCCGGGTGGTGGCGCCGGCCGAGGTGCTGCCCTGGGAGCTGGACCCGGAGACCTTCCCGCTCCTGGCCCAGCTGGGGAGGAACCTCACCGCGCTGGCCCGAGAGGGAGAGCTGGACCCAGTGGTCGGCCGGGCACGGGAGATGGAGGAGGTCCTCGACGTCCTCGGCAAGCGGCGCACCAACAACCCCTGCCTGGTGGGTGAGCCCGGCGTGGGAAAGACCGCGGTGGTGGAGGGCGTCGCCCAGCGCCTCCTGTCGGCGCCGGGAGAGCTGGGGAAGAAGGTCGTCGTCGAGCTGTCGACCGCGGACCTCCTCGCGGGGACCTCCCTCCGGGGATCGCTGTCGGAGCGGCTCAACGGCCTGAAGGAGGAGATGCGGCGCGCCGCTGGTCGGGTGGTGGTGTTCCTCGACGAGATCCACACCCTGGTCGGCGCGGGGTCGACCGGCGAGGGCGCCCAGGACGCTGCCAACGAGCTGAAGGGTGCGCTCGCCCGCGGGGAGTTCCCCTGCATCGGTGCGACGACCCACGACGAGTTCCGCCGCTTCATCCAGGCCGATCCGGCGCTGGAGCGGCGCTTCACCGCGGTGGTGGTCCGTGAGCCGACCGTCGCCGAGACGGTGGAGATCCTCTCCGGGCTGCTGGCCCGCTACGAGGAGCACCACCGCGTCCGCTACGCACGGGCAGCGGTCGAGGCCGCGGCGTCGCTGGCCGCCCGGTACGTGACCGACCGGCAGAACCCGGACAAGGCGGTGTCGCTGCTCGATCTCGCCGGGTCGCGGGTGGCGCGGGTTGGACGGGACCGGGTGGAGGTGAAGGACGTCGCCGAGGTCGTGGCCCGCATCGCCGGCCTCCCGGTGGAGCGCCTGCTGACCGGCGACGCGGCCCGGCTCCTGCGCCTGGAGGAGGAGCTGGGCGCGCGAGTGGTGGGCCACGCGGCGGCCGTGGAGCGGGTGGCCAGGGTCCTCCGGCGAAACTACGCCGGCTTCGCCAGCCGTCGCCCGCTGGGGAGCTTCCTGTTCCTCGGGCCGACCGGCGTCGGAAAGACCGAGCTGGCCCGGGTGCTGGCCGACGTGCTCTTCGGCACGCGTGATGCGCTCATTCGCCTGGACATGAGCGAGCTGTCCGAGTCGCACGCCACCTCGCGCCTCATCGGCGCACCGGCCGGATACGTGGGCTACCAGGACGGCGGACAGCTGACCGAGGCCGTCCGGCGGCGGCCAAGCGCGGTGGTGCTGCTCGACGAGGTGGAGAAGGCGCACCGGGACGTGCTGATGCTGCTCCTCCAGCTGCTCGAGGAGGGCCGCCTGACCGACGGGAAGGGCCGTCAGGTCGACTTCTCCAGCACGGTGGTGGTGCTCACCTCGAACCTCGGCGCCGAGGCCTTCGGGCGATCGCGGGCGCGGGTCGGCTTCGGGTCGGACACGGCGGACGAGGGAGGCGCCTCGGCGGCACTGAGCGAGGCGCGGAAGGCGTTGCCCCCCGAGCTGTGGAACCGCATCGACGAGCGGCTGGTGTTCGGCGCGCTCGGCCGCGAGGAGCTGCGGCGGATCGCCCGCATGCTGCTGGAGGAGAGCAGCCGGCGCCTCGCCGAGGAGCGGGGCATCGCCTTCGCCGCGGGAGACGAGGTGGTGGAGGTGCTGCTGGACTCGGAGGACATGGACCCGCTGCTCGGCGCACGGCCGGTGCGGCAGATCGTCCAGCGCTCCATCGAGGGGCCCCTGGCGGAGCACATCCTCGCCGGCAAGGTGGCGGCCGGGAGCCGGGTGCGCGTCCGGGTGGTGAGCGGCCGCATCCGCTTCGATCACGTAGGCTAGGCCGGTGGTGGCGACGGCGCCCCGGAGATCTCGGGTCGTGGTGGTCGGTGTCGGCCGGCTGGGGAGCGCCGTCTCGGTGCAGCTCCGCAAGGCGGGCTGGCCGGTGACGGTGCGGACGCAGTCACCCTCGGGCCGGCGGCAGGCGCGGCGGCTCGGGCTGGTCGAGGCGGACGCGGCGGCCATGTCCCGGGCCGATCTCTGCCTGCTCACCGTTCCCGACGGCGCGGTGGCCGCGGTCGCGCGCTCCGTTGCGCCGCTCCTCGGGCGCTCGACGGGGCTGGTTCACTGCGCCGGCGCGCTCACGCTCGAGGTCCTTCAACCGGCGGCTGGCGGCCGGCCCACCGGCTCGTTCCACCCACTGGTCTCGGTGACGGGGGCCGAGACGCCGCTGGCCGGGCACTCGGTGGCGATCGCGACACGGTCCCGGGTGCTGGCGCCGCTGCTGGGGCGGCTGGCGCAGGCGCTGGGCCTCCGGCCGCTGCGGGTTCCGGAGGACGGCCGGGCGGCGTACCACGCCGGGGCGGCCATGGTGGCGAGCGGGCTGGTGTCGCTGCTCGACGCGGCGATCGCTGCCTGGGTGGCCGCGGGCGTCTCCGAGCGCGACGCGGTTGCCGCTCTGGCGGCGCTGATGCGCTCCGCGCTGACCGGGGCGGAGCTCCGGGGAACCGTGGCTGCGCTCACCGGGCCCGTCGTCCGGGGCGACGCCGAGGTGGTGCGGGCGCACGTCCGGGGCCTGCCGCCGGAGGTCCTGCCCATCTACCTCGCGCTCCAGCAGCGGGTGCTCGCCCACGCTGCCGCGCACCTCCCCCGCCCCGCGGTGGCCCGGGTCGCGGCGGTGCTCGGTCCGGAGCCGGCGCGGCGCACCCGGCGGCGCCGGAGCCGCTGAGTCGCCGCCCCACCGTCAGACGAGTTTTCGGCAAGCGAGCTCTCGGCAGACCACGAACCGGCCGTTCCTGGGCGTCGCTACGGTGCGACGGCGGCGCTCGGAGCGAGCTCCCAGTAGAAGCGCTTGTTGTTCTTGCCCCGGTTGTCGAACTTGACGATGCGGGCCTCGCCGATCTCCGCGGTCGAGTGAACGTGGGTTCCGCCGCAGGCCTGGGCATCGAACCCCTCGAGCTCCACGATGCGAACGCCCCCGTTCACCACCGGGGGCCGCACCTTCAGCGTGCGGACGAGCTCCGGTCGGGTCTCGAGCGTCGCCTCCGGAACCACCGAGGCCCGGACCGGGAGCGCCCGGCGAATGACCTCGTTCACCGCCGCCTCGAAGGTCGGAAGGTCATCCCGGGTGAAGGCGCTCACGCTGAGATCGACCCGGGACCGCTCCGGTCCGATCTCCGCGCCACTCACCAGTCCGCCGAACCGCTGGTGCGCGAGCGCGTTCACGACGTGGAGCAGGCAGTGATGGCGCATCAGTGCGAGGCGCCTTGGCCAGTCCAGCCGGCCATGGACCGTCCGCCCGGCCTCGAGCGGGACTCCAGTCTGGTGCCAGAGCAGCTCGCCGTCCTCGCGCATCCCGAGGACCGGGTACGAGCTCCCTGACTCGGAGAGCCACCCCTGATCGAAGGGCTGGCCTCCGCCGCCCGGATGGAACGCGGTCCGCGACAGGCGCGTCCATCCCTCCGCGCTCTCCGTCACCACTGCCTCGAACTCCCGGCAGTACGCGTCCTCGAGATAGAGCCGCTCGGTCATGGGAAGGTCGTGCCGATCTTTGGGCGCCGGCGCGACCTCCTGGCTATTCTGAACGCCCGTTCCCCCTCCCCCCCCGCGATGCAGTCCAGCCTCTTCGACCTCGACCCCCTCACCTTCGACCGGACCTTCTCCCGGCTCGAGCGCATCCACCTCGACGAGACCGCGTGGGTGGACGTCGCGCCCGGCTGGGTGAGCGGCTCGGACGCGCTGTTCCGCACCCTGGCCGAGACCCTCCCCTGGGCCCAGCGCACCCGGTTCCTCTACGAGCAGCAGCGCATCGAGCCCCGACTCACCGCGGGCTGGCGCGCCGGCATCGAGGGTCCGCTCCAGCCGCCCGTCCTCGAGGAGATGCGCGCCGCCCTCTCCGCGCACTACGGCGTCCAGTTCGACTCCGCGGGCTTCAACCTCTACCGGGACGGCCGCGACAGCGTCGCCTGGCACCGGGACAAGATCCCGACCCGCATCCACCAGCCCATCGTTGCCCTGGTCTCGCTCGGCGAGCCCCGTCGCTTCCTCCTCCGTCCGCGCGGCGGCGGAACCTCCCGCCCCTTCCCGCTCGGTCACGGAGACCTGCTCGTCACCGGCGGCGAGACGCAGCGCACCTGGGAGCACGCGGTGCTCAAGGTCGCCCACGCCGGCCCGCGCATCAGCATCGCCTTCCGGCACGGCATGGACGCCCGGCCCTACCGCTGAGGGTCCCCGGGCTCAGCGCGCCACGCGGTGGTAGCGGGCGGCGGTGAGCGTCGGGGAGACCGACGCCACCTTGGTGTCGGTGAAGCCCCGACCCCGCAGCACGGCGCGAACAGCCGCCTCCCCGAAGGGGGACGTCTTCCCCTTCACGAAGACCGCCCAGAGCGCGCTGCCCGGCGGCGCAGCCTGGAGCGCGTCCGCGGCCCGTCGGGTCGACGCCTCGTCCGACACCCGGGCGAGGACCAGCGCCGCCGAGGGCCCCGACGCCCGCACCGCGTCGCGGACCGCCTCCTCCAGCTCCGGCGCGCCGAGCTTCCCCACCACGTGCACCCGCGTGCCGGGCGCGATGCCGAGCTTCTTCGCCAGCGATGGCGGACCGGCCCTCAGGGCCTCGAGCCAGCTGGACGCGGCCTTTGCGCCGAGCGCCAGCGAGACCTCCTCGCCACCGAGGCCGAGCCGCAGCGTCTCGCCCACCACCCGCGCGCGCGAGATGTCGCTCCGCGGGACGCTGCGACGAAGCGCCCCCCGGAGCACGAGCACCTCCGTCTCGAGGAGCGCCTTCACCTCGCCCTCGCCCCCCTCCCAGCGGCAGATGCAGCGTGCCTCGCGCCCCATGCGGAGCTCCTCCGGTCAGGGCGTCAGGATGATCCGCGGCCCCTGCATCGCCTCGCGCACCGCCGCCAGCGCACCGTCCGAGAGCGCCTCGGTCTCGGTCAGCCGGCGCATCACCAGCTGCGCGTCCTCGCGGGCGCCGTCGAGAAGCCCCTTCAGCTCGGCCAGAAGCGCCAGTCCCGCGTCCTCCATCTGCTTTCCGGGCGCCGACGGAGCGATCGGCTGTCCCGCCTTCTCGCTCACGTACTTCGCGAACGCGTCGAGCGATGCGCGCGTCGCCCGGACGTCGTAACCCGCCAGCTTCGCCTGCAGGGCGCTCTTCGGTACGACCAGCATCCGGGGGACGCCGGCCTGCGCGAGCCCCACGTGCGGCACGTCGATCTCCTGCATCGGGAACACGCCCAGCAGACCGTCCTCCGGCGCCGGCGAGCTGTACGGCACCACGTCGAGGAACAGCGCCAGCGGGTCCACCCCCTGCTTCGCCGCCTCGACGTCCTGCGCGTCCAGCGGCGGGAAGGTGGTGGGCGCGCCGGTGAAGAGCAGCGGGAACACCGCCTGCTCCCAGAACTCGTCCGGCGCCGAGCCCGTCTGCTTCGTGGCCGCGACGAGGGTCAGCATCAGCTCGGCCAGCCGGGGCGCCTGCCCCACCTGGTCCCCGAAGCTCCGCGCCGGATCGAGCCGGGAGAGCGATCCCGCGATCTGCTGCTCGAACTGGGCCTTCGCCTCGGCGGACATCCGCTGCGCCCCCACCCGGCCCAGCGCCGCCCGGAGGTCCGCCGAGAGCACCGATGGCTTCGCCTCCCACAGCTCCTTCGTCCGCCGGGGGTCGAGGAGCATGAACTGGAGGAAGCCCGGGTCGAACAGCCGCGCGTAGTCCTCCGGCCTGAGCCGCACCGGCGCCCCACCGGCCGGAGCGAAGCGCGCCTGCGCCAGCGCCCGCCGGACGTCCGCCGTCACCTCGTCCAGCCGCTCCAGCTTTCCTCGGCTCAGCGCGTCCACCACCGCCTGGAACGGCGACAGCATGAGCACCGCCTCGGGGAACCCGATCATCCCTCCCTCGGGCGTCTCGCGATGCGGAAACCAGAACGCCTGGTCACTGGCGATGAGGCGATCGGCGAGGACGCCCGCCAGCCCCAGCGCCACCAGCTGGTGCTCCGGCTGCTCCGGCCGGAAGGGACCCATCAGCAACTTGATGACACCCTTCTCGATGTCGGCCCATGACGCACTCTTGAGGTCGATGGGCGCGCCGGTGGCCCGCGCCAGCGAGGCGGCGAGCTGCTGGGTTGCGGCATCGAGATGTCCCGCAGAAGAAGCCATGGGTGGGCCCCTTAGCGTAGAACCAGGGGCTCTGTGGAGAAGCCCGGCGGGAGGGGATTCCGAGTGGACGGTCGGGCTCCCCCCGCGCTCCTGGCCATCCTCCTCCTTGCGACCGGCTGCGCGACTCTTTCCCCGCGCTTCGACCAGGCCGTCACCACCTCGTTCGCCCGCCAGCCCATGCGGAAGCTCGAAACGGGCCGGGTGGAGCTCTACTACCCGGAGTCTTCGCGTGACGAGGCGCTCCGCCTCATCCAGCGCCTCGACCAGTGCGTCGAGCTCCTGCGACGCAATCGCTTCTCGTCGACCGCGCGACCCAAGGTCCTCGCCTACCTGACCACGGCGAACTTCGACAACGCGTACGTCCAGCCGCAGGCGGCAGGGCTGCCGCTGCAGATGGTGCTCGCCCACCACTTCACCACCGAGTTCTTCAACCTCCTGGAGATCGGCACCAACCACGTGGACGACGTCTCGTGCCACGAGGCCACGCACTACGTGCAGTTCCAGGAGGTCGACGAGCTCTGGTACTACCTGAACCTCGCCTTCGGCGACCTGCTCGACCCCAACGTCTTCACCGAGTCGTATTTCCTCGAGGGGCTCGCGACCTACTACGAGGGGCGCCTCGACCGGAACACCGGTCGCCCGCACAGCCCCATCTGGCGCGGGCTGTTCGAGTCCGGGGTCGCGCTCCGCAAGGGGGAGATCCACTCCGGAGATCTCTCCTCCGCGCAGCGGCAGCTGCTCCCCTTCGGCGGCAACTACCTGGTGGGGATGCACTTCATCGAGTGGCTCGCCCGCCGCTACGGCGCCGACAAGCTGTGGGCCCTCATCGACGTGCAGGGGCGGAGCTGGGTCCCGTTCCTCGGCGTGGCGTTCCGGTTCATGTGGGTCTACGGCAAGGGCCCGGGCGAGCTGGTGGACGAGTGGCGCGAGTCCCTCCGTCACTCGGGCCCGTGGCGCGACCGCCCCGGTTGGCAGAAGGTCCTCGACCCCGACCTGGGCTACTTCGCGCGCCTGGCCTCCGCGCCCGACGGCACGATGGCTGCCGTCACCGCCGGGCTGGACTCGAAGCCCGAGCTGCGCATCTACAACCCCGACGGCTCGGTTCGCCTCCGGAGCGCGCTCACCAACTTCTGGCCCGGCCGGCCGTACATCGCCACCAGCCCGCTGTCGGTGAGTGGCCTCTCCCTCGACGGGAGCGCGGCGCGCCTCTACTTCGTCCTCGCCGACGTGGGCATCGACGGCGACACCGCACCCAAGCTCCTCGAGCTCGATGCACGCGACGGCCGGCTCCTCCGCACCTGGGAGACCCCGGACGCGCTGGGCGGGGGCGTCGATCCGGCCGGCGCGCGCTACGTCTTCGTCAGGAGCCGCTCGGACACCGCGGACCTCTGGGAGCTGGACCTGGCGAGCGGGCAGCAGCGCCCGCTGACGCATCACCAGGGCCGCCTCACCCTTGGCGCCCCCGCGGCGGCCGCCGACGGGCGCATCGTCTTCGCGCGGAAGATCGCCGACGACTTCGACCTGTGGATCCTCGAGAAGGACGGCACCGAGCGGCCGCTCACCCGGGACGGGAAGTTCAACTACTCGCCGCGCTGGTCCGGTCCGGACGAGGTGCTCGCCCTCCACGAGGTCGACGGACGGACGCAGGCGGTGCGCATCCAGGCGTCGAGCGGCGCGATGAGCGTCATCAGCGATGCGCCCTTCGTGGTGCTCGACCCGGTGCCCCTGCCCGGCGGACGGCTCGCGTTCGTGAACCGCGAGGGCTGGGGCTGGACGCTCGACTGGATGGACACCGGCGCCGGACGACCCATCGCGCCCGAGCCCATCGTCCAGGGCGCCTCGCCCGACAGCGAGCCCACCGCCCAGCCGGACGTGCCGGTCCTGTCCGACGACCCGTACCACGCCCTCGACCACCTGCTGGTGCCCACGCTGCGCGGACCGTTCGTCGCCTTCGGCAGCCGGGAGCAGTACGGCGGCAAGCAGAGCACGGTGTACGGCGGGGTCTCGCTCCAGGGCAGTGACCGGCTCGGCCTCCACCAGTACGCGCTGAACCTCGGCTACGAGACCAGCGACCCCGGGCCGACCTTCTCGGTGGGCTACGGCAACTACCAGCTCGCGCCGGTGTTCCTCGAGGCGGTGTTCTCCCGCGCCTCGGAGCCGGCCCTCCGGGACGTGTCCGACAACTCGTTCATCCCGAGCGTCGTCGACATGAGCGGCCAGATCTCCGCCTCGCGCACGTTCTGGACCACGCCCCTGTCCCTCAACTTCTTCGGCATCAATCGCAAGGAGGGCTTCGAGACGGGGACCCGGAACTCCTCGTTGCTGGGGCCGGGGCTCTCGACCGGGTGGTCCGCCACCGAGTCGACGCCCTACGCCGGCATCCGCCGCGGCATCGCGCTGACCGGGAGCGCCCAGTGGTTCGCCAAGGCGTTCGGCTCGGACTTCACCTTCGCCGACCTCCGGGCGACCGCGGCGCTCTACACCCCACTCCCCTTCTGGGCGCGGCACACGCTCCAGCTCACCGTGCGCGGACGGAGCCTGGCTGGCGCTCCCTCGCGGCTCCTGCGCGTGGGCGGCAGCAATCGCGGATTCCTGGAGTGGGACTCGCAGCCGGACAAGTCCCAGCCCGGGACGGGGCTGGCCATCTTTCCGGACATCACCTTTCGCGAGCCGCTGCGGGGCTACGAGGACGCGACCCTGCGCTGCAACGAGGTCGTGATCGGCGGGTTCCGGTACCGGGCGCCGATCATCGTCGACTACGGGTGGTCGTCCTTCCTCTGGCTGTTCCCCTCGCTCTTCATCCGCGAGGCGGACCTCGAGATGTTCGGGGAGTGGGCCCACACCTGGACCGCGGAGAGCAGCAGCGGCCCTGCCACGACCGGCGACCACCGGACGCTGGGCGGCGCGATCTACTTCCGCACCCTGTGGGGCTCCGGGCTCCCGCTGTCGTTCTACTACCAGGTGGCGTGGCGACCGGACGACGGCCTCACCACGCTGCACATCGTCGGCGTCGCGCTCGAGTAGCTGCTCACGCCCGGGGTCGGCCGGCCGCGCGGGCCACCTGCCGGAGCAGTCCCCGGGTGACGATCTGGTGGCCGCCGGTTCCCATGAGGAGGGCGCGGTAGAGCCGACCGTGGATGCCGGGGAACGCCGCTTCGCTGCGTGCGATCAGCCGGTCGCCCTCGATGAGGAACGTCAACGCGTAGCGCGCGAAGCGATGCTGCCCCCGCAGCGCCAGCCGGCGGCCGGGCTCGGACTCGACCACGCGGAACCCCGGGAGCGTCTCTCCGACGCGTCCGGAGAACCCAGCCGTCCCCTCCATCGGGTCACACCCCAGCACCCGCGCCAGGGAACGGGCCCCGCCCATCCGGCGGCGCAGGACGCCGACGAGCGCCGTCCAGGCGACGTCGGCGGGAACGCCGACCTGCTCGCGGTGCTCGTCGAGGAAGGGGAGCGATTCCGGCTCCGGGGCGGCGAGCGCGTCTCGATTCACGGCGCTCGTCCGCGGAGTGACCGCGTCAGCAGCCAGAAGGCGCTGGCGACGATCGCGAGGAGGGTCGGCAGGGCGGACAGACGCATTCGCCTCACCCCCTCCGGTAGAGCCCGTGCCGCTCGATGTAGGCGAGCACCGCGCGGTGGACGAGCCCATCTCCGCCGCGGCCCGCGGCGAGCGCCGCCCGGACCTCGGTGCTGGACACCTTCACCAGCGGCGGCCCGAGCGCGCCCGGCGCCGGGTGGCCCGCCCGGTTCAGGACCACGATGCGCGCCAGTCGCCGGATCTCCTCCGGCTCGCGCCACTTGGCCATCTCGGGAACGATGTCGCTGCCGACGACGAGCGTCCACCGCCAGTCCGGCCAGCGGCGGTGCAGCTCCCGGAGCGTGTCCACCGTGTAGCCGTTGCCCCCGAGCACGCCCTCGACGTCCGAGGCCGCGAGCCACCCCGAGGCGTCCCGGCACATCAGCTCGCACATCGCCAGCCGGTGCTCGAAGTCGATCAGCGGCTTGCCGAACGGATGGTGCGCCGCGGGGACGAACCACACCTGATCGACCGGCTCCAGCGCCCGCACCACGTGCGCGGCCAGGAGATGACCGACGTGCGGCGGATTGAAGGAGCCCCCGAGGAGCGCGACGTCCATGCCGGTCGCAAGAGCCTAGCAGCCGGCACTCCGGGGTCCACCGGGGCTCGCGAGGTCATACCGCGCGGTGGACCCTGGCGCGGCGTCGTCCGCCGGCGAGCGGGCTCCCCGCGTTCTCCCTCACGGATAGAGCAGGTGCGGTCTCCGGCGCTCGAGGAACGCGGCCTCGGCGCCGTCCAGGAGCGCCGCGACGTCCTCGAACTCGGCGCCCTGCTCCATCGCCACCCGGACCCGGGCGCTGCCGCAGAGGAGATCGAACGCCGGAACGTCGGTGACGAACTCGTACGCCTCGGCGCGCCACTGGAACTCGCGCCCGCCGCGCTTCCGCGCCTCGGCGACCACCGCCAGCCCCGTCCGGACCGACGCGAACACCTCCGGGTCCGTCACGTGGAGGAAGGCGCCCGAGCACCCCGCGCCGCGGTGCTTGTCCCAGGTGGGAACGAAGTGCACCGGGCGGAGGGCGAGGCCCGGCAGCCGATGTCTCTCCAGCGCCGAAACGATGTCCGCCGCATCCAGGTACGGCGCCCCGAACTGCTCGAAGGGGCGACAGGTCCCCCTCCCCTCCGAGAGGTTGGTCCCCTCGAGCAGGCACATCCCCGGGTAGACCTGCGCCGTGTCCGGGGTGGGCATGTTCGGCGACGGCGGGACGAAGGCAAGCCCGGTGTCCGCCCAGCGCATCTTCCGCGACCAGCCCAGACAGGGGACGACGGCGAGGTCGCAGCCGAACCGCTCCTCGGCGTTGAGCAGGCGGGCCAGCTCTCCGACCGTCATCCCGTGCCGGTTGGGCAGCGGGTACAGGCCGACGAAGCTCCGGAAGCCGGGCTCCACCAGGTTGCCCTCCACCCGCTCACCGCCGAGCGGGTTCGGCCGGTCCAGCACGACGAAGCGCACGCCTGCCTTCGCGCAGGCCTCCATCGCCAGCGCCATCGTGTAGACGTAGGTGTAGTAGCGCGCGCCCACGTCCTGGATGTCGAAGACGACGGCGTCCAGGCCGTCGAGCCACTCGGGGCGCGGCCGCAGCGAGTCCACCGTGCTCCCGTAGAGCGAGTACATCGGCACGCCCGTCCGTGGGTCCCTCGTCTCGTCCACGGCCTCCATGTACTGGACCTCGCCCCGGACGCCGTGCTCGGGGCCGAACAGCGCCGCCAGCGTCACGCCCGGCGCGGAGTCCAGGAGGTCGGCCACGTGCCGGAACCGGCCGTCCACGCTCGTGGGGTTGACGATCGCCCCCACCCGCAGCCCGCGCAGGGCGCGAAACTGCTCCTGCTCCCACACGTCCAGCCCGGTCCTGACCCGCATCGGCGCGAGCGTACCCCGTCCGGCGGACCACCCGGGTGCGTCCGTTCGACCGCGCCGCCCCTGGCCGTGTCCGACGATCAGTGGCGCGAGGCGCTGAGCGAGCGCATCGCCTTCTTCTGCGGCTCGAGCGTCTTCATCAGCGCGGTGGCCTGCTTTTGCCGGTTCGTCCGGCCGTAGAAGTCGGCCAGCGCCCGGGTCACGACCGCGTTCTTCGGCTGTGCCTTGTGGAGCTCGGTCAGGGTCTTCTCCGCCTGCGGCACCTGCCCCGACTTCTCCTGCACCCCGGCGAGCTGGAGCTTCAGCCCGGTGTCGCCGTCCCCGGCGCCGATGAGCCAGCGGAGCTCCTTCTCCGCCTCGCCCCAGTCGCCGGCACGCTGCGCGAGCGCTGCAAGCCGCCGGTGTGCCTCGACGTAGTCACTGCGGAGCGCGATGGCCTTGCGCTGGGCCTCCCGGGCGCCCTGGATGTCGCCCCGCTCCTCCTCCAGCACACCCCACAGGTGCAGCCCCCGAGGATTGTCGGGTGCGAGCGCGTAGGCCCAGCGGAGATGCCAGTCCACCATCTCCAGGCGAGTGCCCTGCTTCAGGCCGAGCCGCGCCGCCTCGAGGTGTCCGTACGGGGACCGGGGCTCGTTCTGGGCCCACCACTCGGCCCACGCGAGCGCTCCGGCGTCGTTGCCTGCCGCCTCGTACGCCGCGACCTGCTCCTGGGGCGACGCGCTCAGGACCAGACCCAGCACCGCCACCACGCTCGCCACCGTCATCTCGGTCCAGGATGGTACCGAAGCGGGCGACGGGTCCTCATCTCGCTTGACCGCGGCACCCACGAGCCGACAGAACGTCGCCGCGCCGTGCACTTCTCCCCCCGGACACTGGAGGACCTCGCATTTCCCGAGGTTCTGGCCGCTCTCGGCCATCGCTGCCGGACCGCGGCGGGGCGGAGCCGTGCGCTCGCTCGTTCATTCCTCGACGACGCTTCTGCCGTCCGGGAGGCACTTTCCCGGGTGGACGAGGCCCGGGCACTCCTCCAGGAACAGGTCAGCCTCCCACTCGGCGGGGTGGCCGACATCCGCGGCTCCGTGGAGCGCGCCGAGAAGGGTGGCCTCCTCGAGCCCAGGGAGCTCACCGGCTGCGCCCAGACGCTGTTCGCCTTCAGCCGCGCCCGCGAGGCGCTCGGCGAGAGGTCCGGGCTCGTTCCCCGGCTCTCCTTCGTCGGCCAGCGGCTGCCCGACCTCGAGCGGCTCGCGGTGCGCATCGACCGGTGCTTCGAGGCGGACGGGGAGATCTCCGAACGGGCCAGCCCCGCGCTGAAGGAGGCGCGCGACCGCATCCGCGGGCTGCACCGGGCAATCAAGTCGCGGCTGGACAGCCTCCTCCACGACGAGAAGTTCCTGACCAACCTGCGCGAGAGCTACTACACGCTCCGGAACAACCGGTACGTGGTGCCCGTTCTCGCCCAGGCGCGAGCCGAGGTTCCGGGAATCGTCCACAACGCGAGCCAGTCCGGACAGACCCTGTTCGTCGAGCCCCAGTCGCTGGTGGGCATCGGGAACGATCTGGCCATCGCTCAGTCGGTCGCGCTGGAGGAGGAGCGCCGGGTGCTCCAGGAGCTCTCCGACGCCGTCGGGCGGGAGTCGGGTCGCATCCTGGAGGGCGTGGACGCCGCCGCCGAGCTGGACGAGGCCGAGGCCGCGGCGCAGCTGGGCGCCGACCTCGGCGCATCGACTCCGGTGGTCGAGGCGGCCGACGGTCCGCTGGTGCTGCTCCAGCTCCGGCACCCGCTGCTCGTGCTCCGCGGGCGGGAGGTCGTGGCCAACGACGTCCGGCTCGACGGGTCGGTGCGCGCGCTGGTGATCTCGGGCCCGAACGCAGGCGGTAAGACGGTGACGCTGACCGCGGTGGGGTTGTGCGGGGTTCTGCTCCGGGCCGGGCTCCAGATCCCGGCGGCGGACGGGTCACGCGTCCCGCTCTTCACCTCGGTGCACTCCGCGGTGGGCGACGCACAGGACCTGGCCCAGGACCTCAGTACTTTCAGCGCCCACGTGCAGGAGCTGCGACGCATCCTCGAGGTGGCCGGTCCGGGCGGACTGGCCCTGATCGACGAGATCGCAGCAGACACCGATCCTCGCGAAGGCGCGGCGCTGGCGATCGCGGTGCTGGAGGAGCTCATCGGGCGCGGCGTCCGGGTGCTGGTCACGACCCACCTCGAGGAGCTGAAGGCCCTCACCCACGTCGACCCGCGCTTCCTCAACGCGCGGGTCGGCCTCGACAGCAGGCGGATGGTGCCGACGTACAAGCTGCAGCTCGGGGCGGCAGGCACCTCCTCTGCGCTGGATCTCGCCTCGCGCATGGGGCTCGCCCCGCACGTGGTGGACCGAGCCCGCGAGCTGGCGCGGAGCTCGGGTGGTCCGCTGGCCCAGGCTCTGGCGGCCGCCGAGGAGGAACGGCGAGCGCTCGCCGAGGAGCTGGAGCGAGCCCGCGTGGCGACCGCGGCGGCGGAGGCCAGCGCGCAGGCCCTCGCCGGGGAGCGGGCGCGGTTCGCCGAGCAGCGGCGCGCCGAGGAATCGGCCCACGCCGAGCGGCTCCGGATCGAGTCCGAGCGGGCGCTGGCCGAGGTGTCTTCCCAGCTCGCGGAGCTGCGCCAGCAGGCCTCGGTCGAGCGCGCGGAGGCGGCACGGGCGGTCCTCGCCGCGCAGGCGGAGGCGGCACGGGCCCGCGCCGAGGCCCTGTCGCGCGAGAGCGCTCGCACGGCCCTGGCCCCGGCACCCGACCGGCTCCGGGTGGGCGACGTGGTGCACCACCTGGGGCTCCGGCGCGACGTCACGGTGCTCGAGCTCGCAGGCGACGAGGTGCTGGTGTCCGCCGGAGCGCTGAAGATGCGTGTCCCTCGCGGCGAGCTGGCCGGAGCACGGGACGAGAAGCCGCCGAGCCGCTTCCCGGCGGCGGACCGCGGGCGTGCCTCGCTGGCACGCGCGAGCGATGCGGCTCCCGGGGTGCTGGAGGCCCCGGCCCTGCGGGTGGACGTGCGCGGTCTCCGGGCCGACGAGGCGGTGCGTGAGGTGGAGCTTTTCCTCGACCAGGCGTTCCGGAACGGGGACCCCGGCGTTCTGGTGCTGCACGGCCACGGGACCGGCGCGCTGAAGCAGGCGGTCCGCGAGTACCTGGAGGATTCGCCCTACGTCCGGATGTACCGTCCTGGCGAGAGCCACGAGGGAGGCGACGGAGTGACGGTGGTCGGGCTGAGGGTCGACGAATGAGCGGACGCACGTTCCTCGTGGCAGCGGCGCTCGCGCTTGGCGGGTGTGCCTACAGCGGCAAGATCATCGACGCACATGCCCACCTCGAGCCCGAGTCGGGGCCGGGGCGCATCCACCCACAGTCCTCCGGACGGCCGGACGTCCTCCTCGGCGAGATGGACCGGGCAGGGGTGGAGCGCGCGGTGCTGCTGGTCCTTCCTCCGGGGGCGGAGCTGCCCGCGGCGCGCGAGATGCACGACCAGGTCGCCGCCCTCCTCAAGGCCCGACCGGGCCGCTTCATCGCCATCGGCGCGGTGCAGCCCTCCGACGGTGAGGCGGGCCTCCGGGAGATGGACCGCATCGCCGCGATGGGCTTCCGCGGGGTCAAGCTCTCGCCATCGAAGCTCGAGCTGCAGACCTCCGAGGTGCAGGCCTACGTCGCGCGCGCCACTGCGCTCAAGCTGGTGGTCTACATCGAGGGGTGGTGGCCTGGCGCCGCGCACGAGACCGGAAAGCTCGCCCTCGCCTTCCCCAACGGGCGCTTCGTCCTGACCCACATGGGCGGCGTCCGGTTCGACGACGTGCTGGTGTTCCGGCTGCTCGAGCTCTACCCGTTCTATCCCCGCAACGTGTGGTTCGACCTGTCGGCGGTGGCGCCGCTCTACGTGGACTCGCCGTATGCGGCGCAGCTGCGCTTCGTCTGCCGCTCGGTGGGGACCGACCGGGTCCTGTTCGGGTCGGACTTCCCGCTCACCGGGCTCGAGCCTGCGCTGCGTGCCCTCCAGCGCCTCGGGTTCAGCCGGCAGGAGGAGCAGGCCATCCTCCACGACAACGCCGACGCGCTGTTCCGCTGAGGAGGGAGTGATGCCCTCGATCCGGGGCGAGCCACGTGACGGACGCCCTGCTCGAGCAGGTCGAGGAGCTCGCCGCGCCCGGTCCAGCGCAGCCCAGCCCACCACCGTCGAGCACGTGCTCGGCTGGCTGGAGCGCCACGGCAAGCAGCGCACGGTCGTCGGCATGGCCCGGTACGGGATTCCGTCCGAGGGCGCCTATGGCGTCACGGTCGGTGAGCTCCGGGCGTTCGCGAAGGGCATCGAGGCGGACCACGACCTCGCGCAGGGACTGTGGTCGAGCGGGCGGTACGAGGCGCGGATGCTGGCCGCCTTCGTGGACGATCCCGCCGCCGTGACCGTCGGGCAGATGAACGCCTGGGCGGACGACTTCGACAGCTGGGCGATCTGCGACACGGTCTGCTTCGCCCTCTTCGACCAGACTCCGCATGCATGGTCCAGGGTGCGCGCCTGGTCGGGCGCGCGAGCCCTCTTCAAGAAGCGGGCGGCGTTTGCCTTGCTGTGGGGGCTGACCGTGCACGACCGAACGGCTCCGGACAGCGCGTTCCTGGCCTGCCTCCCGCTCATCGAGACCGGCGCGCTGGACGACCGCGACCTGATGAAGAAGGGCGTGGACATGGCGCTCCGTGCGCTCGGGAAGCGGAACGAGACGCTCCGCCGCGCGGCGGTGGACCTGGCGGGCCGGCTGGCCAGCGCATCCGCCGGCTCGCAGGCCCGGATCGGACGGAGCGCTCTGCGGGAGCTCGCCGGCCGCGGAGCTGCCTCGCGGAAGCCGCGCTGAGGCCCCTGGCCAGAGCGGGCCGGCGGCTCGAGGTGCAATCGCAATTTCGATGACAGAGCGTGCGAGTTGCGGCCTCGCAAGCCACCGACGCGTCGTGGCTCCGTCACTCGAAGTGGGTGTGCGGTTGCTATTGCACCTCGAGCCGGACCCCCGAGGAGGCGGGCCCGGCGGTGGCTCATCATCTCGCCAGACGATGCCGGCCGAGCAGTCAGCTCACGGCTGCTCCGGAGAGACAGCCAACCCCCAAGCCCTGGCGACAGCACGACTGCGAGCAACGCGATCGAGCTGAGAACGATCCGCATGCGTGCCGAGCCGCGACTCCAGAACATCCCGTGGGTGACCCATGCCGCAGGAATGCTCACGAGGATGACAGCTCCGGTCACCCACGGGGTTCGTCAGGCTGCAGTCAATGTCGATGTTGGTGAACTGGAATTGGAAGGGGTTAGCGTCGACGCCGACGGCCCCGGCCGGAGCCGTCGCGGCGATCGCTTCGTCCTCCGGGCTTCTGGCGCCCACCCGGGGACTCGCCACGCTGCCCCTGTTGCTTCCCCGACCCACCCTCACGCTGGGCGAGCGCTCGGAGGCGATCGAATCCGGGATGAGCTGAGCCTGCGGCCTCCGGTTCCTGGCGTGCGCGCCGCGCGTCACGATCGCGCGCGCCGGTCTGCTGCACCGGAGCCCCGGCTGGGGACTGCGCGGGTCGCGAGCCCTGCTGCTTCCCGCGTCGACCTTGCTGCTGACCGCGGTCGGCCTCGCTCCGTGCCGCTGCCGGGCCCCGCTGCTGACCGCGGTCGGCCTCGCCTCGTGCTGCTGGCGCTCCCCGCTTGGCTCGGTCGTCGCGCTTCCCGCGCTCGGGCCGGTCGGACGGACCCGCATCGCCGGCCCGAACGCCGACCTGCCGCTCCTCTCGCCGCCCCGGCCGCTGCGACCGCGCTCCGCCCCGGTCAGGCGCCGGCTCCTCGACCCGCTCGGCTCCGCCGCGCCGGCGCGACGGCCGCTCGCCTGCGAAAGCCACGACGTCGAAGTCCATCTGCCGCCGCTGCACGTTCACGCCCGCCAGCCGCACCGTCAGCGCCTGCCCCACCTGGACTCGACGGCCGGTCGGCCACACCAGCGCGCCCACCACCAGACGGTGACCTGGACCCAGATCGTCCGCCCGCACCAACCCTTCCACGTGCTCGACGTCGAGCTCGACGAAGAGGCCGAAGTCGGTGATCGACGACACGGTCGCAGCGAACTCCTCGCCGACCCGGTCCTCCATCAGGATGCAGGCGTAGAGGGCGTTGACCTCACGCTCGCACTTCATCGCCGCCCGCTCGCGCTCCGAGCTGTGCTCGGCCATGCGCCGCAGCTCGTCCAGCTCCTTCTCGAGCTCGCGCTCCGCGCGCTTCCGCTTGGCCCGCTCCCAGTGGGCCCGAAGCAGCCGGTGCACCAGGAGATCCGGGTAGCGGCGGATGGGCGAGGTGAAGTGCAGGTACTCCTCCGCCCCGAGGCCGTAGTGTCCGATCTGGTCTGGCGAGTAGACCGCCTGCATCATCGACCGGAGCAGCAGCTGGTTCAGCGCCCGCTGGCCGGGGTGCCCGACCAGGCCGCGCATGAAGAGGTTCAGCTCGCGGGAGGTGGGCTCGCCCTTCCCGGGCACCGTGAACCCATGGGCCCGCGCCAGCTCGGCGAACGCCGAGAGCTTGTCCGGGTCCGGCTCCCCGTGGAACCGGTACACCGACGGGAGGCCACGCTCCTGGAAGTACGCCGCCACCGCCTCGTTCGCGGCGAGCATGCAGTCCTCGACGATCCGGTGGCTCTCCTTCCGCTCCCGGCGGGCGATCCGGACCGGCCGGCCCTGCTCGTCCAGCACGGGCCGGGTCTCCGGCAGGTCGAAGTCGATGGCCCCTCGGTACTCGCGCACCTTGCGGAGCGTGCGCCCGAGGCGTTGCAGGCGCTCGAACAGCGGGCGGAACCCATCGCGGTCCGGCACCGACTCACCCTCGAGCACCCGCTGCACCTCCTCGTAGGTGCAGCGCGCGGCGCTCCGCATCACCGCCGGGTACAGGTCGGTGGAGGTCCGCTGGCCGCCGCCGTCGAACACCATCTCCGCGACGAGGCACAGCCGGTCCTCGTCCGGCCGAAGCGAGCAGATGCCGTTCGACAACCGCTCGGGGAGCATCGGCAGCACCCGGTCCGGCAGGTACACCGACGTCCCGCGACGGAACGCCTCCGCGTCCAGGGCCGAGCCCGGGCGGACGTAGTGGCTGACATCGGCGATGGCGACCCACAGGCGCATCGCCCCACCCGGCTCGTCCTCGGCGTAGACCGCGTCGTCGAAGTCGCGCGCGTCGACGCCGTCGATCGTGACCAGCGACAGCTTGCGGAGGTCCTTCCGACCGCCCTCGTGGACCTCGCTGGCCGGCACGTGCAGCGGGACCCGGTCCGCCTCGTCCATCACCTCGGGCGGGAATGCCTCGGAGAACCCCTGCGAGAAGACGATGGCCAGGACGTCCTGCGACGGGTCTCCGGGTCGCCCGAGCGATCCGGTCACCTCGCCCACCAGCCCTCCCGGCGGCAGGAGATCCGCGCCGACGCCCAGGCGCACGGTCACCACGTCACCGTCACGGGCGAGCTGCGTCCGGGGCACGCGCACTGGCGCCGGCATCGACGGGTCGTTGGGCCGGACCAGCGCCTCGTTCCCCCGCTCGACGTAGGTCCCGACGAGCGCCGCGCGATGCCGGTCGACCACCCCGACGATGCGCCCCTCGCTCCGGCCGGCTCGGGCGCTGACCACCTCCACCTTCACCCGGTCGCCGTCGAGCGCGCGACGGGCCTCGTGCGGCGGAACGAAGACGTCCTCCTCGGTCCCGACGTCCACGAAGCCGAACCCGTCCCGGTGCACGGTGAGCGTCCCCTCGAGCACCTTTCGCCCGCGCCCGGCGGACGGCCGCTGACCGTTCCCCGCCACTGCCCGGCGCCCCGGGAAGGCGAAGCGCTCACCGGCCCGCTCGACCCGGCCCTCGCGCACCAGCGCCCGCATCGCTCGCTTCACGTCGGTGCGCTGGCCGCCGTGCAGACCCGAGGCACGCAGGATCTCGGCGACGCCCAGTGGGTGGTCGGCCTTCTCCAGGGCCCTCAGGAGGACCGAGCTATCGACCCGTGCTGCCATCAGTGCTCCCCGCTCCGGCGCTCAGGCCCGGACGGCGACGGTCAGCCGCTGCGTCCGCGCCACCTGCGCGGGTGCGAAAACCTTCGCCAGGAAGAAGTCCACGTCGTACTGGCCGGGGTTGCGCGGGGTGAAGAAGAACTCGCGGGTTCCCGGACCGCTCGTCGCGGCGATGAAGTTCGCCTCGCGCAGCCCGATGCGCTTGGCAACCGTCGGCTCGACGGCCCAGGTGTATCCGGCGCGCTCCGGGATGCGCACGGCGAGCCCCTGGCCGATGCGGATCTCCAGCGGCGTGCCCTCGTCCGGCACCCCTTCGAGCTCGAGCACCTCCAGCGCCTCTCGCGACATGCTGCGGGCATCGCCTGGGCGGACCTCGGCGCCCTCGACCTCGACGGTGCCGCCCCAGCCCGACTCCTTGTGCACCACCCCGATCACCTGCACCGGCTGACCGATGTTCTTCCGGAAGCTCCTCGGCATCTTCCCGCCGAGGCGGAAGGTGACCTGCTGCCGGGTGCCGGCGTTCGAGACGACGAGGATGAAGTCCTCGCCGGACATCTCCAGCGCGCCCCGGACCGAGGCGAAGCCGCGCATTCCGGCGCCCATGCCCGCGCTGCCGATCTGCTCCACCTCGCCGGGTGAGAGGAAACGGAGCTTCTCCGCCTGCGGCTCGGCAGCGGGCTCGGCGTCGGCGCGCTTCGCCGCGTACTTCCGGACGTCCACCGTACCGCCGTAGTTGTGCGTCTTCTTGATGAGCCCGGTGACGCTGACCTTGTGGTCCACGTACGCCGGGAGGACCTCCTGGTCCGGGCCCTGGAGGAGGAACACCAGCTCGCGCTTGTCGCGGCCGATGATGTGCAGGTACGGCATCCCGTCCTTCACCACCAGCCGGCCCTTCAGGCTCCCCTCGCCGCCCACCCCGCGACCTGCCGCCGGGGTGAGGATCTGCTCCAGCTCGCGCTTGGTGAGCGGCTCGCCCACCGGCGGAAGCTTCGTCGCGCGCGGGCGCGGCTTCTCCGGTGCGCGGAGCAACACCGGGGTCGCCGACGCCTTGTGCGTCGAACGCGCCGGATGCGCCGGAGGCGCCGCGGGTGCCGGTCGCACCGCCGCGTGAGCCGGATGCTTCGCCGCGCTCTTGCTGGCCTTGGAGGACGCTGCCTTCGAGGGACTCTTTGCCGCCGACTTCACCAGCTTGGCAGCGGCCTTGGCGACCTTGGCCGATGCTTTCTTCAGGAGCCCCAGGCGGGCCTCGTTCTTTCGTGAGCCAGGCTTTGCCGCGCCGGACTTCGTCTTGGGCTTGGGCTTCGCCACGGGTTTGAGGAGGGGCACATAACGTCGCCCCTCCACGCTGTCAACCGTAAACCCTCTGAAGAATTGAGAATTCGGCGCCGACGCGCTACGAGAGGGCGATGGCCGAGCTGCCGCCGCTGCCCGCTGAAGAGGCCCAGGAGCGCATCCTCCACGACCTCCAGCCGCTGCCGGACGCCTGGGTGCCGCTCGAGGAGGCGCTCGGCTTCGCGCTCACCGCGGATGTGCTCGCCCGACGCACGCAGCCGCCCTGGGACAACTCGGCGATGGATGGGTACGCGGTCCGGAGCGCGGACGTGGCGCAGACGCCGGTCACCTTCCCGGTGGTCGCGGTGGTGCACGCCGGCGATCAGCCGAGCCGCGCCGTGGGGCCGCGAGAGGCAGTCCGGATCATGACCGGGGCGCCGATGCCGCCGGGTGCGGACGCGGTGGTGATGCAGGAGCGCACGCGCACCCTCCCCGGCGCGGGTCTCGGGCTGGTGGAGATCCAGGAGGCGGCGACGGTGCGGCAGAACGTGCGGGACGCGGGCGAGGACGCGCGCGCCGGCGAGCTGCTCCTCCCCGCCGGGATGGTGCTCGGCATCCCCGAGCTGTCCCTCCTCGCCGCGCAGGGGATGACCTCGGTGCGCGTCCCTCGACGTCCGCGAGTGGCGATCCTCGCGACCGGTGACGAGCTCTGCCGGCCCGACGAGGAGCCCCAGGGACGCATCGTCGACACCAACTCCGTCGCGATCGCCATGGGCGTCAGACGCGCCGGCGGCATCCCCGTGGTGTTCGGGATCGCGCGCGATCGTCCCGAGGAGGTCGAGCGGCTGATCCGCGTCGCGCTCGACCAGCACGACGTGATGCTCACCTCGGCCGGCGCATCCGTCGGCGAGCACGACCACGTGCGCCCCGCGCTCGAGCGCGCAGGCGTCGCGATGGACTTCTGGCGGGTGGCCATCCGGCCCGGAAAGCCGCTGGCCTTCGGGCGGCGAGGAGCCACCCGGGTCTTCGCGCTCCCGGGTAACCCCGCCTCGTCCCTCGTCACCTTCGAGCTGTTCGTCCGACCGGCGCTGCTCCGGCTCGGCGGCCGCCCCTCGCCGCTGCCCGTCCCGATCCGGGCCCGAAGCGGGGTGGACCTCAAGAAGAACAAGGGGTTGGCACACTACGTCCGGGTCGTGCTCCGCTGGCGTGAGGGGGACCCCTGGGCCGACCCCCTCCCCACCCAGACGTCCGGTGCGGTCCGATCCACCGTCACAGCCACGCATCTGCTGCACTTTCCAATGGATGCGATGAGTCTTCATCGAGGAGACCCCGTCGAACTGTTGCCCGTCGGGTGGGCCCCATAGCAACGGAGCCCCCTCCCGAGCATCCAATGACTGTAAAACCGTCGATCCGGACGGGAGACCCCCGAGAAACGTCGACCATGTCCAGCCTTTCACCTCAACCTCTGACCCGTCGTTCCCACGTCGTCGAGCTGTACTCCGAGGCACCCCTTCCGACCGCCCGCGGCACCTTCCGGGTGGTCGTCTTCCGCGACCGGCGCAACCAGAACGAGCACGTCGCGATGGTGATGGGAGAGGTCTTCGGCCAGGAGGGCGTGCCGGTCCGCGTCCACTCCGAGTGCCTCACCAGCGAGGTGCTGGGCAGCCTCAAGTGTGACTGCCGTCAACAGCTGGATCGCGCGCTCGACCTGGTCGCCACGCGCGGCCGGGGCGTCGTGATCTACCTTCGCCAGGAGGGCCGGGGCATCGGTCTGGGGAACAAGATCAAGGCCTACGCGCTCCAGGCCCGGGGGCTCGACACCTACGAGGCGAACCGACAGCTCGGGTTCCCGGACGATCTCCGCACCTACGACGTCGCGGCGGACATGCTCCGGCTGATCGGGGTGCGCAGCGTCGATCTCATCACCAACAATCCTCTGAAGATCGCCGGGCTGGTGGAGGAAGGGATCCCCGTCCGCGGTCGAATCCCCTCCCCCGCTGCGCACAATCCGCATAACGTCGACTACTTGCGCACCAAGCGCGAGCGCACGGGACACCTGATTGAGCTCTTCGGGGAGGACGCGGCGAAGGCCGGCTGACGCACGCACCCCGGCGGACCGCTTCGAGGTCACGTTCTGGGGCGTGCGCGGGTCGGTCCCCGCGCCTGGCGCAGCGACCCGGCGGTACGGCGGCAACACCCCTTGCGTCGAGGTGTGCGTGGGCGCCCGTCGCATCATCCTCGATGCCGGCTCGGGGCTCCGTCCGCTGGGCGAGCACCTGCGGGCGGACGGCGCCACCGTCGAGGCCGACATCCTGCTGTCGCACTACCACTACGATCACCTTCAGGGATTGCCCTTCTTCGCGCCGCTCGCCGAGCCGCAGAACCGCTTCGTCTTCCACGGCCCACGGCGCGAGGGACGGAGCGTGCAAGACGTCCTGGAAGGGCAGATGGTCCCTCCGTACTTTCCGGTGACGCTCGACAAGCTGGCGCGGGCGACGCTGGAGTTCCGGAGCATCGAGCCCGGTGAGCCCTTCGCGATCGGCGGGGTGCACATCTCGTCGACCGACCTGGACCACCCCGGCGGGAGCCTCGGGTACCGGCTGGAGTACGGCGGCCGCACGCTGGTCTACGCGACGGACGTGGAGCACACCGAGCGGCCGGCGGAGGCGCTGATCGAGCTCGCGCGAGGCGCCGACGTGCTCGTGCACGACGCGATGTACAGCGGCGACGAGTACGAGGAGCGGCGCGGATGGGGCCACAGCACCTGGGCCGGCGCCCTGGCGACCGCCGAGGCGGCCCGGGTGAAGAAGCTGGTGCTCTTCCACCACGATCCGGAGCGGGACGATCGCGCGCTCGACACAGTGCTGAAGCGGGCGCAGAAGACGTTCCCGCGCACCATCGCCGCTCGCGAGGGGCTCACCCTGCGACTCGCTCCGTCGCGCGTCTGAGCGTGTCCCGCGGTCGTGTGGGACCGGGCAGCACACCTCCGCGAGGCGTCAGCCGGCGCTCCTAGAGTCGAGCGCGGATGACGACACCCGAGAAGCGGCTCCAGGACCTCCAGGCGCGGGCCATCAACGAGCGGATCATCGAGTACGGACTCCGGCGCGGGCTCCTCGATGCGCTCCGCCTGTCGTACGAGCCGGCGAGGGACGGAAGCCTCGTGGTCTACGTCCCGCGTCACCGCGGGCACTGGCGGATCCAGCCGCCGGGCGTGGGTGAGGCGTCGGCGATCCGGGTGCTCGCGTTCGGGGACGACGGGCGCATGCAGATGGGCGCCGTCACGCTGGCGCTCCGCTGGGACGCTGCCGCGTCGGACTGGAGTCTTCTCGACGCCTCCGAATCCGACGAGATCGCCGCCGCAGCGTGGAAGTGCATGGCACGGCTGGCCCGCGAAGCGGGTTGGCTGGAGCGCACGGCGGCCTAGGCGTCCTCGAGGGGTTCTCAGCGCCAGTGACCCGCTGCCGGGGTGCTCACCGCGCGCCTCACGGCTCGCTTGAGCCCCGCGAACGGGAGGCGGCGCAGCGCCTCGTCCGGCGTCGCCCACTCTGCCACGTCGTGCTCGGGACCCACGCTCACCTCGAGCCCATCGGGCCACTCGGCCGCGAAGGCCTCCTCCTCGACCAGCGCCGGCGGGACCGCATCCCCGAAGGCGAAGCTGTGCCGGTACGACAGCGAGCGGACCGGGAGACGCGCTCCGGTCTCCTCCTCGAGCTCGCGTCGGGCCGCCGCCTCCGCCGACTCGCCGGGCAGGCGCCGTCCGGTGACCGGCTGCCAGAATCCCCCGCGCGCCTGGATGCGGCGCAGGAGCAGGACCTCGGGCCCCGAGGCACCGCGACGAACCGCCGTCACCGAGACGGTCCTCGTCCGGCCGTCCTCGAACCGCAGCTCCGCCTCGAGCACCGCGCCGAACGCCCGCGCCAGCGCCTCCTCGACCGCGCCGACGTCCACCGGCCGCCTCAGCTCACGCTCCATCGACGTCACGCCGGCCTCCCGAATGCCGCACGGGACGATGAGCTCGAAGTCCTCCAGCGTGGAGTTCACGTTCAGCGCGAACCCGTGCGTGGTGATCCAGCGCGCGATGTGCACCCCCACCGCGCCGATCTTCCGCGCATCGCCGCCGGGCTCGGACCCGACCCACACCCCCGGCCACTTCTCGATCCGGCTCGCGTCGATCCCGTGCTCGGAGAGCGCGCGGATCATCCCCTCCTCCACGCTTCGCACGTGTCGGCGGACGTCCTTGCGGTCCGGGGCGAGGTCCAGGATGGGGTAGCCGACGATCTGCCCGGGCCCGTGGTACGTCACCTCCCCGCCGCGGTCCGTCTCGTGCACCTCGACGCCGCGTGCCTCGAGCAGCTCCGGGCCGGCGAGCACGTCCGTCCGGCTCGCCCCGCGGCCCAGGGTCAGCACGGGTGGGTGCTCGAGCAGCAGCAGCACGTCGCCGACCTTCCCCTCCTTCCTCGCCCGGGCGAACAGGGCCTGCAGCCGGAGCCCGTCCCCGTACTCCACCCGCCCCAGACGATGGACGGTGAGCGTCCGCCGCGTCATCGCGAGGCCCACCAGCGCAGGAGCAAGGCGTGCAGCGCGTGCGCGGCCCGGGTCGAGCGGACGGCGAGGCGAAGCGCCTCCTCGAGCGCGTCGGGCTGGGCCGCCGAGCCATCGGGCGCGCGCCACCGCTCCGCCAGCAGCCGCAGCTCCGACTCGCCCGGCGCCCGGAAGCACTCCAGCGTCAACCCGTCCAGCACCGGCCCCGGGAGCCAGGTCCCCGCCAGCGTCTCCACCTGCTCGGGGGCATGCACCCGGCGGCCTCCGACCCGGTGCTCCGGCTCGGGCAAGGTCGCGTCCAGGGCCAGCACCACCGGACGGCTCGGAAGAACGCGCGCCAGCTGCCGTCGTGCCCCGGGCTCGAGGCCGTCCACGTCGTCCACCAGCAGCGGCCCGTGCTCGGGAACCGGCAACGTCCCGTCCCACGCCGTCCCCAGACCGCGCGCGGCCCAGGTGTGTAGCCAGGTGCTCTTGCCGCTCCCCGCTGCTCCCACCAGGAGCACCCGGGCGTGGCCCGCCGCCAGCGCGGCCTCGATGCGCGCGACCGCCTCGACCTGGGTCGGGAGCGCCTCGAGTCCCTGGCCGGCCGCCTCGCGGTGCGCGCCCGGCAGCGCCCCTGCCCTCCCCATCCGGTTCTGCACCTGGAACGGCGCTCCACGTGCAGAATCGGAAGCGCGGAGTCGACGGGTCGTCGGGAGCGCGATCTCGACGTCCTCCGGGCTCCGGCCCGCCTCGGCTCCCGGGGCGACGGCGGACGGATCGAGGCTCGAGGCGCCCTCGCCCGCCCGGGGCTCGGCGCCGTCCAGCAAGGACCCGGCGAGTCTCACGCAGGCCCGGCAGACGTAGGCCTGCGTCGGCCCGGCGACCAGCGGCCCGACCTCGCGAGAGGGGCGGCAGCAGAAGCTGCACCACGCCTCGAGGGTGGGGTCCGCCAGGGTCGGCGTCCGCTCGAAGAGTGCGCGATCGACGCCGGGGAGTGCCTCCTCGACGGATGCCTCCGGCGCGCCGTTCCGCCGGCCCCCGGACGCTGGCTCCTCCACCCCGCGCGCTCCGGCCCGCGCGACCGGACCCAGGCGCTCGACGTGGCGGCGCATCTGCTCCGCGCGCGCGTCGTGCCCCGTGGACTCGTAGATCTGCGCCGCCTGCTCCAGCAACGCACCGGCCCGGGCGAGGTCGCCCTCTCGCTCCGCCGCCTGCGCCGACTGCAGCAGCTCTCGCGGGTTCACGCCATTTCGAGCAGGAGCGACTCGGGGTGCTCGAGCAGCTGCACCAGCGCTCCGACCGCCTCCGCTGCCACCAGCCCGTCGATGACCCGGTGGTCGAACGACAGCGAGACGTTCATCATCTCGCGCACCCCGATCTCGTCGTCGTCGGTCACCACCGGGCGCTTCCGGATCCGGTGGATGCCGAGGATCGCCACCTCGGGGTAGTTGATGATCGGCATCGCGAACAGCCCGCCGTTCGTCCCCAGCGAGGTGATGGTGAAGGTGCCACCGCTCAGCTCGTCGAGCTTGAGCGCCTTCTCCCGGGCGCCCGCTCCGAGGCGCGCGATCTCCTCCGCAAGCTGACGGATCGTGAGCCGGTCCACGTCCTTCACCACCGGGACGGTCAGCCCGTCGTCGGTGGCGGCGGCGATCCCGAAGTGGAACGAGCCGCGCTGCACCAGCTCCTGGGCCGCGTCGTCGAAGTTCGCGTTGAGCGAGGGGTACTTCCGGAACACCGGGACCAGCGCCTTGCACACGAAGGGCAGGAAGGAGACCTTGAGCGTGTCACCCGACGCGGCGAGCGACGCGTTCAGCCGCTTGCGGAGCGCCACCAGCTCGGTGACGTCCACCTCCTCCACGAACAACGAATGCGGCGCGGTGTACTTCGACCGCACCATCTTCTCGGCGATCTTCCGCCGCAGTCCGCGGAGAGGAATGCGCTGGTCCGCTCCCGCCGACGGCAGCGGGACGAGCTTCGCCCTGGGAGCCGCTTGCGCCGGCTCGGCCCGCCCGAGGTCGAGCGCCGCCTGGACGTCCGCCTTGAGCACCCGCCCCTGCGACCCGGTCCCGGCGATCGCCGCGAGGTCGATGCCGTGCTCGCGGGCCATCCGGCGGGTCACCGGCGTGGCGAGCACCTTCGCCGTGGACTCCACCGCCGGGGCCGCGGCAGCCGGTGCGCTCGCCGTCGCGGGCGCGGGGGCCGCGGCGGTCGCTGCCGGCGCCGCACCCGAGACCTCCATCGTCAGCAGGAGGTGGTGCACCTTGGCGATCTCCCCCTCCTTGCCGTGGAGCGAGACCACCTTCCCCGAGCGGGGCGCCGGCACGGTGACGGTGGCCTTGTCGGTCATCAGCTCGACGACGCCCTGGTCCTCCTCGACCGTGTCGCCGGCCTTCACCAGCCACTTGACGATCTCACCCTCGACGACGCCTTCCCCGAGATCCGGAAGCTTGAACTCGAACGTGGCCACGGCGCTGTCAGCTCCTCGCAGGGCTCAGGCGTGCCGACCCTGCTCCATGAGACCCTTCATGAAGAACTCTGCCGCGCGGTAGCTGCTGCGGACCAGCGGCCCCGCCGCGACGTACAGGAAACCCATCCCCTCCGCCACCTGCTTGTACCGGTCGAAGTCGGCGGGTGGAACGAACCGAGCCACCCGAAGGTGGAACTGCGACGGCTGGAGGTACTGGCCGAGGGTCAGCACGTCGACCCCGGCCTCGCGCAGGTCGCGGAAGGTCTGGACCAGCTCCTCCTCGGTCTCGCCGAGGCCGACCATGATCGAGCTCTTGGTGTACAGCGTCTCCGGACGATCCTTCAGGTAGCGCAGGACGCGGAGGCTCTGCTGGTAGGTCGCGCGCCTGTCGCGGACGGTGGGAGTGAGACGCTCCACCGTCTCGATGTTGTGCGCCACCACGTGGGGTCGTGCCTCGGCCACCGTGGCCAGGTCCCGCTCCACGCCCTTGAAGTCGGGGATCAGCACCTCGACGGTCGTCCGCGGGCTCTCCCGCTTCAGCGCCCGGATCGCCGCCGCGAAGTGGCTCGCGCCGCCGTCCGGCCGGTCGTCCCGGTTCACGCTGGTGACGACGATGTACTCGAGCCCGAGCTCCCTCACCGCCCGCGCCAGGTTCTCCGGCTCCTCCGGATCGAGCGGCGGCGGGGCTCCCACCTTCACGTGGCAGAAGCGGCAGGCGCGGGTGCACACCTCGCCCATCAGCATCACCGTCGCGGTGCCCCCACCCCAGCACTCGGCGATGTTCGGGCAGCGGGCCTCCTCGCAGACCGTGGCGAGGCCGGTCTTCCGGACGATGTCCCTGACGCGCTCGTACTCCCGGCCGTGTGGCATCCGGACCTTCAGCCACTCGGGCTTCCGGGTGCTCTCGGCGAGCTGGGGCAGCGCAAATCGGTCGGGCGTGGCCATCGGAGCCTTCCCCGATTAACGGCGGGGCTGGCCGGGGGTCAAGAATCCCCCTTCGGTCAGACGTCGTCCAGCCGCTCCCGGGTCAGATGTGAATCGGCGTCCCCAGGGCCGCCTCGGCGCCTTCCTTGACGATCTCCGAGAGCGTCGGGTGGGCGTGGATGGTGCGGCCCAGCTCCTCGGTGGTGATCTCCAGCCGGAGCGCGACGCACGCCTCGGCGAGGAGCTCGGTGGCGTGCGGCCCCACCATGTGCACCCCGAGGACCTCGTCGTACTTCTTGTCGCTGACGACCTTGATCATCCCGATGCCCTCGTCCGAGATCTTCGCCTTGAGGATGGCGCTGAACGGGAAGGTGCCGGTCTTCACGTCGTAGCCGCGCTCCTTGGCCTTCTTCTCGGTGAGCCCCACCGACGCCACCTCGGGGTAGCAGTAGGTCGCAGACGGCGTCAGGTCGTAGTTGATGGGGTGCACTTCCTTCCCGGCGATGTGCTCCACGGCCAGGACGCCCTCCGCCGAGGCCATGTGCGCCAGCATCGGGCCGGGGATGACGTCGCCGATCGCGTAGACGTGCGGCTCGGTGGTCCGCATGAAGTCGTCCACCGGGACGAAGCCCCTCTCCAGCTTGATGTTCGTGGTCTCCAGCCCCACGCCCTCGGTGACCGGGCTCCGGCCCACCGCCGAGAGGAGGATCGACGCCTCCAGGGTCTTGATCCCCGACGGCGTCTCCATGGTGACCTTCACGCCCTTCCCGCCCGGCTCCACCTTCTGGACCTTGGCCGAGAGCTCGTAGGCGATCTTGCGGCGGCGGAACTGTCGCTCCAGCTCCTTGCTCGCGTCCTCGTCCTCGATGGGGAGGAGATGAGGGAGGAACTCGAGGATGCCGACCTCGCTGCCCACGTGCGCGAAGATGGAGGCGAACTCGCAGCCCACCGCGCCGGCGCCGAGCACCAGGACGCTCTTGGGGATCTCCTTGATCTCCAGGATCGAGTCGGAGTTGTAGACCAGCTTGTGATCGACCTGGACGTTCGGGAGCGACTTCGGAACCGACCCGGTGGCGATGAGGATGTTCTTGGTCTCGAGAACCTGCTTGGCGCCGCCCTCGTTGAGCGTGACCTCGACCTTGCCCTTCCCGATGATCTTGCCGTGGCCCTTGACCACCTGGATCTTGTTCTTCTTCATCAGGTAGTCGATGCCGTTGGCGCCCCCGGTGACGACCTTGGCCTTGTGCTCCATCGCCACGGGCCAGTTGATGCTGGGTGACTTGAGGTCGATGCCGAACTCGGCGGCCTGCTGGATGTGCGAATACAGCTCGGCGGTCCAGAGGAGGGCCTTGGTGGGGATGCACCCGCGGTGAAGGCACGTGCCACCCAGGCGCTTGTCCCGCTCCACGATGGCCGTCTTCAGCCCGAGCTGCCCGGCGCGGATCGCGGCCACGTACCCTCCGGGGCCCGAGCCGATGATCACCACGTCCAGAATGTCAGCCACGTTGGTCCATCCTCCTTGCACCGGGTGGGTGCGCGGCGGCATTAACCCTCCGTTTCCACCCGATCAAGCACCAACCGTCATGGGTCAGATGCGGCCGTTGCTCACCACTCCTCCCACGCGCTCCGGCGGTCCGCGCCGCTTTCCGCTCCGCACGCTGTTACTGATGATCCTCGCGCTGATCGTGTTCGCGCGGATGTGGTGGATCACGCACCGGGCCCGCCCTCCTCCGCCGCCGTCGGTCACCGGTCCGCAGCTCCCGCATCCGCCGATCCCGGTCCGTCCGCTCGCGCCTCCCAGGGAGCAGCGCTGATGGAGGTCCTCGTCGTCGGGGCCGGCGTGGTCGGATGCGCGGTCGCCTGGCGCCTGCAGCAGGCCGGCGTCCGGTGCACCGTGCTCGAGCGGAGCATCCCCGGCGCCGAGGCCTCCAGCGCCGCCGCCGGCATCCTCGCTCCCCAGGCCGAGGCCGACGGCCCCGGACCCTTTCTGGAGCTGTGCCTTGCGAGCCGCGCGCTCTACCCCGGGTTCGTTCGCGAGCTGCGCGAGGCCAGCGACGTCGACGTCGCCTTCCGTGCCTGCGGAGTGCTCGCGGTGCAGCTCGACGACACCGGCATCGAGCACGCTCGCCGGCGAATCGGCTGGCAGCAAGCACGGGGGCTCGACGCGACGTGGCTGGACGCGGCCGCGACGCGCGCGCTCGAGCCCGAGCTGTCGGCGGAGATCGTCGGCGCCGCGCACTTCCCGAACGACGCGGTGGTGGACAACCGGCTGCTGGTCTCGGCGCTCACCATCGCGGCGGTTCGCGCGGGCGCGCGGTTCGTCACCACGCAGGTCCACGGGCTGCTCGAGCGCGGCGGACGGGTGACCGGCGCGGCGACCGATCAGGGCGAGCTCGGCGGTGACGCGGTGGTGGTGGCCGCCGGCGCGTGGACCGGCCTCGTCCCCGGCGCGCTCGTCTCGCCCGGCGCGGTGCGTCCAGCGCGCGGTCAGATGGTGATGGTACGCACCCGGGTGCCGATCTGCCGACATGTGGTGTTCGGGGCGCAGGGGTACGCCGTTCCCCGCACCGACGGGCGCGTGCTACTCGGAAGCACGGTGGAGTTCGCCGGCTTCGAGAAGCAGGTCACTGCGGGCGGGCTGGCCGCCGTGCTCGGCCAGGGACTGCGGTTGTTTCCGGGGCTTGCCGGGGCTCCCGTGGTAGAAACCTGGGCCGGTTTCCGGCCGCATACGCCGGATGGTCTTCCGGTCCTGGGGCCGGCGCCGGTTCCCGGGCTCTTTCTCGCCAGCGGACATTTCCGTAACGGCATTCTCCTGACACCGATCACCGCCAGCGTGCTCACCGACACGATCCTGGGCCGGGTTCCCACCGTCGAACTCACCCCGTTCCGGGTCGACCGCAAGGCGCTTACACTGTGACAGCCGTGAACGCGCACGCGGCCGGACCCAAGGGGGTCCACAGCGCCCCGTGGCAGCATCGACAGGCGGAACCATAGGATGCATCTCGTGGACAACCTGGCTGCGCCGACCCGCATCCTGATCGTCGACGACGACGCCTCGGTCCGCGACGTGATCTCGGTACTCCTCCAGGAGGAAGGGTACGAGTGCCGCACCGCCAGCTCGGCCGAGGCTGCGCTGGACATCGCGGCCGCGGAAGCACCACCGCTGGTGATCAGCGACATGAAGATGCCCGGCCGCGATGGCATCTGGTTGCTGGAGGCGTTCCGCGAGCGGTACTCGGAGACCGCGGTGATCATGCTCACCGGCTACGGCGACACCGAGGCCGCGGTGGACTGCCTGCGGCGCGGAGCGGTGGACTACCTCCTCAAGCCACCCAAGCTGACCGACCTCATCCGCGCCATCGAGCGCGCGCTGGCCAAGCGCCGCATCGAGCTCGCCAGGAAGCGGTACCAGAAGAAGCTGGAGCGCAAGGTGCGTGACCGCACCGGCGAGCTCCGCACCGCGCTCCGGAACATCCAGGGCACCTACCAGACGACGCTGCTCGCGCTGGTCCGCGCGCTCGACGCACGCGAGCACGAGACCAGCGACCACAGCCAGCGCGTGGTGAAGTACACCGAGCACATCGCCGAGCGCCTGGGCCTGCGCGGCCCGGAGCTGGAGGAGATCGGCCGCGGCGCGCTGCTCCACGACATCGGGAAGATCGGCGTGCCGGACGCGGTGCTGCTCAAGCCGGCAAAGCTCACGCCCGAGGAGTGGAAGGAGATGCGCCGGCATCCGGACATCGGCTACGACATGATCCGGAGCATCGAGTTCCTCAACACCCCGGCGGCCATCGTCCTCAGCCACCAGGAGCGCTTCGACGGCCGCGGCTATCCGCGCTGCCTCCGGGGCGAGGAGATCCACATCGGGGCCCGCATCTTCGCGGTGGCGGACACCCTGGATGCGATGACCTCGGACCGGCCGTACCGCAAGGGCACGACCTTCGAGAACGCGGTGGACGAGATCGAGCGCTGCGCGGGCTCGCAGTTCGATCCCGAGGTGGTGCGCGCCTTCCTGGACATCGGGGTGAAGAACCTCCGGCGGATCAAGGAAGACATGGCCGCCGCCAAGGCCCGCGAGTCCGGCGAGGTCGAGCAGGACGCCCGCGACGCCGAGGAAGCGCTGGATCGCGCGCTGGACACGGTCGACGTGGCCGCGCGCATCGCGCAGGGACAGCGGTAGCACGCCTTCGAGCCACCGCGCCGCTCGCCCGTCAGCGGTAGATCTCCCCGCCGTCCCGCCGGAACTCCTCCGCCTTCTCCTTCAGCCCCTGCTCCACGTCCGCCGCCCGGACCTCCTGGGTGAGCTGCATCGAGCAGAAGTGCGGGCCGCACATCGAGCAGAAGTGCGCCACCTTCGCGCCCTCGGCGGGGAGCGTCGCGTCGTGGAACTCGCGCGCCTTCTCCGGATCCAGCGAGAGGTTGAACTGGTCCTCCCACCGGAACTCGAACCGGGCCTTCGACAGCGCGTCGTCCCGGGCCTGCGCTCCCGGATGCCCCTTTGCCAGATCCGCCGCGTGGGCCGCGAGCCGGTAGGTCACGACCCCCTGGCGGACGTCCTCCCGGTCGGGCAACCCGAGGTGCTCCTTCGGCGTCACGTAGCAGAGCATCGCCGTGCCGAACCAGCCGATCATCGCCGCGCCGATGCCGCTGGTGATGTGGTCGTAGCCGGGCGCGATGTCCGTGGTGAGAGGCCCCAGCGTGTAGAACGGCGCCTCGTCGCACAGCTCGAGCTGCTTCGTCATGTTCTCGCGGATGAGGTGCATCGGCACGTGGCCGGGGCCCTCGATCATCGTCTGGACATCCTGCGCCCAGGCCCGCTTGGTGAGCTCCCCGAGCGTCTCCAGCTCGCCGAACTGCGCCGCGTCGTTGGCGTCCGCGATCGACCCCGGCCGCAGCCCGTCGCCCAGGCTGAAGCTCACGTCGTAGGCCTTCATGATCTCGCAGATCTCGTCGAAACGCGTGTAGAGGAAGTTCTCCTCGTGGTGCGAGAGACACCACTTGGCGAGGATGCTCCCGCCGCGGCTCACGATGCCCGTCACCCGCTTGGCCGTCAGCGGGATGTACCGGAGCCGCACGCCGGCGTGCACCGTGAAGTAGTCCACCCCCTGCTCCGCCTGCTCCACGAGCGTGTCCCGGTAGATCTCCCAGGTCAGCTCCTCGGGCTTGCCGCCGACCTTCTCCAGCGCCTGGTAGATGGGCACCGTCCCGATGGGCACCGGGCTGTTTCGGAGGATCCACGCCCGGGTCTCGTGGATGTTCGGCCCGGTCGACAGGTCCATCACCGTGTCCGCGCCCCAGCGGATGGCCCAGACCAGCTTCTCCACCTCCTCCTCGATGGAGGATGTGACCGCGGAGTTCCCGATGTTGGCGTTCACCTTCACCAGGAAGTTCCGGCCGATGATCATCGGCTCCAGCTCGGGGTGGTTCACGTTGGCTGGAATGATGGCCCGACCGCGCGCGACCTCCTCGCGCACGAACTCCGGCGTCACCCGGCGCGGCAGGCTCGCCCCGAACGACTGACCGCGGTGCTGACCCTCGGCGGCCTGCTCGGCCACGAGGTTCTCGCGCAGCGCCACCGCCTCCATCTCCGGGGTCACGATGCCCTTCCGGGCGGCGTGGAGCTGGCTCACGTTCCCCCCGCGGCGGGCCACCCGGGGAGGCCTCACCCGTGCCATCCGCAACGACTGGAGCCGTGGGTCCACCGCCCGCGCCCGGCCGAAGGCCGAGGTGACCTCGGACAGCGTCTCCAGCAAGGGGTCTCGATCCAGCCACGTCCGCACCGGCTCCAGCCCCCGGCGCAGGTCGATACGCGCCTCCGGGTCGGTGTACGGCCCGCTGGTGTCGTAGACCTCGAGCGGCGCGTTGGGCGCCTCCGTCCACGCAGCACCGTGATGGACGCGCGTGGGGCTGAGGGAGATCTCCCGGACGGGCGCCCGGACCTCCGGATGCAACGTCCCGGTCCGGTAAGTCTTTCTCGATGCCGGGAGCGGTCCCCGGGTGATCCCCTCCAGCCGCTCTTCGTCCACGCTCAGCTTCGTCCGTCCGCTCATGGCGCTCCTACGCGGGCGGAGGACGAGGCACCGGACCTCGCTCGCTGCTTCCCTCCGCCGGCATCACCCGGTTCAGGTTCCGAGGGTCCGGCCACCGGCCGTCTCAGCCGAGCCCGGGAACCGGGCGCGGCACCCCTAGCAGCGATGCGGGCACACTAACCGAAGCCCGGGACCGGCGGCTCGCTTCTCGGAGTGAGCCCCGTCGGATCTCCGACGCCCGGGACGGCGGCGCGTGCCTTCCCCCGGCCTAGTCTGCGCGGCATGCCCACGCCGGTTCGCTTCGTCCTCGTCCACCCCCGCACGCCCGAGAACCTCGGAGCGGCCGCCCGGGCGCTGAAGAACTTCGGCCAGGCGGAATGGACGTGGATCCGCCCACCCTGGAGTCCCGATGACGTCCGGGCCCGCACGCTCGCCGTCGGCGCCGAGGACGTGCTCGCCTCCGCCCGGCTGGCTGACACGCTGGAGGAGGCCGTCGCGGATTGCAGCTGGGTGGTGGGGACGTCCGGGCGCGTCGGGCTCCGTCCGCCACCGCTGGACCCGGAGACGTTCGCCGCCGAGGTCGCGCGCCGGCCAGGCCGGATCGCCCTCGTCTTCGGGGACGAGCGCACCGGGCTCGGACGCGACGAGCTCTCCCGCTGCCACGCCCTCACCCGCATCCCGTCGGACGCCCGGCAACCCTCGCTGAACCTGGCTCAGGCCGTCTGCATCTACGCCTACGCGCTCGCGCGAGGACCCGAGCGAACGTCTCTCCGCGCCCCGCGGCCCGGAACCGAGTCCGATCTCCGCGGGCTCGAGGTCGTCCTCGAGGACCTCCTCCGCGCCGTTCGGTTCGTCCGTCCCGGCCGCGCCGGCGTCGGTCCCCTGGTGGCTCCGTGGCGAAGGTCGGGTTTGACCCGGGTTGAAATCAGGGTCTGGGAGTCGGCCATCCGCACGCTCGCTCGGTCGGTATCGAAGCCCCGTCCTTCCAATGGTTTGGACTCCCACCAGAAGCGCTGAACGGGCCCTGAAGGGTCGGGAAGCCGCTCACCGCCGGGTCTGGTTAAGGTCTTTCCCCGCCGTGACCCCCGCCCCCGCCACCGCTGCCGCGCAGCAGGAACCGCCGACCGAGTCGGTGACTCCGGTCGCGCCCGCGCCCGAGAAGGCCTCTCCGGAGCCACGCGAGCGCCCACAGCCGGCGGCCGCTCCGCCCGCGCCCCCCGCCTTTCATGAGCGCCTGCAGCCGGACCCGCGTGATCGCGCCCAGCCCGCGCTGCGTCCGGAGCGCCAGGCGCTCCTCCGCGCCCGCATCAAGGACCTCCGCCTCCAGCTCGCGGGGACGCACCTCGAGCGGCTCATCCACCAGCTCCACGAGGAGCTCGGCGCCCGGGGCATCGACGTGCGCCCGCAGTGCTACCTGAGCGACGAGTGGGGCTGCCCGTCCGGCATTCCGGTCATCGGCATCCCCTTCTACCTGGCCAACCCCGCGCTCCAGTCCATCGAGGGCGAGCTGGGGGGTGGCGTGGAGTCGGAGCGCGAGATCCTCATGTACCTCCGCCACGAGGCGGGGCACTGCTTCAACTACGCCTACCGGCTGTACGAGACCCCGGCCTGGCGCGCGCTGTTCGGCGACTACCACCAGCCCTACAAGGAGGACTTCAAGCCGAAGCCCTTCTCCCGGGCGTACGTCACGCACATCCCGGGCTGGTACGCGCAGAAGCACCCGGACGAGGACTTCGCCGAGACCTTCGCGGTGTGGCTCACCCCCGGCCTGGACTGGCGGCAGCGGTACCGCAACTGGGGCGCGGCCCTGAAGAAGCTCCAGTACGTGGACGCCACGGCCACCGAGCTGGGCCACCGCCCGCCCCAGGTTTCCCTGGACTCGCACGACGTCGACGCCGACCAGATGGAGGAGACGGTCGCCGACTACTACCGGCTCCGCGACCTGGCCGAGCGGGTGGATCTCGAGATCGGCGAGAAGCTCGACACCGAGCTGTTCCAGCTCTTCGAGCCGCCCGGGTCCGCGCCTGCGTCTGCGGCGCAGATGCTCCGCGATCAGCGGCAGACCCTCATCCAGGCCGCGACCCAGTACTCGGGCGTGAACCGCGCGGTGGTTCGTAGCGTGGTGGACCACCTGACGGACCGCACCGAGCAGCTGAAGCTCACCGCCACGCCCGATCGCGCGAGCGGCTACGTCGCGAATCTGGGTTCACTGGTCACAGCGCTGGCGATGAACGAGCTCTACACGGGCCGACTCTTCGACACCGAGTAGCCGAATCGCATCGAGCGGCGTATCCTTGCGCGAGGAATGCCGCTCCCTGCGCTGAAGATCGCCATCCTCCACTACCAGCCGAAGGGCGACGAGGTGGATCCGGTGGTGACGCAGCTCACCGAGGCGCTCTCCAGTCTCGGTCACCAGGTCACCACCGTCGCCGTGGACGATCGGGTGAGCGAGATCCTCCGGGACATCCAGCGCGCCAAGTGTGACCTGGTGTTCAACGTCTGCGAGACGTTCGCCTCCGACTACCGCATGGAGGTCAACGTCGCGGCGCTGATGGAGATGGGCCGGGTGAAGTACACCGGCTCGAGCACCGCCGGGCTGCTCCTCGCCCAGGACAAGGTCCTGACCAAGCAGCTCCTCGAGTTCCACGAGGTCTCCACCCCGAACTTCGCGGTGTTCGAGAACGACACCTTCGAGACCAAGGGCATCCTGCGCTTCCCCCTCATCGTGAAGCCCGCCCGCTCGGACGCGTCGATCGGCATCGGCCGGCACTCGGTCGTCCAGAACTGGCAGGAGCTGACCGAGCGAGTGCGGGAAATCCGAGACGACCTCCAGGACGAGGCGCTGGTCGAGGAGTTCATCGACGGGCGCGAGGTCTACGTCGGCATCGTGGGCCCGGCGAGCCACCCCACCATCCTCCCCATCATCGAGATGGACTTCGGGAACTGGTCCCCGGCGGTCCCGATGGTGTCCGACCGGGAGGTGAAGTTCGCTCCCGAGACGGAGGGCAGCCCCCGGCTGGTCATCGCCAAGGACCTCTCCGACGAGCTGCGGGCCCGCATTCACCGGGCGGCTCACCTGGCCTACCGGGCGCTCAAGCTCCGGGACTACGCCCGCATGGACTTCCGGATCGCCAAGACCGGCGAGCCCTACATGCTCGAGGCCAACCCGAACCCGTACCTCGAGAAGACCGGCGAGCTGGCGATGGCCGCGGCCGAGGTGGGCCTCGACTACGCGCAGCTCGTCTCGAAGATCCTCGAGTCCGCGGCGGTCCGGTACCACCTCCACGTTCGCGAGGCACCGGGGAAGCGGGCCCGGGCAGCGCAATCCTGAGAGGGCGCGCCGGTCAGGGCGGCGCGGGCCGCTCGGGGCTCTCCCACACCTCGTTGCGCACGCTGATCATCTTGGCCAGGGTTTGCTTTCCCGGGTAGCGCGGCTCGGGACAGGCGGCGCCCTGCGTGCCGACGTAGCCGGCCACCTGCCGGCCCTCGAGCGAGAAGAGCACCGTGGCGCAGTCCGCCTCGAGCGGGATGCCCGCCAGCTCCGAGCCCGGCGTGTAGACGTCGATCCAGTGACCGCCCAGACCGAGCTGCGCGGCGAGATAGAGCGGCATCTCGAGCTCCGACGGGATGGGCTCGCCGTCCTCGGTCACGAAGGTCCAGATCCGCCCGCCCGGGTACGAGGGCAGGTACATGAGCCCGTCCGGTCGGCGATCGACGGTGACCCAGCCCGACGGACGGATGAGCGAGGGCGTCGGCGCGAAGGCGCCGACCTTGCGGAGGTCGTCGCCGACGCGTTCGTAGCGGTCGCCGCCCATGCCCGCCCAGCTCCCGTCCTGGCCGAGCGTGTAGACGATGCCCGGCGCGCTCACGCTCCGCGCATCGAATCGCGCCGCGCCGGTGCGAACCGCGCGCCCCTGTTGATCGTAGTGAGCACAGCCTGCGGCGACGAATGCCAGCACGGCCCCGAACACGTGCGTCCGCTGCATGGGAACCCTCCAGCCCGCGTCCCGGATCCCCTCTCCCAGGGCGTGCGCGCCGTGGCCGGCGCGGGGCGCACTCTAGTCGACCGGGAAAGCGCCTGCCGCCACCCGGGCCGGGGAGTGCACCGGTGAACGTCCCGGCTGCCGGACAGGTCAACCGGGATGGTCGCTACGGAGCTGCGTCTCCCAGAGCTCCCTCCTGGATTCCACCAGCCGCTGCAGCGCTCCTTCCGGACAGTACGGGTCCGGGCACCGGGCGGTCCAGGGCGCTTGCCGCAACTGGCGAGACTCACGGCGCTTGCGTGATGCGCGGTCCCGCCGGCCTCGCCAGCGCGGTCCCGTCGAGCGTCGGCCGGAGGTAGTCCACCAGCGCCTCGAGGTCGGGCGGTCCTCCGGTCCGGTCCGTCCCCTCGGCGAAGACCTCGAACCCGTCTCCGCCCGCCGCCAGGAAGCTGTTCACCGTCACTCGTACCCGGGCGTCTCGCGCGAGCACCCGGCCGTCCACCTTGAGCGAGCCCGGGACGACCCTCGAGCCCGGCGTGGCACCGGCCGACCACGCGTAGCTCACGTTGGCCGACGGCTGGAGGATCTTCGGGCGGCTTCCGAGCCACTGCTGCTCCAGCGCTCGCTCCAGCTGCGCGCCGGTGAGGGTGAAGCTCACCAGGGTGTTACCGAATGGCTGCGCGGCGAAGGCCTCGGCGTAGGTGACGTCACCGGCCGGGAGGTCCGCACGCAGGCCGCCGGGGTTCATGAAGGCGATGGTCGCGCCGCTCTTCCGGGTGGCGGCGAGCTGGGCGTCGGCCACCGCATCGCCGAGCGCGGACTCACCGGCATCGCTCGCCTTCCGGGAGAGATTGACGGCGAGTCTCCCCACCCGGCGATTGGCCAGCGGCGCCGCCCGCGCCACCGCCTCGTCGACCACCGCCTTCGCCCGTGGGTCGGGAGGGATGTCGTGCGTCACCGGGACCTGGGTCGCCTTCCGGGAGAGCACGCGGTGCTGCACCGGATCCACCTCCAGCTCGATCCGGGTCACGAACTTCCCGTACGCCCCGGCGCTCGTCGCCAGGACGCCGCCGAGGTCGGGGCAGACGTAGGCCTGGTGGGTGTGCCCGCTCACGATGAGGTCCACGCCGCGGAACCGCTGGGCGAGGTCGACCAGCGGACCGCTGAACCCCCGGCACTCGTCCGGAGGCGAGCCAGGCGCCTGCGTTCCACCCTGGTGGATGAGCACGACGATCGCGTCGGCGCCCTCCTGTCGCAGCTTCGGCACCGCGGCGTTCACCGCCTCGGCCTCGTCGGTGAAGGTGAGGCCGGCGATGCCGCTGGGAGTGACCACCGAGGGCGTCTCGCGCAGGACGACCCCGATGAAGCCGATCGTGGCTCCTCCCACCTTCTTCAACCAGGTGCCGGGGAGGAGCGTCTTCCCGCTGCGGTCGAGGACGTTCGCCGCGAGGTAGGTGAAGCGAGCCCCGGCGAACCCGGGCGGCCTGCATCCGGGGTCGTCCGGCCGGCATCCACCGCGCTGCAGCCGCAGCAGCTCGTCCGCGCCCTCGTCGAACTCGTGGTTCCCGACGCTGGAGACGTCGAGCCCGAGCGCGTTCATGAGCGCGATGCTCGGTTCGTCGTGGGTGAGAGCCGACGCGAGAGGGCTCGCCCCGACGAGGTCGCCCGCGCCGACCACCACCGTGTCCGGCTCCTCGGCGCGGAGCCGGGCCACGTGCGCCGCGAGCCACGCCCCTCCGCCGGCCGGGACGGTTCCATCGGGAAGCCGGACGGTCCCCGCGGGCGGCTCGAGGTTGCCGTGGAAGTCGTTCAGGGCGACGAGCTGGACGTGAACCGGGGCGGTGGCGGCGTGTTGGGCCGGAGGGGTTCCGGCACAGCCGGCCAGGGCCAGGAGGAGGAAGGCGCGGTGCATGGACCGCCCAGCATGCACCGATCCGGCCAGGATCCGGCGCCTCACAGTCGCAGCCACACACCGACGCCTGCGTTGACCGCCTGGCTGCTGAAGAAGCTCACCCCGCTTCCGGCGAGGGGAAAATCCGCGGTCACCTCGAAGTAGAGGCGGAGGAACGCCATGTCGAGGATCTTCAGACCGCCCCCGGCCCGCAGGAAGGCGATGACGGTGCTCTCCACCTGGATCGGGAACGCCACCCGCCCGTAGAGGGGAAAGGTCGGATCGTCGAAGGTGACGCCCGGGCCCACCGAGGTGCGCTGGCGCGAGTACCCGGTGCCGGTGGCGGCGAGCCCCGTCCGGAGCTCGAGGTCCAGCGCCACCGTCCAGCCGAGGAAGTAGCTGCCGATGAGGTCGATGGCGGGCTGGAAGCTGTCGTTGATGCCGTAGGAGCTGCTCTGGCCGTTGCTGGAGGCGTGGACGTAGAGCGGGGCCTCGAGCGCGAGCCGGGCGGACCACTGTGCCTCGGCGCGGGACGGGACGAGCAGCAACCCGAGGCCGATCAGCCCGAGCAGGAGCGAGTGCCTCATCGAGCGTCGGAGGCTAGCCGAGGATCGCCCCGTCCCCGCATGGACATCGTCCGCGGCGAGGTCGGAGGTCAGTGTCCCGGAAGGCGCTTCTCGCCGGCATCGACCCGGAGGGCGAGCCGGTTCTGCTTCGGGGGGAGCGGGCAGGTGGCGAAGGCGCTGAAGGCGCAGGGCGGGTTGTAGGCCCGGTTGAAGTCGAGCACCACCGTCCCATCCTTCGCCGGATCGGCGTACAGGAAGCGGCCGGCGCCGTAGGTCTCGGAGTGGTTCGTCTCGTCGCCGAAGACGAAGAACAGATCGGGGCTCCCCTCCTCCAGCACCGGGGTGAGCCGGTACTCCTTTCCCTCGACGGTGAAGACGGCGATGCCCGGCGACGGCGAGCGCTCCACCTCACCGAGCACGTTGGGGACGGCAATCTCGGCCGGAGGATTCGTCGGCTCCCACCGCGCGAGGATCCGCCAGCGGACCGAGGGCGGATAGGCGGGAATGCCCTTGAAGTCCTTCCGGGCACGGGCCTCCGGATCCTTGATGCGCACCCCGATGCGGTGGCCGCGGGCGATGAGCTGGAACCGGAGGCGCCCCACTTGGAGGATGTCGGGCTTCGCGCGGCCCTCCTCGTCGGTCTGCACCGCGCCGCCGGCGAACGGCTGGCCGCCACGCGTGACCGAGACCCCGGCCGCTGGCTGGAAGGAGACCATCGCGCCGGAGCGGGTGAAGGTGCCGACCTGCTTCGGTGCGCCCTCGGGGAAGACGACGTCGGCCTTCCCGTCGGCCCCCGCGCTGTTCGCGCCCTCCTCGAGCCAGCCGAGCCCGACGAGGGTGAGCCAGCCGTCCTCGGCCTGGAGCCGCTTCAGCCGGCCCTCCTGCCAGGCCCGGGTGGCGGAGGCGACGTCATCGGACGCCGGGGCAGCCGAGAGGGAGAGCGCGAGCAGGGTGGAGAGCAGCATCGGCTCGAGTGTGTAACCGCGCCTGCTCCCTCCGTCCGGGGTTGCAGCCGGCCGCCGTCCGCTGCCTGTCGACTGGCGTTCTCAGTCGTCGTCGTCCCGGTCACCCTGGACGTGGAGGAGGAAGGTCTGGCTGGTCGCGTGTCCACTGGGGGCGGTGGCGGTCACGACCAGGGTGTGGTCCCCGGCCGAGAGACGGAGGAGCACGAACCAGCCGTCCGCCACGCCGACCTGCTGGCTGCCGGTGACGCACCCATCGAGGGTCGCGGTCAGGCTCGGATCGCCGGTGAAGCTGACCAGTCCGGTGGTGTAGCGGACCTTGCTCAAATCGACCGGCTTGCCGTCGATGGTGGCGGCCAGGTTCTTCACCGCGTCGTCGAAGGCACGGGCTCCCTGGGCGAGGAAGTCCTCGAGGCTCTGCCCCGGCGCCGGCTGGAACGTCGGATCCGGGCAAGGGTAGTCGTTGAAGAGCGACCAGATCGGCCACAGGACGGGCGTGCGCGCGGGAACCGTGCAGGACCGGGTGTAGACGTCGTGCTGCTCGCCGGGGATGAAGAAGACCGGACCGGTCTGCCCCACCCCGCAGTCGGCCGAGTCGACCAGCTCGGGATTCTGGCTCGCGGGCACCGAGAAGATGTACCGCCAGAACTCGGGGACCCACCCGAGCGTGGTCTTGCCGTGGACGCGGGCGTGGCGCGGGTAGATGAAGGCCCGCGGGCCGTGGTGTCCGTGACCGCTGCTCTCGTGATCGGCGGTCATCGCGGCGCTGTCGCTGCCAGTCGAGCTCTCCGTGGAGTCCGGCGGAGCGACGCCGTTTCCGCAGCCAGCGACCAGGAGCGCACCGGCGGCGAGCAGGGTGCGGGTCTCGTGGAGTCTCATGGGCCACCTCCTCTGGTGGGCGCCGGAGGGAGGGATTCCACCCGGCGCGAGGGGCCACGGTGGGCCAGCGCGGGCAGGGTCTGGAGGGCCAGTCCGTCCAAAGCGGACCGGCCAGTTGGGCGGAGCTGGTCCAGTCGACTTCGTCGAAACTGGTCCGTTTTCGCGGACCGGCGGGGGAGCCATACTGCCCGGCCGTCGAGGAGGTCCGCGGCGAGCAGATGCGCTCCTGGCAGCACACGGTGGTGCTCGACCCGTCGCGGAGCGAGCCGCTGTTCCTCCAGCTCTCCGATGCCCTGCAGCAGGACATCCGCTGCGGGCGGCTCCGTCCTGGGACGCGGCTTCCGGGCTCGCGCAGCCTGGCCGAGACGCTCGGGGTCCACAGGAACACGGTGCTCGCCGGGTACGGCGAGCTCATCGCCCAGGGGTGGCTGAACACGCGACCGGCGGGAGGGACCTTCGTCGCCCGCGACCTTCCCCCGGGCTCGACTCGAATGCCCCGCGAGCGACTGAAGGCCCGGCTCTCGCTCGCTCCCGGGTTCCCGCTCGGGCCTCCGGTTCCGTCCGCCCGCATCCCGGACTTCCCACCGGACGTGCTGGTCCTGGCGAAGGGCGCGCCCGACGTGCGGCGCATGCCGGCGGCCGAGCTGTCCCGTGCCTACCGGCGGGCGCTGGCCCGTCACGGCCGGGCGCTGCTCGGGTACGGAGATCCGCGCGGTCACCCTCGCCTGCGCGCGGCGCTGGCCGAGATGCTGGCGTCCACCCGCGCGCTCCCCGCGTCGGAGGAGACGGTGTTCATCACCCGGGGAAGCCAGATGGCGCTGGACCTCATCGCCCGGGCGCTGCTCGGACCCGGCGACGTGGTGGCGGTGGAGGGGCTGGGGCATCCGGGCGCCTGGGCGGCGCTGCGGTTGACCGGGGCGTCGCTGGTGCCGGTGCCGGTCGATGCGCACGGGGTGAACGTCGCTGCGCTGGCCTCGCTCGCCGAGCAGCGGCCGCTCCGGGCGATCTACCTGACGCCGCACCACCAGTTCCCGACGACCTCGGTGCTTCCGGCGGCGCGGCGGATGGCCCTGCTCGAGCTCGCGCGCAGGCACCGGACGGTGGTGATCGAGGACGACTACGACCACGAGTTCCACTACGACGGCCGGCCGGTCTTGCCGCTCGCGAGTCGCGACGAGGCCGGGGTGGTCATCTACGTGGGGACGCTCTCCAAGGTGCTCGCCCCGGGGCTGCGCATCGGCTACCTGGTCGCGCCGGGCGCGCTCATCGCGCGCATCACCGAGCTGCGGGTGTCGACCGACCTCCAGGGAGACCAGGCGCACGAGTGCGCGGTGGCCGAGCTGTTCGAGGACGGCGACCTGGTCCGGCACGTGCGGCGGATGCGGCGGGTGTACCGGGGCCGGCGCGACGCGCTGGTGGAGGCGCTGCGGACGCACCTCGGGTCGGTGGTGCAGGTGATGCCGCCGGCGGGCGGGATGGCGCTCTGGGCGAGGGTCGATCCGGCCGTGGACCTCGATCGGTGGAGCGAGCGCGGGGTGGAGCACGGGGTGGGCTTCCTTCCCGGCCGGCGGTATGCCTTCGACGGCGGTCAGGTCCACGCGGTGCGCCTGGGGTTCACGCCGCTCGACGAGCAGGAGCTGGACGAGGCGGCGAGGCGGATGGCCACGGCGCTCCGGGAGATGGCGCCCCGTTCCTCGCAGGCCAGGGGCGCCTCGCAGGGTTCCTGACGCGCATCGGCCTCAGCCGGCGAGCTGCCACGCGCTTGCGAGCAAGGCCGCGCGGCCGAACGTCCGGTCCCACGACGGAGCGCCGGCTGCCCGTGTCCGCTCGGGGTCGTCTCCGGGTGGTCGGGCGCTCAGCCCGCGTCCGCTCCGCACCGGGCCGGTCGAAGGGGGCCAGCCCAGGCGGCCGTGCAGTTCGGATTGCGCGGATCCAATTAGGTGCATATACACGCTCCCATGAAGCCACCGCCCTTCCCCGACCTCGCGCAGCGGATGCGGGTGCGGACCGAGTGCACGGGCTCCAACCTCAGGAGGGCAACACGCGCGGTGAGTCGCATCTACGACGAGGCGCTCGCCCCCGCGGGACTCCGGGGCACCCAGTTCAGCCTCCTGATCGCGCTCTCCTTCTTCAAGGAGGCCCCCCTGCTCCGGGTCGCGGAGGAGCTCGGCCTCGACCGGACGACCCTGACGCGCAACCTCCAGCCGCTCGAGCGCGCGGGCCTGGTCGCGAGCAGCCCGGGGAAGGACCAGCGCGTCCGCCTCCTCCGGCTCACCGACGCCGGGCAGCGCACCCTCCAGCGCGCCTATCCGCTCTGGGAGGAGGCACAGGCGAAGGTCGTGAATGCGCTTGGACAGCGCCGGTGGATGATGCTCCTCGAGGGTCTCGCCGCGACGAAGGGCCTCTAGGAAAGCCGTGAGCCGTTTCGCTTGCCGCAATAGGTGTAGCTACACCCAAAGGATGTGATCATGAAGCTCCGAAGAACGACGTCGCTAGCCCTGGTCGTGGTCCTCCCGATGCTCGCGGTCGCGTGCTCGCATGCCCCTCCCCCGCCGAGCCTGACCCGGAACCTCACCCTGGCCGAGCTCGAGCAGGCGGTCCGCTTCAAGAACCCGTCGACCGTGACCATCGTGACCCTCGCGAACCAGTACCTCGCCTCGGGGCGCGACGCCGACGGGCACGCGTACTTCTGCGAGCGGTCGACCCAGGTCCCGGACCGCGCCGCCTTCCGCGCATTCTGCGGCGTCTTCCAGGTCCGGATGTCCTCCACGGTTCCGCTCCTGAAGCGCGTCGAGTGGGTGAAGGACGGGATGGCGAAGCTGGACCAGGCGGCGGAGACGGATGGTCTCTCGCGCTACCTCCGCGGTGCGGTGGCGGCCGAGCTCCCGGCGCGGTTCGGTCGGGGCCAGCAGGCGGTCGAGGATCTTCAGTGGGTCCTCGGCCAGCCGAAGGCATTCCCGCCGGGCCTCCGCCGCGCGGCCTACGTCGGCCTGGGTCACGCGTATCGGACGCTGGGGAAGACCGAGGAGTCGAAGCAGGCCCTGTCCCGGGCCGGGACGGACTCGGCGCCCCTGGTGACGGACTTCTCGGTCAACGCTCGCGATGGATTCCGCTTCACCCCGCCGGGGCTGGTCGAGGTCGCCCCCGGCATTCAGGTCGCGCGCGGCTTCGACTTCGCCGACATCGGCTTCGTCGTCACCGGAGACCAGGTGGTCGCCATCGACGCCGGGACGAGCGAGGCCAACGCCCGGGCGGCCCTGGACGCGCTGCGGAAGCTCACCGACAAACCGCTCCGGACCGTCCTCGTCACCCACTCGCACTGGGATCACATCGGGGGGCTGAAGGCCTTCCTCGGACCGGACACGCAGGTCATCGCCCAGGCGAACTACGCCCAGGAGATCGCGATCGCGAACCGGGGTGGCGCACCGTTCCGCTGGTTCTTCGGGGACAACACGCCCGGACCGCTGGAGCTGCATCCGACCCGGCTCATCGATCATCCCGAGTCGCTCACCCTCGGAGGGACGCGCTTCCGTCTGTACCCGGCGCACGGCGGCGAGACCGCGGATGCCCTGCTGATCGAGCTCCCGGACAGCGGCGTGGTCTTCGTCGGAGATGCCTTCATGCCCTACTTCGGCGCTCCGTTCGACGCCGAGGGCTCGGTGGAGGGACTGCTGGACACGATCACGCTGCTTCGCTCGCTCCATCCGAAGCTGCTGGTCCACGGCCACACCCCGCTCACCGAGAACTTCACCGTCCGCGCGCTGGAGCCGCTGGAGATCGGGCTGCGGGCCGTCTACCGGGACACGCTGAGCGCGCTCCACGACGGGCTGCCGCTGAGCGAGGCGCTGGGGAGGGACCTGGTCCCGGCGGAGCTCGAGCCCTACCCTGACGTGATTCCCGCGTTCCTTCTGATGCGGGAGAACGCGATCAAGCGGCTCTACCTGCAGCTCACCGGCTACTGGAAAGCGGACCGCGAAGGCATGGAGGCGTTCACGCAGAAGGACGAGGCGGCGGCGCTCGACCTGGTGGCAGACGGAGACCCGGAGCGGCTCGCGCGCGCGGGAAAGAGCCTGAACACGCGCGGCGACTTCGCCATGGCGCTCCGGGTGGCGGACCTGGGACTGGCCGCACACCCTGCCGCCCGCTCGCTGGTCGCGGTGCGGGCGCGGGCGCTCGAGGGACTCCGGGCGAAGTATCAGCTCAACCCGTTCAAGCTCATCATCTACTCCGAGGCAGCCCGGACCGACCTCGCTCCGCCGCCGTGAGGCACCCACCGGCGCCTGCCAGCTTCATTCACGAGTGCATGGGTGTTCTGCACCGATGTTAGGTGCCGCCGCCAGGGGCGGAGCACATCCATCGGGCCTCGGCGCCTGCACACTCGCAGCGCGAACTGGAGGCGAACATGGACGTGCCGCAGAAGTGGATTCAGCTGATCGGACGGCTCGCGTTGGGAAGCATCTTTCTCTTCAGCGTGGCAGGCAAGCTCACCAACTGGAGCGGGACGGTCGCTTCCGCGGCCAGCAAGGGCGTCCCGGAGACCTTGCTCGTGGGAGCGACCGCGCTCGAGCTGGTCGGGGCCCTCCTGCTCCTCGCGGGCTTCAAGACCCGCTGGGGTGCCGCCGCTCTCGTCATCTTCCTGATCCCGGTCACCCTGGTGTTTCACGGCTTCTGGGCCGTCCAGGGCGCACAGCACCAGCAGCAGCTCGTCCAGTTTCTGAAGAACGTCGCGATCGCAGGCGGACTGCTCGTCGAGTTCGTGGCGGGCGCTGGTGCCTTGAGCCTCGATGCACGCGCACGTGCTGGCGCGGCCGCCTCCATCCCGACCGACCTCCACGAGTCGTCCAGGCCGTTGGGCTCTTCGTGACGGAGGACATCACGCCCTATCCGCCCAGCTTCCGGACCGAGAAGATCGCCACCCGGGGAGCGACGATCCACCTCCGTGTCGGAGGAAGCGGGCCGGCGGTGGTCCTGCTGCACGGCTTCGGCACCACGGGAGACATGTGGGCTCCGGTCGCGGCGGACCTGGTCCGCGATCACCGGGTGGTCGTGCCCGACCTGCGAGGCATGGGTCTCTCCTCGAAGCCGGAGGGCGGCTACGACAAGAAGGCGCAGGGGCAGGACATCGCCGACGTCCTCGATTCGCTGAAGGCCCAGAAGGTGGACCTGGTCACCCACGACATCGGGAACATGGTCGGCTACGCCTTCGCAGCGCAGTTTCCGGCCCGTGTCACGCGCTGGGTGGCCATGGACGCGCCGATCCCGGGAATCGGGCCGTGGGAGGAGATCCTCAAGAACCCGCTCCTGTGGCACTTCAACTTCCGAGGGCCGGACCTTGAGAGGCTGGTCGCCGGGCGAGAGCGAATCTACCTGGACCGGTTCTGGAACGAGTTCTCCGCTCACCCGCGGCGCTTCAACGAGGGTCTGCGGCAGCACTACGCGGCGCTCTACGCGCTGCCGGGCGCGATGCGCGCGGCCTTCAACCAGTTCGCCGCTTTCGGGCAGGACGCGCAGGACAACCAGGAGCTCCTGGCGAAGGGCGGGATGCTCAGGATGCCGGTGCTCGCAGTCGGCGCCGAGAAGTTCTTCGGGACGATGATGGCCGAGACCCTGCGATTCACCGCAACGGACGTGCGGCCGCTGGTCATTGCCGACGCGGGACACTGGCTCATGGAGGAGCAGCCGGTGGCGACGGTCGAGGCGATCCGGACTTTCCTCGACGCACGGCCAGCAGCTCCTCACCCATGACCGCAGCTGCTCGCAGCCTGGTCTGAGGCCCTCGCTACCGCCCAGGCCTGAGGCGCCCAGGCGCGAGCTTCGCCGCCACCGCCTCGAGAGCGGCCGAGACGCACTCGGCAACCGCCCGGACCCGCGGAATCGCCCGGGAGTCGGGAAGCATCCCCAGGAACAACTCGCGAGGTGGCGGCGAGGGAGACAGATCCAGGAGCGTGAGTCCGGGCGTGGCGTCGCCGACGAACCGCGGGAGCAGCGCCAGTCCTGCGCCCTCTGCCGCGAGCGCCGCCAGCAGCAGGCGAGCGTTTGCCCGTGCGGAGACCTCAGCGGACGAGGCGTGGGCCTTGAGCCAGGCTGCGTCCCCTCTGGTTGCGTCCTCGGTCAGGGTCACGAAGCGGTGACCTGGTGAGCCGGCGGCGAGGTCGGGAAGCCCTCGGGCCTTGAGATACTCCCTCGTCGCGTAGACACCGACCTCGGAGATCGCCACGCGTCGCTGGAGGAGCCCTGGGTGCTCGAATCGAGCTCCACGCAGCGCCAGATCGCTCTCTCCCCGAGGAAGGTTCATCCACCGGGCCTCCGCGACGAGCTCGACGGTGATCTCTGGATGTCGCTGTCCAAAGCGTGCGATCGCCGGAGCGAGCACCGCGCCGCACAGCCACTCGGCCGAGGTGAGCTTGACCGTGCCACGCATCCTCCGGCTGTTGAACGCGGTCGCGCGGTCGGCCGCGAGCACCGCGGCCTCGACGCGCTCGGCCTGAGCGAGCACTGCCTCACCTGCATCGGAGAGCCGGTACCCGTCCGGTCTCTTCTCGATGAGCGGCGTCCCGACCTCCTTTTCCAGCGCGGAGATGCGTCGGCCCACCGTCGGCTGACTCACCCCGAGCGCCGTCGCCGCCGCGGTCAGCGTCCCCTCCCGCGCGAGGGCCAGGAGGAAGCGGAGGTCGTCCCAGCGCTCGATCATCCCGTCATTCAATTCTGTAGGGAGGCCCTACACAAGTGACGGATGCGGACGCCGGGGGCGCCGAGCATCCTGCTGGACATGAAGCCCTCCGCACCCCGTGGCGCTCTCGGTCCTTCCCGCGCGGCCTCCCTCGCGATGTCTCTGATGCTGGGTCCCATGGCATGCGCGGGGGTGCCTTCCGAGCAGAGGGGCGCCGCCGGGCACTCCGACGCTCCGCCCGATGTCTCCGCGGCCTGGCCGGAGAAGGTCTACTACCGGAGCGTGTCGGTGCGGGGGCACCGCATCTTCTACCGGGAGAGTGGCAGGCCTGATCGCCCGGTCGTCCTGCTACTTCACGGCTTTCCCGCGTCGTCACATTCCTACCGGGAGCTGATCCCGCTGCTCTCGGGCCGGTTTCACGTCCTGGCGCCGGATTACCTGGGCTCGGGGTTCAGCGAGCGACCGAGTCCCGACCAGATCACCTACCGCTTCGACCTCCTGGCCGAGCACGTTTCCGGCTTCGTCGAGGCGCTGGGGATCGACCGGTACGTCCTCTACATGCAGGACTTTGGCTCGCCGGTGGGCTTCCGCGTGGCGCTCGCAAACCCGGAACGGCTCCGGGCGCTGGTGGTCCAGAACGCGAACGCCTACCAGGACGGGCTGAGCGAGGGGCGGCGGGCGGCCTTCCGGCGCTTCCATGAGGATCGCTCGCCCGAAGCTCTGGCGGCGCTGGAAGCCTTCGTCAGCGAGGATGGAATCAAGAACCGGCAGTATCTCCGCGACGTCCCGGGGGAGCGCGCGGAGCGAATGAGCCCGGACACCTGGACGCAGGACCTTGCCCTTCTCGCCACGCCGCAGGAGCGGCGAATCCAGATCCAGCTGCTTCAGGACTACCAGAACAACATCGACTCCTATCCTGCCTGGCAAGCGTTTCTCCGGAAGCAGCAACCGCCCACGCTCATCGTCTGGGGCAAGAACGACGCGGCCTTCGTCCCTGCCGGAGCCACGGCGTACCTCCGTGACCTGCCGAAGGCCGAGCTCCACCTGATCGACGCGGGCCACTTCGCGGTCGAGGAGCAGGCGGTGCTCATCGCCAAGTACATGATCCGGTTCCTGGATGGGTTGCCGACCGAGCCGGTTCCTGGCGCGAAAGAAACCAAGTGATGATCACGAACATGCCGCGCCTTTCCTTGATGGGCGCTCTGTTGCTTGAAGTGGGTCTGCTTCCGGTATCGCTGTCGGCGCATGAGCGCTCGCCCATCGCCGATCAGATAGCCAGTGCCTATGGCGTCGACGCATGGGGTCAGGTCGAGGCGCTCCGCTTCACGTTCCATGTCGATCCGCCCAAGCTCTCCCGATCATGGGTCTGGGAGCCCAAGGCGGACCGCATCACCTACGACGGGCCGGACAAGGACGGCAAACCAGTCACGATCACGTACTCGCGTTCTCATCTCGAGAGCGAGAGCGCGTTCGTGAAGGAGATGGTCGATCCCGCATTCATCAACGATCAGTACGCGCTCATGCTCCCGTTCCATCTCGCCTGGGACACCGCAATCACGGTCCAGGAGGCGGCGACGCAGAAGCTACCGCTGGGGAAAGGCTCCGCACGGAAGGTCGTCGTGAAGTATCCCTCCGGTGTCGGTTACACGCCGGGTGACACCTGGGACCTCTTCCTCGCCGACACTGGGACGATCCAGCAGATCGTCCTTCATCACGGCGGATCCGCAAAGCCAGGTCTCGCTCCCGTGACCTGGGCTGGCAACAAGAAGGCCGGAACGCTGCTCTTCTCGACGGACAAACGTGGAACGGCCGACGGACAGCCGATCCACATCTTCTACACCAATGTGGCCGTCAAGCAGGTGGGTTCGAGCACCTGGGTGGTCGCGAAGTGAGCTCCATGAGCAAGACAAAGACAGTCATCGTCACGGGTGGGTCGCAAGGCATCGGTGCCGAGGTGGTGAGAGCGTTTCTGGATCGTGGCTACAACATCGTTGCCAACTCCAGGAACATCTCCAGCGCTGGCACATTCAAGAAGTCCTCGCAGCTGCAGGTCATCGACGGGGACATTGGCGAGCTTGAGACTGCCAAGCGCATCACCGACGTGGCTCGGGACACCTTCGGAAGCATCGACGCTCTGGTCAACAACGCCGGCATCTTCTTCACCAAGCCGTTCATTGACTACACCCATGCCGATTTCAGACGACTCGTTTCGACGAACATCGAGGGATTCATTTACGTCACCCAGCTTTCGATCAAGCAGATGCTGAAGCAAGGTGCGGGCGGGAGCATCGTCAGCATCACGACGTCGATGGTCGATCATCCGATTGCAGGCGTCACCGCCTCGATTCCGATGATCACCAAGGGAGGATTGGATGCGGTCTCGCGCTCGCTGGCGATCGAGTACGCCAGGCAAGGGATCCGCGTGAACACCGTCGCCCCGGGGATCGTCGATACGCCGCTCCACAAGGAGGCCCCGGAGGACTTCCTCAGAACGCTCTCGCCGATGGGAACCATCAGCGACCCGAGAGAAATCGCGCGGGCGGTGCTCTTCTTGACGGAGTCCCCGACTGTCACGGGAGAAGTGCTCCACGTCGATGGTGGGTCACACGTCGGCCGATGGTGACGACGAGCGCGCTGCCGGCTCGCGCAGAAGAGCGGCTGGAAGCACTGAGAATCGAGCTACCCCTGCCGCCTTCACCGCTGGGCGCGTATGTCGAGGCCGTTCAATCGGGGAATCTTCTGTTCTTGAGCGGCATCCTGCCGGTCGAGAACGGGAAGCCAAGGTACACCGGCACGATCGGCAAGACTCTGTCCCCAGAGGAAGCGCGAGCGGCAGCCCGCCTCGCCTGCGTCAATGCGATCGCGGTGGCCAGAGAGCACCTTGGTTCGCTCGATCGCGTGAGAAGGGTCATCCGCCTCGGCGTCTCGCTCGTGGCCGTCAGCGATTTCACGGATCATCCGAGGATCGCGGACGGCGCGTCGGAATTGCTCGTCGACGTCTTTGGCGAAAGCGGGACGGCGACGCGAATCGTGCTCGGAGTGGCAACGCTGCCGCTCGGCGTGCCGGTCGAGCTCGAGCTGATCTTCGAGGTGACGGACCAGAACACGGAAGGCCATCAGCGCCTTCGAGGAACAATCAGATGAATACGATCAAGGTTGGTCAGGAGAACTCGACGTCGATCGATCTCTACTACGAGGACCATGGATCGGGCCCCGCGGTGGTGCTGATCCACGGCTGGCCCCTCAGCGGCGCTTCCTGGGAAAAGCAGACCGCGGCGCTGCTCGCCGCTGGCCACCGGGTGATCACCTACGACCGACGGGGCTTCGGTCGCTCGAGCAAGCCAGCGACCGGATACGACTACGACACCTTCGCAGCGGATCTGGCCGCAGTCCTCGATGCTCTGTCGCTCGACAAGGTGGACCTGGTCGGCTTTTCCATGGGGACGGGCGAGGTCACGCGGTATCTCGGGGAGTACGGGAGCAGTCGGGTGCGCAGGGTGGTCCTCATCGGAACCCTGGGGCCATACCTGGTGAAGGCACCGGACAACCCCGAGGGTGTGGACCCTGGCGTCTTCAAGGGCATCAAGGACGCCCTCCGGAAGGATCGCCCGGCGTTTCTCCTGGAGTTCCTCCACAACTTCTACAACTGGGACGTCCTGGGCGGGAAGCTCGTGAGCGAGCGGGTGGTGGAGGACAACTGGAACGTTGCCGCCGGCGCCTCGGCCATCGGCGCCGTGGCGTGCGTCGACGCCTGGATCGAGGACTTCCGGTCGGACCTCTCCAGGAACGACGTCCCGACGTTGATTCTCCACGGTGATGCGGACCGCATCCTCCCCCCGGACGCGACCTCCCGACGTCAAGCGAAGCTGCTCAGGAAGGGGACGTTCCTCGAGCTCGCGGGTGGGCCACACGGAGTCCTCTGGACCCACGCCGAAGAGGTGAACCGCGCTCTCGTCGAGTTCCTCGCGTAGGTCTGCGAGGACATGGCGGCGTTCACGCAGAAGGACGCGGCAGCGGCGCTCGGCCTGGTGGCTACTCGGAGGCGGCCCGGACCGACGTTGCTCCTCCGCTCTCAGGCAGACCGGAACCCTCCGGCGAGCCATCGCGCAGGGCGAGCCACGCCATGATTCCCCCGCCGAGGTCGACGACCGCGTGCAGCGCGATCGCCGGCCAGAGCGAGCCGAAGACCGCCACGACCGCCGTGAAGAGCGCGCCGACGATCCCCGTTCGGAGGACGCCACTCCATCCCTGGTACGCGTGGCCAGCGGCGAAGAATGCGAGCGACACTGCCGCCCCACCCCACCAGCCGAGCCACGGGGACAGAGCCCAGATGAAGTAGCCGCGGTACAGGAACTCCTCGCAGAAGCCGGCGGTCAGCGACACCGCGCCGAAACAGCGCAGCTCGGTCCGCGTGCGTGGCAGGACGCTGCTGTACGTCTCGAACTGCTGGCGAAGCTTCGCTCGCTGCTCGGAGCTCCTGGCAAGGGTCGCAACCCCGAGGACCTGGTACGCCACGACGAGCAGGAGCACGCCGAGCGACGCCCACAGCCGCCAGCCACCGGGCACCGAGAAACCGAACGACTCCCAGGATCGGTCGTGCGTCACCCACAGCGCTGTCCCGACGGCGACCAGCGCCCATCCGCCGACGATGGTCTGTTTCCAGAGCGACATCCGCGCCCGGGCCGGGTCGGCCCGTGACCGGCGATGGAATGCGGGCCAAGAGACGAGGTAGTCGAACAGCGGGAAGGCGACCGCGAACGACGCCACGAAGAGGAGGTCGAGGAGGGTCGTCATCCAGCCGCCCGCGGCTCCGACTCGGCCTTGCCCCGCGCAAAGATCCCCGACACCGGCCCCACACGAGCGACCGGGCCAGGGCGACCCATCGGCAGCGGGGGGATGCCGCCGCGAGTCGCCACCAGCCTAGTACACCCTTGCCGAGGGGTTGCGGGTGACGAGAACGGGCGCGGCTAGGGGGAACACCTGAGACGAGTGATGCGCCCGTCCGGACGCCCTCCGAGCAGTCCCGTCGGCCGGGGATGCTCGCAGCCGACTCGTTCATAACGTAAACGCGCGTCTCGACCCGCGCGCTGCCGTCGAGGCCAGGTCCCGGAAAGCGTCCCCCCACCGCCGGCGCTTTGCCGGGGCCTATTTTTTCTGAACGCGGGATCCAGCGGGGGGCCGACCCACGTGCCGCGATTCCCGTATCGGTCTGCCGGCGAACGACGGCGCTGCGAGGTCGATCGGCGTGACTTCCGAGTCGAGGGGCTCGTTCGCGCCCTCGGCCGAGGCACCGAGTTGGTACTCTTTCCGGCATGCGCATACTCCCTGGACTCCTGCTGCTCTCCGCCGCCGCCTCCGCGCAAACGTCCCGCTGGGCATCCGCCGATGACAAGACCGCCGTCTGGATGATCTCGCAGGAGCGCCGCTGGGCGGAGACCGCCTGTGACGGCAACGATGTCGTGCAGACGCTCCTCGCCGACGACTTCCAGGGCACCACCCCTTCGGGGAAGCGCTATTCGAAGCCGACGACCCCAGAGAAGCCCTCCGCGCGCGACTGCAAGCTCGGAGAGGTGAAGATCCGCTTCTTCGGAGACAACCTCGCCATCGCCTACGGCAGCGAGAGCCGGGTCAAGACGTCGAAGGACGCCAAGGATGAGGTCGAGACCCTGATCTGGACCGACACCTGGCTCAAGCGCAACGGACGGTGGCAGATCATCGCGGCCGAAGATCTCATCCCAGCACCGTAGCCCGGTGTCTGCCGGGGCAGACCGACGCGTAGACACGCGGCGCCCATCACGACCAGGGCCGTGGCCTCCGACAGGATTCTTGCCGGGCGGGGGCGACGGGATGAGGCTTGAGGGAATGGCGGCCGGGAGCCTGGGCAAGGGCCACGCGGTACTGGTCGTTGACGACGACGCAGACGTACGTGAGGCCCTTGCTGAGCTCGTGGCCACCTCGGGGCGCCCAGTGTTCACGGCTGCCGACGGAGGCGAGGCTCTAGAGCTACTCGACGCCGATGCCGTTCCACGTCCTTGCCTCGTTCTCCTCGACCTCATGATGGCGCCCATGGACGGGCGGGCCTTCCACACGCTCCCGAGGGAGCTGCGACCTGGCGTGCTTGGGACGCTGCGAAAGCCGTTCGAGGTCGAGGAACTCTTGGCAATCCTCGACCGCCACTGCCCGGGGCCCCGGCACTAGCTCCGGCGGCGCTTTCGGAGCGCCTCGAACTCTCGCTGTAGGAATCAAGGTGCTGAGGCGGGCAACTCAATCGTCGCCGCCCCAGTTCCTTGTGTGACCGCTAGCGATTGTCGGTGTCGAGGTCGGTCTTCCCCGGCCCCTGCTTCTTCTGGAGATCCTCGTCGTCCTGGGCCCGGCGGTTCTTGTCGTCGCCCTGATTGCCCGTGTCGGGCTGCGTCATCGGCGTGGTTTGGCCTGGGCTCTCGCGGCGCTGACCCTGGTCGTCATCCTTCATTGGCTTGTCAGGCATGGTCTTCTCCCTTTGATTTTTTGAAGCCCAGAGAGAATGGCCACCGTCCGCGAGCAGTAACTTGTCCCGCAATTCAGGCGAGTAGCGTCATTGCCCGTCTTCTTGCCTTTGATACGGGCGAGCGAGCTCAGGGCACCGATCCCGGAGGCTCAGTCGTCGTCCAGCTGAACCGCCCGGTCGTTCGCATCAGCGCGGAAGGTCAGCGTCGGCCCCACGGCGAATCTCTCATGGACGAAGAAGCGCCACGTGGTCAGGTCCATCGTCGGCCCGTATTTCGCTCGCGCCCGCTCGACCGCCGTCTGTGCCGCCTCTCCCGCTGTGAGGTGCTGGCAGAAGGCTTGGACGGCGTGGAGTCCTTCGTTGGTCCCGGTCGCTTCCCAGTCTCGCAAGACCGCGGCGGTCCTCGTGCCACCGTCGGACCTTTGGGGGGACCCGCCCGATTGCGAGTCCGCCAGGAGCAACGGGTGGCCGACGGCTGAAATCTCGAACACGAGCGTGCGTCGCGGTCGCCCGTCATCGCCCCGAACGACGCACCAGAAGGTCCAGGCGCCCCAGCCATTGACGGGCAAGTCGAACTTCGCGCGGACGGTGACCATCAGGAGGACCACGGCGTCCTCTGGGAAGCACTGACGGAAGAAGCCGGCGGTCATGGTCTCGCCGTCCCGAACCGCCCGGACCTCCCAGTCTCCAAGGTCGTCCAACGCGCCCTCGGGATCCCCTCGCGTCCGGAAAGTCGGGTCACGCCCCGCTTGATGCAAGTGGGTCAACAGCGCGACTTCACCCAGAACAGGAGCTCGCTGAGCTCGAACGGCTTCATGAGCGTCCCAACGACCCCCGGGCAATCCTCGGCGCCGGTCGGACCAGAATGAGCCGACATGACGAGCACCGAGAACTCTGACGCGTGGGGATGGTCGCGGAGGGCTGCGAGGAACTCCAGACCATCCATGCCGGGCATCACGAGGTCCAGGAGAATGAGGCAGGGGCGCCCGACCTGGCTCAGCTTGACGAAGGCGTCGCCCCCATCGACGGCCTGAACGACGGCGTGCCCGGCGTCCAGGAGCACGTCGGCGATGCACTCGCGGAGGTCTCGGTCATCCTCGACGAGAAGGATGGTCGCCAGGCGCTCTCTCCCCTTGCTGTGAGTCAGTGGTTGGCTGCGCGCCGTAGACGAGGGGGGCCATCAGGCATTCACCGTAGACCGGTGCGAGCCCGCTACTTTGAAATCGGCCCGCCCGGCCCTGCGTGCTCGAGGAACTCCAGCAACGGCTGAGGCGCGTGCTGCTTCCAGTTGACGCCGACGCTGAGCATGATGCCGGCGAACACGATGATCGCGGCGAGCGCCCAGGCCCAGACCCGAGAGTCCTGTTTACGTCCGTCGCGTACATGCTCGCTCACCGCGAACTCGTAACGAGCCGCCTCATTTGAAGCCGGCAGGAGGCGCGCGGACGCCTGCAAGGTGCGCTGGCGAGTTCCGGCTTCATCCGTGCGACCGCAATGGGCAGCCCTACCTTCGGCGTGGGCTCGGCCCCCCTCCACCCTCGAGCCCCCGGCCCCGTGAGAGCGCCCCTCCAGGTCTCTTCGGGGCCATCTTCTTACGGCTCTTTGCCAACGCGCCCGGGCTGGCTGTACGAACCCGAACTTGACGGCTGCCGAGGCCTGCTCTGGAGAAGGCTTGGGCGGCGTGGGATCCGCTGGCCCATGGCTGCCCCACGAGCGAGTCCGAGGATCCCGTAACTGCTTGAGCCGACACCCGGATTTGAACCGGGGACCTACTGATTACGAATCAGTTGCTCTACCAGCTGAGCTATGTCGGCCGATGCGACGGGGTCGGCTGAGTAGCATCGCCGCCCGAGCGCGTCAAAGCCACTGCCCTCACCACGGCGAGGGGCTGTCCCAGTCGATGACACCCTCGAGGCCGCGGTGCAGTCCCACCAGGCCCCCCACCTTCCGGATCGCGAGGAGCGCGCCGGCCACGTAGGGCTGCGCCGACGTTCCTGACTCGTGCCGCAGGTGCAGCCGCTCCCCGGGGCGACCGAAGACCACCTCGAGACCGATCACGTACCCCGGCAGCCGCACCGAGTGGACCTGCACGCCGGACATCGTCGCACCCCGCGCCTCGCGCGAACCCTGCACCCGATCGAGCGGCACGGTGATCTCCGGCGCCCGGGCCGCCGCGAGCTGACGCGCCAGCTGCCGCGCCGTCCCCGAGGGCGCATCCGGCTTGTCGTCGTGCGCCGAGTCGATGATCTCGTAGTGCGGGAAGAACCTCGCCGCGATCTGCGCCAGCCGCTGCAGCAACACCACCGTCAGCGCGAAGTTGCCCACCGCGAGCACACCCCGTCCCGCTGCTCGCGCCGCGCGATCGATCTCCTCGTATTCGGCATCGGTCAGCCCCGACGTCCCGACGACGACGTGCGCCCCGGCCGCGAGCGCAGCCAGGACGTTCGCCCTCGCCACCTCCGGCCGCGTGTACTCGAAGAACACGTCGCACCGGCGCTCCAGGGCCGCGGCCGCAGAGGAATGAACGGGGCTGTCGAGCGGTGCGATCTCGAGCACCTCCCCGAGCCGCTTCCCGGCGTGCGTCCGCGACACCGCCCCGACCAGCGCCAGGTCGGGAGCCGCGGCGATCGCGCGTGCGAGCTCGGAGCCCGCCCATCCCGTTGCTCCCGCGAGGATGACCCTGGTGCGTTCCATCGGTCACGGCTAACCGGCCGACGCGTCGCCCGCGACCCCGTGCAGCGAGGACCGCGCTCAGCCCCCGTCCATCCCCGCGTCGGCGCCGCCGTCGCCCGGCCCGCCGTCGCTGCCCCCGTCCACGCCGCCGTCGAACGCCTCGGGCGCGAGCCGCTGGAGCCAGATGTTGCGGTAGCGCACCTTGTTCCAGTGGTCCTGCAGCCGGATTGGCCCCGCCCCTGGCGCCTCCGGATCCCCCAGCCGCGTCGGCCCCGGCACCTCGGTGTCCTGCTGCACCATCGAGCCGTTCCAGACCACCGTCATCCGCGCCGGCGCCTCCTTCGTCCCGCCGTCCCAGGTCGGCGCGCGGAACACGATGTCGAAGCTCTGCCAGATGCCCGGGGGGAACGCCTCGTTCACCGCTGGAGGGCTCACTCCGTACACCGCTCCGCAGTCGACGGAGCCTGCGTCCAGCCCGAAGGAGTCGAGGATCTGCACCTCGTAGCGACCCTGGAGGTAGACGCCGCTGTTCCCGCGGTCCTCGTGCGCCTCGCTCGTCGGCGTCGCCGGGACCTGGAACTCGAGGTGCAGGCGCACGTCGTCGTAGGTCTCGTGCGTCCGGAGGTCTCCGGCGAATGGAACGACCTGCAACACCCCGCCATCCAGCGCCCAGCCGGCCGCGCCGCCGTCGGGCCCCGTCCACGCGTCGGTGTTCGAGCCGTCGAAGAGCACCTCCGCGTCCGGCGGCGGAGCGAGGTACGCGAGCGGGCGTACCTCGAGCGCGCGGTACAGCACCTCCGCCCCCTCGGCCTGCAGCGCCAGGTGCCCATGGCTCAGGCCGGACCAGCCACCGTCCACCCCCTCGGCCTCGATGGCGGATGCTCCGCTGACCCAGTGGCCGTTCACGATCTGCGCCGAGTCCCGCCCCGAGGCGATGAGCTCGAGGCTGTTCCAGTCGGTGATCGACTCGGGATCCGACGCCTTGACGATCCGCCCGTCGCGGTATCCGGTCGGAGTCCCCAGCGGGTCGAACTTCGGATCGCTCGAGGATGGATCGTCGACCGGCGCGACCACGCCCGTGCCGGCGAGCATGTAGAGGTCGCCGAGGTTGTACTCCATGATCTGGAACTCGATGGACTGCGGCCAGATCTGGTCCGCGCCGGTCAGGTGGTAGAGGAGCCCGCTGTCGCGCAGCTGGCCCGCCCTCGGCGCGAAGGTGTTGGTCCCCCACTTCTGCTCCACCCGCGCGCGGTAGTTGCCGAGGTCGGCGAGCGTCGCGACGTAGCCGAAGTCCTGCTCCTCGTCGGTCGCCGGGATGCCGAGCACGTGCAGCGTCCCGCCATCCATCGTGAAGATGCCCTCGGGGTCGTTGTCCCGGCCCCTCGATGGCATCCAGCGGTAGAAGCGCGACAGGGAATCGTCCAGGAGCGGCGTCCAGCTCGTCTCTCCCAGGGGCCCGATCTCGCCGAGGACGCCCCCGTCGGAGGGCCCGCCCGAGCCGCCGTCCGACCCGCCATCGGTGGCCGCATCAGGCCGACCGTTCGGTCGGTCTGCGCCGGATCCACTCCCGCAACCCACCGCCAGACAGGCGATGGCCGTCCACACCCGCCACCCGACCATGAACGATGGAGTTAAGGCGTCCGCCGCTCGACGACGAGCCCCCGCGGTGAAATGTCGCCCGGGACTGCAACGCATCGCGCAATTCCGAAACCCGTGGTGTCGACGACGGGCACGGCGTGAGATTGACGGAGCGGATCAGCGAGTCGTATAGCCGCGCGGCACGCGAGGAACCACGAGAGACCATGGCCGAGCCACAGAACTTCATGCGGGTCCCGGACCCCAGCCCGAAGCGCACCCTCTACACGGACGCGATGGAGATCTTCCATCGTGCGGCCGACACCATCGGCCTCGCGCCCCGGGTGAGACTCGAGCTCGAGGAGCCTGACTACGAGCACATCTTCTACGTCACCGCGAAGCTGAAGGACCGGCTGCGCCCGCTGTCTCCCGAGGCCGCCCGCTCCTTCGGCGATCTCCCGGTCACGCAGGTGCGCGATCCCAACGGGCTGGAGCGGCTGGCGGACGGACAGATCCTGCTCAATGGCAAGGCGCTCCTCGGCTCGGACGTCGTCATCCGTCGCGGGCACCTCCGCTTGCCGGACGGTGGCGTCTACCAGCTCATCCCCGGCGAGTCGCAGCGGTTCAAGGCCTACCGGGTGCAGCACAACCAGGCGCGCGGCCCGTACAAGGGAGGCATCCGCTACCACCGCGAGGTCTCGCTCGACCTGTTCAAGGCGCTCGCGGCGGAGATGACCTGGAAGACTGCGATCGCCGAGGTTCCGTTCGGCGGCGGCAAGGGCGGCATCCAGATCGATCCTCGCCAGTACGGCAGGGAGGAGCTCGAGGCCATCACCCTGCGCTTCATGTACAAGCTGAAGCGCCTCATCGGCCCGAACATCGACATCCCGGCTCCGGACGTGGGCACCAACGGCGAGATCATGGCGCTGATGATGCGCCAGTATCTCGATGGCGAGTCCGAGCGGCACGTGGGCCGGGCGATCGTCACCGGCAAGGACGTCCGCATCGGCGGCTCCGAGGGGCGCGTCAAGGCGACCGGTCAGGGCGTCGTCTACTGCATCGAGGACTACTTCGCGGACAAGGGCGAGACGCTGAAGGGGAAGACCTTCTGCGTGCAGGGCTTCGGCAACGTGGGCAGCTACGCGGCCGAGATCTTCGCCGGGCTCGGCGGGCGACTGCTGTCGGTCAACGACTCCGATGGCACCATCTACAATCCCGACGGCATCGACGTCCCGGCGCTCATGGCCTACGTGGCCGATCCGAAGAACCTCAAGAGGAGCGTCGCGGGGTTCCCGGGGGCACAGAAGATCGAGAAGAGCGATTTCTGGGAGGTCCCGGCCGACGTCCTCATCCCGGCTGCCCTTGGCGGCGAGATCACCGGCGAGATCGCCGAGCGGCTGCGGTGCAAGATCATCGCCGAGGGCGCCAACGGCCCGACCACCCCCGAGGCCGACCGGGTGCTCCTGAAGCGGAACATCGATCTGATCCCGGACATCATCGCCAACGCCGGCGGCGTGACGGTGAGCTACTACGAGTGGATCCAGAACAAGCGGATGGAGGCCTGGAGCGAGGCCGAGGTCAACGCGAAGCTGGAGCACGCGCTGAAGCGCAACTACCGCATCATCCGGGACATCGCGCGCAACAACCCGCGGAGGACCGAGATGCACGACAGCCGGCCGTTCACCGTCGGCAAGCAGGTCGAGCCACGGCTGGCGGCGATGATCCTCGCGCTCAAGCGGATCGAGGCCCACTACATCATCGAGGGCTTCTCGCAGTAGGCGGGGACTGCCGGCGCGCGGTCATCGCGCTGCGCGCCAGCTCAGTCCCCCGAAGCCCAGGGGGACGCCCGAGGAAGCGCGCAGGGGCGCGCCAGCGACCTTGCTCAGTCCCCCGAAGCCCAGGGGGACGCCCGAGGAAGCGCGCAGGGGCGCGCCAGCGACCTTGCTCAGTGCATCACCCGCTCGCGGTCCACGAGCAGCAGCGGGTGGTCCTCGCGCGTCTCGTAGGCCACGATGCGCAGTCCCATCCCCCGGGTGTGACCCGGCTCCTCGGCGCCACGCCCGTAGCTGAGCGCGACCTGGTAGCGGACCTCGCAGAGGCACGTCATCTCGGTTCCGTCCTCGCCGGTGAACGTCACCCGGACCCGGCCACCGAGAGGCATCGGCTCGCGTGTTTCGACGAAGAGGCCCGTCGCCGAGATGTTCCGGGCGATGCCGCGGGTGAGGCCGTCGGGCGTGCTGATGTACACGGTGAAGACCTTGTCGAAGCGCAGGTGGCGGCGGCGATCGCCCACGGACGGCTCCTTCTGAAAGGATGCGACGTCGTCAGGGTACGCGGTAGGCGGATGTAGTCAAAATATCTACCTCAGGAGGTTGGTCTTGCTCGCCAGGTCGGCACTCTCGCTCCTCGTCCTCGTCCCGGCGATCGGCCTGGCCGAAGCCCGGTTCGACGAGCTCAAGAAGGAGGCCCAGCCGTTCGACGGCGGACTCGGCGAGTTCCTCGAGCTCTACCTGGGCGACTGCGGAACGGCCTCCAGCACCGCCAACTGCCGCAACCGCTCCCGCGAGTTCCAGACCCAGGCGAAGGGCAAGCGGTTCTACGCGCTGGTCCGCGAGGACGAGGCCGGGATGGTGGGGATGTCGGAGAGCACGCGCGCCGGCGGCGACTTCACCATCGAGGTGACCCCCTTCTTCCCGGGCGCGGAGCACGCGCTGACCAACGCGGTCCCGAAGAAGACCGACGCGAAGGGCAACCCCATCCTCCCGGTGCTGATGATTCCCGCCAAGCTGCCGGGCATCGAGACGGTGGAAGACATGGAACGGCTCTTCAAGAACCGCGGAGTCCGCCTCGAGCTGCTCTTCCGGCCCGAGCAGCCCTGGGCGTTGCCGAAGAAGGGTGGCGGGCAGCTCACCGGGGTGAAGGGAAAGCTCGACGCCATCCAGGTGACGTCGCGGACCGGGGCGGTGCTCGCGACCTGGATCGCGCCGGACGCCTGACCGGGGCCCGCGGCCTGGGCAGCCGGGACCTCGAACGAGCCGAGCAGAGGCGTTCGCGAACCGTCTCGCGCGTCGAACGAGGTCGCCGGATCCGCGGCCGAGCTGCGCGACCGTGCTGGTGTGCGTTGCCGCTTCCTGGCAGGTCTGCTCGTCCGCCGGGAACTCCGGCGATCTCGAAGGAGCTGACAATGGCTGGTCGTCTCTCCCGCCGCACGATGCTCGCGGGTGCGGGTGCATTCGCCGCCGTGCTCGGGAGGCCAGGTCGCCTGCGCGCCGCAACCCGGAAGCGCCTGCGCATCCTTCAGTGGAACCACTTCGTGTCGGGCTACGACCGCTGGTTCGACGCCTGGGCGCGCGCCTGGGGGGAGAACCACGACACCGACGTCACGGTGGACCACGTCGGCGTCAACGCGCTCAACAGCACCGCCGCGTCCGAGGTCGCCGCCGGCCATGGGCACGACCTGGTGATGTTCCTCCGTCCCCGCCCGGTGCACGAGGCCGACGTCATCGACCACCGCGAGATCGTCGAGGAGTGCCAGCGCCGGTACGGCAAGCCGCTCGAGCTCGCGGTGCGCAGCACCCGCAACCCCCGGACCGGCAAGTTCCACGGGTTCTGCGACGTGGTGGTGCCCGACCCGGTGAACTACCGGAGCGACCTCTGGGCCGAGGCCGGCCAGACGCCCGACGACTGGGACCGGGTCCGGCTGGGCGGAAAGGAGATCAAGACCCGCACCGGCATCCCGGTGGGAATCGGCCTCTCCTCGGAAGACGACAGCGCCATCGCGCTCCGTGCCCTGCTCCTCGCCTTCGGCGGCGCCGAGCAGACCGCGGAGGGCGCGCCCTCCCTCGATTCGAAGCAGACCGTCGAGGCGGTCAAGTACGTCACCGCGCTCTACCGCGAAGCGATGACCCCCGCGGTCCTGGCCTGGGACCCGTCCTCCAACAACCGCGCGATGCTCGCCGGGCAGTCGTCGCTGGTGATGAACGCCATCTCCATCACCCGCTCTGCCGAGAACGATCACCTTCCCATCGGCTCGAAGATCGCCATCGCGCGTCCACCGCGCGGGCCTGCCGGCCGCATCGGGCTCCCCCACGCGACGAGCGTCTACGTCGTCTGGAAGTTCGCCTCGAACATCGAGGGGGCGAAGGCCTTCCTGGTCGACCTGGTCGGCCAGTCGCGCGAGGCCTTCCAGGCGAGCGAGTCGTACGACTTCCCTTCCTTTCCCGATCGGGTGAAGGACCTCGGCGCGCTGCTGGCCAGGGATCCGAAGGCAACTCCCCCCGACAAGTACGCGGTGCTGGCCGATGCGCTCGACTGGATGACCAACCTCGGCGCGCCCGGATACGCCAATGCGGCCCTCGACGACGCCTACGGGACCTGGGTGCTCAACACCATGTTCGCCCGCGCAGCGACGGGCACCGACTCGCCCGAGGTCGCGGTGAAGCAGGCCGATCAGAAGCTCCGGCAGATCTGGAAGAAGTGGCAGGCGCGTGGGCTGGTCTGATCACCGGGGGCCTGGAAACACCCTCCCCACCGCCGCGGTCCCCTCCCCTGCCGCCAGCCCGGCGACGAACTCCCGGGCCAGCGCCGCGGCATCGACTCCCGCCGGCAGCTCCCCGCGGATCGCTCCTCGGTGGATGAGGTGCCGCACGGACTCCTCCAGCGCCGCCCGGACGCCCCCATCCTCGATCGGGCTCCGCGCCCAGCGCTCCGCCACCTCCAGCAGCGCCCGGCGCACCGACCGCCGCTTCCCGAGGAGCGGCTCGAACACCGCGTCGTGCTTGCTCACGGCGTGTCCAGCACCAGTCGCTTCGGCTTCCCCTGCCGCTCCACCTCCAGGGTGAGCCGGCTGCCCGCGGAACGCTCGGCCAGCGCGGAGCGGAAGCTCTCCACACTCGCGACCCGCTGGCCCGCAGCCTCCACCACCACGTCCCCGAGGCGCACGCCGGCCTTGGCCGCCGGACCGTTGGGCACGACCTGCACCACCCACGCCCCGAAGGGCGACCGCGCCCCCACCCGGCTCGCCGACTCGGAGTCGAGATCCGACACCGTCAGGCCCAGCCGATCGAGATCTCCCTGCGAGTCCAGCGAGCCCGACGGGCTGCTCGCGGGGCTCGGTCGCACCGGTCGCTCGGCGACTCGCGCGGTGAACTCCCGCGCCGCCGTTCCGCGCTGCACGCCCATCCGCACGAGCGTGCCCGGCGCGAGGAGCGAGATCTTCCGCAGCAACTGCAGATAGGAGTCGACCGGGCGGCCGTTGATCGTCGTCACCCGGTCTCCCGAGCGGAGCCCCGCCGCCGCGGCCGGACCGCCGGGGTACACGTCCACCACCTGGGCCGAGTGCTTCCCCGGCTCCTCCACCACCGTCATCCCCAGCCAGCCGCGCTCGACGTGCCCGTTGTCGAGGAGGTTGGGGAGCAGGTCCTTCACCATGTTGATCGGCACCGCGAACCCGATGCCCTGCGCGTTGGAGATGACCGCGCTGTTCACCCCCACCACCTCGCCGCGCATGTTGAACAGCGGCCCGCCGCTGTTTCCCGGGTTGATCAGCGCGTCGGTCTGGATGAAGTCGTCGAGCGGGCCCACGCCGAGCACCCGCTCCTTCGCGGAGATGAGCCCGTGCGACACGCTGCGATCGAGGCCAAACGGGTTGCCGATGGCCACCACCCAGTCGCCCACCTCGAGGCGGTCCGAGTCACCGAGGACGACCGAGGGCAGATCCGTCCCGTCCACGACCCGGAGCAGCGCGAGGTCGGTGTCCGGATCGCTTCCCACCAGCTCGGCGTCGAACAGCCGCCCGTCCGCCAGCCGGACCTGGATCCACTGGGCGTCCTTGACCACGTGGTGGTTGCTCACCACGTAGCCCTCGGGGCCCAGCAGGAAGCCGGAGCCGGTCGCCGTGGGGATGCGGCCCGCGGCGATGCCCTCGACCGGCTCCGAGTAGGTGAGGACGTTGACGACCCCCGGGCTCACCGCCCGGATGAGCGGCGCGAGCGAGCTGGGGGCGGAGAACCCCACCAGGAAGGGACCCGAGCCGTTGCGCTCCCGCCAGAGGGGCGTCTTGGAGGACGTGGCGCGGTCGCCCTGCTCGAAGGCGCGCGCGCGCTCGCGGGCCCAGTCCTCGAACGCGTGCTGGGGACCGGTGGCGGCCAGCGCCAGGGAAAGGAGAACGGAGAGCGGCACGAGTCGGACCGACCGACTCTACGCCTTCGCGGGCTCCAAATACCTGCCGACCTTCACCCGACCCGGGCGAATGACCCGCCCCCGGAGGGCGTAGGCCGGACGCTGCTCGGCCAGGACCCGGTCGTTCTGCGCCGGCGAGGACACGAGCTCGATGTCCACCGCCTCCGCGGCATTCGGGTCATAGGGACGGCCCACCAGCGGGAGCCGCTCGATGCCGTTCGCCGCCAGCTTCTGGACCAGCTTGTCCCGGATGAGGCGGACGCCCTGCGCGAAGGGCGAGCCATCGTCGGCGGCGAGGGAGAGGTCCAGCTCGTCGATGGCCTCGATGAGCGACTGGGCCACCTGCCCCTTCTCCACCTCGAGCATCCGCTCGCGCTCGCGCTGGATGCGCTGCTTGAAGTCGTCCCGGTCGCGCATGACGTCCTGGATGCCCCGCGCGAGCTCGTCCACGCGGCGGCGGGCCGCCTCGAGCTCGGCCTTGAGCTGGGACACCTCGTCGGTGGGTGCCGCGGCGGCCTCGGACGGCCTCTCGCTCTGCTGCGGCTCGGTCTCGGGAGCGCCGGCACGTGGCGTCCCGTCGGGGTTGTAGCGGCGCTTGTCGTTCACTCGGCCGGTCATCGCTCGCGGCGAAACCTAACCAGACCGCCCCATCTGTCAACGCTCGGACGGCCGCCGGATTGAGGCCAGGACAACCCCGGGAAACCTCAGGCGCCCCACGCACCCACCGCGTCCGCCGGCCCGTCCGGCTCCCCCGACTCGGACGACCGGGAGTGCGTCACCTTGGGTCCGAGGATGCGAACGAGCTCCGGCTCCTCCACGACCTCGGTCGCCAGCAGGCGGGCGGCGAGCGCCTCGACCAGGGGGCGGTTCGCCCGCAGCACGCACCGGGCGCGCTCGAGCGCCTCCTGGGTGAGGCGGCGGATCTCCGCGTCCACCATCCGGGCGGTCTGCTCCGAGTAGCTCCGCATCTCCGGGAGCGCCGCGGACTGGAGGAAGACGCTTCCCTGGTCCGCGAGCGACACCGGCCCGAGCTCGCCGCTCATCCCGTAGTCGCGGACCATCATTCGCGCGATGTCGGTGGCCTGCTTCAGGTCGTTGGACGCGCCGGTGGAGATCTCCCCGATGAACAGCTCCTCCGCGGCCCGTCCGCCCATCATCGCCGCCATCTTGTCGCGCAGCTCGTCGAGCGACATCAGATATCGGTCCTCGAGCGGCAACGACATGGTGTAGCCGAGCGCAGAGAGCCCCCGGGGGATGATGCTGATCTTGTGGACCGGCTCGGTGTTGGGGAGCAGCCAGCCGACGACGGCGTGCCCGGCCTCGTGGTGAGCGACGATCTCCTTCTCCCGCTCGGAGATACGGCGGTTCTTCTTCTCCAGGCCGGCCACCACCCGCTCGATGGCCTCCTCGAAGTCGCTCCGCAGCACCGCCAGGTGGTCCCGGCGGGCCGCGAGCAGCGCCGCCTCGTTCACGACGTTGGCCAGATCGGCCCCGGCGAAGCCCGGAGTCCGCGCGGCGATGGAACGGAGGTCCACGTCCGGGCCCAGCTTCACCTCTCGCGCATGGATGGTGAGAATGCGCTCCCGGCCTCGCTTGTCGGGCCGGTCCACCAGGACCTGGCGATCGAAGCGGCCGGGTCTGAGCAGGGCGCTGTCCAGGATCTCGGGCCGGTTCGTGGCGGCGATGATGATCAGCCCGGCGCGGGCGTCGAAGCCGTCCATCTCCGCGAGCATCTGGTTGAGCGTCTGCTCACGCTCGTCGTGCCCACCCATCGCGCCGGCGCTCCGCGTCTTTCCGATGGCGTCCAGCTCGTCGATGAAGATGATGCAGGGGGCCTTCGCCTGCGCCTGCCCGAAGAGATCTCGGACCCGCGCAGCGCCCACGCCGACGAACATCTCCACGAACTCGGAGCCGGAGAGTGAGAAGAACGGAACCCCGGCCTCGCCCGCGACGGCCCGGGCCAGGAGCGTCTTGCCGGTCCCCGGCGGGCCGACCAGGAGCACGCCCTTCGGGATGCGGCCGCCGAGCCTGCGGAACTTCTCGGGGGTGCGGAGGAACTCGACGATCTCCCGGAGCTCGTCCACCGCCTCGTCGATGCCCGCCACGTCGTCGAAGCCCACCCCGGTGTCCGCCTCGGCCTGCACCCGCGCGCGCGTCTTCCCGAAGCTCATGACGCTCTGCGGGCCCTGCCCGAGCCCGCCGGCGCCCATCCGCCGCATCATCCACATCCAGAAGACGAAGCCGAGGAGCAGCGGCAGCCCCCAGATCCAGAAGGACTCTCCGAGCCCGCTGCCGCCGATGGCCTCGTACTGGATCTTCTTCGACTCCAGGAGGTGAACCAGCTCCGGGTCCTCCACCCGGCTGGCCATCCACGGCGAGGTCGACGGGTCGGTGTTGCGGGAAGGGACTCCCGCGAGGTCGGTGGTGTAACCCCGGACCGCGTCGGGGCCGATCTGCACGCGCTTGAAGTGGCCCTCGCGGACGGCCTGCTTGAACTGGCTGTAGGGAACCCGGAGGTACCCCGCCTCCTGGAACATGTTCCGGAAGAGGAACAGCCCGAGCAGCACCAGGCCGAGGTAGATGAGCGGCGAGCCGAGCCGGAACCGAGACCCGCCAGGCTTCTCGTGCTTGCGTCCGCGCGGATTCAGCCCCGCCGGGTCGTTGGAAGAGGCACCCACTCCCTGCCGAAGATGGACACGCGCCGGCGGACGGCAACACCCCCCGCTGCCCACCATCCAGGCGGGCTTGAGTGCTCCCGGCGTCCAGCGTACGAGAGTCGACGGGCGCCGCCCCCGGCGCCTCTTCGGAGGTCAGCGAGGCGATGGCGGGAAGGACGATCCGGGCCCCCCGGGGTACCGAGCGCAGCTGCCGCGGCTGGGTGCAGGAGGCCGCCCTGCGGATGCTGATGAACAACCTCGACCCCGAGGTGGCCGAGCGTCCCGAAGACCTGGTGGTCTACGGCGGCACCGGGAAGGCCGCCCGGGACTGGGCCTCTTTCGACCGGATGGTGACGACGCTCCGGGCGCTGGGCGACGACGAGACGATGCTCGTCCAGTCGGGCAAGCCGGTGGGCGTGCTCCGGACCCATCCCGATGCTCCGCGGGTTCTCATCGCGAACTCGAACCTGGTCGGGCGGTGGTCCACCTGGGAGGTGTTCCGCGAGCTCGAGGCGAAGGGCCTGATGATGTACGGCCAGATGACGGCCGGGTCGTGGATCTACATCGGCACGCAGGGGATCCTTCAGGGCACCTACGAGACATTCGCGCAGGCCGGCCGGACGCACTTCGGAAGCGACGACCTCTCGGGCCGGCTGGTGCTCTCCGGCGGCCTCGGGGGCATGGGCGGAGCGCAGCCGCTGGCCGCGACGATGAACGGGGCGGTGTTCCTCGGCGTGGAGGTGGATCCCGACCGGGCTCGCCGCCGGGTCGAGCACCGCTATCTGGACGTCGTCGCCCGCGACCTCGACGACGCGCTGGCGCAGGTGGACGCGGCCCGGGCCCGGAAGCAGGCTCGATCCATCGCGGTCATCGGCAACGCAGCCGACGTGTACCCGGAGCTGGTCCGGCGCGACATCGTTCCGGATCTCGTGACCGACCAGACGTCGGCGCACGACCCGCTGAACGGATACGTCCCGCGTGGGCTGTCGCTCGCCGAGGCCGCCGAGCTGCGGCGCACTCGTCCCGAGGAGTACGTGCGCCGGGCCCAGGAGTCGATGGCCGTCCAGGTGAAGGCGATGCTCGACCTGAAGGCCGCCGGGAGCCACGTCTTCGACTACGGCAACAACATCCGCGCCGGCGCCCAGGCGGCGGGGCTGAAGAACGCGTTCGACTTCCCCGGGTTCGTGCCGGCGTACATCCGCCCGCTGTTCTGCGAGGGGGCGGGGCCGTTCCGGTGGGTCGCGCTGTCCGGAGACCCGGAGGACATCCGGCGGACGGATCGCGCGGTGCTGGAGCTGTTCCCGGAGAAGACCGGCCTCGCGCGGTGGATCCGCATGGCCGGCGAGCGGGTGGCGTTCCAGGGCCTCCCGGCGCGCATCTGCTGGCTCGGGTACGGCGAGCGGCACAGGGCGGGGCTGGCCTTCAACGAGCTGGTGCGCCGGGGCGAGGTGAAGGCACCGATCGTCATCGGCAGAGATCACCTCGATTGCGGCTCGGTGGCGTCACCGAACCGCGAGACCGAGGCGATGAAGGACGGCTCGGACGCGGTGGCCGACTGGCCGATCCTGAACGCGCTGGTCAACGCGGTGAACGGCGCGAGCTGGGTGAGCGTGCACAACGGCGGCGGCGTGGGAATCGGCTATTCGCTCCACGCCGGTCAGGTCATCGTCGCCGACGGGACGGACGCGGCCGCGCGGCGCATCGAGCGGGTGCTGACCTCGGACCCGGGAATGGGCGTCCTCCGCCACGTGGACGCCGGCTACTCCGACGCAGTGGAGGTCGCTCGGGCCCGCGGGGTGAAGATTCCGGGCGTCAGCGGCTAGTTCCCTGCATGCTGAGGCCCGATGAGCCGCCCGTTCGACCTCCTCGTCCGCAACGCCGGGACGCTCTTCACCGCCGACGGTCCGGATGGCGGCACCGCCGAGCAGCTCCTCGGGCCCATTCCGCGCGGCGCGGTCGGCATCTCGGACGCGCACGTCGCCTGGATCGGCGCCGAGGGTGACCTGCCCCGTGACCGCGTCGCCCCCTCCACGAAGATCCTCGACGCCGCTGGCGGCCTGGTCGCCCCCGGCTTCGTCGACTCGCACACCCACCTCGTCTGGGCCGGTGACCGCTCCCACGAGTTCGCCCTCCGTTGCGCCGGAGCCGACTACCTCTCCATCGCCCGGGCGGGCGGCGGCATCGCCTCGACCGTCCGCGCCGTGCGCGAGGCCTCCGACGACGCGCTCCTCTCCCTCGCCCTCCCCCGCCTCCAGCGGCTCCTCGCCCAGGGCGTCACCACCGCCGAGGTGAAGAGCGGCTACGGCCTCGACGCCGAGACCGAGCTGCGGATGCTCAGGGTCATCGACCTCCTCGGGACCCGACAGCCGATCCGCCTCCTCCGCACCTTCCTCTGGTTGCACGCCATGCCTCCGGGGAGCACCGATCGCGCGGGCTTCCTCGCGCGCGGGCGGAAGGTCCTCCAGGAGGTCGCCCGCGCCGGGCTCGCCCGCTTCGCCGACGCCTTCGTCGAGGAGGGCGCGTTCTCGCCCGAGGAGGCCCGGCCCTTCCTCGAGGAGGCCAGGGCGCTCGGCCTCGGCCTCAAGCTCCACGTGGATCAGCTCCGGCCCGGCCAGGGCGCCGAGCTCGCCGCCAGCCTGAATGCGGTGTCGGCCGATCACCTCGAGTCGGTGAGCGCCCCGGGCATCGCCGCGCTCGCCGCGGCCCGCGTCACCGCGGTGCTCATCCCCACCGCCACGCTCGTCCTCCGGCTGCCGCGCTACGCGCCGGGACGCGCGCTGATCGACGGCGGCGTGGGCGTCGCGATCGCCAGCAACTGCAACCCCGGCAGCGCCCCCACCGAGAACCTCGCGCTGGCGCTCTCGCTGGCATGTCTGCAGAACGGCCTCACCCCCACCGAGGCTCTCCTCGGGGTGACCCGGCGAGGGGGCGAGGCGCTCGGAGACACCTCGCTCGGCAGGCTACGGGTGGGAGGCCCGGCCGACCTGGTGGTTCTGGGTGCGCCGGACGTCGACCATCTCGTGGCCCACGTCGGCATCAGCCACGTGCAGGCGGTGGTGCGAGCGGGACGGATCGTCCTCAGGGCGGACAACACCGCGCACTGCTGAGGGAAAGTTCCACCCCGGGCCTCCCGTGAGGCCCGGGCTGGAACAGGGCTTTCCCGCTCTGCCTCCGACCACCGGAGGGCAGAACACCCATGCATCCCCAAACGCTCGGAGCGGCGGTCCATTTCCGGACACCGGCACAGTTGCAGTGGGTGGGCCCGGCCCCGCTGCGAACGTCACGAGGCTCCGATATGAAGTGTGGAGAGCATGTGTCGTCTCTTCGGGTTCCGGTCGGCGGCGTCAGAGCGGGTGCACGACGCACTCGTGCTGGAGCGAAACTCACTCCGTCGGCAATCGCTGGAGCACCCCGACGGCTGGGGCATCGCCTCGTGGCATGACTCCGGCCTCCCGCTCGTCGCCCGTGGACTCGGCGCGGCGCACCTCGACCCCGAGTTCGAGCGGGTGAGCAGCGCGGTCCAGGCGCGCACGGTGCTCGCCCACCTCCGCCTCGCCTCGGTCGGCCCGGTCAAGCTCGACAACGCCCACCCCTTCACGCACGGCCGGTGGGCCTTCGCTCACAACGGCACGCTGCACGCCTTCGACCGGCATCGCGCCGCCATCGAGGCGCTCCTCGCGCCCGCGTATCGCACCTTCCGCGGCGACACCGACTCCGAGCGCTGCTTCGCGCTCTTCCTCACCCGTCTCTCCTCCCGCGCCGATCCGCTCGGTACCCCCACCCTGCGGGACGTGCAGTGGGCGCTGGCGTCGGTGATGGACGAGGTGGCACGCATCACCGACGTGGACGTCGGCAACGGCAAGCGGTCGGCGATGAACTTCCTCGTCACCGACGGGGATCTGCTCGCCGCCACCCGCCGGGACCGGACCCTGTTCTTCGCCGCGGAGGCCGCTGAGGGCGTGCCCCTGCGGGAGCGGCCCCCGTCCGGAACGCGGCTCTTCGCCCTGGAGGTCGCCAGCGAGGAGCTCCAGGGACCGGATCTGTGGCACGAGGTCCCTCAGGATGGCGTGATCGGCATCGACCGCGACCTCACCTTCGTGGAAACCTCGCTCGCGACGCTGCTTCAGCGCACCGCGGGCACGCTCGCCCGCACGGGGTGAGCCATGCCCTTCAACGTCCAGCAGCAGGTCCGGGCCGCCATCGAGCAGGCCCAGGAGAACGCCGCCCTTGCCCAGCAGGGGCAGCCTCCGCCGTCGAGGCAGTTCGCCCGCCCGTCGGTGGAGCACGTGTCGCTCGGACGCGGGCTCCGCATCGTCATCCTCCTCGTCCTTTGGGCCGGCGGGAGCTTGCTCTCCGCGCTCCTCGGGCTCGGCGCGGGTGGCCTCCCCGGCGCCGGTGTCACCTTCCCCATCGGGATCGTCGTCTCGTTCTTCGTCGCCCTCTACGTGAGCCACGTGGTGCGGATTGCAGCACAGTGGGAGCGCGCGGTGGTGCTCCGCCTCGGCAAGTACCACGGGCTCAAGGGCCCCGGCGTCATCCTGGTCTTCCCGGTGATGGACACGGTGCGCTTTGTCGACACCCGGCTCCTCACGCTCGACATTCCCCACCAGCAGGTCATCACCCGGGACAACGTCCCGGTCCGCGTGGACGGGGTCATCTTCTTCCAGGTCCGTGACCCCGAGCGGGCGGTCATCACCGTCCAGGACTACCGCTTCGCCGTCGCCCAGTACGCCCAGGCCTCTCTCCGCGACGTCATCGGCAGCATGACCCTCGACGAGCTGCTGAGCGAGCGCGACCAGATCCAGTCGAAGATCGCCTCCGTCGTCGAGAGCCGCGCCTCCACCTGGGGAACGCACATCGACTCGATCCGCCTCCTCGACATCGACATGCCCGAGGACCTCAAGCGGATGATGTCGCGCCAGGCCTCGGCCGAGCGCGAGAAGCGCGCCACCATCACCAAGGCCGAGGGCGACCGCGACGCCGCGCTCAACCTCGCCGCCGCCGCGGCCACCATGTCCGCCAGCCCCGGCGCGATGCAGCTCCGCACCCTGCAGACCCTGGACGGGCTCGGCTCCTCGCCCTCCAACACCGTGGTGCTCGCCGTGCCCGTCGAGGTGCTCGAGCTCGCGAAGGCTCTGGCCAAGGCCCGCGGGCCCTGAAAACAAAGGCCCCCGGGGGAAGGTCCCGGGGGCCTCGCCCGGTCCGGAGGGGGTGAGTCCGGACCGGACCGCCCTGCGTCAGCTCTAGTTCGGCATCGGGGGGCAGCTCGGTTCGCTCGGGTCGCAGAGGAAGCCGCCGTCGGTGCCCGCGTCGCTGCTGCCCGTGGGGCCCCCGTCGGTCCCCCCACCCGTCCCGCCGTCGGACCCGGCGTCGGAGCCGCCATCGGGCGAGCAGCTCTCCGCCTCGTCCGCCTCGGCCTTCACCCGGATGACCGGCCGGAGGATCCATTCGGCGTTCGGCCCGCCGGTCTCGTGGATGGCGATGGAGTTCTTCCCGTCGAAGTCGAGGGTGACGGTGTGCTTCGAGCACGCGCTCACCTCGAACTTGCCCTTCAGCTTCTCGCCCGACTCGGCACCGCTCGGGGTCTTCAGCGGTGCATGGGTGTCGTCGGCGAGCACGACGTACTGGGGCCCGCCGTCGGTGAGGATGAGGCGGATCTCGTCGACCGTCCCCGCGGGCAAGGAGATCTCGCCCAGCTTCATCGACACGTCCTGGAGCGTGAGGAGGTCCACGGTGATCGGCCCGTGGGCCACCGTCACCCAGCCGGCCTTCTCCGAGTGCGCGGTCACCGTGTCGATGGTGACGACGATGCCCTTGACCTCCGTTGAGGGCGCATCGGTCAGCGCGACGACGAGCGTGCCGTTGCCCGAGGTGGACGCGCCGCACGCGGCCAGCGCCATCGCGCCGGCAGTGAGCAAGGGATGAAGCGATCGCAAGGACATCGAATTGGACTCCTGTCAGGGCCCGGGACACCGAGCCGGTTTCGCGGCCGAGCCCATGTGCAGTCGCCTTGCCAGCAGCACTGCAATCCCGGATTTCCCGCGCGGAGGCACGTCGATCCGGCCCTCTCCGGAGGGAAGGGATGTGCGCCGGTCTCCTCCTCTGGCGGCCATTCCCCGCCACCCGCGCGGAGAGTGCCACCGGCCTCGTTGTGTACCGTTTGGTGCAGTGACTGTCCCGGTTGGGACGGCCCAGGCCCGGAGACGCGAGACCCCGTGAGGCGATCGTGGGCGGCACGACCGTTGCTGTAGGAAGGCTCCAGAATGCTCCGCTGCGCGTTCATGCTCGTGCTGCTGCTGGCCTCCAGGGCCACCGCGGACGAGCTCGCGCCGCGCACCCGTGCGCTGTTGCACGAGGCGCTCGAGGCGAGGCTGACCTTGCCCACCGAGCCTCCGTCGCTGCAGCGGCCGGTGCTGCCGTCGTCCCTGTCGAGCCCGAACGCGGCCGACGCGCGGGAGTCCAATTCCGCGGCGACGCAGGCAGCGCAGGCCGCGGCGGCGAAACGGGCGGCGCAGGACGTCGCGAACGGCAAGGGACACGGGAACGGCAACGGGAACGACGCGAGCGATTCGGCGCGGAACGCCGCGGGCCAGGCGCGGGGGGTCGAGGCCCGGACCACCGGCGGGCAGGGTGCCAGTGGGCATGGGAACCCCCACGGGGGGCCTCCCGGTCAGGGCAACCCGGGCAACGGCGGCGGCAAGAAGCCCTAGGAACTAGCCGGGCCGTCGCCGGACGGAGCGGGCGCGGGTGAGCCCTCTCCGCCCCGCGGTCCTCGCGCTGCTCCTCGCGGCGGCGCCGCCATCCGAGTCTCACCTCGTGGCCGGAGCGGACGCATTCCGCGCCGAGGCCTACGAGAAGGCTCTGGTGGAGTTCCGGGTCGCCGAGGCGCTCGGCTCGGCAGACGCGTCCTGGTACGTCGCGGCCTCGCTCCTCAAGCTCGGGCGGGCCGAGGACGCGGTCGAGGCCTTCGTCCTCGCGGAGCGGAGCAACCGGGGCGGCGCGGGTGATGCGCTCCTCGAGGTGTACCGCGGACAGGCCTGCTACGCGGCGCAGCTGCTCGTCTGCGCGGATCGGTGGTTCGGGTCCGCCGAGGCGCGTGCCGGACCGCGGCTCGCACCGCAGCTGAAGGCGCTCCGCTCCGCACTCCGCGACGCGCTCCGGCCCGAGCAGATCGAGCCCGCCATCGACCGCTTCCTGGACCGCGCCGCCGCGTTGCAGCGCACCCGGCCCGCGCTCGCCCTCGCCTTCGCCGAGGAGGCCGCCGCGCTCGCCACGCGGTCACCGGAGCGGCATCGCCAGGACGAGGCGACGGCGCTCGCCGGTCGCCTGGTCGCGGCGGCACCGAAGGGGGGCCGATGACCGGACTCCTCCTCGGCCTGCTCGTCGGCGCGGTGGACCCCTGCACCGCGCCCATCCCTCCCGGCGAGGGCGATCCGCGCGAGGCCCAGCTCTACGTGCAGGTGGGCGATGCCGAGCGCGCGGGGGGGAACGTCGGCGCTGCGCGCGAGGCCTACCGGGCGGCGCTGGCGCGCGCCCCCGGCTCGCTCGAGGCGCGACGGGGATTCGATGCGGTCTGCGCTCCGGGAGCGGACCCGGTCCAGGCCGGGGCGGATGCGCTGGAGAACGGCGACCCCGAGGCCGCGCTCCGGGCGCTGGCGAATGCCCGCGGCCGCGGGAACGACCACGCGGTGGACCTCCTGGAGGGCATCGCCCGCTACCAGCTGGGGCAGGACACCCTCGCCGTCCCGCTGCTCGAGTCTGCGCGTGTCGATCCCGGGATGGCCGAGTCGGCGTCGTTCTTCCTCGGGCTCATCGCTCTCCGCCGGGGCGACGGCGACCGGGCTAGCCGTCTCTTCGACCAGGCCGGGCGGGCCGTCGGCCTGGAGGACGCCGCGCGCCAGCTCGCGCGCATGGCACAGCAGGAAGGTCACCTCGTCGTCTCCGCGCTGGCCGAGCTGGTCTACGACACCAACGTGGCGCTCCGCCCCGACGCCGCGCCCACCACCCTTCCCGGGCCCGACGGGAGCGCGGGTCTGACGCTCCAGGGACTCCTCCGGCCCTGGGGGACGCCCGGCCCCTACCTTCGCGTCGAGGGGCAGTTCTCCAAGCAGTTCACCCTGAGCCAGCTCGATCTCGTCGGCGGCGCGGCGGCGCTCGGGTTCCGCCTTCTCGGGGCCAGCGGGAGCCTCACCGGCGAGTACGCCTACGGCTACCAGGCGCTCGACGGCAGCGGCTACCTCGCGGACCAGCGCGTCTTCCTCGGCGGCTCGCTGCTCACCGGGATGTTCCTCTGGGGGGGCGCCTACGCCGCGCACTTCGAGGATTACCGCCCGGAGGCGCTGAGCGATCAATCCGGCGTGCGCCAGGTCCTCGAGCTCGACGCCGGGCTCCTGCCGGGTGGCGGGCTGCGCATCACCGGCGGCTACGCGGGGACCTGGGACGCAGCACGGGTGGACCCGCTCTCGTACCTGGAGCACGGTCCCATCGTCGAGCTGGTGTGGGCCGGCGGTCCGTGGACGTTCGGCGTACGGGGGGCGCTGGCCTGGCGCGGCTACCTCGCCCCGGATCCGAACTACGCCGACACGACCTACGCCACGCGCGAGGACACGCGCTACCTCGCGACGACCTGGATCGACGTGGCGCTCGGGGCCCGGTGGTCGGTCCGTGGGACGGTGCGGTTCCTGCGGGTGAGCTCGAACGTCCCGGACCTCAACGCGACCGAGTGGGTCTTCATCGGGAGCGTGGGCTGGACGGGGGCGCTGCTCTGATCCGGCGCGCGCTCCTTCCGCTGCTGCTCGCGGTGCTCGGTCTGACCGGCGCGGGGCTGGCCACGCTCAGCCTGCACCGGGCGGCCTCCAGCGCCCTGCAGCGAGCCACCGAGGAGCGGCTGCGTGGCGCGGGCACCACCGCCGCGCGCACCCTGGAGCAGCCTGGCTTCATTCCCGACGGGTCGTGGCTCCGCTCGGTGGTGGAGGCCAACGAGCTGGAGGGCGCGCTGCTCCTCGACGCGCGGCTCCACGTGGTGCTCGATCCCACGGGGACGGTGGACCGGCCGGTGGATCTCCTCCGGGTGGACGCCACGCGCGTCCGCCGGGCGCTGGCCGGTGAGCCGAGCCTCTCGCTGGGATGGGCCATCGGCGAGGCCCGGGTGGCATCGACCTACCTCCCCGTGCGGCGCGGGGGCACAGTGGACCGGGTGCTCGTGCTCGAGGGCGGCGAGGCGTACGCCGCGCGGCAGGCGGACCTCGACCGGGCGCTCCACCTCGGCTGGCTCCTCTCTGCCTGCGCCGGGGTCCTCACCGGCCTCGTGGCCGCGGGGTGGGCCGCCGCCGAGCGACGCCAGCGCGACCTCGCCACCCGGGCCGCGCGTGGCGCCGCCGTCGCCCAGGTCGCGGCCACGGTCGCCCACGAGGTCCGCAATCCGCTGGGGGTCATCCGCGGCACGGTGGAGCTGATGGCCGAGCGAGGGCGCGGCCGGCTGAGCGAGCGTGACATCGAGGCGATGGCAGACATCCTGGGCGAGGTGGCCCGGCTCCGAAGACTCACCGACGACTTCCTCGACCTCTCCAGCGACCGTCCGCTGGCCGGCGTCGACATCGAGCTGTCCTCGTTCCTCGAGGACGCGGCGCGCGCCAGCCAGGCGGCCACCGGCGTGGAGGTCGACACCGAGTCTCCCGACGGGCTGCACGTCCTGGGCGACGGCGGCCGCCTCCGCCAGGTGCTCCTCAACCTCGTGGCCAACGCCGCCCGCGCCGGCGCGAAGCAGGTGCGCTTCCGGGCGGCCATCGAGGGAGCGCGGATCCGCCTCGACGTGGCCGACGACGGTCCCGGCATCCCCGAGGACATCCGCCCCCGGCTGTTCGAGCCGTTCGCGACGACTCGCAAGGACGGCAACGGGCTGGGGCTGGCGGTCAGCCGCCGCATCGTCGAGCGCCACGGAGGCAGCCTGGCGCTCCTGCCCGCGTCGCCGGGCGCGACCTTTCGCATCGAGCTGCCGTGTGCACAGGAGGCCGGGTGATGGGTGACATCCTCGTGGTCGACGACGAGCCGAAGCTCGGGAAGATCGTCACCGAGATGCTGGAGCTGGACGGGCATCACGTCCAGCGGGTGGGCGGCGGGAAGCAGGCGCTGACCGCCATGGCGAACTTCGCGATGGACGTCGTGGTGACCGACCTCCGGATGCCGGACGTGGACGGCCTCGCGGTGCTCTCCGCGGCGGTCCAGCAGGCGGACGCGCCCGACGTCATCCTCATGACCGGGCACGGGAGCACCGAGAACGCGGTCGAGGCGATGAAGCGTGGCGCCGCCGACTACCTGACCAAGCCCTTCTCGATGGTGGAGCTCCGGGTCCGGGTGAGGCGCCTCTGCGAGCAACGGATGATGCGCCGGAGGTCGTCGGCCCTCGTCGAGCGGCTCACGCCCCACCTGGTCGCCGAGAGTCCGGCGATGCGCGCGACTCTCGACGCGGCGATGCGGGTGGCGCCCACCCCCACCACCGTCCTGCTGATGGGCGACAGCGGCACCGGCAAGAGTCAGATCGCCCGGCGCATCCACTATGCGAGCTCGGTGTCCACCGGCCCGCTGGTGGAAGTCCACTGCGCCGCGCTCCCCGAGGCGCTGCTCGAGTCGGAGCTCTTCGGTCACGAGAAGGGGGCGTTCACCGGCGCGCAGCTCCGCCGCCTGGGGCATCTCGCGGCCGCCGAGAGTGGCACGCTCTTCCTCGACGAGATCGGCGACATCACCGCCGCCACCCAGGTGAAGCTGCTCCGGTTCCTCCAGGACCGGGTCTACGTCCCTCTGGGGAGCACCACCGAGCGCACGGCCAACGTCCGGGTCATCGCCGCGACCAACCGTGACCTCAAGGCCGCGGTCGCCGCCGGCACCTTCCGCGAGGACCTGTACTACCGCCTCAACGTCTTCAACATCGTGGTGCCGCCCCTCCGCGAGCGCGCCGAGGACGTCATCCCCCTCGCGATCCGCTTCCTCGCCGCGCGGGGCATCGCCGAGGAACGGCTCTCCTCGGACGCCCGGACGCGCCTCGAGCAGCACAACTGGCCGGGGAACGTCCGCGAGTTGGAGAACGTCCTCGAGCGCGGATTGATCCTCGCCGGTGACGGTCCCATCCGGGCCGAGCACCTCACCCTGGGCGTCGCTCCGCGCAGTCGGAACGTGGTGCTGGAGCTCCTGGTGCCGGGCTTCGACCTGGACGGGTTCGAGCGCGAGCTGCTGCACGCCGCGATGGAGCGGGCCTCGGGGAACAAGAGCGCCGCGGCCCGTCTGCTGGGCATCACCCGCCGGCGCCTCTACTCACGTCTGGACAGCCTCGCCGCGCAGGACGAAGGCGACAGCGAAGGCTGAGCATCGAGCCTGGACGCGCCGCGCCCCTGCGGCCCCGGGCTCAGCCGGCGAGGCCGATCAGCTCGTCCTTCCACCGCTGCAGAAGGTGCTCCGAGCGGGGGCCGGAGACGGCGACCACCAGCTCCCGGGCGGTCTCGGAGGTCTCGAGGAGGATGATCCGCATTGCATCGGGAGGCGCCGCGCTCGCCACCCGGTCGACCCACTCGACCAGCGTCGCGCCGGGCCCATCGCGCAGCTCGTGGAACCCTGTCCCGTCGAGATCGGCCGATCCGTCGAGCCGGTAGAGATCGGCGTGGGTCAGGCGGATGCGTCCGTGATGCTGGTGGACGATGGAGAAGCTGGGGCTGGTCACGTCCTCGTCGCGGATGCCCACCCCCCGCGCGATCCCGCGCGCCAGCTCGGTCTTGCCGGCGCCCAGGTCTCCCACCAGCCCCACGAAGTCGCCCTCCTGGAGGACGCGGCCCAGCGCCTCGCCGAGCGCGCGGGTGTCCTCGGGTGAGGCGGAGGAGAAGCTCATCGACCCCATGCGGTCCACACCTCGCCGAGCGCGGCGGTCAGGTCCGAGGCGACGAGCCCCAGGCGTCCCCAGCGGCGCGCGGCGGCGTCGCCCGCGAGCCCGTGCGCGAGCACGCCGACGCTCGCGGCGTCGAGGGGGGCGAGGCCCTGCGCGAGGAAAGCGCCCACCATGCCCGAGAGGACGTCCCCGGTCCCGCCGGTGGCCATGCCGGGGTTCCCGGTGGAGTTCACCCGGACCTGACCGTCCGGGTCGGCAACGACGGTCCGGGCGCCCTTGAGCACCACCACCGCGCGCTGGCTCCGCGCGAAGGCGGTCGCCGTGCCGATGCGGTTGCCCTGCACCTCGCCGATGCTCTTGCCGCCCAGGCGCGCCATCTCGCCCGGGTGAGGCGTCAGCACCAGCGGCGCGCGGCTCCGTCCGAGCAGGTCCGGATGCCCGGCGACGGCGTTGAGCGCGTCGGCGTCGAGGAGGACCGGGACGTCGAGACGGCCGAGCAGCGCCTCGAGGAGGAGGTGGGTCTCCGCACCACGGGGGATGCCCGGGCCGATGACGAGGGCATCCTTCCCCTCGGCGGCGGCGAGCAGCACGTCCAGGTGCGAGGGTCCGAGCACGGCGGCCGCGGGGAGCGCCACTCCCATCAGCTCCGGCGCGTGCCCCTGCACGTCCGAGAGCGTGTCGGCCGGGGTGCACACGGTGCACAGCCCCACCCCGCTCCGCAGCGCTGCGAGGCCGGCGAGCGCGGCCGCCCCGCTCTTGCCGCGGCTTCCGGCGACCACCAGGAGGTGTCCGTAGGTGCCCTTGTTGGTGTCCGAGCGGCGCGGCGGTAACCAGCGCGGCCCGTCTCCGGGCTCGAGGAGCCAGGTGGACGGCGCGAGGCCGGCGAGGCCGATGTCCGCCACCTCCACGCGGCCGGCGAGCGTGGCGCCGGGCTCGAGCGCGAGCCCGAGCTTGAGGGCCCCGAAGGTTACGGTGAGGTCCGCGGTGACGCTCGGGTCGAAGGCGCGCCCGGTGTCGCTGGAGAGCCCGGAGGGAAGGTCCACCGCCAGGACCCGCGCCCCCTCGGCGTGCCAGTGGAGCATCGCCCGGATGGCGTCGGCCGCCGCGCCGTCGGGCGCACGCGCGAGGCCGGTACCGAACAGCGCGTCGACGACCACGTCACCGCGCCGGAGCGGCAGCGCAGCCGCCGAGGAGTGCACCGGGATTCCCGCCCGATCGACGGCGGCATGGTTCCGTGCCGCGTCGCCCTTCAGGCGCGCGGGGTCCCCCACCGCCCACACGTCCACCTGACGGCCGGCGGCATGCAGCTTCCGGGCGGCGACGTATCCGTCACCGCCGTTGTTGCCCGGTCCGGCGACCACCAGGAAGCGCGCCGCGGGGGTTGCGAGCGAGATCGCCGAGGTCGCAACCGCGGTCCCGGCGTTCTCCATCAGGATGGACGCGGGGAGACCGCGGCGCTCGGCCTCGGCCTCGGCGGCACGCGTCTCGGCGGCGGTGAGGAGCGGCTGCATCGGAATCCTCCCCGAGCGTGCAGCCGAAGGGGCAGGGCCGCAAGTTCGAGAGGCCGGTCCGTCGCCCGAGCTGTCGGCACGTCGCCGTGCACTGCCCTCCTCAGTGCGGCGCGCGGGCGTCTGCGGACGACACCTCGGCCGGCACGACCCGCTCCAGCGAGCGGGCGAACCGCGGATCGCCGGACACTCGCTGCCACGCGGGATCGATCCGGATCGCCGAGACAAGGTCGGGCGTGAGCCCGTGCGTCGCCGCATCGTCGAGTCCCGCCAGGGCGTGCTCGGGCTGGCCCCGCTGGAGCGCCAGCAGGGCGAGCTCGGTGTGAATCCACGCACGGTCGGGGTTGTCCGACGGGATGAGCCGGACATTCGCCTCCAGCGCCTCCCGGAAGAGCCGCTCTGCCTCGTCCAGCGCACCACCCCGGAGCCGCGAGCCGGCCAGCTTCACCATCGCGTCCACGGTGAAGGGATGGCCCGAGCCGAGCACCCGCCGCTCGGTCTCCAGCGTGCTCCGGAGGAGCCGCTCTCCCTCCTCGCGGAGACCCTCCCGGGTGAGGACGAAGCCGAGATTCCCCTGGTTCCCCATCGTGTCCGGATGCTCGGGACCGAGGACGCGCTGCTGGTGCGCCAGGACCTCGCGGAACAGGGCCTCGCTGTCGGCCAGCCGGCGCTGCTGTGCGCGGAGGATTGCGAGGTTGGTCATGCTGTTGAGCGTGCTCGGGTGGTCGGGGCCCAGGACGCGCCGCTTGCCCTGTTCCGCGGAGAGGAGGAGCTCCTCGGCCCGGTCGAGCCGGTCGGCCCGGAGGTAGACCTCGGCGAGGTTGTTCGCGCTCATCAGCGTCCGGCGAGCGTCGTCGCCCAGCAGCCGGCGCCGGGTCTCGAGCACCTGACCCAGGACCCGTTCGGCCTCCTCGAGCTTGCCCTGGAAGAAGAGCACCAGGCCGAGGTTGTTCGCCGCCGAGAGCGTCTCATCGGCGGTCAGGCCGAAGATCCGGCGCTTCCGCTCCAGGACGTCTCGCCCCAGGGCCTCCGCCTCGGAGTACAGACCCATCTGCTCGTCCAGGATGACGAGCTGTTCCGCCGCCTTGATCGAGTCGGGATGGTCGGGACCGAACCGGGAACGTGCGACCTCGAGGGCCCGGGCCTGCAGCGCACGGGCCTGGGGAAGCAGCCCCAGGTTCGTGTACACGTCGCCGATCGTGTTCATCATCCGGACGTGGAGCGCTGGATCTGCCTGGAGCGATTTTAGATCTTTCGACGCCCGATCGAGGATCTCCCGGGCGGTGATGCTGTTCCCGCGCGCCTCGCTCGGATCCGAGACCCGGAACATCCGGGTGAGGAACTCCGAGACCGTCCGGGCCGCCGAGGCCTCGCGATTCGCGCGGTCCCTCTCCAGGGCCGTTCGCCGCGCCTGGATTCCCATCGCCACCGCGAAGGCGAGGAGCAGCACCGCGACGCCGGACGCGAGCCCCACCCCCAGCCGGTGTCGCTGCACGTACCGCCTCACCCGGTAGGCACGGCTGGGGGGGCGCGCCAGCACCGGCTCCCGGCGGAGGTAGCGCCGGAGATCCGCGGCCAGCTCGGAGGGGGTGGCGTAGCGGCGCGAGCGCTCCTTGGCCAGCGCCTTGAGGATGATGTCGTCCAGGTCCGACCCGAGCTGCCGGCGCCAGGTCTCCGGGTCCGTTCCCCGTGCGTGCGCCGCCTCGGTGATCGCGTCGCCGAGCGAGCTCAGATGCGAGCTCGGTCGCGGCGGCTCGTCCTCGCGCAGCTTTCGTCTCAGCTCGTCGATCCCGGAGGCGCGCAGCTGCTCGGAGGGGAACGGGAGCGTCCCGGTGAGCAGCTGATAGAGCACCACTCCCAGGGAGTAGACGTCGGTCCGGGTGTCCACGTCCTCGCCGGTGGCGTCGGCCTGCTCCGGACTCATGTACTCGGGGGTCCCGATGACGGCCCCGAGCGCGGTGTAGAGCGTCCGCTCCGTGAGCCTGAGCCCGGTGGCCTTGGCGATCCCGAAGTCGATGATCTTCGGCTGGTCCCTTCCGTCGACGGTGGAGACGAGGATGTTCGACGGCTTGAGGTCCCGGTGGATGACCGCCTTCTGGTGCGCGTGCTGGACGCCGTCGCACACCTGGATGAGCAGCTCGATCCTCTCGGCGTTGGAGAGACGGTGGGTGTCGCAGTGCTCGGTGATCGGTAGCCCGGGCACGTACTCCATCACCACGTACGGACGGCCCTCGGGAGTCGCGCCTCCGTCGTAGATCCGCGCGATCGCCGGGTGGTCCATCATCGCCAGCGCCTGGCGCTCGGACTCGAAGCGGGCCACCACCTCCTTGCTGTCCATGCCCGCCTTGATGACCTTCAGCGCCACCTTGCGCCGCACGGGCGCGAGCTGCTCCGCGAGCCAGACCTCGCCCATTCCCCCTTCGCCCAGACGGTACTCGAGCCGGAAGCCGTCGAAGGCCCGGCGCACGGCCTCACCGATCGGATCGCGGCCGGGGAGCGTGTCGTGGTGTGCGAGCGTGAAGTCGTCCATTGCGGCCACGCGGCGGAAAAGAGCCGGAGCGGTCACGTCCGGTCAATGCGTCCGGAGGGCAGATCGCCACCCCTTCGGCGACGGGGGTGCGATGCGCCCCACACGCAACGGGATGCCATCTTGGGTGGGAGGCCGGCGATCCACTACCGTCGGCAGGCGTGGGGACCGATCGGGAAGAGGTCGACCCGTTCGACACGCTGAAGACGGAGCCCTCCGGGGCGCGACCGTCCGAGCCCCCGCGACTCCCACCCGTCCTCGTCCAGCTGCTCTGTGCCGAGGACCTCCGTGCCCCCTCGGCGCGGCACTGGCTCGAGGACTGCACCGAGGTGCGGATCCACCGGGCCCGTTCCCCGTCGGCGCGCCGCGAGGGGACGACGCTGACCGTCGGCCTCAACGACCCGTACGCGTCGAACCAGCACCTCGTCGCGCGGGTCACGCCCGCCGGCTTCGTGGTGTCGGACGAGGGCTCGACCAACGGGACCTTCGTCGAGGGTCGCCGACTCGAGCCCGGGGAGCACCGCGCGCTGGAGGAGGGACTGGTCGAGGTGGGCCATACCTTCTTCCACTTCCGGAGTGAGGTCCGGGGAACCCGCGACACGCCGACCGACACCGACCCGGACGACCCGCTGACCTTCCACGCCGAGTTCGCGATGGCCCTCGCCACCGCCGGGCGACTCGCGCGGCGGGCACACGACGTCCTCATCGCGGGCGACTCCGGCGTCGGGAAGGAGGTCCTCGCGCGATGGCTGCACCGGATCTCGGGGCGGAAGGCAGGGCTCGTGGCGGTGAACTGTGCCGCGGTCCCGGAGCACCTCCTCGAGGACGAGCTCTTTGGTCACGTGAAGGGGGCGTTCTCCGGCGCGGTGTCCGACCGTCCCGGTCTCCTCCGCGCAGCCCATCAGGGCACCCTGCTTCTGGACGAGGTCGGCGACATGCCGCTGCCCCTCCAGGCGAAGCTCCTGAGGGTCATCGAGGACCGGCGGGTCCGCCCGGTGGGGAGCGAGGAGGAGGTCCAGGTCGACGTCCAGATCGTGGCTGCGACGCACCGCGACCTCCGCGCGCTGGTCGACGAGGGGCGATTCCGTGAGGATCTCCTCGCGCGTCTGGGGCTCCTCCCGCTCCGGGTGCCACCGCTCCGCGCACGGCGCGAGGACCTGGGCCTGCTGGTGCGCCGGATCGTCAAGGAGCTTCCCAGGGGGCTCGAGCGGGTGCGCTTCGAGCTGGACGCGCTCCGCATGCTGCTCCTCCATCCGTGGCCGCTGAACGTCCGCGAGCTGCGGCGCACCCTCCTCGCGGCGATCGACCTCGCCGGAGCCGAGGAGAGCGCCACGGTGCTGGTCGGCCCGCAGCACCTGCCCGCCGCCCTCGAGCGCGCACCTGCACCGCGCACCGCGACCCCGCTCTCGGACGAGGACCACGAGCTGCGCGCCAGGCTGGTGACGCTCCTCGCCCGGCATCGGGGGAACGTCGCCGCCGTCGCCCGCGACCTCGGGAAGCCGCGCACCGGTGTCCAGCGCCTGATGGCGAGGCTCGGAGTGCAGCGACCCACCGACTGAGATGCGCCGTGGCGCCCGCGGGCGCCCGTCCGGTGCCCGCGCTCCGATGCACGGTGGGATCCTCGGGTTTCCGAGGCTTCTGGCTCCTTCCGTCGCGAGGCACGGGCGTTGCTCCTCGGGCGCTGCGAGCGCACCCCGGCACGGCCAGCGGTGCGCCGTGGCTCGGGAGGAGATCTTCATGCCGACGTTCCTCGCGCCCAGGCGGACGACCCGCCGGGCAGTCTTCGTCCTCTGGGTGGGTGGGTGTCTGCTGCTCGCCGCGGTGCTGCTCGTGCCTCGAACCGCGCGTGCGGTCGATCCGCTCCTTCCGGCCGCGAGCGGCGTGCACGACCCCGGCGCCCGCGGCGGCTCCCCGGGGGCCGGTGGTCACCTTCCCGGAATGAGCCTGACCGAGATCGCGCTCTTCGACGAGGGAGCGTTCCGGGCCTCCGAGCTCGAGGCGACCTGCGACGGGTGCAGCGACGTCCCCCCGGGCACGAAGATCCCGCCGGGGTCTCCGCCCGACACCACGAACTCGGCCGGTCTCGGGGGACGGTTCAACTCCGACCAGTGCATCGCCTGTCACTCCCAGCCCGCGGCGGGCGGAACCTCGCCGGCGATCAATCCGTCGTTTGCCATCGCCAGCCGCAAGGGGGCCACCAACAAGGTTCCCTTCTTCGAGCGGCGCGACGGACCCACCCGCGAGGTGCGCTTCCTCTTCCACGACGACGGGACCCGCGACGGCTCGGTGCACCAGAAGTTCACCGTGGCCGGACGTTCCGACGCGCCGACCTGCCACCTCGCGCAGCCAGACTTCGAGACCGCGGCGGAAGTGAACGGGCTCGCCTTCCGCATCCCGACCCCGCTCTTCGGGCTGGGACTGGTGGATTCCATCCCGGACCAGGAGATCCTCGCCCACCTCGCCTCGCACCCCGATCGAAAGGAACGGCTCGGCATCCATGGCACGCCGAACCGGGCGACGAACAACGCGACCATCGGACGCTTCGGCTGGAAGGCGCAGAACGCGTCGATCACGGTGTTCGCCGGCGAGGCCTACAACGTGGAGATGGGCATCACCAACGAGCTCTTCCCGATCTCCAAGACCGAGGACGAGACCTGCAACCTCGGAGCGGAGCCGAACGACGTGACCCGGGTGGAGGGCGACAAGTTCGACGACCCCCTCGAGCTGATGGCGGACTGGATGATGTTTTCCCTGTTCACCCGCTTCCTCGACGCGCCGCAGCCGGTGGAGCTGACCCCGGCGGCGCGGCACGGAGCCCGTGTGTTCGAGGAGGTGGGCTGCGCCGAGTGCCACGTGGCCGCCATGAAGACTCGCGCCGCTCCGCTCGGCCCGCTCTCACCGGCCCTGGCGGGAAAGACGGTGAACCTCTTCTCGGACCTGGTGCTCCACCACATGGGGGCGAACCTGGCGGACAACGTCATCCAGGGCGACGCCGGGCCGGACATGTTCCGCACCGCGCCTCTGTGGGGAGTGGGACAGCGGCTGTTCTTCCTCCATGACGGACGCACGGGGGATCTCCAGTCCGCGATCCGGGCGCACTTCTCCGTCCCCTCGCCCGCCCATGGCCGTGACCCCGCGTACCCGGCGAGCGAGGCGAACCAGGTGGTGATCGACTACTTCCGTCTGCCGGCGAGCCAGCAGCAGGACGTGCTCGAGTTCCTGCGATCGCTGTGAGCGGACCGGCGACCGCCATGGCCCCTCGAGCGCCACGCGCAGCGGCGGTGACGGCCGCGCTCGGTCTGGCCCTCCTCGGCGCGTGCTCCTCCGGGAGCCCGGCGCCGGGAGGTCCGACCCCCTGCGGGCCCGGGCAGAACCCACCGAACCCCTGCCCGGCCTCGCCCGCGCCGGCCCCCACGCTGGCGTCCATCGCACCCACGTCGATGGTCGCCGGGAGCGCCGCGTTCACTCTCACCGTCGACGGGTCGAGCTTCACCGCCAGCTCGGTGGTGAGCTGGAACGGCTCCGCACGGCCGACGACCTACGTGAGCGCGACCCGGCTGACGGCAGCGATCTCCGCGACCGACGTCGCGTCGGTCGGATCAGCCCAGGTGACGGTGACCACGCCCGCTCCCGGAGGAGGCGCGTCGAGCGCGGCGACCTTCGTCGTGTCCGCGGCTCCGCAGGGACAGACGGTCGGTGTCGTTGCCATGGTCGCGGTGAATGCGAGCGGACAGCCCGCCAACGGAGCGACCTTCGCGCCCGCGATGAGCGCGGACGGCAGATACATCGCGTTCAGCTCGCTGGCCAGCAACCTCGTGGACGACGACACCAACGGCGCCCCGGACATCTTCGTCCAGGACACCTGTCACGGAGCGAGCGCCCCACCGGGCTGCGCACCCTCGACCCTCCGCGTGTCGCTCGACATGTCCGGCAAGCAGCTGGCCGGTGGCGCCATCGTGAACTACCCCATCGCTCCCCAGAACGGCATCAGCGGGGACGGACGGTTCGTCGTCTTCCTCGCCCAGGTCGGGGACATGATGCCCAGCCCGGGAGTGCCGACCTTCACCCAGGAGCTGTTCCTCCGGGACACCTGCATCGGACAGCCGGCGAGCTGCATTCCGTCGACCACCCTCGTCAGTCAGGACGGAGCGGGGAACCCATCCAACGGCGACGCGTCCACACCCTCCATCAGTCGTGATGGCCGGGTGGTGGCCTTCACCAGCGTCGCGACCAATCTGGTGTCCGGATCCGTGACCCCGGGGGAGTTCTACTTCCGGGACACCTGCATCGGAGCCGGACCCGGCTGCACCCCGAGCACTCATCTCCTCTCGGCAGCGACCGACGGGACTCCGGGGAACGGGTCCGTCCGCACCGGAACCATCAGCGCCGGTGGGCGCCACGCCGTGTTCCAGAGCCTGGCGACGAACCTGGTTTCTGGCGAGACCAACGGACACGAGAACATCTACGTCCGGGACACCTGCCTCGGAGCCCCCGGGGGCTGTACCCCTTCCACCCTCCTCGCCTCGCCCCCACGGGCGGGCGTCGCCTCACAGACGAACGTCTACGCCGACTTCGCCTCGGTGAGCGCGGACGGACGGTTCGTGCTCTTCCAGTCGGACGCGACCAACCTCGTTCCAACCGCGACCCAGGGGCCACAGGTCTTCATCCGGGACACCTGCCTCGGGGCGACGGGGCCTTGCACGCCCGGGACGTCGCTCCTCTCGGCGGCACTGGATGGAACGCCCGCGGATTCCGACAGCGCGGTGAACGGCTCTTCCCTCCTGAGCGCGGACGGCCGGTACGCGGTGTTCGCCAGCGGCGGAGACAATCTGGTCCCCGGAGCCCCTCCTGCGTCGTGCTACGTGAAGGACACCTGCGCGGGCGCCTCCGCGGGGTGCACGCCGCAGCTCGAGGTCGTCTCGGTCGACGGTCAGGGAAACGAGCTGCAGGGCTGTTCCAACGGGCTCCTCTCCTTCGGGGTTCCGGTGATCAGCGCTGACGGACACCTGGGAGTGCTGGAGCACTTCGACCCCGCGACGAACGCGTACCAGGCCTACCTGATCCTCACCGGGTTCTGAGCCGGGTCGCCGCGGGTCAGAGGTGGTCCAGCACGACCGTCGCTGCGGCGACCCCGGCGTCGTGGGTCAGCGTGAGGAGGACGCGCACGCCGCGGGCAGCGACCTCCCGGAACGCCACGCCGGTGAGCGTGAACCCCGGTGCGCCGTTGGAGGCCTTGACGACCTCCATGTCGCGCCAGCGGATGCCCGGCGGCGCGCCCAGCGCCTTCACCAGGGCCTCCTTCGCCGCGAAGCGAGCGGCGTACGCGGTGACCGCGTCGGACCTGCCCTCGCAGGTGGCCACCTCCGTGGGGGTGTAGACCCGCTCGCGGAACCGCGCACCGTTGGGTCCGCCGAGGACGCGAGCAAGCCGCTCCACCGAGCAGACATCCATCCCAAGACCGAGAACGGCCATGTCAGTCGCCCCGCATCAGCGCCAGCATGTCCCGCACGGCCCGGTCCATGCCCACCAGCACCGCCCGGGCGACGATCGCGTGGCCGATGTTCAGCTCGTCGATCTCGCCGATCCGGGCGATCCCCTCGACATTGTCGTAGTTGAGGCCGTGCCCGGCGGCAACCCCGAGCCCGAGCTTGCCGCCTGCGCGCGCTGCGTCGACGACCCGCGTCAGCTCCCGGGCGCGCTCCTTGGCGTTCCGGGCCTCGCAGTAGCGACCGGTATGGAGCTCGATCCGGTCGGCGCCGAGCTTGTGGGACGCGCGCACCGCGTCGAGGTCGGGGTCGATGAAGAGGGAGACGACGATGTCCCCGTCCTTGAGGTGGCGGACGACCTGGGAGAGGGACTCGCGCTGCCCGGTGACGTCGAGGCCTCCCTCGGTGGTGAGCTCCTCACGCCGCTCGGGGACGAGGGTGACGAGGTCCGGCTTCACCTCGTAGGCGATCTTCACCATCTCCTGGGTGGCGGCCATCTCGAGGTTGAGGAGCGTCTGGCAGGTCTCGCGGAGGATCTTGAGATCGCGGTCCTGGATGTGGCGGCGGTCCTCACGGAGGTGGATGGTGATCTGCCCCGCTCCGGCGGCCTCGGCGAGCGCTGCAGCGGTCACCGGATCCGGGTAGGTGGCCCGCCGTGCCTGCCGGAGGGTGGCCACGTGGTCGACGTTCACGCCGAGTCGCTGTGCCATGTGGCAGCGTTGTACCGCGACTCGGGGCTCATTCCGAATCAGTCGCAAACGTCGCGCCGCAATACAGCCGCCCCGGGAGCTACTTCCTGACGGGGATCTTCACCCGGGCCCCGTCCGGCAGGTCTGCGATGCGCCGGGCGAGGCTCGCATGAAACTCGAGCGCCTCTTCCACCGGCACCGCAGCAAGCCGCACGCCCTTCTGCGACTCGGCCATCGTCAGGAGCGGAGATGGGAGCAGGACCCGTGCGGGATCGAGCCGCCCGTTCTCGAGCTCGAACTGCTCGAGGTATCGAAGCCCGAGCCAGATCTCCGGGTCGCGCGCGGCGCTGCGCTGGAGGAACGATTCGAGCGATGCATCGACGTGCTCCAGCTCCCCCGTCTCTGCGATGAGCTGGACGACCGCTCCATCCCTCAAGAGGAACTGGTCGCCCATGCAGTTCGCCGCGAACGGGACGTCCTCGGGAGTGACTGCGTCGTAGAGGATGCTGAGCACTCGCTCGCCCTTCCAGACCGGGTGCAGGTCGTGCCACGGCAGCCTGGATCGCGCCCCGCGAATGTGAAGGCCGCCGTCGATCGCGACGAGCCCGTCCACCGGTTCGAGGAGGCGAGCCAGTGCGACGGGAAGCTCGCGAGTCTCCCGGGAAGAATCCACGTCCGTCGGAGAAGGGCGCCAACGGATCCCCGGGAGATCGAGGAGGCCGACGAAGGAGGTCATCTCGAACGGAGCACGCTGCTCCGGAGGACGCGACCACGCAAGCGAAAGCGCAGCGATCAGCCGAGCGCGGCGGTCAGGGCCGCGGCGATGGTCTGCGCGTGTTCCTCGTTCCGCGCCTTGTCCGGACCCTCGATGAGGATCCGCACCTTCGGCTCGGTCCCGCTGTAGCGGACGAACACCCGCCCGTCCTTGCCCAGCTTGTCCCGGACCGCGTCGACCGCGGCGGTCACCTCCGCGAGTCCCTCGAGGTCCTTCCGCTCCTTGACCGCCAGAGAGAGCAGCGTCTGCGGCACCGGCTCGAAGATGCTCGTGAGCTCGGAAAGCGGCTTCTGCTGGCGGCACATCACCGCCAGGAGCTGCAGCGCCGCCAGCGTCCCGTCCCCGGTCGTCGCATGGTCCAGGAAGACCAGGTGACCGGACTGCTCGCCACCCAGGCTGTGACCCGCCCGGCGCATCTCCTCCACCACGTAGCGGTCGCCCACCTTCGTCCGCACGACCTGCACGCCCCAGCGGCTCACCGCCCGCTCCAGGCCCACGTTCGACATCACCGTCGTCACCAGGGTCCGGGTGCGCAGCCGCTCGCGCGCGACCAGCTCGCCGGTGCAGATCGCCATGATCGCATCCCCGTCGACGATGCGGCCCTTCTCGTCCGCGACGATGAGCCGGTCCGCGTCACCATCCAGCGCCAGGCCGAGGTGCGCGCCGTGCTCGACCACCGCCTGCGCCATGCTCTCGGGATGCACCGCTCCCGACGCATCGTTGATGTTCAGGCCGTTCGGCTCGCAGGCCAGGCAGACCACCTTGGCCCCGAGCTCCTGGAGCACCGCGGGCGCGGTGCGGTAGGCGGCGCCGTGCGCGCAGTCCACGACGATCTTCAGCCCGTCCAGCGTGAGCTCGCGGGGGAAGGTGTTCTTGAGGAAGACGATGTACCGGCCACGGGCGTCGTCGAGGCGGACGGCGCGGCCAATCTTGTCCGCGGTGGGGCGGATCTCGTCGATCTGCCCGCTGGTGACGAGGTCCTCGAGCTTCTCCTCGGTCTCGTCGGGGAGCTTGAACCCGTCCCGCCAGAAGAACTTGATGCCGTTGTCCTGGTAGGGGTTGTGCGAGGCCGAGATGACAGCGCCGGCGTCGGCGCGCATCGAGGTGGTGATGTTCGCGATGCCGGGCGTGGGCAGCGGCCCGACCAGCTCGACGTCCACGCCCATCGAGGTGATGCCGGCGGCCAGGGCCTGCTCCAGCATGTACCCCGAGAGCCGGGTGTCCTTGCCGATCACCACGCGGTGCCGGTGGTTGCCATTGCGGATGAGGAAGGCGAGCGCCCGCCCCAGCTGCATGGCGACCTCGGCCGTCATCGGCCAGACGTTGGCCGTCCCCCGGACACCATCGGTGCCGAACAGCCTGGTCTTCGCCTGGGCCTCAGGAAGCCTCATCAACCTCACTTTGCGCGACCCTCCCACCGCCCGTCACGCCACCCCGGGTCAGCTCCCATGCTAGGGACCGGCACCGCCCCCCGCAAGGCAAGGAAGGTGCCAGAAGGTGGGTCTCACTCCTCGAGCGTCGACAGGTCACCGGCGTCCTTGCCCAGCTCCTGGGCCCGGAGGAGCCGCCGGACGATTTTTCCGCTCCGGGTCTTTGGGAGCGTGTCCACCACCTGGAGGCTGCTGGGGGTGGCGATGGGGCCCAGCTCGTGTCGGACGTGCTGCACCAGCTCGGCCTCCAGCTCGGGAGTGGCGTTGCGGCCCGCGCGGAGGATGCAGAAGGCCTTGATGCCCTCGCCCTTCACCGGATCGGGAATGCCGATGACCGCGGCCTCGGCGACCGCAGGGTGGCTGACCAGGGCGCTCTCCACGTCGGCGGTGCCGATGCGGTGCCCGGCGACGTTCAGCACGTCGTCGCTTCGTCCGAGCACGGTGAAGTACCCGTCCTTGTCCCAGCTGGCGACGTCGCCCGCGGCGTAGACCTGGCCGGGGATCTCCTCCCAGTACTGCCGCCAGCGCTCGTGGTTGCCCCACACCGTCCGCATCATGTGAGGGAAGGGCCGCCGGAGCGCGAGCACCCCGCCCTGCCCCTTCGGGACCTCCTTGCCGTCGGTGTCCACCACCACCGCGTCCACCCCGGCGAGCGGCAGGCCCACTCCGCCCGGCCGGGCCGGGATGCACAGCGGCGTCCCCAGCGCGGGACCACCGAGCTCGGTCTGCCACCAGTTGTCGGCGATGAACCCGCGCTTGCCGCCGTCCACCAGGTGCTCGAAGGCCCAGCGGCACGCCTCGGGGTTGAGGGGCTCGCCAGCCACGGCGATGAGGCGCAGCGAGGAGAGGTCCGACTTCGCCGGGATCTCGCCGCCGAACTTCATGAACATCCGGAGCGCGGTGGGCGCGGTGAAGATGACGTTCACCCGGTGCTTCTCCACCACCCGCCAGGCGATGCCCGGATCGGGGAAGTCGATCGCGCCCTCGCGGACGACGGTGGTGATGCCCTCCACCAGCGGCGCGTAGACGATGTACGAGTGCCCCACCACCCAGCCGATGTCGCTGGTGCACCAGAAGACGTCGTCCTCCTTGAGGTCGTAGAAGGTCCGGAGGTGGTAGGCGGTCCCCACCATGTAGCCGCCGTGCACGTGGACCACGCCCTTCGGCTTCCCGGTGGAGCCCGAGGTGTAGAGGATGAACAGCGGGTGCTCGGAGTCCACCTGCACCGGGGCGACGTCGGGCTTGCTCCGCTCGACGAGCTCCCGCAGGTCCACCTCGCCCTTCCGGAGCGGTCGCCGAGCCCCGGCGCGCCGCTGGAGCCAGAGGACGTGGGGCACGTCGAGACCGGTCAGGGCCTCGTCCACGATGCCCTGCAGCTCCACCGCCTTCCCGCGGCGGACGCCGACGTCGCCGGCGATGATCACCTTCGCCCCCGCATCCTCGATGCGATCGCGCAGCGCGCCGACGCCGAGGCCCGCGTACACCACCGAGTGGACGGCGCCGAGGCGGGCCACCGCGAGCATCGAGGCGATGCCCTCGAGGGTGAGCGGCATGTAGATGATGACCCGATCGCCCACGCCCACGCCGAGCGAGCGCAGCCCGCTGGCCAGTCGGGAGACGAGGTCCCGCAGCTCCCGGTAGGTGATGCTCCGCTCGGTCCCGTCCTCGTCGATGCAGACGAAGGCCGGATGGTCGCGGCGCGGGCCGTCCGCGTGCCGGTCCAGCGCGTTCTCGGTGATGTTGCACTTCGCGCCGAGGAACCACTTGTGGTCGGGCACGCGCCAGTCGAGCACCCGGGTCCAGGGCTGCGACCAGCGGAAGCGCCTGGCCTGCTCGCCCCAGAACCCCTCCGGGTCGGCGAGGCTGCGCGCGTGCTCGGCCCTCACGTCCTGGAGGTTGGCGGCGCGGCGGACCTTCTCCGGCGCCGGAATGCCCTCGCCCACTTCGAGGAGATGCTCGAGTGCCATCTCGGTCCTCCTGCCCACCGTCTCACGACCGAACAGGCCACGCGGCGCCGGCGATTTCAAGCGCTGCGCAGATCTTGCGGGTTGGGCAGTCGTCGCGCGGGTCAGGAGCGCGGCGGGCCCCAGAGAGCGCCGCCCTCCCGGGCACGGGCGATCGCGTCGGCCACCGCGAGCGCATCCTTCGCCTCGGCGACGTCGTGCACCCGGACCACGTCTGCACCCCGAAGCACCGCGACCGCGGCGATCGAGGCGAGGCTGCCAGGAAGGCGGTGCTCCGGAGGTCGCCCGCCGGAGAGGGTGCCGATGAAGCGCTTGCGGCTGGTCCCCACCAGGATTGGGCAACCCAGGACACGGAGATCGCCGAGATGCCGGAGCAGGAAGAGGTTGTGACCGGCGGTCTTCCCGAAGCCGATGCCCGGGTCGACCCAGATCCGACGCCGGTCGACCCCCGCGGCCACCGCGCGGGCGATCCGTCCGGAGAGCAGATCGGTCACCTCGGCGACCACGTCGTCGTAGCGCGGGTCCACCTGCATCGTCTCCGGCGTCCCCTGGATGTGCATCAGGGCGAGCGCGGCGCCGGCCTCGGCCACGGCGGTCGCGAGCCCCGGGTCGTGCCCGAGCCCGCTCACGTCGTTCACCAGCACTGCCCCCAGGCGGAGGGCCTCCCGGGCCACGGCGGCCTTGCGGGTGTCGACGGAGACGGGCACGTCGCTCGCCGCGCGGACGGCCTCGAGGACCGGGAGGACCCGGTCGAGCTCGACCTGGAACGGGACCTCGGCCGAGCCGGGACGGGTGGACTCCCCGCCGATGTCGATCAGGTCGGCGCCGGCCCCGGCCAGGTCGAGGGCGTGCCGGACGGCAACGTCGCGCTCGAGGTGCCGTCCTCCGTCGCTGAAGCTGTCCGGGGTGACGTTCACCACGCCCATGAGGAAGGTGCGCTCGCCCCAGCGGAAGGTGCGGCCACCGAGGACGGTCGGGTCCGGCGGGACGTCTGCCGCGGTGGCGGCATCGAGGGCCCGGGCCAGCTCGACCCGTCCCGCGCGCTCCGCGATGCGGGCGAGCGCCTCGAGGCCCGCGCGGGTCCCGGACACCGTCGCGCCTCCCGGGCGCCGTTCTGGGTCGGAGAGGATGACGGTGAGCCGTGGGTCTTCGATCTGCCGGAGGAACCGCGTCTCGGCCGCGCCGAGGCCTGTCACCAGGAGGAACGCCCGACCCACCGACTCGAGCAGCAGCTGCCGCGCCGCCGGGACGAGGCCGATCCGCTCCCAGACGGGCTCGAGCTCGTCGTCGCGGTCGACGTGGATGGGGCGGGCCAGGATCACAGGCCCGGAGTGCTAGCAGAGAACGCCGTCCGGAGCCGCTGAGCTGAACCCCCCAGACGACACTGCCCTCACCGGCCGGAGCCAGCGAGGGCAGCACGCTGCCAGAGAGAAACCCTGCCTTACGCCTTGTTCGGCTCGAGCGCCGGGAGCGGCTGGATCCCCTCGAGGATCCGGCGCTTCTCCTTCTCCTTGGGCTTCGACGCCTGGACCCGCGGCTTGGGCCGCTCTCGGGTGATGGTGCCACCCTGGACCAGGATCTCCACGTCGTCGGCCTCGAGCGTCTCGTACTCCATCAGCGCGTCGGCGATGCGCTTGAGGGTCTCGAAGTTGGCGGTGAGGAGCCTCTTCGCCCGCTCGTAGCAACCGAGGACGATCTCTCGGACCTCGCCGTCGATCTGACGGGCGGTGTCCTCCGAATAGTCCGGGCGGCTGGAGAAGTCCCGCCCCAGGAACACCTCGCCCTGGGCGCTGCCGAAGGACAGGGGCCCGAGCTTGCTGCTCATGCCCCAGCGGCAGACCATCGCCCGGGCCGTCTCGGTGGCGCGCTCGATGTCATTCGCCGCGCCGGAGCTCATCTCGTTGAAGACCAGCTCCTCCGCGAGGCGGCCGCCCATCGCCATGCAGATCTGGTCGAGGGTGGACTGGCGGTAGAGGTTGAACTTGTCCTCGGTGGGCAGCGACCAGGTGACGCCCAGCGCCTGCCCGCGGGGGATGATGGTGACCTTGTGGACCGGGTCACACCCGGGGAGGAGCTTCGCCACCAGTGCGTGCCCGGCCTCGTGCACCGCGGTGTTCCGCTTCTCCTTCTCGGTCATGATCATGGACTTCCGCTCGGGGCCCATGAAGACCTTGTCCTTGGCGGACTCGAAGTCGGTGTTGTCCACCCGCTCCTTGTTCTGGCGGGCGGCGAAGAGGGCGGCCTCGTTGACCAGGTTCTCGAGGTCCGCGCCGGTCATGCCGGGGGTGCCGCGGGCGATGACCTCGAGGTCCACCTCACCGGAGAGGGGGACGCGCTTGGTGTGGACCTGGAGCACGCCGATGCGGCCGTTGAGGTCCGGCCGCGGCACGACGATCCGCCGGTCGAAGCGGCCAGGGCGCTGGAGCGCCGGGTCGAGGACATCCGGGCGGTTGGTGGCGGCGATGAGGATGACGCCCTCGTTGCTCTCGAAGCCGTCCATCTCCACCAGGAGCTGGTTGAGCGTCTGCTCGCGCTCGTCGTGACCGCCGCCCAGGCCGGCACCGCGGTGCCGGCCGACGGCGTCGATCTCGTCGATGAAGATGATGCAGGGGGCGTTCTTCTTGCCCTGCTCGAAGAGGTCACGGACGCGGCTCGCGCCGACGCCCACGAACATCTCCACGAAGTCCGAGCCGGAGATGCTGAAGAACGGGACGCCCGCCTCGCCGGCCACCGCCTTCGCCAGGAGCGTCTTGCCGGTCCCGGGAGGGCCCATCATCAGGACGCCCTTGGGGATGCGGCCGCCGAGCTTGGTGAACTTCTTGGGGTCCTTGAGGAAGGCGATGATCTCCTCGAGCTCTTCCTTGCACTCGTCGATGCCGGCGACGTCGGAGAAGGTGACCTTGTTGTGGCTCTCGCTGAGGAGCTTGGCCTTCGACTTGCCGAAGGTCATCGCCTTGCCGCCCGTCCCCTGCAGCTGGCGCATGAAGAGGACGAAGAAGACGAAGAGGAACACCACCGGCATCCACTGGCCGAGGATGGTGAGCCAGAGGTTGTTCTGCTCCTCCTTCTCGTACTTCACGTCCACCCCGGACTCGCGGAGCTTCTGGAGCATCACCGAGTCCGCCGGCGGGCCGATGGTGCGGAAGCGCTCCTTGGTGTCCTCCAGCGTGCCGGAGTAGGTGTTTCCGCGGACGTTGACCTGTCGGACCTTCTTCTCCTCGATCTTCGACAGGAGCGCCGTGAAGGTGGGCTCCTGCACCTCGTCCTGGTTGCGATTGAAGATGTGGAAGAAGCAGACGAACAGGGCGATCAGGATCACCCACAGTCCGATGGTCTTGTAACTGGAACGCACGTGTGGACTGCCCCTTTCGGCCCCGGGCGCGACCCCGACCCCTTTCCCGGGGCCGAGATCCAGCATTCTGACGGGCCGTCCGGGCCACTCGCAAGCACTCGGACAGGCACGCCCGCCAAACGCCTATAACCAACCCTGCGCCACTGTGCTCGGTTGCGGCGACTCAGCGCTCGCCGAGCGGCTCCGCCCGGAGGAAGGGGCCCGGTCCGGGGTGGGCGTGTGGCCACAAACCAACCACCCAGAGGACGCGGCCCCGGGCGTCCGCCACGAGCGGCCAGCTCGCCCGCGATTCCACCGGAACCGACGCGTCCACGAGCACGTCCTGCACCCGCCGGGTCGGCCCGCCCTCCGGCCCCACGCGATCGCCCGGCATGCGGGCCCGCACGACGAGGGGTGGAGCACCGACCCCCGCGGGCACGCCCGGGCCCTCTCCCAGCCACACCCGGAATCCCCCGAACTCCACGGGAGCACCGTCGACGAGCTCTCGCGTGGCCGGCGCCGTCGCCGGGTCCCGCGGGAGCACGCGGACCCAGCCGCCCTCCGTCGCGAGCACCGCGCGCCCCGGCAGGCCGGTGCGTCCTCCGCCATCGATCGCCGCGGCCACGTCCCGGAGGAGCCGGTCCGAGACCGGATGGCCCAGCGCCTCGAGCCAGGTGCGGAGCGCCCGCGCGCGGATCGGCCAGGGCAGCGCACGGACCGCCACCGCGTCGAGCCCCGTGCCGTCCCGCACGCGCTCGAGGGCCTGCGCTGCCAGCCCGGCGAGCAGCTCCTCGTCCTCTGCCGCGGAGCGAGCGAAGCGCGCCAGCCGCTCGACGACCGACGGACCCGCGGCCTCGCGGAGCGCGGGAAGGACGTGGTGCCGGATGCGGGCCCGGAAGAGGAGCGGATCGGCGTTGGTCGGGTCCCTCGCCGGCACGAGGCCCGCCGCGGCGACGAGCGCCTCGGTGTCGGCCCGCCGCACCCCGAGCAGCGGACGGAGGAGGTTCGGAGCATCCGCCCGGATGGAGGCTGCACCCCGGAGCGCCGAGCCGCGCGCCAGCCGCATCAGGAGGGTCTCGGCCTGGTCGTCGGCGGTGTGCGCAGTCGCGATGGCGGCATAGCCATGCTCCCGGGCCATCCGCTCCAGCGCGGCGTAGCGGGCCGCCCGGGCCCGAGCCTCTGCTCCCGGACCCGGACGAAGGGACAAGGACTCGGTGTGGAACGGCAGACCCAGCGAGCGGGCGAGCTCCCGGACCCGTGCCACCTCGGCAGCCGCCTCCGGTCGCAGCCCATGGTCGACCGAGCCCACCCCGGTCCGACCGCCCGCCACCCCGGCCGCCGCCACCAGGAGAGCGAGCGAATCGACCCCGCCGGACACGGCCACGAGAATTCTTCCAGCCTGGCGCTCGAACGAGGCCCGAACCGCTCTCTCGATGACAGCTCGGCTCGTCGGGTCGTCGGGCATGCGACAGCCATCCACACGTGGGAGGTGACATCGCACCAGTCGGCAGGTTGAGACCAGTCGATGCCGCCCTTAGAATGACAGTCAGTTGGTGGCAGTGGCGACGGGGGTGAGGAATGGGCGAGCCACCCCGCGAGTTCTGATTTTCGAAAATGGATGAGTGTTGGGCCTAGGGGTCCCCCCCCTCCCCCTCTGGGCCCACGGGGGTCGCAGGGAGTCATCTCTGCCGCCCCTTCTTTCCCGGGCGCCCCGGTTCCCCTCGCGGGAACCGGGGCGCTCGCTTTTTCGGAACTCAGCCAAATGATTGACCGTTCCGCACGCGTGGCGGAGACTCCCCCTCAGAGCACGTCGGGCACCTCCTGTGGACATGCGTCCGACGTTGACTTTTGACCTGACCCTGGGAGCACCCAAGAGATGGCCGGAACCGACAAGCGCAAGCAGAGTTTGTACTTCCCGGAAGAGATGCTTCGGGAGATCCAGGAGGAAGCCACGAGGCAGGATCGCTCGCTCTCCTGGGTGGTGCAGCAGGCGTGGCGCATCGCCCGCGAGCGCATCAAGGCCTTCCCCGCCGTGAACGATGTCACGGGCGAGCCCGCGCTCCCCGACACGCGCGAGGAAGCCTGATGCCGGGCACCGATCACCGGAAACAGTCGCTGTACTTCCCCGAGGAGATGCTGATGGAGATCCAGCACGAGGCGACGCGGCAGGACCGCTCGCTCTCCTGGATCGTCCAGCAGGCCTGGAAGGTCGCCCGCGGCGACATCCAGAAGATGCCCTCGGTGAACGACGTCCTCTCCGGACGGTGACGTGACCCATTGACCGCCGGGCTTTGTGTCCGGCGGCGCACGGCTCGACGATCGACGTCGTCGCGCGAGCGGCTAGGCGGCCTCTGCTTCCAGCTTGAAGCCGCTCCGCTCCAGCATCTGCTTCAGCTCGGTCTTGTGGATGGCCTTGGTGTAGGCCTCCTGAGGCTCGACCAGCTTCTTCTTCACCAGATCGAGAAGGGCGTCGTTGAGCGTCTGCATCCCGACGCCCTTGCCGGTCTGCATCATCGAGGGAATCTGGAAGGTCTTCCCCTCCCGGATCAGGTTGGCGACGCTCGAGGTGGCGATGAGGATCTCCATCGCCGCGACGCGGCCTCCGCCGATCTTCTTGCACAGCGTCTGGGTGATGACGCCCTTGAGGCTCTCGCTGAGCATCATCCGGATCTGCTCCTGCCGGTCGGCGGGGAACTGGTCGATGATCCGGTCGACGGTGCTGGGCGCGGTGTTGGTGTGCAGCGTGCCGAAGACGAGGTGACCGGTCTCCGCGGTCTCGATCGCGATGGCGATGGTCTCGAGGTCACGCATCTCGCCCACCAGGACGATGTCCGGGTCCTCGCGGAGGGCCGCGCGTAGGGCGTGCTTGAACGAGCCGGTGTGCACCCCGATCTCGCGCTGGTTCACGAGGCAGCGGCGGTTGGGGTGCACGAACTCGATCGGGTCCTCGATGGTGATGATGTGATCGTCCCGGTTGCGGTTGATGTGGTCGATCATCGAGGCCAGGGTCGTGCTCTTTCCCGAGCCCGTGGGCCCAGTCACCACCACCAGGCCCTTGTTGAGGAAGCACAGGTCCAGCACCGCCTGCGGGAGCCCCATCTCCTGCGCGGTGCGGATGGTGTTGGGGATCTGCCGCATCACGCTGCCGATGCCCTTGCGGTCCTCGAAGACGTTCACGCGGAAGCGGGCGCGGGGCGTCTCGTAGGCGAAGTCCGTGTCCTTGATCGACAGCCACTGCTCGCGGTTCTTCTCCGGGGCGATGGAGAAGAGCATGTCCTTGAGGCGGCCGGTCGCGAGCGGCGGATAGCCCTCGATGGGAGTCATGTCCCCGTCCACCCGGATGATGGGCGGGGTGTCGGAGGAGACGTGGAGGTCGGAGGCCTTCCGGTCCAGCATGTAGTTCAGGAGCTGATCCATCGCGGCCCGGGGATCGGCCGACGGGCTCGGCATCCCACTTGCCGCAGGGGCGGACGGCTTCGCCGCGGCCTCGGGAGCGGCAGCGGGCGCCGGGGCGGCCTTGCCCGCCGGGGCTGCGCCTCCAGCCTTCCCTGACCCGGGGAGCTCGCGGAACTGGATGTCCTTGGGCACGCCCCGGCGGATGCCGGACTGCGAGCCCATCGGGATGCCGGGCTGCGAGCCGGTGGGGATGCCGGTGGCCGCAGGGGTCGGGGGCTTGCCCGGGTTCACCGCGCCGGGAGCGCCGTGCATGTACTCGTGGAGCATCTCGGCGGCGGAGGCGAGCTCGATGGCTTCTCCCGCCTCCTCGCCGCTCCTGTCGGCCGGGCGCACCATCGCCCGGACCTGGCCTCCGTTGCGCTCGAACCTCACCGCGACCCGGCCGGCGGGCGCCCCGTACTCGAACGTCGTCAGTCCAGGGGCGGGGAAGACCGTCCGCATCTCGCTCGGGACGACCTCGGAGAAGATGCCGGCGATCTGCTGAGCGGTGAGAAGCTGCCGCAGGACCGGGACGTCGCCGGCCCCGGTGCGCATGACGGCCGGAGAGCCGGTGTCGAAGAGCAGCTCGGTGCCCTCACGCAGGAGTCGTTCGAAGATCGGATCGAGTCTCGCCACGGCTCCGGAGTGTACGTCAAACCGCCTCGCTGCTCGCCTGTCCGGCAGGGGGAGGCTCGAACCGGGCGATGAGCGGGACGTGGTCCGACAGGCCATGGAACGGTCCGCGGCCAAAGGGTTCCGTGCCCGCGAGATCCACCCACCGGATGCCGTTGCCTCCGAAGAGGTGGTCGAGGTGCATCCGGAGTCGGAAGAAGCCCGCGGTGGGGAAACCACTGTGGGAGCGATCGATCTGCTTGAGCGACTCCTGCGCCCCCGTCCATCCCACCTCTTCCGACAGGTACCGGTACACCGGTGACGCCGGGGAGGAGTTGAAGTCGCCACCGACGACGAACGGATCTCCGTTCGCGTGCCCCTGGACGAAGCTGGCGAGCTTCTTGGCCTCGATGAGCTGGTTGAGGCCGAAGCCCATCTTCTCCTTCTCGCTCCAGAACTCGCGGGTGAAGGGCGTGGGCAGGCTCAGGTGGGTGTTGAAGACGTGGAACGCTCGGCCCGAGGCCATCGCGAGCCGCACGTGGGCGCAGATGCGGCTCTGCTTGGTGTCCTTGAGCCGGGCCACGTGGTGGTGGGTGATGGAGTGCGGGCTGCCGACGTTGTGGCCCTCCACCCGGAGCCGGTTTCGATTGACGATGACCGCGAGCCCGGTCGTGTAGAGGGTGGTCGATCGGAACTGGTAGGTGTGGGCGCGGAAGTGGAACGCGTCGTAGGGGAACACCAGCTTCGCCCGCGCGAAGGCGCTCTCGAACGCGACCATGAACGATTCGAGCTGGGTGTTCGTGCCGCGGAACGCGAGCGTGCTCCTCAGCGAGCGCGTCTCCACCTCCTGCAGGCAGATGACGTCCGCGAGGGGGGTGAGGCTGGCCAGCTTCAGTGCGATCTTCTCGAGCGAGGTCCGGGTGGTGGCCAGGCCGCGGAGCGCGTGACCGAAGTACCGGACGTTGTAGCTGACGATGCGGAGCGGCCGCTCGGACATGGGGGGTGAGGAAGCCTCCCAAGAATATGCCGTCCGCGACTAACGTGCGTTCTCATGGGAATGAAGGACGCCCTCGAGCGGCTTCTCCGGCTCAGGGAACGCAAGGCCGAGATGGGCGGCGCCCAGCGGGTCGAGCGCCAGCACGGCCGCGGAAAGCTGGATGCCCGGCAGCGGCTGGCGCTCCTCTTCGACCCGGGCTCGGCCCAGGAGCTGGGGATGCTGGCCTCGGCGGAGGGGCGGCTGCCGGAGGAGGAGGATGCCGCGAAACCGACGGCGGCGGACGCGGTGATCACGGCCTTCGGGACGGTGGAGGGGCGGCCGGTCGCCGCGGCGATCTACGACTTCACGGTGCTCGGCGGGAGCATCGGGGAGGTCGGGGAACGAAAGGTGACGCGGCTCCGGGACCTGGCCCTGAAGAACCGGACCCCCATCGTGTGGCTGGTGGACTCGGGGGGCGCGCGGCTGGAGGCCGGTGGCGAGGTCGATCCACGCCGCCTCGCCGGGTTCGCGGACACCGGCTACCTATTCCGCGAACAGAGCGTCCTGAGCGGGGTGGTGCCCCAGGTGGCGGCGATGATGGGGCCGGGTGCGGCGGGGACGGCGTACATCCCCGGGCTCGCCGACTACGTCCCGATGGTGAAGGACATCGGGAGCATCGCGGTGGGCGGCCCGGCGCTGGTCAAGAGCACGGTGGGCGAGGACGTGACCGAGCAGCAGCTCGGGGGGAGCAAGCTGCACAACGAGGTCTCGGGGGTGGCGGACGGGGAGTTCGCCGACGACGGGGCGTGCATCGCGGCGGTGCGGGAGTACCTGGGCTTCTTCCCGTCGCACTGCGGGGAGAAGCCGCCGCGGCGCCCGACGGCGGACCCGGCCGACCGTCGCGACGAGTCGCTCATGGCCGTGGTGCCGGACAACCCGCGGCAGGCCTTCGACATGCACAAGGTCATCGTGCCGATCGCCGATGACCGGAAGTTCTTCCCGCTGAAGCCGCGGTTCGCGCGGAACATCATCACCGGGCTCTGCCGGATCGATGGATGGAGCGTCGGGGTGGTGGCGAGCAACTCGATGTTCCTGGGAGGCGTGCTGGACGTCGCGGCGTCGGACAAGACGGCGCGGTTCGTGGCTCTGTGCGACGCGTTCCAGATCCCCCTGCTCTTCCTCCAGGACGTCCCCGGCTTCCTGGTGGGAACGAAGGCCGAGCAGAGCGGACTGATCCGCCACGGCGCCCGGATGCTGCAGCTGGTGTCGAGCGCCACGGTGCCGAAGCTCACGGTCGTGGTGAGGAAGGGCTTCGGGGCCGGCTACTACGTGATGAACGGGCGGGCCTACGAGCCGGACCTGCTCGTCGCCTGGCCGGACGCGGAGATCGGGATCATGGGCGCGGAGGGGCTCGTCTCCATCGGGGCGAAGAAGTTGCTGGAGCAGGCCGAGAGCCCCGAGGCGGCGAAGACGATGAAGGACGAGCTGGCCGCCGGGCTCCGGCCTCACGTGCGCATCGATCGCGCCGCCGCGATGGGGATGGTCGACGACGTCATCGACCCCCGCGACACCCGGAGGGTGCTGGCGATGGCGCTCCAGCGGACGGCGAACAAGCAGGTGGAGCGGCCGTGGCGACGCCGCGAGGTTCCGCCGTTCTAGTCAACCGTCGGACAGCGCGTCCTCGACCTCGATCAGCAGATACTCCCCGAAGCTGTCGGCGAGCGTGACCGGATCCTCGTACTCCGAGGAGAGCTGCACCACCGGCGCCTCCCCCGTCGGGTCGGGATGCCCGGTGTCGAGGCAGTCGTGCGAGCCGTCCCCGAGCGTACCGATCATCACGTAGCGCGGGTCCAGCCCCGAGCGGCGGGCCTCCAGCGTGAGCGCGATCGCGTCCGGCACCCGCGCATCGGCGAAGTCCTCGTCGATGACGCCATACACCTCGAACCCGCCGACGTCCCCGGCACCGAGGTCGAGCAGGAACTGCCGGTAGCTCGGCGGGAAGCGGAGCCCGAGCGCGGCCTCTGCGCGGGAGACCAGTGATTCGGGCTTCGGGCCCGCGAAGTCTCCCCCGCCGGCCTTCGCGATCAGCTCCCGGGCTCGCCGGTACTTCTCCAGGCTCATCTCGCGGAAGCCTAGCGCGGCTGTCCGCTTGCGGGACGCCTCTTCCCAGCACGTGACGCGCTTTTTGCGCTGCACGCCCGACGAGCCACCGTCCCGGCTGGCACGGGTGTTGAACCGTCGGTCTCCGTGCTTCTCTCTCGCCTCCGCTCCGCCGTCCGCCCGCTGCTTGCGCGGCCAGGCTTCTCCGCGGTCGTCGTGCTGACTCTCGCCCTCGGCATCGGGCTCAACACCGCCATCTACACGGTGCTCGACGCGGCGCTGATCCGCACCCTCCCCTTCCGGGCCCCGGAACGGCTCATCCGGGTCGACCAGGTCCAGCTCGACCACCAGGGCCGCAACTTCGGCTACTCCTGGCCGGGGTTGATGGAGCTCCGCGAGCGTGCCGACGTCTTCTCCGGGGTCGCGGCGTACACCGACCACGTCGCGCCCGTGCGGCTCGGCGACCGGACGGAGATGATCTCCACCGCCCCGGTCACCGGGAACCTGCTCGAGGTGCTCGGGGTCCGTCCGCTGCTGGGCCGCGCCTTCCGACCCGACGAGGAGGGGCCCCAGGCCCCGGCGCTGGCGATGGTGACCCACGCCTTCTGGCGCGAACGGCTCGGTGCAGACCCGGCGGCGGTCGGCCGGAGCATCACCATCGAGGGGAAGCCGTACACGATCGTCGGCGTCCTTCGTCCCGACTTCCGGTGGCCTGGCGTGGACACCTCGCCCGGCGGGGCAGTCCTGCCCGAGATCCTCATCACCATCGTCCCGCCCGGCGACAACGCCACCCGCCGCAACGCCACCTGGCTGGGCGTCGTCGCCCGCCTCCGGGACGGACTCTCGCTGCCCCAGGCGCAGACCCGTCTCGACGCGCTCGCCGCCAGGCTCCGCACCGATTTCCCCGTGGACCAGCTGCACGTCGGCGTCCAGGCGGTCCCCCTCCGCGACGCGCAGGTCGGGTCCGTCCGCCCGGTGCTCCTCGTCCTCTGGGGCGCGGTGGTGCTGCTGCTCGTGCTCACCTGCGCCAACGTGGCCAACCTCCTGCTCGCCCGGGCCGTGTCGCGCGAGCACGAGATGGCGGTTCGCTCGGCACTCGGGGCCACCCGGAAGGACCTGATTGGCAAGCTCCTCGGGGAGAGCCTCGTCCTCGGCCTGGCCGGGGCGGTCCTCGGCTGGGCCCTCGCCCGGGCCGCCCTTCCGGCCCTGACCGCGGGGATTCCCCCCGCCCAGCGCGCCGCCCTGCCCTTCCTCCAGGACCTCCGGCTCGACTCGGCGGCGCTCCTCTACTCCATCGGTCTGGCGATGCTGACCGGCGTCCTCTTCGGCGTCGTTCCCGCTCTGCGCCTCTCCCGGAGCGAGCTGGCGACGACGATGAAGGAGGCGGGGCTCCGCAGCGGCACCCCGGGACGGCACCGGGCGATGCAGCTCCTGGTCCTCCTCCAGGTCTCGCTGGCGGTGATCCTGCTCAACGGCGCCGGCGTCTTCGCCCGGAGCCTCTCCTCGGTGCTGTCGGTCGACCCGGGCTTCCTTCCCGAGGGCGTGGTGGTGGGCAACCTGTCCCTCCCGCGCCGGAACCTCTCCGAGGCCGAGGTGCTCGCGGTGATGGACCGGGTGATCGCGGCATCGGCCTCGGTGCCCTCGGTGAGCGCGGTCGGCGTGACCACCCACCTCCCCGGCACCACCGCCTCGGGCCGGATGGGGCTGCGCGCTGCGGGGACGGCCGACCCCACGACCTTCGCCACCTCCCGCATCGTGACCGACGGGTACTTCGAGACGCTCGGCGTCCGCCTGCTCCGGGGCCGCCTCTTCGGTCCGCAGGACCGTCCCAAGACGCTGCCGGTCGCGGTGGTGAACGAGACCTTCGTCCGGCTGCACTTCCCCGGGCGCGACGGGCCCGGTGAACGCTTCCAGCTGACCTACAAGCCGGACGGGGAGATCTTCACCGTGGTGGGCGTGGTGCGCGACGAGCGGCTCGGCCCCATCGACTCCGCGCCACCCGAGGCCTTCTACATTCCCTGGCGCCAGAACGCGTTTGCCGACCTGTCGCTCGCGCTGGCGGTCCACAGCTCGCGGGGAGCGGCGGTCATCCCCGATTTGCACCGGGCCGTCGTCGCGGTCGACGGCGACATTGCCCTCCAGTCGCTCCAGGCGATGCCCGCGATGCTCGCCGACAGCCCCGCAGTCTTCGGCCGCCGCTATCCGGTCTGGCTCCTGGGCGTGTTCGCCAGCTGCGCGACGCTCCTGGCCGCCATCGGGCTCTTCGGCGTCCTCTCCTACGTGGTCGGCGAACGCACGCACGAGCTGGGCATCCGCATCGCCCTCGGCGCCGCCCCGCGCGCGGTCATGCTCGACGTGGCCCGCCGGGCGCTTCCCGCGGTCCTCGGCGGCCTCGTGGTGGGCGTGCTCGCCTCGGCCCTGGTGGGAGGCGCGCTGCGCGGGCTCCTCTTCGAGTCTCGCGGCTTCGATCTGGCGGTGCTCCTCCCCGTCGTGGCCGCGATGCTGATCACCGCCATCCTTGCGCTCCTGGTCCCGGCGCGCCGGGCGGCCACGGTGGACCCCTCGGTCGCGCTCCGCGCGGAGTGAGCGAGCGCCGGCCGTCGCTCAGCGGTGTTCCCGCGCGGCGAGGATCAGCTCGGTGCGGCGCTCGTGGAGCGTGCTCTCCAGCCCGACCGGGTAGCGGTGCGGGTTGAGCAACCGCTTCACCCCCGGGTGAAAGAGCGCGAGCTGCTGCTGGGCCCGCGCCCGGATCGCGTCGAGCGTCTCGGGTTCCGAGGTCCGCCTCCCCTTCCGGGCCACCGGGACGAGGAGCTCGGTGAAGGCGACGTCGTCGGGGAGGGTCCGGCGGCGCGTCGAGTCGAGCGGGTCGATCAGGGTGCGGGTCGGCCGGGGGATCTCCTCGTCGACCAGCATGTCCGCCACCGCGCCCTGCGCGTCGGCAAAGCGGCGGACCTGCAGGCGGCCCGGCGTGGAGATCTTCGCCACCTGCTCGGAGAGCTTGATGCGCGGCTGCCATCTTCCGCCCGGCTCCCGCACCATCGAGAGCTTGTAGACCCCGCCCAGCGCCGGGTCGCCATGGGCCGTCACCAGCCGCGTGCCTACGCCCCAGACCCCGATGGTCGCGCCCTGCAGCTTGAGGCTCTCGATGAGGTGCTCGTCCAGCTCGTTGGTGGCGTAGACCTTCGCCTCGGGAAACCCCGCCGCATCCAGCATCCGGCGGGCCTCGTTGCTCAGCCAGGCGAGATCTCCCGAGTCGATGCGGACGCCGAGAAAGGGCTTGCCTCGCGCCTTGAGCCAGCCGGCGATCTCGATGGCCCGGCGCACGCCCTCCAGCGTGTCGTAGGTGTCCACGAGGAACAGCGTGTTCCCGGGCATCGTCCGCGCGTAAGCCTCGAAGGCCTCGCGCTCCTCGTCGAAGAGCATCACCCAGCTGTGGGCATGCGTTCCCTTGACCGGGATGCCGAGCAGCCGCCCGGCGAGAACGTTGGAGGTCGCGGCGCAGCCTCCGATGTACGCGGCGCGCGCGGCGGAGACGCCGCCGTCCGGACCCTGTGCCCGGCGCAGCCCGAACTCGAGCACCGGGTCTTCTCCCGCCGCGAGGCAGATGCGCGCCGCCTTGGTCGCGACCAGGGTCTGGAAGTTGACCATGTTCAGGACCGGGGTCTCGAGCAGCATGCAGGGGATGACCGGCCCGGTGACGCGGAGCAGCGGCTCCTGGGGGAAGACCACCGTGCCCTCGGGGACGGCGTCGACGTCGATCTCCATGCGGAGGCGCGAGAGGTAGGCGAGGAACTCGTCCTCGAACAGCGGCGCGCTGTCCGCGCCCCGGAGCCCGGCGAGGTACTCCACGTCCCCGGGCTCGAGGCGGGCGGACTCCAGCAGCTCCAGCGCCATCTCCAGGCCCGCGGCCACGGTGAACCCGCCGTCGAACGGTGCCCTCCGGAAGAGGAGGTGAAAGACGGTCTCCCGCCGGGCCGCCCCCGAGGCCCAGGCCGCCGCGGCCATGGTCAGCTGGTAGAGGTCCGTCAGGAGCAACAGCGACGGCCGGTACAGCTCGGTGAGCAGCGGCATCCGGAGGCCCCTCGTCCGTCCTGCAAGGCGCTATATCCGCCGACGATGGCCGCCGAGTCCACCGAGGAAGCGCTTCGCCAGGCAATGGACGCCCTGGGGCGGACGGGGTTGCTGTTCATGCACGATTCCCGGAAGCCGAGCCTGACGGCCCTGGTCGCGGGCGCGCCGATCAAGGGCTCCTGGTGGGGTCACCCGGCCGGCAGGCGCATCTTCCAGGTGGCGAGCGCGCTGGGGGACGGAGGGCAGGCGCTGTTCGTCCCGCTGCTCTCGGCGAAGGTCACCCTGGTGCACCGGCGGCTGTGGCCGGCCCTGGTCAGCGTCGGCGAGGCGCGCCAGCCGTGGCAGGTCGACCCGCTCACGCCGAGAGCGGCGGAGCTGCTGGACGAGGTGAACCGGACCGGGCGGGTGCGAGCGACGGGCCCGAGCTCGAAGGCCCTCGCGCGTGCGCTGCTGGTGCACGCCGAGCAGGTGCACACCGCGGGCGGCTCCCACGCCACCGAGCTGGTCTCGTGGCCGGCCGTGCGCAGCGCGCGGGAGATCGCCGAGCGGCTGGACCCGGACACCGCGCGCCGCGTGCTCGAGGAGGCAGCCGAGGGGCTCGACGCCGTCTCTGGGCTTCCCTGGGTGCGGAACCGGACGGACTAGGCTTCAGCAGCTCAGCCGAGCCGGAGGAGCTCGCGCGCCTGACGGGGTGTGGCGATCTCCCGGCCCTGCGCGCGCGCCCGCTTCGCCGCCTCGGCGACCAGCTCCCAGTTGCCCTTCGCGAGGACGCCCTTGCTCACGTAGACGTTGTCCTCGAGGCCGACGCGCCCGTTGCCGCCCTTCGCCGCGCCGAGCTCGGCCATGGGGAGCTGGTGCCGCCCCACCCCGGCGACGGTCCAGGTGCTACCGGCCGGGAGCGAGCCAATCATGAAGTCCAGCGCCCGCTCCGAGGCCCCCAGCGAGCCCGGGACGCCCAGGACGAAGTCGTAGTGCGCCGGGAGGTCCACCAGCCCCTCCTTCGCCAGCCACTCGGCCTGCTCGATCATCCCGGTGTCGAAGCACTCGATCTCCGGGCGGAGGCCGAGCGCCCGGATGCGGCGGGCGATCTCCTTCACCAGCGGCCGGGGATTGCTGAACACGTCGTCGCCGAAGTTCACCGTGCCGGTGGTCAGCGTGGCCATGTCCGGCCGGTCGGCGCCGGTCAGCGTCAGCGGTCCGCAGCGCTCGTCGGCGGTCATGCCCACCGCGCCCCCGGTGGAGGTCTGGATCAGCACGTCGCAGCGCGCGCGGATGGCCCGGATGGCGGCGCGGAAGAGCTCGGCGTCCTGGGACGGTTTGCCGTCGGCGGTGCGGACGTGGAGGTGCACCATCGCAACGCCGGCCTCACGGCATTTCGCCGCATCCTCGGCGATCTCCTCGGCGGTGAGGGGGAGGTAGGGCGTCTGCTCGCGGCTCGTCTCCGCTCCCACCATCGCCGCGGTGATGACGTACGGCGGCGCGCTCATCGCTTCCCCCGCTGCTTGTCCAGCGGCACCACGCACGTCCCCGTCGCGCGGCACACCAACGTGGGCTTCGGAAGCACCTCGGCCGCCGAGGCGGACACGTCGGGGAGGGGCCGGATCACCTTCCGCGCCTCGAAGCGCATCTTCCGGCTCGTGCGGCCGACCTCGGTGATCTCACCGACCGCCTCGATGAAGTCGCCGGCGAAGACCGGGGCAAGGAACTCGACCGAGTCGTAGGCCCGGAACAGCCCCTCGTCTCCGTCCTGGAGGATGCACAGCTCGGTGGCCACGTCGCCGAACAGGCTGAGCATCCGCGCGCCGTCCACCAGGTTTCCGCCGTAGTGGGCGTCGTGGCTGGACATCCGCAGCCGGAGCACCGAACGCACGCTCATGTCGGCTCTCCCTCGAAGTGCAGATCCTCGGGCTCCTTGCCCATCTTCTTCAAGAGCGCGTGGACGATGTAGTTCGCCACGTCCGAGGGCTTGGTCCCCGGGCCGAACCCGGCGTCGAACCCCAGCTCCATCGCCAGCTTGTGGTCCACCCGCGGCCCGCCGAGCAGGAGGATGGTCTTCCCCTTGAGCCCGTGCGCCTTGGCGACGTCGATGAACTGCCGGCTGTTGTCCTTGTGGACGTCGCGCTGGGTCACGACCTGGGAGACGAGGATCGCGTCGGCCTTCTTCTCCTCGGCCTTGCGGATCAGCTCCTCGTTCGGGACCTGGCTCCCGAGGTTGTAGGCCTCGAACCAGGGGTACCGCTCGAGGCCGTAGTCCCCGGAGTAGCCCTTCATGTTGAGGATGGCGTCGATGCCGACGGTGTGCGTGTCGGTCCCGGTGCACGCGCCGAGCACCACCACCCGGCGGGCGACGCGGTCCTCGATGAGCTTGTTCAGATCGTCGAAACCCAGCTTGCGGAAGACGATCTCCGGGACGTCGATGGTCGCGTAGTCCAGCGAGACATCGGCTCGGGCGTAGACGACGAAGAAGGTGTAGTTGTCCGCCGCGGGCTCGGCTGCGGCGACCTTCACGTCCACCAGCCCCAGCCGGGTGCAGAACAGCCGCGCGGCCTCCTTCGCCTTGTCGGAGAGCGGGACCGGGAGCGTGAAGGAGATCTGGATGACGCCGTCGTCCCGGCGATCCCCGTAGGCGCGGATGAGATGGGATTCGCCGGCCATCAGCGCCCCTCCAGGATGTCGAGGAAGGGGTTGAAGTAGTCCGGCGACTTCTCCAGCACGCCCTCGAGGCCCTTGCCCCCGGTCTCGCTGCGCTTGACGTCACCGAACCGGCCCAGACCGATGGCGGCCACCAGCCCGTCCTGACGGCACTCCTCGAGCAGCTCCATCGCCTTGCCGAAGACGAAGCGGGCGCGATTGGCGATCTTCCCGTCCTCGCGAACGACGAACTCCTCGTCGATGCCGCGCGCCGCGCGGTGGATGTAGCCGGCCGCCTTGAGCGCCACATAGCGGTCGCCCAGCAGCGGGGTGTGCATCGCCTCGGTCATCATCCCCAGCAACTGGATTCCCTGCCGGGTCCAGATGGCGACCAGGTCCGACATCACGTCGTAGGCGTGACTGAAGAAGATGTCCGTCTCCTTGTGCTTCGTGGGCGGCATGTACTTCAGCGGCGCGTCGGGGAAGCAGCGGCGGACGAGCATCGCCTGGCTCAGCTCGAGGAGCAGCGTCTCCGGCCGGTGAGGGTCGATCTCGTAGCTGTGCCCCAGGCCCAGCTGCCAATCCCGAAGTCCGGCGCGCTTCGCGAAGGCCTCGTTGATGAACTGGCTGGCGATGACGGTGTGCGCGGCGTCGTAGGCGTCGGCGGTGGTGATGTAGTTGTCCTCGCCGGTGTTGATGATGATGCCGGCGAGCGCGCAGATGCGGCGGCTGAAGTACTGGTCGATGAACGTCCGACGCATGTTGATGTCGCGGAACAGGATTCCGTACATCGCGTCGTTGAGGAGCATGTCCAGCTTCTCCCAGGCGGCGGCGAAGGCGATCTCCGCCATGCACAGCCCCGAGGAGTAGTTGGTGAGCTGGATGTAGCGCTTCAGCCGGCGGGACTCGGCGTCGAGGGCCTCCCGCATGATCCGGAAGTTCTCCTGCGTCGCGTAGGTCCCGCCGTAGCCCTCGGTCGTGGCGCCGTGGGGAACGTAGTCGAGGAGCGACTGCGCGGTGCTGCGGATGACCGCGATGATGTCGGCGCCGGCCTGGGCCGCGGCGCGGGCCTGATCCACGTCGTCGTGGATGTTGCCGGTCGCGACGATGACGTACCGGTGCGGCGCCGGCGACATCGGGAACTCGCTCTTGAGCGCGTCGCGCTCGTCGATGCGCCGGCGGAGCTCGTCGACGGCGGCCTCGGCCTCGCGGCGAACCTCCTCGCGCAGGTTTCCCTCCACCTCGGCCGACAGGGGTGCCAGCTTGCCCGCGGGCAGCGCGGCGATGCGCTCCACCGCGTCGAGCGGGCTGGCCGCCCCGAGCTGGAGCGCCCGTCCGTACCAGTAGGCCGCGCCGCGGTTGAGGACGCCCGCCGCCTTGAGGCGGTCGGTCATGAGGTTGGTCAGGGGGATGCCGCCCGGGCCGGCGTCGGCCATGCCGAAGAGGCGCAGCACGGTCCGCTCCACCGAGATGGTGGTGTGCCGCCGGATGAGATCGAAGACCGGCTCGATGACCTGCGAGGCGATGCCGCGGGCCTGGGCGACCTGCGCGTCGTCGACGAAGGGTCCTGGCATGACCGCTCCGCCTCTAGCGCACACCCTCGACCCGAGTCCAACGGCCACGCCGCTGACCCGCTGCATCAGCGCAGTCATTCGCACCCCGGCACAGCCCTGTTGTTAGGTCCGGCCGCCGCGCGAGACTGATGCAAGCATGGACTTCGAGGAGTGCCTGCGCGTTCACGGCCCCGCGCTCTGGCGGGTGATCGCCAGCTACGCGCCGGTGGGTGCGGAGCGCGACGACCTCGCCCAGGAGGTCCTCCTCGCCGTCTGGAAGGCTCTCCCCCGCTTCCGGGGCGAGAGCTCGCCGAGGACCTTCGTCCTTCGCATCGCCCACAACCGCTGTCTCTCGGCTTCGTGGCAGCGCGCGAGACGACCGGCGGGCTCCGAGGGCGAGCTGATCCGCCTCCCCGACCCCCGGCCTCCAGCGGACGAGGAGCTGTCGAGGCAGCAGCGCACCGAGCGCCTCCTGTGGCACGTGCGGACGCTTCCGCTGGGGCAGCGCCAGGTCCTCACGCTCGCGCTCGAGGGTCTCTCCCATGCGGAGATCGCAGAGGTGGTGGGCATCACCCCGGAGAACGTCGCGGTCCGTCTCGGCCGGGCGCGCGAGACGCTCCGGTGTTCCATGGAGCGGGAGGCGGCATGACCGGCTGGGAAGCGCTGCAGTCCACCTGGGCAGGCGGATCCGGGGTTCTTCCCGACGTCCGCGCCCGCGCCGAGCAGGAGGCCCGGCGCCATCGCCGGTCCGGGGTCAGCGTCTTCGCGCTGCTCGCGGGCGCCTCGCTCTGCACTCTTCCCGCCTTCGCGGCTCCGGAGGGCGTGGTTCACCTCATCGGCTGGGCGATGCTCGGGTTCCTGGCGGCGATGGGGGTCGGGTTCGTCGTCATCCAGCGCGGGGTCGGGTCGCCGGACGTGAAGGGTCCACGGGAGGCCATCGCGTTCCTGGAACGCCGGCTCGCCGGCGAGCGCCGGGTCGCCCATCTCTCCCGATGGGTCTACCTGGCGCTGTGCATCGTCGGCACGGTCCTGACCCAGCTGCTCTATGTCGAGCACGGGTCTCCCCTGTCGGTGCGGCTCATGACGCTTGCCTGCTTCGTGTTCGGCCTCACCGTGACCTTCACCGCGCCGATGTGGTTCGGACGGATTGCCCGCCGCCGGCAGTCCGAGATCGATCGGTGGCGAGGCTGGGTGGAGGAGCAGAACCTCTGAACCTCCGCCAGGTGGTCGCCCGGACGCGCATTCGCCGTCACCTCCGGACGGCTCGGGCATCAGCGTCTGGGTGACAGAACGTCCCCGAATCCCCTCGCCTCGCAGCGTCCGCTGCGGTCTTCTCCCCCGGAGACGGAGGACACCCCGCGATGAGTGAGCCGTTGAAGGCGTCCGGCCCCGAGCTGTCCAGGGGAATCGAGCTGTCCGACGTCCCCGACGGCGGAATGCTCACCGCACAGGTGCAGGGCGCGCCGGTGGTCGCCGTGCGCCGCGGCGAGGAGGTCTTCGTCCTGGCGGCGTCCTGCGGGCACTACGGGGCGCCGCTCTGGGACGGCGTCTTCCTCGGCACCGAGCTGCGCTGTCCGTGGCACCATGCGCGATTCGACGTGCGGACGGGCGAGGCGGTGAACCCGCCCTCTCCTCGCGGCATCGCGACCTGGCTGGTGGTCCGGGAGGGGTCGCGCGTCCGGACCGGCGCCAGGCGGGAGCCGACGGCTGCGAAGGCCGCGATCCGGAACACGCCGTCCTCGGTGCTGATCGTCGGGGCCGGCGCCGCGGGCGATTCCTGCGCGGAGCAGCTCCGCCGGCGCGGCTACGACGGGTCCATCACCCTCGTCGCCAGGGACGGCGAGGGCTGGCCGATCGACCGCCCCAACCTGTCCAAGGACGTCCTGGCCGGGAGCGCTCCCGACGAGTGGCTCCCGATCCGCGGCGGCGGGTACTACGAGGCCCAGCGAATCGAGCTGGTCGAGGGGGAGGTCAGCAGCCTCGACACCGGAGCACGGGTGGCGCACCTCGCCGGTGGGCGGACGATCCCCTTCGGGGCTGCGCTGCTCGCCACGGGTGCGTCGGCCATCCGGCTTCCGATCCCGGGAGCGGACCTGCCCCATGTCCACCTGCTCCGGACGCTCCCGGACATGAAGGGCATCATCAGCGCCCTCCGGCCGGGCCAGAAGGCGGTGGTGATCGGCGCCAGCTTCATCGGGCTCGAGGTCGCGGCGTCGCTGCGGGCGCGGCAGCTGGAGGTGACGGTCATCGCGCCCGACACGCGGCCCCTGGAGCGGGTACTCGGTCCGGAGCTCGGCGCCTTCGTCCAGTCCCTGCACGAGGAGAAGGGCGTGCAGTTCCGGCTCGGCCGAAAGCCCGCGAGCATCACCGCCTCGACGGTGACCTGCGACGACGGGTCGACCGTCCCGGCCGAGCTCGTGGTGATGGGCGTGGGCGTCCGGCCGAATCTCTCGGTGGCCGAGAAGAGCGGCCTGAAGGTCGACCGCGGCGTGCTGGTCGACGCAAATCTTCGAACGAGCGCCCCCGGTGTCTGGGCAGCGGGCGACATCGCTCGATTCCCCCGCGGGGACGAGTCGTGGCGGATCGAGCACTGGGTCGTCGCCGAGCAGCACGGCCAGGTGGCGGCACGGGACATGCTCGGCGTGGGCGCCCCCTACGGGCACGTGCCGTTCTTCTGGAGCCAGCACTACGACGTGCCGATCAACTACACCGGGCACGCGGAGGCCTGGGACAAGGTCCAGGTCGCCGGCTCGCTGAACGACCGGAACGCGCTCATCGCCTACTGGCAGAAGGGCCGCATCGTCGCGGTGGCCAGCATCTATCGGGACCGGGACAGCCTGCTGGCCGAGGACGCGCTCGGCAGGAACGACCAGGCGGCGATCGAGCAGCTGATGCGCTCGGTCACGTGAGCGGGA